>ULQT01009011.1_pt1 | contig 17948 bp, 15 predicted proteins | sample 1954791 | NCBI WGS metagenome assembly ULQT01 (sample SAMEA4835663, study PRJEB28245) | human gut metagenome | biome: gut microbiome; material: fecal sample | place: Denmark | collected 2008 | reverse complement strand
TCTTTGAGATAAATGTGTCAACCAATATTGACAATATCAATTGCAGAGAAGTCAGAAACGATGAACTTATATCCGGGTTTCGGCACAAAGGCGGTGCGGATCAGTTGCGATAGTGTATCTGGCACATCTTCGTAGAGAAGTTCCACGCCGTCAAAGTCACCACAGCGGACAAGAGCACGGGCCTCTGCCAGATCCGGAAGATGGTTCTGGGGCAGGTTCTGCATCTGTATAATGCGTCCAGCCCAACGACCGGTCCTGTTGGCACCGTAAAACTGAAACATTCCACGAGCACGACCATCGGCGCAGACTGCCTTTTCCATCGCCTGATACTTCTTGACGGACGATTTGGCCAGCTGCTGCCGGAGAAGGAGAACCTTCTGCAGCTCTGCCGGAGCGGTCTTGAGCATTTCAGCGACTTCTTTCTTGCCGAGAGAATCCACCTCCAGACCGTTGTCCGAAAGCCACTGCTTCATCTGCTGCACGGAGTTGGGATTGTCCAAAGCGGTCAGCTTCTTCATGGCAGCAGTGAGCTCCGCACGAGAGCGGGTGTCCATAGCGATGGCTTGATGCACCAGCTCCATATCGAGGGCGACACCTCTGTCGTTGATTTCCTGATCGAGGTGATACTGTTCCCAGACCGCCTCCGGCACCGGAAACTTGGCGAGCTTTTCTTGAATGGACATTTCGACCTCGACATCTCGGGCGTTGTACCGTTTGAAGGCGGCCCACTTGTCCGGAGCGTTTTCCGGCAGGTTGCGGGTTCGACCGCCATTGGTCTTTGTCGGCGCACAGGGCTGGCAGAAATACTTGATGAGCTCTTTGCCTTCGGTCAGCTTCTGCTTTCCGAGGCCCAGAACAGCACCGACGCCTTCCAACGAAAGCGGCAATCCCATGTATGCGGACCAGATCATGGTGCATTTCCATGAAGCCGGATTGAGGTAGTTGCCAACGGTGTCTTCCGGGATGCTGTAGCAGGCGTTGTCAAAGCTACCGTGATCCCGGAGCCAGCGGGAGAGGCATATTCTCTCAAACTGAGCGTTGAAGGCCCACTTTGTCACATCGTCGTTTGTCAGAGCAGCGATGACCTCCGGCGGGATCATCTCGCCACAGGCAAGGTCGACCACCTGCACAGGGCCGCCGTCCGTGGAATACCCGAAGAGAAAAATGTCGAAATCTGTCGCCTCGGTGTATTTGTAGACGCCGCACTTAGCAAGGTCCACGCTGCTGTAGGTTTCAATATCGATACTGAGTGTTTTCATATACATAGGTCCTTTCCGTAGCCTGAAAGGGTGGCAGGATTGCTCCCACCACCCGTAGGCCGGAGATTACTTCTGTTCGAGTTCCTTCATTCGGGCTTCGTGGTACTCGACTTCACGAATGGCACGTTCTCGTTCAAGCTGCTGACGCTCGGCTTCCCATTTGGCGTTGCGAGCTTCACGCTCGGCATCGAGTTCAGCAGTGCGCTTTTTGGTCTTGCGGTCGTCGATGGTGTCGACGATGGACCTGAAGAGCCAGAACGCGGCCAGAACCAGATAGAGGGATAGAAGCAGGATGCAAAGAATCGTAGTAGCGTTCATGGTACGTACCTCCTTAAGACAGGAAATCTTCATCCGCATCGGTGGAGAAGTCAGATGCTGCGCTGGACTTGCCGCCGAGGGGTTCGCCGTCACGGATCTTCTGCAGGTTGTTCAGCCCACAGGCAATGCCCTTGTTGCCGTTGGAGTTGAAAGCGTAGAAGTTGATGCTGGCACGACCGTACACGCCGGAGTAAACCTCGGAGCGGGTCAGGATCGGATTGCAGTCAGCGTCCACAATGCCGGGAGCCGTAGCGGAGTTGGCGTTGATGAAGTAGCTGCCAGCGTAAGCCGGATCATCCGGACGCTCGGTGTCGCCGTCACGAAGAGGCGTCTTGATAGCGGTGAGAGGCGGTACGGTGCGACCGTTGCCCTTGAGCTTGGCCTGACCCTCCTCATAGGCCGCCTGAATCGCTGCTTTGATCTTCTGAACGGTCACGGTGTCAGTCTTCGGAATGATGAGGCTGACGCTGAACTTCGGGGTGCCGCCGTTGATGGACTTGGCCTCCCAGACATTGGCGTAGGACCAACGGGTGTCCTTGCCGGTGATAACCTTCATGGGGTTTGCGAGCTTAGTAGAATTTGACATATTAGTTGTCCTCCTTAAAATCATCGATAATGGTTGTCATTGCCGGTCTTTTATCGCTGTCCGGCACCAGCGTGGGTTTGCCTTGAGGCTTGGTGATTAAGCCACCAAGGATGTCATTGAATTGTTTCTTTCCGAGAAGCGAGGTCATGGCGGTGACGCCGAGAATCTTGTGTTCGTAGGGATCGTACCCGGCAGCGGTCACGGCTGCGATGACGGCATTCTCGTCTGTGTACTTGCGGTTGGAGCGGCCCTCGACCAGCTTTTAGCCGGACCACTGTTTGCCGCTGATGGCCGCCTGAAGCGCATAGTCCTTGATGTCGGAAGCCCAAGCGATCAGCTCGTCGATGCGACCGAGGATTTCTTCGACCTCTTCATCTGTCAGCAGAGGCGGCTGCCTGAACTCGAACTTGGCAAGCTCCATGTTGGCGTTGGCTCTTTCACGGCAGTCAGCTTTGGCCTTGCAGAACTGGCACCATTCGCCGCAGTGGTATTCACCCTCTCCGTTAAAGGCAAGCTCTGCAGTCGGGGCCAGAACCTGATCGGCCCACTCGTAGAGTTCGTCCTTTGGAATGGTGAAGGTGCTGACGTTAGAGCGTCGGGGCTGGTAGATGGTCATGCTGACGGTGTCGATGTCGTAGATGCAGTCGAACAGCTCCAGCGCACCGAGGGCGTACAGCTTCATCTGCGGGTTGTCGTCGGCTTCGACCAGAACGCCTCTGCCGTGCTTGTAGTCCACGATGTGCAGCGTCCCGTCTGCAATGATGACGCAGTCGCCGGTGCCGAAGCCCTCCTCGACGTACTTGGAGTAGTCGAGCCGCTGTTCGATCAGGACCACAGGGTCCGGGCAGGTCTTCTTGGCCTCCTCGACCAGCTCCATTACGAAGGACACATACCCGTTGGCACATTCCTCCATTTCGGAGTTGTACCAAGTAAGGTCTTCGGTCGGGTCCTTTGCTTCCATACCGAGAGCCGTCCGGAGCTTGAACTCACAGAGAGTGTGGGCGTCGGTACCTTCGGCTGCGAAATCGCTGCCTTTGTCGTCGTAGCCTTCACAGAGCCTTGCCGAAGGTGGGCAGTTGAGCCACCTGTGCGAAGACGATGCAGAGAGAAGTGCGTGGTTAGGCATTTCCGAGCACCTCCGCATCCGCTACCAGAGCCTTGTAGCTTGCCGGGTTAACCTCAGAGAGCTTCTTGGCACCATACTTCAGGAGAAGGTCACGGATCTGAGCGGTGAAGCCATCACGGGACTTTTCTGCCAGAATCGCTCTGACCTCTTCGAGGGTGAGTGCTTTTTCCGGTTCTGGAGCAGGGGCCACTTCCTCGTTGCCGCTGAATGCGCCGGTCAGCCAGTTGGCGATGTCATTAATAGAAGATGCAATATCCCGCAACTCCCTGATGGTCGCTTCCATTTCGCTCATTTTGCTCATCACGTTTTCCTCCTTCCTGAGATTGGCTTGTCTGGTTCAGCTGGATCAGCTTCCTCGCCAGACGTCTTGACACTACGCTGATTGCCGTAAGCACTCCGATAAGCTCTTCATCGGTGACGGCCTTGTTGGGTCTGGACTCACTCATTGGCGGTTCCTCCTTTCTGAGGACCTGTGTTGCTTTGTTGTCCTCAGTACCCACTGGAGGGAAACCGGGGTTTTGAACGAAAAAACTAAAAAAATTTTTGACCGCCGCAGAATTTCTTCCACGGCGGCCATTTCGGGGTATTAGATGAAGTCCTTCAGGGCTTCACGCAGGATGGAGAACACCTTATTCTTTTGATAGTTGATGGTCGACTGGCGTTTGCCCATGTCGACAGCGATTTCACGCTCCGTCTTGCCCTGCATGATGAGTTCGCAGATGCGTCTGCCGTCCGGGTCAAGGCGGTTCAGCTCGTCGTAAAGAGCATCGAGCAGTTCCTTATCCATGATGATGGACTCCGCAGACGGTGCGTCATCAGCCAGCGTATCGCCAAGGGTAAGCTCGTCGTCCTCGCCGCCGATAGGCGTATCGATGGAGACTTTCTTACCGGCAGCGTAGAACGGGCAGCCGGGGCAAACACCGTCGCACTTCCAAAGCTGGGCCTTGGTGCAGCGGCACTCGCCGTTCTTCTGGGCATGGTAGCGGGTGTTCCAGATGGGCTGATAGTAAGCCCTGTAAACTTCCTCGCTGACCTCGATAGGGGTCCCGTTGACCGGGATAAAGAAACGATGGTTTGACATTTAGATTTCCTCCGTAGGTTTTCAGATTTGCGGAAACCACAGAGGAAAAAGGCTCCTGTGGGGTTTCCACAAGAGCTATCCAATCGTTTGTAAGGTCAGCTGCCATAGTTCATAAGGTTTATAAGGTCAGCGACAGAAAAAGTTTTTATAAACCGGCCATAGTGAGTTCATCGCCGGGGATTGTAATTTCGGGTTTTTGTGATATAATATGTTTTAGTGGGGTTTGTTGGGAATTGAAAAGCCGAAACAGCCGCCACTTTTCGGCATGTAAAACAATGTCAATCGGAGGGACAACCTGTGACAATAAACGAATATCCTCGCCTTTGCGGAGGCACCTTCTTCACGTTGGTGTTACAAGCCCTCCAGCAACGAATGAATGCGAGAGAACACTACGACGGTGACAGCGACGGCTTATCAGACCCGGAAGTTCTGGTGGGGCTCATCAAGGTCATCAATCCTGCCTACGTTGATCCCGGCAAGGAAAAGCTCAAGACCATAGTGAACAACTACAAGAGATGCGAAACATCGACCAGCACCTATTTCCCGTTTGGTGATGATCAGGTCATAAGCGCATTCGATGAGATCATAAGGAACAACTATCAAACCGCCCTGAACGGGATGATCGGGTTTGTGAATGACTTTCTCGATGTGAGCGAGACGGTTCATAAGGATATCAATCTTGTACGAGCACTCGTTGCTCTTATTCAACAGGATCAAACTATCAAGGCTGGTGATGAGTTTTTTATCGGACCGAATGGAGAAAAAAAGAAAAAGGCCGCACTGGGCGACCTTAAGGAAGTGTGCCTCCCGTCATTCATACTTGGCGTTTGGCATTATGTTGTTGTAAATCGTAAGGACAATGGTATCGGCAAGAAGACCTATGATGCATGGTGTCCATCTACAGGCGGTGGCCAAAGAAAATACACCGCTCACATGGGTGAAGGAATCCTTAACGGGCTGACCACCTATCTGGTAGACACGAAAGAAACGATAACAGCAGAGGTCGTTGACGAGCCTATTGAAGATGATGCTTCAAATGCAGCCGGTCAGGATACGCCTCCTGTGAGTCAGCAGATGGTGAACAACAATCCGACGTTTTTCAACATCAACATCTCTGGCGGTAACAACAGTTTCTATCAGCACGTTGACAAGCTGACGATAAACAACGGAGGAAAACAAGATGAGTGATAATTTACCGGTTAATTCCTCCGGCAATCTCCCTGTGCCGGGGAAGGCCGCCGAGATTACCGTATCCGGAGGCAATAACAATTTCGTTGCTCACGCTGATACCGTGGAAAACAATATCACGGTAATGCTGAATGATCCCAGATCGAGACGTGGGGCGAACAGAGCACGAGTAACCTTTAACACAGACTTCTATCATCTGTTTGTGATTCTTGGTGAGAAATTCGAGGACGACTATTTTCTGGTTCCAAAGGATCGGGCCTTGACAGAGAGCACAAACGATGAGTTAAAAACAAAATATGCGTCTCTCACACCAGAAGCTGTCGAGGGCTTGAAACGGTATCCTGCCATCTTTGCTGATGAGAACCATTCCTACGGTAAGACGGATGATGCTCAAGATGCTTATTTCGGTTTCGTGAAGGACGTTAAGATTCAGGACAACGGGATCAAGATCTACTACACGGTTATAACGGCGATCCCACAGCAGATTTTAAATGAGCAGTGCTTTGAATTTGGCATCTGCGGGGCCAGATCGTTTAATGAGCTGAACCGCACACATTGGGCACTGAAACAAATAAATCTCATTGAAGCATTGCAGAAAACTGGAGTTCAGATTATATGAATCGTAACTCTTGTAGAAAAATGGAGGTAATACGATGAGTCACGAGTATGAAGAAATGCAGGTCGAGAAGTGGGTTAATCTGGAAGATGTCGCTGAACATCTGAGCATCAGTCAAGATACAGTTCGCACATGGATTAAAGAAGGAAAGCTGCCCGTGTACCGGGCTGGCAAGCGATATAAATTCAAAATCTCTGAAGTTGATGAATGGGTCCGCAAAGGCAAAATTCAGGAATGAGCTTTGAGATTGGAAGCAGGATGGTGAATTGAATGCAGCGTAAGGTACCTTCAGCAATTACGAATATCACGCTCAACAGAGCAACTTTTACAGATGTCCCGATTGATGAGCTCACGTTCGTCAACTTCTTCTATGGCAATAACGGAGCGGGAAAATCTTCTATCGCTCACGCCATTGCGGAGGATGACGGAGTTGTCTGGGCCGACGGCAAAACCGCCGACGATTTTGATGTGCTTGTTTATAATCAGGATTTCATCAACGACAACTTTGTAAATTACGGCGATCTCAAAGGCGTCTTTATCTTCGGTGAAGAGGATGTCGAGGCTAAAAAGAAAATCGCTGAACTTACAGATCAGAAAAAGCAGAAAATGGATGCTCGTCAGACAGCTCTTGATGAGCATAAAAAGAAAACAGATGGCCTTGCATCTGCGCTGATGCAGTTTCAGGACACCTGCTTTTCAAAGACTGCGGAAATCCGCAGACGCTTCGATAAGTGCATGGACGGCAAGAAGCAAAAGAAGAACTTTTCCGAGGCCGTACTTGGAGAAACAAAACCGACCGATCACGATCTGGCAGAGCTGGAACGTCTCTATGACGTAGCTTTTGACGATTCAGCCAGAGCGTATACGGAGTTCAAAAAAGCCGCAGCTACCACCTACGGTAGCCTTCCCGGAAAGGACCTGCTCGATAGAATGATTGTCAGCAGCAGCGATACGCCTTTCGCAAAATTCATGAAGGCTCTCGGTGACACAGCATCCGATTGGGTCCGTGATGGTCATACCCATTATGCCGGTGCAGCGGGTGGGAAATGTCCGTACTGCCAGCAGAAGCTCCCGGCAAACTTTGAGGCGGATATTGCGGCTACCTTTGACGCTCAGTACCAGCAGGACATCCGTGATCTTGGGCAGTTCCAGACTGTGTATGAAAGAGAGACCAGAGAGATTGTCCGGGTGCTTCAAGGTAATGCCAGCGACATTATGCCGACGATTGATCTGACTGCGTATCAGGAAAAACTCGCCCTGTTGGAGAGTAACTTTGAAATCAACCGTCAGCGCATTGCAGAGAAGGTCAAAGAACCGTCGAAGACCATTTCCCTTGAGGACACCGATACGCTTCTGTTGGAAATTGGTGCTATGATCGACGAAATCAATAAGCAGATCAAGGCCAATAACGATGTTGTTTCTGCCAAGAGATCCAGCAAGAGCAAATGCAAGACGGAAATCATGCAGTACCTTGCATTCATGCTTGCTGCCGACGTGAAGAGCTATCAGGATGAAGTGGCCCAGCTCCAGAAGGAAATCGATGATGTTACTGAACGTGGCAAGAAGCTCAGGAAAGAAATCGGAGACCTGACAAAGGAGATCTCCGACTTGAATAAGCACAATGCGAATACCGAGGCTGCCATCGACAGCATCAATAAAATTCTGAAGGATTCAGGGTTCCAAGGCTTCAGCATTCGTGCTAAGGAAGGCGTGGAGAACGTGTATGAGGTTATCCGTGAAGACGGCTCCATCGCAGAAAACCTCAGTGAGGGTGAACGGAACTTTATCGCATTCCTGTACTTCTATCATCAGGTACGTGGCAGCATGAGCAGCGAAGTGCTCAAGGAAAAGATCGTTGTTATCGATGACCCGGTGTCCAGTATGGACAGCACAGCCTTGTTCCTCGTCAGCGCAATCGTCCGTGAGATGATCAATGTCTGCCGGAACAATACTGAGTACCTGAATCCGAAGGTTCCCGGTGACTACATCAAGCAGCTGTTCGTCCTGACGCATAACGTGTACTTCCACCGTGAAGTCACTTACCAGCAGGTCGGGTATTACAACTGCACGTCGTTCTATATGATCCGGAAGAACGACAACATCTCCACTATCAAGCTCTGCAAGCGTCAGAGCAAGGAAATCCCGACCGAAGAAGAAAACTATAATCCGGTCCAGAACTCCTACGCCGCTCTGTGGGATGAGCTCCGGGACATCCAGTCTACGATTCCGGCCCTGAACGTGATGAGGCGTATACTCGAATACTACTTCCTGCAGCTCTGCGGATATGAAGGAAGCGACCTCCGGGAAATTGTACTGGAGAAACCGGAGAACCGTAATAAGTTCATCAAGCAGGTCGAGGGTGAGAAACCAGATATGACGGATTATCAGCTGGCTTCTTCCTTGCTGGCGTACATCAACAATCCGAATGGAATCAGCGATGGCCTGAACTATGTTGAAGATTGTGAGGATGTCGACGCATACAAGCGGGTCTTCCAGATGATCTTTGAGGCTCTCGGTCAGAGCCAGCATTATAAGATGATGACCGGCAAACAGATAAAGTCCTGATTATGGGACATTTACTTTGAAATAATATAGAACGGCCTTATGGCCAATAAGAAAAGGAAGGTCAATATTATGGCAAGAGCGAAAAAGGCTGCACATGAAGAGCCTATGGAGCAGGTGCTCTGGACGGCAGCAAACAAACTGAGAAAAAACATGGACGCAGCAGAGTATAAACATATTGTGCTAGGTTTGATTTTTCTAAAATACATCTCGGACAGCTTCAATGATCTATATGAGAAATTGAAAAACGGCGAGGGCGAATACGAAGGCGCAGACCCCGAAGATCCTAACGAATATAGAGCAGAAAATGTGTTTTATGTTCCAGAAAAAGCCAGATGGTCATATTTGCAGGGAAGAGCAAAACTTGGCACCATCGGCAAAGATGTGGATGACGCTATGGAAGCAATCGAAGATCTGAATCCCGGTTTGCGTGGGGTCCTGCCCAAGGAATATGCTAAAGAAAAACTCGATAAGCAGTCTTTGGGTGGCCTGATTGATTTAATTGGTACTATCGCATTAGGAGATTCTGTTTCTAAATCTAAAGACGTCCTTGGGCGAGTGTATGAATACTTCCTTGGCCAGTTTGCTCTTGCTGAAGGGAAGAAAGGTGGTCAATTCTACACACCATCATGCGTTGTTCAGTTATTGGTAGAAATACTGGAACCTTATCAGGGTCGTGTATTTGATCCTTGTTGTGGTTCAGGCGGAATGTTCGTACAAAGCGAAAAGTTCGTTAATGCCCACAGTGATGTTTATCGCAAACAAGGAAGTGCATTTGACAACTTGTTTGATAAGGTCGTTTCTATATATGGACAGGAAAGCAATCAGACAACGTGGCGTCTGTGCAAGATGAATCTTGCTATCAGGGGAATTGATAGCTCAAATGTTAGGTGGAACAACGAAGGTTCCTTTTTGAACGATGCTCATCAAGACTTGAAGGCCGACTTCATAATTGCAAATCCGCCTTTCAATGATAAGGATTGGAGCAGCGAATTACTAACGAATGATTACAGGTGGGTCTATGGGACACCCCCCGATAAAAATGCAAACTACGCTTGGATTCAGCATTTCATCAGCCACCTTTCTCCTTCTGGGAAAGCCGGATTTTTGCTTGCCACAAAATCACTTGCTTCTGAGTCACAAGCGGAAACAACTATTCGTTCTGGAATAGTAGCCGATGCCCTGCCGGAGTGTATCATTCTCTTGCCGGGAAAACTATTCTACACAACACCTGCACCTGTATGCCTTTGGGTTCTTTCGAGAAACTCATCCAAGAGAGATAATAAAACTTTGTTTATCGATGCTTCTCGGATCTTTACCATAGTGGACAGGACTCATAACAAACTGTCTCCAAGCAATATTCAAGAGATTGCGAGAGTATACCACTCTTGGATACACGGTGATGGAACTTATGAAGATGTTCCCGGCTTCTGTAAGGTTGTCAACAAAGAAACGATTGTTGAAAAAGGATGCTCTTTGTATCCGGGGGATTACATTGGAATCAAAGAAGACTCTTCTGATCTGAAAGATCCAAGCGAAGCGAAAGAAAGAATAGTGGATAGCGTTCAGCTTGCGAAAGAAGAGATCAAACAGCTTCAAGATAATATCAGTGCGCTATTCACATCAATAGAGCGTGAGGTTTCAGGAGAAGCATCTCCGCTTGTCCCGTATAAGCTCTCAGATGTGTTGTATGAGTCTATAGATGTTTTAGGAGATGATGAAGAACCTGAAATCTTAACTTGTACCGAAAATGCTGGTCTTGTCCTTCAACGAGAAAGGTTTTCCAAACGTGTAGCTACGGAGGATACAAGTGATTATAAAATTGTTCTCAGAAACGATATTGTGTACAATCCGTATCTTTTATGGGCTGGAGCAATTGATCAGTGTACTGTTGTCGACAAGGGAATCACTTCACCGGCATACATAGTATTACACGTTAAAGACGGCTTTGCCCCTGCATTGGTCGGACACGTTTTGAAATCCGATTATATGAAGAAGCATTACTGGAACATTTCAATTGGAACCCATGAACGTAGAAGAACAGCTCCGATTGACAAGTTCCTTGATCTGGAAATACAGCTTCCAGATATAGATGCACAGAAACACATAATGGAATTATTGGAACAGATTATGAAGCAAAGCGAAAGAATAACGATTATTCAAAAGGCCTTGCTTGCAGCATCTGCGAGTATGAATGAGTTCTACACCAGAAGGTAGGTGCATTATGGCTTATTTATATGAATCAGAAATCGAAGAAATGGCGATAGAGGAACTCCAAGCTCTTGGTTATACTTATGTATCTGGAAATGACTTAACTCCTGATACCGCACCGCTTGAGCGAAAAAGTTTCGCTGACGTGATTTTGCGGGACCGATGCCTTAGTGCATTAAGAAGAATCAATCCTCATCTATCAGATGGAACCATTGAGTCCGCACTTAAAGCACTTTATCAAGTTGCAGGGACATACCAAGTTACCGATAACGAGAAATTTCATCGCTATTTGACCGATGGAATTCCTGTGGAATACCGAAAAAAAGATGACGTTGTTGGTGATTTTGCGTACTTGATTGATCCGTCCGACTCGCCGGGGAAAAACGAGTTCCTTGCAGTTAATCAGTTTACAATTATTGAAAAAGGAATTAACAAAAGGCCAGACATCATTCTTTTTGTCAATGGCCTTCCTTTGGTGACCTTTGAGCTTAAGAATGCAGCGGATCTGAATGCAACAGTGAAAAAGGCGTATGAACAGCTCAAAACCTACAAAGCAGTAATCCCACAACTATTCTCGTACAACGAAATATGCGTTATCTCTGACGGATTAGAAGCAAAAGTTGGTTCATACACTGCGCCGTTTTCTCGGTTTAGCACGTGGAAAACAAAGGATGGGCTTTCAGATGCCTCTCCTTTTGAGGATGAGCTATCAGTAACACTTAATGGGCTTTTTAATCGCAATACGCTGATAGATTACATCTTGAATTTTGTTGCGTTTGAAAAAGCTAAAATTGAAAACGACGAAAAGAAAATTATACGGATTGAAACAATAAAAAAGATTGCAGCCTATCATCAGTATTATGCTGTTAATAAAGCTGTTGCCAGTACAATTCATGCAGCGGATAAGAACGGAAATAAAAAAGCTGGAGTTGTTTGGCACACACAAGGATCTGGCAAATCATTGTCCATGGTTTTTTACACTGGCAAACTTGTAAAGGCAATGAACAATCCGACCGTGATCGTTATTACCGACCGTAACGATCTTGATGATCAGTTGTTCGATACTTTTGCGGATAATGTTGAATTGCTGCGTCAACCACCTCAACAAGCCGAAAGCACAGAACAATTAAAAGACCTTCTGCGGGTAGCGTCTGGGGGAATCATTTTTACAACTATACAGAAGTTTTCTCCTACCGACGGCACATCGAAATTTGATATGCTGTCTGACCGTCATAATATAGTAGTGATTGCGGATGAAGCGCATAGAACACAGTATGGTTTTGACGCAAAACTACATGATATTAAAGACAAAGACAACAACGTAATTGGGCAAAGGGTGTCTTATGGGTTTGCAAAATACATGCATGATGCATTACCTAACGCCACCTATATTGGTTTTACGGGTACTCCGGTCGAATCAAAAGATGCTAATACACCTGCTGTTTTTGGAAACTATATTGATATTTATGACATTGCACAGGCCGTCGAGGATAAGATTACGGTAAAGATATATTATGAAAGTCGTCTGGCAAAAGTTAATCTAACTGAAGAAGGTAGAGCTCTTGTAGAACAGTTCGATACAGAATTAGAATCCCCATCTGAAAGTGATGAAGCACTATCTGACGCAGATGAAGCTAAGGCAAAGTGGACTACCCTTGAAAAGATTGTCGGCAATCCTGAAAGAATTAAAAATGTCGCAAATGACATTGTAAGACATTTTGAAGCTCGGCAAGAAGTGTTTGAGGGCAAAGCAATCATAGTTACCATGAGCCGTCGAATAGCTGTTGAACTTTACGACGCCATAATATCTTTGAGACCGGAATGGCATAATGATGATCTTGATAAAGGATGTATCAAAGTCGTAATGACTTCATCGAGTTCCGATGGACCAAACATTCAAAAACACCATACCACAAAATCTCAAAGAAAAGCTCTTGCAGCAAGGATGAAAGATGTCAATGATCCTCTCAAAATAGTAATTGTTCGAGATATGTGGCTGACTGGATTTGATGCTCCCTGTTTGCACACGATGTATGTCGACAAGCCTATGAAAGGCCACAATTTAATGCAAGCAATAGCAAGGGTGAATCGAGTCTTTTTAGACAAACCGGGTGGCTTAATTGTTGATTACATTGGCATTGGCACGAGTCTTAAGCAAGCATTGAATTTCTATGCTGAAAGCGGTGGAAAAGGAATGCCTGCAGAAAACCAGATTCGGGCAACAGAGATAATGATAGAAAAACTTGAAGTTGTTCGCCAAATGCTTCATGGGTTTGACTATACTTGTTTCTTTGATGCAAGTGTAAAAGCAAAGTTGTCTATCATTTTGCAAGCGGAGAATCATGTCTTAGGCCTACCAGATGGTAAAGCCCGGTTTGTAAAAGAGGTTTCATTGCTGGGACAGGCTTATGCGCTTTCCAAGCCATCAGACGAGGCTATGAAAAATGCTGAAGAAATTGCTTTTTTCCAAGCAGTAAAAGCAAGACTATGCAAGTTTGAGGGTGACAGGCACGAAGGTAAAGATCAATATGATTCAGTAATAAAAAGTATCGTAAGCACAGCAATTTCTTCTGACGAAGTTGTTGATATCTTTGATGCTGCTGGAATAGACAAACCAGATATATCCATTCTGTCGGACGAGTTTCTGCAGGAAGTCAAATCCATGCAGTACAAAAATGTCGCATTAGAGCTTTTGAAGAAACTGCTGAACGATGAAGTGAAGGTGCGGACCAAGAGAAACATAGCACAATCTAAAACTCTCATGGAAATGCTGGATGGTGCAATTAACAAATATCAAAATAATCTACTTACGACTGCAGAAGTAATTGATGAGCTTATAAAAATTGCCCAAGACCTTAAAAAGGCTGATATGCGTTCCTTGGAGATGGGGTTGTCCAGCGACGAACTTGCTTTCTATGATGCCCTTAGTTTGAATGATAGCGCAACTGAAGTGTTGGGTGATGAGCAGTTAAGAATAATTGCTCGTGAAGTCGCAGACAAAGTAAGGATGAATGCGACCATAGATTGGGCGGTTAAAGAGAGTGTTAGAGCAAGGCTGATGGTAATTGTTAGACGAATTCTAAAGAAATACGGTTATCCGCCGGATAAGCAGGAACAAGCGATTCAGCTGGTAATGACACAAGCGGCAAATTTGGCCGATGATTGGGCGCAAGAATGAAGAGGTTGAGGTGATCTTATGTTTGACATAACGAAACTGAAAGATGTGCTTGTGTCCTACAAGCAGAACTTCGTCTCAAGGCAATGGGGCGAAGAAAAATACAAGTGGGAGGCCGTAAGGTGGTTTCAGGATAATTGGGACGTGAATGCTACCGATTTTGCTGAAATGCTGAGTCGTTCATTGGATAAGACGTTTAATCTGTTGGCTTCTAACAACAACTTTCCAAAAGGTATGATCGTTGGATTTGCCAAGGCTGCTCCTGAAGAGGTCCGAGCTATGTTTATCGCCCTTTTTGACGAGAGTAAGGACGTTTTTGAACGGATGGATGCTTTCAAGACTCAATCTTCTGTTCTCTTGGAGAAGTACGGCAACGGAGCAGCGCAGCATTACCAATATGAGAATGCCATTAGTACCTATCTGTGGCTCCGCTACCCAGATAAGTATTACATCTACAAATTCGGTGAGGTAAAAACGGTCGCCAACGAGCTGGGATCTGACTATCGCTTCAAGAAAGGTGCTTATGCCGATAACATCCGGAACTTCCTGAAGCTCTATGATGAAATCAGCGTAGCTCTCAAAGAGGATATCGAATTGGTGAACCTGTTCCAGTCGCAGTTGACTGATACCTGCTATCCCGACCCTGAACTGAAGACGCTGACCATCGACGTCGGTTTCTACATTAGCCGGTATTACTCTCAGAAGGATGCTGTCGCTCAAGAAGAAGCTGAATGGTTCCCAGCCACATATTCGCCGGGAATTACTGTTGATGAATGGATAAAACTCCTCAATGATTCAGAAGTCTTTACCACCGCCAGTCTCGAAATCATGAAACGCATGAAAGATTACGGTGGACAGGCCACGTGCAAACAACTATCAGTAAAGTACGGCCAATCGAGTAATTTCTACAACGCAGGTTCATCCACCCTTGCTAAGCGAATTGCCGATAAAACGGGCTGTCCTCTTTTGGAGGTTGACACTGAAAACTCCAAATGGTGGCCTATTCTCTATGTGGGCCGCCATGCGACAAAGGAGGAACAAGGCTCATATATCTGGAAACTCCGTGATGAGCTTTCTGAAGCGTTGGACAAAGTTGAATTATCTGAAATCGAACTTTATGTTAAAGCCGCTCCCGGAGAGGAAGACCGTGGTTATTGGTGGTTGAATGCCAATCCGAAGATCTGGAGCTTTGCGGACATCGCTGTTGGTGAGGTTCAGTCCTACACGCTTTACAATGAGAACGGCAACAAGCGTCGCATCTTCCAGAATTTCCTTGAGGCGAAAGCTGGCGACATGATCATCGGGTATGAATCCAATCCGGTAAAGCAGATCGTTGCTATCGGTCGTGTCAGCGCAGAACAAGACGGCGAGAAGCTGTTCTTTGAAAAGATTGAAGGTCTGACTTCACCGATTGATTATGCGACCTTGAGAGGATGCCCGGAACTGGAGCGTATGGAGTATTTCCAGAATCCGCAGGGCAGCTTGTTCAAACTCACCAGAGGAGAATATGACTTCATCCTCGATATGATCCGTGAGGAGAATCCGGTAGCACAGGAAGCCTCCATCGATGCTTACACAAAGAGTGACTTCCTTGATGAAGTCTATATGACCGAAAAACGCTATGAAAACCTTGTGGCCGTTCTTCGCAATAAGAAGAACATAATCCTGCAGGGAGCTCCCGGTGTTGGTAAGACTTTCGCCGCAAGACGTCTGGCGTGGTCCATGATGGGTGAAAAGGATGATAGCCGCATTGAGTTCGTTCAGTTCCATCAGAACTATTCCTATGAAGACTTCATGATGGGGTATAAGCCGGTCGAGGATGGATTCGAGCTGAAGTACGGCATTTTCTATCGTTTCTGCCAGAAGGCTGCAAACCAGCCGGACAAGGAGTTCTTCTTTATCATCGATGAAATCAACCGTGGCAACATGAGTAAAATCTTCGGTGAGCTGTTGATGCTGATCGAAAAAGACTACAGAGGCACAAAAGCGACTCTCGCATATAACGGGCTCTCATTCTCCGTCCCGAAGAACCTCTATATCATTGGCATGATGAACACGGCAGATCGCAGCCTTGCCATGATCGACTATGCGCTTCGTCGTCGCTTCAGCTTCTTTGAGGTGGAACCGGGCTTCGATTCCGAGGGCTTCATCCATTACCAGAACGGCCTGAACAACGAGACGCTGAACGAACTCGTTAACAAGGTGAAGGACCTGAACCGTGAAATATCTCTTGATAAGTCGCTGGGTAAGGGTTTCTGCATCGGTCATAGCTATTTCTGCGGCAGAGATGTTTGTACCGAGGAGTGGCTGCACTCCATCGTTGACTACGACATTCTTCCAATGCTCAGTGAATACTGGTTTGACGACGCCAATAAGCTCCAGCGGTGGGAGAACATTCTGCAAGGTGTGTTTCAATGATTAAGGATAAGAGCATCTTCATAAAAAACATATACTATATGCTTTCGTATGCCTTCACGACGCTGAATCAAGGCGGTTATGAGGATGTTGCTACCGAAGAGTTCGAGAACATGCATAACCTCTTCGCTGCGATTCTGGCGAAGGGCATCAGCAGACAGTTGAAACAGGGACTGTACAGGGAGTATTTGAATCGAAAAGAGGATGTTGTTGTAGCCCGTGGCAAGATTGACATGCTGGGGACTATTCAGAACCGGCTTGCCAGAAAGCGGGTACTGACCTGTGAGTATGATGAGCTTTCCGAGAATAATCTCCTGAATCAGATACTGAAAACGACCGTTATGCTTCTCCTCCGGCACACGAGGGTGGATCAGGAGTACAAGAGCGATCTGAAAAAGGAAATGCTGTTCTTCTCGAATGTTGACACAATTGATCCCACCACAATCCGTTGGTCAGCCATTCGGTTCCAGAGAAACAACAATACCTATCGTATGCTTATCAGCCTGTGCCAGCTCATTCTGGAAGGGATGCTTCTGACCACAGACTCCGGAGAATACAAGCTGGCCTCCTTTGTGGATGAACAGCGCATGAACCGTCTGTATGAGAAATTCATCCTCGAATACTACGCTAAGGAGTGTCCGCAGGTAAGGGCGATGGCCTCTCAGATCCCATGGGCCTTGGATGATGGCGTGGGGACGATGCTGCCGGTAATGCAGAGCGACATCATGCTTACCAGAGGCAGCGAGGTGCTTATCATTGACGCCAAGTACTACACGCATACCACACAAACACAGTATGACGTCCACACGCTCCATTCGGTTAATCTGTATCAGATCTTTACCTACGTCAAGAACAAGGATACGGAGTTCGGGAACCAGCCCCACAAGGTTTCCGGCATGCTCCTTTATGCGGCAACAGACGAAGCGATCCAGCCGGACAACAGCTATCAGATGAGCGGCAACAAGATCAGCGTGAAGACGCTTGATTTGAACCGGGATTTCTCGGAGATTGCCGCACAGCTGAATGCGATAGTTACAGAACACTTCTCATAAGAAACGAGGCGATAGTGCTTGCTTGATGTTTATACTGTGTCTTTCTTTTTGGTTACCGACAGATTGACCGTTTCTTTGAAACCGAAGAAAAGGTCGCTGCGTTGGTCAGGAAGCTCATCACAGAGAAAGAATATGTGGAGTTCCTGATCGGACGGGACGGCGAGTTTGACCAGATTGTGGCATCGACAGTCAGACGGGCAAAGTGTGACATCCGGGACGACAATTGCGAACTCATCTGGGTTCTGGCATACCCGAAAGCTGAATACGCAAATAACGCAGACTCATTTGACGAATACTACGACAGCGTTGAGATCTGTGATTGATATTGTCAATATTGGTTGACACATTTATCTCAAAGA
>ULQT01035173.1_pt1 | contig 18163 bp, 18 predicted proteins | sample 1954791 | NCBI WGS metagenome assembly ULQT01 (sample SAMEA4835663, study PRJEB28245) | human gut metagenome | biome: gut microbiome; material: fecal sample | place: Denmark | collected 2008 | reverse complement strand
CTATCGGTAGCTTGCTATCGTGGTCTAAGCTGAATGATATAATCGAAGCACATTATACCAAAAACATTTTCTCACCCCAACGTACAATCAAGCACCATCATAACAACAAACCCTGCCGCCGCACCTATCGTTCCTATGTTGCTATGCTCTTTGCCCTGTGCCTCAGGTATAAGCTCTTCTATCACAACATACATCATAGCCCCTGCCGCAAACGACAGCATATACGGCAAAAGCGGAGCGATGAAAGAAGCGAGCAGTATCATCACCGCCGCGCCTATCGGCTCGACAACTCCCGACAGCACTCCCATCACAAACGCTTTTCCCTTTTTCATTCCCTCACTTTTAAGCGGCATTGAAACCACCGCTCCTTCAGGGAAGTTCTGTATTGCGATACCCAGCGCCAGCGCAAATGTACTTGCAAGCGTAACGCTGTCACTGCCAGTGCCGGTTGACCCGGCTACAGCCGCACCGACAGCCATTCCCTCCGGCACATTATGGATAGTCACCGCAAGCAGCATCATGGTAGTTTTTGAAAGCCCCGAGCGCACGCCCTCAGGCTTATCGCTGTCAAGATGCAGATGCGGCACAAAGCTGTCTATCCCAAGCAGGAACAGAATCCCCGCCGCAAAGCCGACCACAGCAGGCACCCAGTTCATTTTCCCGTAGCCCTGTTCGGACAGTTCCATTGACGGTATCAGAAGCGACCATACCGAAGCCGCTATCATAACTCCCGATGCAAAACCAAGCAGCAGCTTCTCCGTCCCTGCCCTCACCTTATCACGCATAAGGAACACCATAAGCGAGCCGAGCGTTGTTCCCATAAGCGGTATCATCAGTATCAGAAATATCTCCAATTGTGTCACCTCAATATAAGTTAGTTTAGACTTACCGCTTATATTTTACCACAAACAAAAGAAAAAGCCAAGCGTTACACCTGACTTTTCCCGTAATATTTACTTTTTGCGTTTCGCACAGCGTGCAGAGGCTGATTTCTTTTACTAATTCTTTGTTCTGATTTTTATCAGTTCATCTATTGTGTAAGTTTCCTCCGTTACAGCAGAACCTTCTATAGAAAACATTTTTCCTTTTTTCGCTATCATTAATTCACAAAAAAATCTCCGCAGCCCAAAGCCACGGAGATAAAACCGTCATATGTAACGCCGTATTACTTGATTACTTCGACCATCATGCCGGGAGCGGCCATTACAGCGTTTGATTCGTCTGTATCAATGTGCATAGCGTCTGCAAAATTCTCGCTTACTCTGATAACAACATCGCCGAGAATTGCCTTTCTTCCGTCAGAATCAACCTTTACGCTTACAACATCCTTGTTCTTCACGCCCCACTTTTCAGCGGTTTCGGGAACAAGGTGGATGTGACGCTTTGCAACGATAACGCCCTCACTGATTTCGATCTCGCCCTCAGGACCTGTTATCTTACAGCCGGGTGTGCCTGCAATATCGCCCGATTCTCTTACGAATATAGGACATCCGATAGAACGTGCGTCTGTAGCCGAAAGCTCAACCTGTGTAGCAGGACGTACAGGGCCTAAAATAGATACGTTTGCAAGCGATCTCTTGGGGCCTGTTATAGTAACTCTTTCCTCGCAGGCGAACTGACCGGGCTGAGAAAGATCCTTCTTCTTTGTAAGCTCATGACCCTTGCCGAACAGTGTTTCGAGAGCCTCCTGTGTAACGTGGATGTGACGTGCGGAGGTTTCCAGTAATACTTCCATTTTTTCCATAATGTTATCCTTCTTTCATGCCAAAGGCAATTTTTACTGTTAACATTATACACCCGTGAAACGAAAATTTCAAGTGTTTCATATAACGAATATCGGGCGGAATAAAAAAGTTATAACAGCGTCAGCTATCCCCAGCAGAAAGCACCCGATACAGCATACCGCAAACCGCTCAAGATATATCTTATAATAGTGCGGAGCCTCGTCACGCCTGCCTTTAAGCACAGCCAGCACACTGTTTGAGCATAACACGGACAGACGGCACTGATAACAGCAGATTACCGTTCCTATAAATGCGGACGGAAGAACAAACACCGCAAAAGCCGGTATCCCGTTTGCCCCGTATATATTCACAAGCGCCGCAAACGTCATTCCCACGCCTATACCCTTGAATGCCGGTATAAGCGCACCCACAGGCTGTCCCACAGCGCAAAGCCCTGCTAAAAACGGCACAATGCACCATATAAGCGCCGATATGAACGAAGCGGCGGCATTCCCGAAAAATCCGCCGTGTATCCTTCCTTCGAGAAAGCCCTCCAGCATCTCATCAGGCACGGTCACCGTTGCCTTCCCGTAAAACACCGCCCCGACAACAGCCCCGGCAACCGCCGTTATAAAGAGTATCAGCCCTGCATACTGCCTGTTGCGCCTGCCTTTAACCACTACTTCCGATACGGTTATACCGTCGGCACTCAGCTTCCCGTTTTCCTCCGTCATAACCGCCGTATCCGCATCCTGCCCCTTGCAAACATCGTCCCCGCCCGCCACAGCGTCAGACTCGCACACCGCATTTCGTTCCTTTAAAAATTCTTCCCTTGTCATAATTTCGTTCATACTGCACGTCCTTTCCTTTCGGGTACTCTACAGTAAATCTATGAAATGAGAAGAAAATTTATGACCGTTTCGCAATAAAACACAACCGCCATGCCTCAGCACAGCGGTTGATTTCAGATGAAATATATAATAGCGAAGAGGGTTCCTTAGACGACAGGCGGTCAATACATCTCCCAAGATGCGAAAACATCTGAAAGGGGGTGTAGCTGATGTACATAGCCTTGAGCGATTTAACACAGATAGGTATTTTCCTTACTGCGTTCACAGTTATGATATTTACTATCAGTTCTTCAAATAAAAAGAAATAACCGCCCACAGCTTCCAACTACGACGGTTATTTCTTAGCCAACACGGGAGCGGTCGTCTTTCGTTCCCTCTTTATTTGTATTCTATCACACTTTCAATAAATTGTCAAGGTGCATTCCGATAGCCAAACAACCGCCATGCCTCAGCACAGCGGTTGTTTCCTGTTATCCGTTAAATTTCATATTAATAATATCCGGGATCCGGCAGACCGCTGAGATAATATCTCGGGTTAAGCCTTTCCGAACCGTATCTTACTTCAAAGTGGCAGTGACAGCCGTACGCAAGTCCGGTTTCGCCTACTGCGGCTATGCACTCGCCCTGATTTACCTCCTGACCTGCACTTACGAATATCTCACTGTTGTGGGCATATACCGTTGTGTATCCGTCGGGATGAAGTATCATCACGGCATTACCGAGTCCGCCGTTGTCCCAGCCTGCGAATATTACAGTACCGCTTGCTCCGGCATATACATCCGTACCGTAAGGTGCGCCTATATCAACGCCTCTGTGTCCGGCATAACCGCCGTCCCACCAGCCCCACTCCCAGAATGTGCCGCCGTCAACAGGCCATATATACTTCTTGCCCGTATCGGCAGAAGCATCTGAATAATGCGATGACTGCGGAGGCAGAGTACCCTGAAGGATTATCTCCGTTACAGGCTCTTTCACTCTTTCGGTTTTCTTTATGGTACGCTTGACCTCTTCGCCGTTTACATAATACACCTTTGCGGTGATTTTGTTCGTACCGGTCTCGCCCTCCTGGTAAACCGTTTCAACACCCTCATAGCGTGTATCATCGTCCTCATATTTCGTTTCATACGGAACTTCAACGTTGTATGTTTCCGTTCTTGAAATACTTACCGACAGGAAAGGCACCTCCTGCGTTTTAAGCAGCTTTTCGCCGGCTCTCAGCACATAGTCCTCATCCATAATGCCGGGATTCAACGTCTCAAGTTCTTCTATGCTTATTCCGAGCTTTGAGCATATTCCCGAATGGCTGTCGCCGTCAACCACAGTGTAATAGGACGCTTCTTCCTTTTTGGAATTTATCAGCTTGATGATTTCATCGCTCGACACAATACTGTCCGACAGATAAAGACCGGGAACATACTCTATATCCTTCTCAAAGGCAACGTCCTCGTCCTTTGCGTTTGTGCGGTAACCGTCAAGTATCTTCTCAAGCTCAGCCTCAACCGCTGTATTGTCAACAAGTGCGCCATAGAACTTTCCGCCTATGTACATTCCGTATGCATACTCGATAGGAGTATCGCTCAGCTCAAGCAGCTTGTTTGCAAGCTGATATTTCGTCAGATATTCCTGATCACCGAGCATTTCGAGCGAATATCCCGGCTCCATGCTTATCTTCTTCTCGTTGCCGATATATGTGATACGCTCCTGCATTATACGCTCTGCGTCATTGAATACCTGCTCGCTTTCGATATATCCTACAAACTTTCCGTCAACCGTCAGCTTTATCGCATAGTCTGTACCCGTCGCATATCCGACAACGCTCATAAGAAATACTATTGCAATGATCGGTGCGGCATAGTTGAACAGCGTTACCGCAAGACCCTGCTTGCCGAATACTGCGTCCTTTGCTATACTTCCGTACAGCTTTGCCGCCTTCTTTTTGTCGCCCTGCTCCTTTGCGGTCCTTATCTGCCTGTTTGTACGCTGAAGCACACGCTTTGACTTTAACAAAGGCGCAAAGAAGAAGCTGCCTATTTCGCAGAACGTCCTCTTCACTGCGTCCCTGAACAGCGCCGTATGCTTCCATATAAACACGGCGGCATAAGCCACATATACAGCAGGCTTTGAAAATACATCGGCTATGATATGACAGAAATACTGCCCTGCCATAACCAGAAAATCAAAGATTCTGTCGGCAACAGCAGATATACCGGTTTTGCCTTTATCTTTTTCTTCGTTGCTTTCTTCATTCCGATTCTCCGACGTATCGGCAACCGCAGGCTTTACATCAGCCTCCTGCGCTTCCTTTTCACTGTCGCTGTCAGGAAGTATAGTTTCCTCAATATCGTCACGATAATCGGGTATCATCAGTTTTCCCATTATCAATCCTTTTCCGTATAAACCAAATCAAACGGGCATACGCCCCAAACAATCAATATATTTATATAATAACCCGCCGTTGTGAACGACAGGTGATAAATCAACGCTTTTTCCGTTAAAAGCAGGAACGGGCATAATGCCCGCTCCACACCTTTAAGGTTGCTTTTCCTTCCGTCATGAAAGACAGCAAATCTTTTCCGTCACCGCCATTATAACATAAAAGATTACAAAGCCGCAACAATTTGTAACTATTTTGTTACCGTTTTGTAACCATTTCGCCCTTTTATACAAAAATACATCTGCTTTTGCTTTTATAACAGTGCATTTTTAACAGACTTATTTTTATTGTGATTTTACATAAACGCTACACATTAATTTGTGCAACCCTTACAAATATTTTTTGGTAATTTCAGTATCTGTTGACACGCTCAACGCATTTGTGCTAAAATATAGATGTGAAATTATGCTTACCGTTAAGTTCAGGCAAAAGGCAGGTGATACCCATGAACACGAACGAAGAAAATAAAACAGAAGACCGTGAAAGCGGGATTCAGACATACAGCAGGAAAAAGAAGTCACACGGCAATTTTCTTAAAATCGGCTGTGCGTCATGCGGTTTTGTCGCCGTAGTCGCTCTTTGCGTTCTGTCAAGCCGTTACTCATGGTTCGGAGTCAAAGCCGATGACGAGGGTATCAGCTACAACAACGGTTTAGCGTCATCATATTCCACTACTACGCCTGTCGAGGAACAAAAGCTTCCCACCAAAGCCAACAAGCATAACGAGGCACAGGAAACCACCGTTGCAACATCGGCAACAACATCGGTAACCACAACAGCAAAAACCACTCAGACCACAGCGGCCACAACCAAGGCTACAGCTCCCGCAACAACCAAGGCAACAACTCCTGCAACAACCGCCGCACCAAAGCCCGCATGGACAGAAAAGAAGTGCAGCGGCACAATGTACATAAACATTTCAAGCTGTTCCGCAAGAAAAGAGGGCTTACAAGGCTCTGAGGTCGTTTCCTATAAATATTACGGAGATGCGGTAAATATCGCCGCACTGACAGACACCGGCTACTATAAGCTCGATGACGGCACATATATCCACAGCGACTATCTTTCCGAAAGCAAGCCTGTCGCAACTACCGTTCCTGCAACAGCAAAACCCACCGTGCAGGATAATGCAACTCCCGCACCTGTCATAACCGACAGTCCCGTAAACTGCACCGCAGAAGAGGCGGAGGTTTTCCGTATCGTGAATGAAATCCGTGTTTCCTACGGACTTAAGCCTTATAAGTGGGATGCAAACGCATACAAGGCGGCGAAGGCACGTTGCAGTGAAATTGAACAGCAGTTCAGCCATCTGCGACCGGACGGCTCAAACTTCAAGACCATATACGGCTACAGCGATGATGAGCTTTGGTATAAGTTCTGCTCCGTCGGAGAAAATCTCGGCTCAGGTCAGCCCACCGCACAGAGAGTAGTCGACAGCTGGATGGCTTCCACCAAAGGTCACCGTGAAAATATTCTCAATCCCGATTTTGAAAATCTCGCCGTAGCATTCGGCACATATAACGATGCTTATAAGTATTACTGGGTACAGGAATTCACGACCTACAGATAAGCATAATAGCATGTTTTAAAAGCACAAACGCACAGGCTGTTCGCCTGTGCGTTATTTTTATGCTATATTTTCGTAAGGTCCTCCGCTCTTACCGCCGCAGTGACCTGCCCGCCCTGACCGATGACGATATAGTCCTCTCTGTCACCCGAGCCTGCCTGCATAACCTCGTACACATTAGTATAAACAAACAACGCAAGCGAACCGCCGTTATACGTCTTAGCACCGTAATTTACCTTGACCTTATCGCCTACAGCGAATTTCTGCGTTGCACCATTACTTTCCGTGCTTTCCGCCTTTTCTGCCTTGTACAGATTCTCTGTATAAAGCCAGCCGGTAGGCACCGAGCCGATGCCTATAAGCGTTTCCTTGCCGCTTGCCGACACCTGCTGAACGGTATAGACCGTATCATACACATAAGAATACGGCTCTACTCCGTTCGTAAATCTCGCACCACGCTTCACCCTCACGCTGTCGCCCTTTTTAAACAGATTCACGGGCTTTTCAGGCTTATCACCGCAGTTTTCCTTATACCATTTAGCCGTTATCGCAGGATAATCCACAAAGCAAATATCCCCGTCAACATCCTTGCCTGCGATACTGTCAATGCCCCACTGCCACATTTTCTGCCCGTAGTCATATCTGCTTGCATAGTCCGGGCTTTCGGTCCAGTGCGCAAGCCATATGTCACGCTTTCCAACAATACGTTCCTTCTGATAGTAGCTTTCAAGCCACGCAGGATTAGCATACACTCCCGACGGAAGCCCTGCCTTATTCAGCCTGTCGCAGAACTCAAGCGCCATATCGGTTCTTTCCTTGCTTGTGAGGTTGTCAATCTGACGCTGTTCCTCCATGTCGCAGAACACGGGATATGACGGCTTTTCATTGCCTATCGCCTTGACGCACGCATTTATCTGCCTGTCAAGCTCCGCCGTGTCTGTCGCCGTAACATACCAGTAACAGCCAAAATCTATTCCGAGTTTTTTGCACTGCTCGATATTGCGTCTGAAGTAAGTGTCCTCATCCGTGCGTATGCCGGCACGGATAATTACAAACTTCACGCCTGACGACACAGCCGCCGTAAAATCGAACTGCTCCTGCGCCCTGCTGATGTCAATTCCCTTTGTTCTCACTGTCGTCCTCCCCGCTTTTACTTTTTATCTGCCTTAGTACATTCTTTATTTTCTGCGGTACCGGCAGTCCCAGTGCCGATGCGTTTTCGACAATGCTGATTCCCTCGTTAGCGATATAGAAAAGCATTACCGCCGTCATGGCGACAGGCACACCGCCAAGCACATAGGTGTCTGCGATATGACCTACCGACAGGAACACAAGTATCAGCAGCTTTTTTGCTATCCCCTTGAAGCCTACCGCACTTGACAGCTTCTTCTTCGCTATCGCCACAAGCACACCGCTCACATAGTCCAGGATCATAAAAGCGATAAGCGCACGGAACAAGCCGTTTACCTCACCATACATAAATCCCAGCACCGCTCCGACAGCACCTGCTATGCTGTCAATAATTATCTGTATCCTGCTCATATTTCCCCCTCCTTTGCTTTCACTTTTTTACTTTTTGGTCATCCCCTGATTTAACCACCAGAAGCTCTGGGAATGAGGAGGCGTAGCTCCGCCGCCTGTTGCGGTTCTTCTTATAAGTTCATCATCGGGCATACCCATTTTCTTAAACGTTGACGGCCTAATCTCCGGATGTATATCATACAACAGCTCAAGATACGTTGTGCCCTTTGTGTCACCGGGTATCTCCATCTGCTCCACCCAGTCAAAGAAGCCCTCCTTATCACCGTAAAGCTGATAAAGTGCCTCGATATATTCCTCATCCGTATAGATTTTATCCCCGTACTTGCTGATAAAATCATAAGCGTCACTCGGCGAAAATTTCGTACTGCCGGTTTCCTCATTCTCCACAGCGTCTTTCAGCGAACTGTTCAGTTTTATCTGATAATTGCGGTCGCTGTCATACACCTTCTGAGCATAATCCCTGTCATTTTCATATACCCTGCGGTTATAATCCCTGTCGTTCTCGTAGTTATCCCGTTCAAACTGTGCCTGCAAATTACGCTGTGCCAGAGCGTCCTTACTTTTATTATATTCAAAATTCCTGTTTGTGTTATAATCGTCAACGCTGTCACGGTATCTTCCGTAGTCCGACTTCTCAAGCCCTATAAGCGTATTGAGTCGCTTATACGCACTTTCCTCATCATCCTTATAACGTTCATACGCCCTCTGTTCAAGTTCGGGAATCTTATCGCTGAGCTTTGACATATAGCTGTTATATGCCTGCTGACCTGCCGTGACCGCATAGCTGTTGCCGTATCCGCCCGTAAGCGATGCCGCATTCCCCATCGTGTCACGCATAGCTGTTCTGCCCGATTTTTCATAGCTGTTCTTATACTGTGAGAACAGCTTGTCCTTATCTGCGTCATAACTGAAATTCTTCTTTGCCATAACCTTTGTAAGATTGTTTTTCAGTGCGTCGCCGTATCTGCTCTTATATACCGGAGCACTGTCCTTATCCTTGTTTTTCTGTTTTTCGCTCATATAACCTCCTCGTAAATTCCCGTATTATCCGCCTCGTTCATCTTTGCCTCAAACTCATTCATCTCCTCATCAAACCTCGCAATATCCTCCGCCGTTATTCTGTCACGGCTGTAATGATTGCCAAGCTGCATAGCCGCCCAAGCCCTGTCAAAACTGCCGCTCTTAACGCCGTTCACAGCGACCTCGACTATCCACTTTCCGAAATCAAGCATTATACCTCACCTCCCGATACCGCCACAGCCTCAAGTGCCGCCACTCTTGCTTCAAGGCTTGTGATACGTTCCGTGTCCTCTTCGGCCGCAGGCGACCAGTCCGTAGCCTTAGTGCCTTTTTCGAGCTTGATGTTGCAAGCCTCAATCATGCCGTTTTTGTCAAGTGCAAGCGCCACGCATTCGAGCTTCACTATGTCGCTGTCATTTATCGTCCACGTTTTTTTATAGTAGATCCACTTGTCTTTAACAGTATCGGCCCCCACCGTCAGCGACAAGGCATACAGCTTTTTATCATCTGCCGAGCGAAATCGTGCCATTACATACCCGCTTGCGTCAAGCCCGACATCGCTTCTGACCTTTATCCACGCCGACAGAGTGTAGCTTGTGCCGACGTTAAAATCCGTCAGAAAGTGCCGCTTGCTTATGCCGAAATATCTTGCATTTCCGGAATAGCCTGTTCTGGATATTGCAAGGCTGTTACCGGATATTCCTCCCCCGACATTTATCACCGTAGTACCGCTCCAGCCGTTTTTGATGTTCCCCGTGCTGTCATACAGCAGATTTCTGCCGCCGATCTCGACAGCGTTCACCGCCGCAGTAATATCTGCCGCTGTTGCCGCTCCGACCTCGCTTGCCATATACGCAGGCTTATTCTCGGTTTTCGTCCATTCTGGCATATCCGTAATATCCGACATATTATGTGTATGATTCTTCTCTGCCGCCCCGACTTCTTCCGCTGTATACACAGGCTTGCTTTCAGCTTTTGCCCAGTCCGCTATATCTGTGTTTTTCAGGTATGCCGACAGATTAACCGAGATAACCCCGTCAGCCGTCACCGATATATTATCGCCTATCTTAACACCGCCGAGCGTGTCAGCAGTTGCAGAGGGAAGCACATAGCCGACACCCCCGTCAGCCGTCAGCTTTCCGGATATATGCAGATTACCGCTATAGTCAAGCGTCAGGGCGTCGCTCCTATATTCATGGCTATCGTTTCCCCAGCCGTTACCGACAACAAGTGCCACATCTTCAGCCTTTTTGTTATACCTTCCGAGTGAAAAGACCTCCATTCCCGCAATTGTGTGACTTCCCGATGCGTGCGAATGCTCTCCCCGTGCTATAGTATGATACCCCTCAGCGTGTGAGTTACTGCCGCTTGCGATACAACCCATATTTTCAGCATGAGAACAATTTCCCGAAGCGGTCGTTCCACTGCCTTCTGCATGACAGGATAGATTGGATGCTACAGTGTTGCTTCCTTCCGCATGGCTGTGCGGAGCGCTCGCTGTAGTCATATACCCTTCGGCATGAGAATAGTACGCTGATGCAACATTGTTTTCGTAGTCGTTGAACACCTCGCAGTTTTTATCTGTGTTGGTGAACTGCCCCACTTCGTCCGCAATCGTACTGTAAATAAGCTGTTTTTCCTCTTCGCCGTCCGACTTCTGCGCAATATTCTCATCTATACCGTTAAGACAGAATTTTATCCTTTCGGTAAGTAGCGACAGATAATCCTCAACCGCATTTATCCGCCCTTTGTCCTCCGCAGATTTATCGGGAGCAAAGCTTATATTCAGATTATCCACTTATCTCACTTCCCTTTTCACTGTCAAGATATATGCCATACAGCGTTGCACAAGCGTCACCGCTTACTTCGCCGCATATCTTTATTCTTATCTTTCTGCTTCTGAGCGGTATTACCGGAGCGACAGCTATTTCTTCGCCATTACCCTTTTCACCCCAAAGCTCATATACCTTCCTCCATTCTCCGCCATCAGTGCTTATATATGCCGACAGTTCAAGCGTCTCATTGTCCTGCTTTTTGTGATACAGCGACATTCTCAGCTTTTTATATATTCTGAATATGCTTCCCCTGCCAAGTTCGCCGCTGACCGCAGAAAATTCACTCCTGTCACTGTCCGTATAACCGCTGTCGTCTCCGACAAGCATTACAAGCCTCATCTTTTTATTGCTGTCACGGGTAACAGCATACAGCCTGCCGTTTATCTCGTGTGCCGAGATTACATCCGCAAGCTGTCTTGTGTACCACGCCGAGTAACGCTTGTCATAATAATACACCGTTTTGTCAGCCGCACACATAACGACATATCTTCCGTTTGCCGTCATCACCGCCGTATCGGTAATATCATCACCCAGCTTTGCGTCAATCCTCACCGATGCAGAGCCGTTAAAGCTGAATATTCCCTCAGGTGCCTTATAATAAAGCAGTCCGTCGGATATGCACAGCGAGCCGTCGCTGCCCTTCTGAACGCCTCTCAGCTTTACGGTGCTTAGCGTGAAGTTTGACGCTCTTGTGCCGTAGACAATATGAACGACATTTTCCTTAAAGAACAGTACGCCTCCCCCGTACACGCATACTCCGGTGAAATCCCCGTCAGACCCTACCGTTGCCGCCCATGCGTCAGTTGAGATGCCGTCATAGCTTCCCCACTCCGTAGCACTTCCGAGCTTTGAACAATATATTTCACGATTTGCCGACGAACACCCCCACAGCCTGTTGTTATGCTCTGTTATAAAATCCATCTTCGGTATCGGACAGCTTATGACCGCATTCTTTATATTAGACACCCTGAATTTGTCCATCTTCCGCTTTTCCGTATAAAAATAATAGGTATCGCTGTACGCACTCGTGTCGAAGTTGATCGACACGCACCCGCTCATGCTGTAGCTTTCCTTTCCCACCGAGCTTATCAATGCAGACAGATACTGTTTCTTTCCGCCGTATTCATAATCTATCCTGACCATATCGCCAACGCTGTAGCTTGACAGCGCTACGCTTTCCTCAGGCACATCAAGATACAACAGCTTGAATATAGAAACCGTAGGCCGTGTCTGGTTCTGATTATATTCGAACAGTGTTCCTGAAAGCGCCGGCTTCGCCGTATACCGCACGCTTACAGGCGTATCAGCGGTATTTACAAGCACCTCGTCCGGCATTATCAGTATGTATGCTCCCAGTGACACAAGCTGTTTTTCCCCTGCACTGAGATTTACCGCCGTTTTCACTCCCGAAATATATATACCGTCCGCCTTTGTGTATACTATCTCTCCGTTTTTTACGGTATACCCCGTTATACCGTCAGCCAATGCCTTGTACGAAAACGGCTTTACCGTTTTAAGCGCAGGAAAAGCGGTAAAATCCATACCGTACAGCTCCTGCCAGCATCCAAGCGGCGTACCGTTCGAGCGATCGATACCGCCGAACTTTACGGCACTTTCCGTACCACCCGTTATTTCTCTTACCGCCAAGTTCTTCCTCCTATCCCGTGATTTCGGTTCTCACGCACGAAATATGCCTGCTGTTCCAGAAACGGCAGCAGCTTTCATACAAAGCGTCAAACAGAGCATTGTCATTGGCATATCTCTCATACTCCGCATGGTAAAAATCTATAAGCGAGCAAAGATAAAGAATGTATATCTCATCGTGCGGAGCCTTTATAAATAGCTCCGTTGCGCCGTCGATCAGTATCTTTTCCGTATCGGTAAACCCGATTCCCTCATGCTCGTGCGTAACATACAGATCCTCATATATCCTGCTTTCAAGCTCATAAAGCCACTTTCTCTTGTCCTCTGCGGCAATCTCGTTCGGTCGCAGTGCGTCAACCGTTTCAATGACTTCCTTTACCGTCATCACTTACCCTCCTGCACTATCAGCGACTGCTTCCAGCCTTCATCACGGTAGTATTCCGCTCTCTTTCTCTGAAGCTCTGCTCTGTCCAGTTCCTTTTTTATGAACAACGGCACCATCACCGTTTCACCTCTGCGTATAAGATAATTGTTGCAGTTCACCGATACAAACACATCCGAGTTGTACTTGTCGTTATCCTTGAACAGCCTTACCGCCACAAGTTCAGTTAAATTTTCTTTCATATATTTCTCCTTTACAATATTATTCCCCTTACCCTCCCGCACTGCCGTTGCTGTCACCACGCCCTGCAGTGACCCTGTGCCGCTTATTCCGGTTGTCCTTTACCGGCTTTAATTTGCGCTCGTCTTTTCCGAATAAACAGGAGAACAGCTTTCTATTCTCACCATATACTCATCCGTAAGTATCTCGGCTGTGCGTACCGCCTTCCAGCCCACGCTTGCTCTCTGGTTCAGAGGATCGTCACCGTAGCCGAGCTGCTTTACTATGTGCTGAAGACCGCCGCCGGCAACGTCCGTCACCGCATAAGCGTGCGCTCCTATAACCAGAGTAGAGAACACCGCAAGCGCCTTCTTCTCATAATACGTCGAGGCTGTGACCTGACCGCCTGCCGAAACGCTTGCCTTCTGATAGCTGTCGCCCGACTTCGTATAATAGTCCTTTCCCTCAAGGAAATTTGCGTCGGAGGTCAGCTGATAGAACTGCGGACAGCTTTCATCGGCAAATATCTTCGCCTCCGTGCTTTTTACAAATCTCACATTGCCGAGCGAGCCTATCTCCCCCTTGAATATGCTTTCAGGGTCGGCATACTTATGCACATCGACCCACTCCGCACTTCTCATAAGGTCATATGCGGCATAAGGGTGTATTATCGCAACATAGCTCTCCCCGTCTATTCCGTCTGCATTCATGCTCTCAAGCTGTGCGGCGGCACGGAATACCGTATCCACCGATAAAACGCAGTCCTTGCTCAGTTCATCTCTTGACAGCACCTCGCCCCCGTCCTTGCCGCAGGCATATATAACATTCGTTCCTGCGTTAACTATCTCTCTTGTTATCGTGTCAAGCGTTCTTCCCGACTGACTGCCGAGCAGCTTTGTTGACTGCACTACATTGTTGTCTATTGCGGTAAGCTCCAGCATATCCGACAGCTTGATATAGTCGCCGTACTGATTCACCGTTGCTGTCTTAGCTGTTACCGACAGCATATTTCCCGCAGGTGTAACGCCCTCGACAAGCGGCGTTGTCGCCTTTGCAAGCGAGCTGTACTTTCTCAGCTCTATCGTCTTGCCGTTATTCTTTGGTATCGGATATTTGTCTGCAAAGCGGTCATGCACCAGCTTAGGCTCTGCCATATCTATCAGCGTGTTCTCATAGAACGTTTTCATCTCGGCAGACAGACTTGCCTGTCCTGTTGTCTGTACATCGAACAGATTTAATTTAACTTCTCTTTTCTTCATATAGATTTCCTTTCCCGACGGCTGATACCGTCATCTTTCAATTTTCTTATCGTTTTTTTCTTATCGTTTATTCCTGCCGCAAAACTTTTCCCCGTGCGGCTGCGGCTTTTTTAATTTCCCGCCTGCCCTCCCGTTGCAATATTCATATCTCACCCCCTTCTTCATCATTCATAAACGATTAAAGCACCACTCTTTCCCCTCTCTCCGTCCGTCTGATAAGCTCCTTCCGCTCATTTTTAGACAGGCTTTTCTCGCTTTTCGTAACCTCTCCCGCAGGTGACAGCGCACCCTCCTTCATTCTGCCGCTTTTACAGAACGCACCGCTTCTCATAAGTTCAGATGCCGCATATTCCATTGCGGCGGTAAAAAGTTCGTCCTTATGCACGATAAGATAAGCCTCCTCAAGCCCCACACCCTTATAGCACAGCGAAAAGAATCTTCTGTCACTCATTTCTTTCGCAAGGTCAAACTGAGGATATGTCTGCTTTACCTCCTCGCTTTCCTTTTGCCACCGCTCCAGCCTGTACTCCATATCGTTTCTTCTGCACCGCTCGAAGTTCCTCTCGGATACCGCATTTTCTATTCCGTCATAGTCGCATTTATCCGCTCTGCAAAACTGTGCCACAAGGCCCAATATCCGTTCTGCCCTTGCCGCCCTCTCACGCTTTGACTTAAGCACCGCCTGCCTGAAAAGCTCCGCCTTATCCTCGTTTTGTTCTTTTTCGGCTTCACCCGGTTTATTGTTTTCGCTCAGGCTTTCATCACTCTTTTGTACCTTTACTTCTTCGCTTGTTTCAGCGTTTTCTATACCGTTATCTGTCGCCTGCACATTCTCTGTCGCTTCCATATTTACCTCTCACTTCTGTAGCAGGATACATATTCCGGATAGTTTTCCTCCAGCATATCAAACCCCTTGCATATTCCGTCAACCGCCGTGTTCAGCCCGTCGTCATCCGTCACATAGCTTATGACCGCCTGACCGCTTCTCAGCGTAACGTCAATAATATCGGTATCCCCCGTGTCCTCACTGTCAAAAACATTCTGCGCTATCGTCTGCGCAAGCGTTGTCATTGCCGCACATACAAGCGTAGCCTCTGTCGATCCGCTGTTTTCGTTCGCACAGTGTCCCGTGATATAAATATCCCTGCCAAGACCCGACTTGTCTATTCTTACTCTTGTCATATCTTCACCTCGTTCATTCCTGCGTTATCCCTTATCACACGCTCAATTTCTTCTTTTCCCTCAAAGTCCATCATTGCAAGACAGCCCAGTGCCTGCACCGCCGTTTCCGGATTGAAAAATCCCAGCTGAAAAAGCTGCTTTGCAAGTTCATTCTGCGAAGCTTTGGAAAACGGCGATTTCTTCGATGCCGTACATACTATATCAAAGACAGGCTTCTTTGTCCCAAGCTGTACCCCGAAAAGCTCCCTGCTCTGCTCCTTTATGGCTGAGTTGTCAAAAGCGTCATATCCCCCGGTTATCCTGAAGCTTCTCGGCGTATCATAGAACTGCCTTATCAACTCTATTATCAGATAGCACACCTGCTGAAACGCAAAATACGTTCCCTTTATCATATCCCTCGACAGCTTGCTTCCTGCCTCCTGTAAAGCCGCAATGGCGCTTGCCGCCGTAACGCCGTTTGAAACCGACCCCTGAGAAAAATCCCTGTTTCCGCTCGTTTCCTTCAGTTCGTCAATCTTGAAGCTCAGTGCATTCATCACCGAGCTGTCCAACGGCTCTGCCTTTATTTCCCTTATATCCTCTTCGCCGAGATTTCCCGCAACGTGAACGAATCTATTTTTCATGTCGGCAAATTCGGCTTCGTTCACCGCACTGTTCTGTCGGATAAAATATCTTTTTCTGCTCATCATCACCGTATGCTCAAGAACGACCTGCGACAGCTTATCTATATACATCTGTGCGTCACGCATAACATCTATGTAGCCGAATCCGCACGGAGTTCCCTCCTGCACAAACAGCGTATCCATAACAAAGGGATAACGGCTGTGTTTATAGAATCCGTCGGCACAGCTTTCATCGTCCTCGCTCGAATATATCACCCTGTCGCCGCAGAATTTACAGTAGCAGAGTTGTTTTCTGCCGTTTATCGTTTTCTTGTAGTACCAGTCAACGACTTCGACCTTCGCACTGTCGTCCGTCTTATCCTCCGTTTTGTACTTTTCCACGTTTCCGGTACCGCCCGCAACGCTTTCGGGCTCTTCCCCGCAAAGCTCAGGGTACATCAGATTCAGCCGCTCACGGTCAACAAGCGTCACATAGAAAAGGTTTGCGCTCTCCTCAATATCCTTTATGCCCGGCTCCCAGAACAGATTCAGAATATCTGCGTTTCTTATCGCTATATCCCCCATACCGCCGTCAGCGTCAGGGTCCCATACAACAGCCGTACACATACTGCCGTTCTTGAGCTTGTACCACCAGCCGTCGCTGTACAGCTTTTCGTAACCACAGCGTTCAAGTATCGCAGGAAGTATCAGCGATAACTGCTTTGCGACTTCCTCGTCGCTTTTTTCTCTCGGAAGCACCGCAGGCTCAGGTATATTGTCCATAGCGTCTGCGTGCTTATTTGCCAATGAGTTGAACAGCCACGCCGATGCCGGCATAGGCCTTGTATCGTCCTTGTCATAGCCTATTTCGCCCCAGTGTCTTAATTTCCACCACTGCTCGTTTGACACGATTCTCTTGTCGAGTACCGCCTTCCCCTCCTTATACTTTGCAAGCGTCTGCCTTGCCTTACGCACCTGCTCCTTACCGATTTTCTTCATATTTCTCCTTTCATAATCACATCATATAGAACGATTCCGCTCTTTCGGGCTTTCTCTGTTCGAGAGGATCGTCACCTGCCGGAACCTCACCACGCTTTACCGGTGCGGCAATAGGATGCTCCATAAGGACATACCTGCATTCGTCATATATGTGATCCTCCATCGTTGTGTCAATATCCTCCACGTTCTTTTCGTCATACATAAGCGCAGGAATAGTCCTGATAAACTCTCTGCAGGTGTTGAAGCAATAGAACATCGCCTCCCCGTCACTGTTGAACGCCAGCCTGTTATGGTACTGCATCTTACCCGATATTCTTGCGTTATCCCCCGGCGACCAGATTATAAAGTTAGGCGACCGTGCCATAAGGTCGGCGACGCTTTCCCCACGGCTTTTATCGAATATTGAAGGATCTGCGACCCCGTACACATTTCTCCCTCTTATATTCGGATCGTCACGCTCTATTTTTCTGATATTCTCGGCAATTACCGACGGCTCAAGCCTTATGCCCTCATTCGCCTTATCCGTACAACCGTAGTATTCTCTTATCCTGTAGATGCACCCTTTAGTATCTACCGCATACCACCCTACCGAAAACGGCCTTGTATACCCGAAATCAAATCCCCTCACTATCTCCCAGTGGCGAGGTATCTCAAACGGTGCTATGACGTGCGTCCATCTCCTGTCGCAATAATGCTCCGGGTCATCTCTCCATTCGGTGAAAACCTGCCCCGTAAAGCTGTTCCAATCCCCGTACAGAAGCGCCTTTCTCTCGGCGGTCGGAAGCATAGACAGGCTCGCAAGATATTCAGGGTCGTTTCGCAACAGTTCCTTATTGTCAAATACGCTCGCCGGGATGAACACTCTCGATTTTCTTATGATTATCTCCGCCCCGTCGGGCTTTT
>ULQT01020460.1_pt1 | contig 18175 bp, 18 predicted proteins | sample 1954791 | NCBI WGS metagenome assembly ULQT01 (sample SAMEA4835663, study PRJEB28245) | human gut metagenome | biome: gut microbiome; material: fecal sample | place: Denmark | collected 2008 | reverse complement strand
TTGAACTGGGGGTTTTGTCACACCTATTCGGCGTACAAAAACAAAACCGGCTTTCTGTTTCCAGAAAGCCGGTTTTTGACAAACATTCTATCTAAAATTAAAGTTCTTTCGGTTTGTAAATTTTTCTTACGATGAAGATTACCAGAATCATGGATACGATTGCGATAGGCAGGTTGATGATCCAGTTCTGGATGATTGCTGTCAGCACATAGTTCACTGCGGAAACAGCCGCTACCATCATGGAATAAGGCAGCTGTGTGGAAACGTGGTTGATGTGGTCACACTGTGCACCTGTGGATGCCATGATTGTGGTATCGGAAATAGGAGAGCAGTGGTCACCGGCAACCGCACCAGCCAGTGTAGCTGCTACGGTGATAACCATCAGTTCGCTGGTAGGATCCAGGATAGGAACTACGATGGGCAGCAGGATACCGAATGTACCCCAAGAAGTACCTGTGGAGAATGCCAGGAATACGGCAATCACAAATACGATAACAGGCAGCATTACATTCAGAGCGCCTGTGCTGCTCTGCAGGATACCTGCAACGAATACGTCAGCACCCAGCAGACCTGTGATACCGGACAGTGTCCAAGCGAATGTCAGAATCAGGATGGCAGGTACCATCGCACGGAAACCTTCCGGCAGACATTCCATAAATTCGTGGAATTTCAGCACACGACGAGGAATGTACATGATAAATGTCAGGATCAGTGCAGCAACGGAGCCCAGTGCCAGTGCAACAGAAGCGTTGCAGCCTGCGAAAGCGTCTACAAAAGGTACGCCGTCGAAGAAGCCGCCGGTATAGATCATACCGATGACACAGCAGATGATCAGCATGATAACGGGCAGTACCAGGTCGATTACGCCGCCTTTGCCAGTTACCTGAACATCAGATGCGTTTTCAAAAGGTCTTGCATCTGTTGTGAACAGGTCGTTTTTCACCTGTGCATTATGTTCATGCAGATACATAGGGCCGAAGTCGAAGTTCATCAGTGTCAGTGTGATCATCGTAACGATTGTCAGCAGTGCGTAGAAGTTGTAAGGGATGGAACGGATGAACAGTTCCAGACCGTTGTAGCCTTCTACAACACCGGATACAGCTGCTGCCCAGGAAGAAATGGGAGCGATGATGCAGACGGGCGCCGCTGTGGCGTCGATGATATAAGCCAGTTTCGCACGGGAAACATTGTGTGTGTCTGTTACAGGACGCATAACGCTACCTACTGTCAGGCAGTTGAAGTAGTCGTCTACGAATACCAGAACGCCCAGCAGGAATGTGGACAGCAGAGCGCCTTTTCTTGTCTTGATAACGGAAGAAGCCCATTTGCCGTATGCGGCAGAACCGCCAGCTTTGTTCATCAGTGCAACCAGAACACCCAGTACAACCAGGAAGATCAGGATGCCGGCATTGCCGCTGTCAGATACGTTTGCCAGCAGGCCGCCTTCTGTCTGGTCAGTTACGATAACCAGAAAAGCTTCTTTAATATTAAAGTTTGTGTAGAACAGCGCACCGGTTACGATACCGACAAACAATGAGGAAAAAACTTCCTTCGTAATCAGTGCCAGAATGATAGCAACCAGTGGAGGTACCAGAGACCAGAAGGTTGCATACATGTTGCTTGTAAATTCCACTGCTTCTTCTTCCGCACCGAATACAGTCACGGTAAAGAGCAACAGAACAGCTGAACAAACCAGGAAGGTTCTCAGCCAATTGGATCTTTTTTGAAACATACCCCTTTTACTCCTCTCAAAAACATTACATCTTATAATTGCGCCCCTTGTGTCTTCACACTGGTGTGTTCACAAAGGTAAAACAGCTTGCGGAGGCAATAAAAAAAGCCCGTGGCACACGCGCACAGGCTCCGCTTTTTTCGCAGGAACAGTAAACCCCAAACAGGGCTCTACTTTTTTTGATAGCGCTCCACAAAAGTGACAGTCCGCCGCATATTCTGCTGCGTCCCAGCCCCGGAGCCATCGGACCTGCTCCAGAACTTCGGCGAATTCCCCTTTCACCCCTTCTGCCGTCCAGCATTTCTTCCAAAGGGTTACTGATGGTTTCCGCACCTCTATCTGTTTTATTTTTCTGTCTGCCAGCTTGGCAGACATCATCTACATCATTCATACCATATCCCACATACAAAGTCAAGCCTTTCTCCCAAAAAAGGATGTTTTCTCCTGTTTTTTCCTTTTTTTCTGTTCTTTTTTCGGCGGACATGTTTTTTTCATACCATTTTGCTTTTCATCTGCGCCAAAAACTGTTATGATAAATAGGCAGAAAAAAAATAATCATGAAAAACAGAAAGGACGGCGATACCTATGGCAACTGCTCATATTGCAGCCGAAAAAGGCGCATTCGCAAAAACCGTGCTGATGCCCGGCGATCCCCTGCGCTCTAAATTCATTGCGGAAACATTCCTGGAAAACCCTGTACTTGTAAACGATGTACGTGGTGTTCAGGGCTACACCGGCACATACAAAGGCGTACCTGTATCCGTAATGGCAAGCGGCATGGGCATTCCCTCCATCGGCATTTACAGCTATGAACTTTACAGCTTCTTTGGCGTGGAAAATATCATCCGCATCGGCTCTGCCGGCGCCATCAGCGACAAACTGCAGCTGCGTGACATTGTGGCAGGCATGTCCTCCCACACCAATTCCAACTTTGCCGCACAGTACAACCTGCCCGGCACATTCGCACCTACCGCAGACTACACACTGCTTTCCACAGCAGTAGAATCCGCAAAGGATCTGGGTCTGGATCTGAAAGTAGGCCCCCTGCTCTCTTCCGACACATTCTATGATGATGACGAAGAAGCTCTGCACAAATGGGCAAAAATGGGCGCTCTGGCAGTAGAAATGGAATCCGCAGGCCTGTATATGAACGCGGCTCGTCTGGGCAAACGCGCTCTGGCAATGGTAACCATTTCCGATATGCCTTTTACCGGCGAAGCTACTACACCGGAAGAACGCCAGAACACATTCACACAGATGATGGAAATCGCGCTGGAAACAGCTATCCGCATGGACAAACTGTAATACCGCAAGATCGACATTTGACAACACAAAAGCCTGTATGCCGGCTCAGCTTGTCAAAAAATGAGATTTTACACTTTTGCAAGGACGCGGAAGGGCTTGGGAAACGAAGGGGTCAACACATTTGCTCCGCAAATGCCAGCCATAAATGGCTGTCCGCATCTCTTGCGGTGTGGGGTGTCCCAAATTCAATCCGCAGTCGGCATTCACTTCCGACGAGGAAAAGGCGAAGTTTCAAGGCTATTTGCCGATGGAACTTCGCCTTTATACTTCTGTCTATTCGTCAAAGGCTTGAATGAAATGAGCCTTTGACGACAGGGTGTCGACTTTTTCGACACCCTGAAAGTACAGGCTTTTTTTCAAAAACCAATGCCTTTTTCGGGGACAGGCATCAGAAAGAAAGGGGCTTTTTGTATGTTCAGACAGATTCACACTGGCGGCATTTGTTATCTGGAACTGCTGGAGGGCAGCAGCCAGTGGTATTGGGGCATGGACTGCACTGGCGGCGACCTTTACGAAGCAGAGGAACTGTTTACGGATGGCCACCAAGTTGACCGGACACGGCTGATCTTTATCCATCACCCTGATGGAAAAGTGGTGGAGCCAATCCCTGCCAGAAAAGGACAATACTTCGGCCGCCCTTTGTTCTACGAAAACAAACTCATCCTTCTTGTGGCAGATTTTCTGGAAAAACAGCTTCACATTCTTTCCTATGACCCGGAAACGGAAACCGTGTCTATCCTTGCCACTCTTCCCCGCTCCATCACAGAGGATTGCTACAATTTACAATTAAAGCTTTCTCCTTTGATGCTGGTACGTCAGGGACAGGAAAACACATTGGAAATCCTGTGGCCTGTGCAGAAAACATATGCCATGGACTTACGGGAATCCTTCCGGTTCCGTCAAGAGGACGAACTGTATTTTGAAACATGGTATGAAGACCCGGATTACCGGGACGAAATCGTCATTCGGGATTTTCATACAGGCGATGTTCTGGGGCGCCTTCCCGGTATCCTCATGACGACGCCCGACGGGCAGGTATGGATGCTGGACTAAATAAAAAGAAAGAACCTGTGTTCATTTGAACACAGGTTCTTTCTTTTTAGGAATCATAATCAATTTTCATAAGCCAGTGTATGGAAAGCGCGGGATACTGCCACGCCGGCTTCCGCTGTTTTGTTTCGCCGCAGCAGACAGAAGGAAGTCTGCCGTTCTGCCGCCAGAAACATCCAGTAGCCAATGAGGGCGCCCAGTGTATTCATGAGCAGGTCATCCACATCGGATGTTCTGCCGCAGAACATCTGGAGAACTTCAATGGCAAACGATGTGCCAAAGCCAAAGAGCAGTACATATTTTTCCGCCCGATACTGTTTCCACAGCAGGGGCACCAGAAAGCCCATGGGCACAAAGAGGAAAAAGTTCAGCAGATACTGCAAAGGACATGCGAAAATATCAATGAACAATTCAAAATTGAAATACGGCGCAAACACCGGTTTTGTAAACAGCAGCCGGAACACGCCTGTCACTGCCACAAGGCCTGCCACATAAAAGGCAAACAGCCATAAACCAATTCGATGGGTCTTGGGAGTATATTTTCCCGCGAATACCGTCTGCCACATCCACAGCACCGGCACCATAAACGAAAAAATCCAGATACTTTCCCAAACCATACGATACATCCAACTGATCACGGGTACTCCCCCTTTCTCTTTTTTCAATCTGCATCTAGGATACACCATAATTATTAAGTTTTTTTGTAGAAAACCTTCCGAATTCCTAACAAAACGTATAAAAACATCTTAAATCCTATACAAAAACCATGGTTTCTCCCATTTTTCCGCCATTGCCATATTGACAAAAGTTCATTCTTCTTGGTAAAATAACTTGTCGGTGATTGAAAAAATCAAGATTCACCCACCTTATGCATCAAATTTGTCATTCAATCCCGTCAAAGGGATTGCTGTAATCAAAATTTGATGTTTTTTTATTGCCAAATTACAGGTTTACCTGTTTTTGATCCCAAATGATTTTAATATGAAAGCAAGTAGGAGGTATTTCATTATGGCAGGTACTATTTCCAGAGGTATTAAAGCACCTATCATCAGACAGGGCGATGATATCGTAAAAATCGTTGCAGATTCCGTTCTGACAGCTGCACAGGAAGACGGCTTCCAGCTGCATGAAAAAGACGTTATCTGTGTAACAGAAGCAGTTGTTGCAAGAGCTGACGGCAACTACGCTTCCACAACAGACATCGCTGAAGACGTAAAAGCAAAACTGGGCGGCGAAACCATCGGTGTGGTATTCCCCATCCTGAGCAGAAACCGTTTCGCAATCTGCCTGCGCGGTATCGCAAAAGGCGCGAAAAAAGTTGTTCTGATGCTGAGCTATCCTTCCGACGAAGTTGGCAACCACCTGTTCGACATGGATCTGCTGGATGACAGCGGCGTAAATCCTTACACAGACGTGCTGACACTGGAAGACTACCGCCGTATTTTCGGTTATATCAAACACCCCTTCACAGGCGTGGACTATGTTGAATACTATGCTGACCTGATCAAAGAAGAAGGCGCAGAAGCTGAAATCGTATTCGCAAACCATCCCGAAGCAATCGTGAAATTCACAAAGAACGTACTGTGCTGCGACATCCACACAAGAGCGCGTTCCAAACGTCGTATCCTGGCAGCAGGCGGCGAAAAAGTCCTGACACTGGACGAAATCCTGAACGCTCCCGTAAACGGCAGCGGCTTCAACCCTCAGTATGGTCTGCTGGGCTCCAACAAAGCAACAGAAGATACAGTAAAACTGTTCCCTAAAAACGCACAGGAAGTTGCTGAAAACATCCAGAAAGAAATCATCGCACGTACTGGCGTAAAAGTAGAAGCTATGATCTACGGCGACGGCGCATTCAAAGATCCCGTTGGCAAGATCTGGGAACTGGCTGACCCCGTTGTTGGCGCTGGCTTCACAGAAGGCCTGAACGGTCTGCCCAACGAAGTAAAACTGAAATATCTGGCAGACAACGATTTTGCTGATCTGTCCGGCGAAGAACTGGCAGACGCGATCCGTCAGCGCATCAAAGAAAAAGACGCTGACCTGAAAGGCAACATGGTTTCCGAAGGTACAACACCTCGTCGTCTGACAGACCTGATCGGTTCCCTGTGCGACCTGACCAGCGGCAGCGGTGACAAGGGTACACCTATCGTTCTGGTTCAGAACTACTTCAACAACTACGCAAACTAATCAACTGAGCAGATACAAAAAGCCTGATTTTGCGAAAAATCAGGCTTTTTTCTACATTGAGAAAGGAGTTTTTCCATGTCTTATCCCTCCATTACACTGAAAAAAGGCGAAGGCCGTACCCTCAAGTCCGGCGGACTGTGGGTATTTGACAACGAAATCGCCGCTGTTTCTCCCGACGTAGTCAACGGGGAAATGGTTTCTGTGCTGGACTTTGACGGCTACCCCATGGGCGTTGGTTTTTACAACCACCATTCCAAAATCACTGTCCGCATGATGAGCCGTCATGCTGATACTGTCATTGACGAAGCTTTCCTCCGCCGCCGGGTAGAGGACGCATGGTATTACCGCAAAAAAACCGTTGACACTTCTTCCTGCCGTGTGATCTTCGGGGAAGCGGACTACCTGCCGGGTCTGGTAGTAGATAAATTCTCTGACGTACTGGTGGTACAGTCTTTGGCACTGGGCATCGACCGTCTGAAAGAAACCATCGTGCGCCTGCTGCTGGAAACACTGGCAAAAGACGGCATTAACATCCGCGGTGTCTATGAACGCAGTGACGCAAAAGTTCGTTTGCAGGAAGGCATGGAACGGGAAAAAGGCTTCCTGTCCGCACCTTTTGACACCAAAGTGGAAATCGTGGAAAACGGCGTACATTACATGGTAGACGTGGAAGACGGTCAGAAAACAGGCTTCTTCTTAGACCAGAAATACAACCGCCTTGCCATTCAGAAACTGTGCAAAGGCGCAAAGGTGCTGGACTGCTTCACCCACACAGGCTCCTTTGCTCTGAACGCTGGTATCGCCGGAGCCGAAAGCGTACTGGGTGTAGACGCTTCCCAGCTGGCAGTGGATCAGGCAACAGAAAACGCCAAACTGAACGGACTGGAAAACACTGTACGCTTCCAGTGCTGTGACGTATTCTCCCTTCTGCCGGAACTGGAAGAAAAAGGCGAGAAATTCGACGTCATCATCCTTGACCCTCCCGCTTTCACAAAGTCCAGAAGCTCCGTAAAAAATGCCACCAAAGGCTATCGGGAAATCAACCTGCGTGCCATGAAACTGCTGAAAGACGGCGGTTTTCTGGCAACATGCTCCTGCTCTCACTTCATGACTTATGAGCTGTTCACCCAGACCATTGGGCAGGCGGCAAAGAATGTTCATAAACGCCTTCGTCAGGTGGAATACCGTACTCAGTCCCCTGACCACCCCATTTTATGGGCAGCGGATGAGTCTTATTATCTGAAATTCTATATCTTCCAAGTAACTAATCAATATTGATTTATACGTTATCATAAACCCCGATTTTTCGGGGTTTTTTCATTTCACCTTTGCATATCTTTTCATAAATTATCATGGACAAAAATAAAAATAATGGACAAATAATGGACAGATAATGGACAAGAGATATTATGACAAGCTGCCTATATTTCCGCTTCCTTCGCCGCTTCTTTTGCAGCCATTTCTGAACACAATACACCTTTATTTCCTGTATACCTTCACCCATATATAGGTGTCTTTTCTACTCATTAAGCTACCCCATAGATGCTATTTTTCCACACCATATCCCCTATGTTTTTTATAGGTATCTTCTGCAAATTCTGAACATATAACGGCTCATATCTTGCTATCATTTTCCCCTTTTGTCTGTATACGACTTGACGTATAAGCGCCCTTTTTTATATGTCAAAACATCCTTTTTGGCGTGCCAAAACGCCTTACCCCCATTTGGCACGCCTTTGGCATTTTTTGATAGGCTGAAAATCTTGATAACTCAATGTTTTTACGGAAAATTTGTGTTTTCCAAAAATCCACCTATAAAAAAGTGGGGTTCTAAGTCAAATTTTTTTACTGATTATTTTATATGGATATATCATAATTTTTCTTTGCCGTGTCCGTGCTATATTCTCTGCACACTTTTTCTTTCATCGAAATGAATTTTGGAAGCAGTATCAGCCCCTAAACATCAAGCATGATTTCTTTTGCCGGATCAGATTTCTTTTTTAATAACAGCGGCTTCCTTTTTCATTCTCTTTTCTTTCTTCAGAACAGATTTCTTTTGCAAAAATTCCGCTGCCAGCTCCCAGCATCATTTCTTTTTCCCGATCAGGTTTCTTTTTCAAAAGCAGCGGCTTCCTTTTCCATTCTCTTTTCTTTCTTCAGAACAGATTTCTTTTTCCCCGTCAGATTTCTTACCGCAAAACTCCCCCTCTGCTTCCCATGACCTTTTCTTTCTTCCCATCAGATTTCTTTTCCCAGGTCAGATTCCCTTTTGCAAATTGGCGGCTCTCTTTTACAGTATGATTTCTTTTCTCCATTCAGATTTCTTTTCCCAGATCAGATTCCTTTTTGCAAATTGGCGGCTCTTTTTTGCAGTATGATTTCTTTTCCCCCGTCAGATTTCTTACCGTAAAACTCCCCCTCCGCATCCCATGACCTTTTCTTTTTCCCGATCAGGTTTCTTTTCCGCAATCGGTTGCGGTTTTGCCCTCTGGGCAATCTTCGCCGCTTCGTCTGACCTGCTGCCGGAAGCGGCACCGGCAGGCAGACAGGCGGCGGCATATCTCCATTACATTTTCCAGACAAACAAAAAGCCACTCTCACTTTCTCCACAAGTGGCGAAAAGCGGAAGCGGCTTCTTTTCATTGATAAAAAATGATGGAAAATAATATTGTATCGTGTTAATATAGAGCAAGGGTTACCGTTTGGCGGTTCAGTCACTTTCCCACGAGGGGAGGTGATACGATGGTTACATATAATGAATTGTTTCAATTTTGTTTAGTAATCATTGGCGTTATCACCTTATGCCATCTGCATAAGAGATAATAAAAATCGACCGCCTAACCTGCGAAGTTAGACGGTCTAACACCAAATTATTTTGGACTGACCGCCCTTCCAAAAGCGGTAACCCTCTTTCTAAGATTATATTACAGCCTTTGCATATAAATTGCAAGGGCTTTTTTATTGGCTAGCTTATTCTTGATTCCCCATACAGCCCCGTACAAGCCCATACAAAGCCGTATATCCTACCACCTATCATTCCCCCAGCCGCTTTCGCTGCTCTCTGGCAGACGGGCAGGAAGCGGCACAGCATACCTTGCCATGGTGCAGGAATAGCCGCCAAAATTGGGACAGGTCTAGGGCAGTCTTGGTGTTATAACTTCCTGAAATGGGGAACGAATTGTTCAGCGTTACCCGCTTCCGCTGCACCCTGCCGCCATAGATCGGCACATGACCGTAAACAATTTGATGATGGCTGCCAGAACAAAACATTCACCCAGCTTATTGTAACGGGCTAAGTTTAAGTAAGGGTGTCGCAAATTGCTACCCCCTATAAAGAAAAAGATTTACTCATGCAGCCAACTTATTGGGAAGCGGGACAACTCGGCGATGTTTTGTCGGTGAGTCCCTGTTTTAGGGAGTAACGTTTTGTTACCCCCTGTGGAACTCGGTAACGTTTTGTTATTGAGTAGGAATTGGAGAAATTGCGTTCTGTGCAGACCTTTATGTATACACTATCTTGTATTCGTAGAAGCTAGGAAAAACGGACTTTTGAACAAATTTGTACGAAACACTGCCGCTGCACACAGCCTATAAGAAGGGAAGTCTTTGAGCTGGTTCCAGTGATAGGAAAATTTTTGTAAAAAGTATTGACAATGTATCAAGATACACCTATACTTGTATCAAGCTACAAAGAGAGGTGATTGAAATAGCAGAAAAGAGCAGAGCCAATTATTTCAAAGAGCGGAGAAAAAATACAAAAGCCTTTTATGTAGAAATAGAAAAAGACAAAATGGAAAGATTTGAAGTTAAAATTTCTAATGAAGGACTAACAAAAAAAGACTGGCTCAACGAAAAAATTGACGAAGAACTAAAAAAATAACGCAAACGGGGTTGAGTTTGGTGACCGTCCCGAATGCGTTATGCAAGTGAAGTTTCCTTCAGTAAATATTATACCATACTGAAGGGACTTCTTTCAACTACTACTTTGAAAGGGGTTTTATCGTATGAAAAACAACATGGAATACATCACCAAAAGTATCACTGATATTGATATTACCGTCGAGCAGCTAGACGCACGTGCAGAGCAATTAAAGGATCTGGCTTTTACATTATGGCATAGTATGCAGAGTACCGATTTTGGCTCCCCTGTTTCTCCCCAGCATATCAATACAGCCTTCCTTTTGTATTCACTGTTAGAGGAATTTTCCGAGGCTATGTTCGAGCCTGTGACAGAACTGAATAACTTATATACTTTTCTTAATGCAAAACAGGTAGGAGGTGAAGCGAATGTATAAAGGCATGGCAAACTTTGTCCAGCGGCGGCGGCTGGCTCTTGCGCATCATTTAGAGAGTGCCAAAGAGTACACCATGGAAGGGTTGTTTTATGAGAATGAAGAAACCAACATTGGTTTGGCTCTGACTACTCTGGATGTATTAGACCGTTTGGAATCCGCAGACGGTTACGTTTTTGGCACGTCTGAAGGCGAGGTGAAATTATGAGCAAACACAGAAATCCTTGTAGGGGTTCTATCACATGTATATGCCCCTATGCGGCATCCTGTCCCGCTTCCTTCCGCTTCCCTGCCGTCACTATGTCGATCATGCAAGACCTTGCAAAGATTGACAATCAAAATTATTTATATTTGATCTGGACTTTTGTTCGTGGCTTAGCTTATCCAAAGCAAAAGCAACAGTAAATCTATAAAGGGTGTCCGCTTCTGCGGCGCTCTTTTTCTTTGCCCTTATACGCCCCTCTGTGCGCCCGTATGCCCTGCCCTATTGCTTCCCCTTGCCGTTCCTCTTACCCTTGTCGGCTTACCCCCTGCCGCTTCCTGCTGGCTATCTGTGACCGTATCCAAATTACGCCCACCACCCGCCGCCGTTTGGCTGCCTTTTGCCTTGTGTGTCCTCTGCCTTTTCCGTTCTACTTAGCTTTTATGTATACACCATATTGTATTCATGTAAGCTAGGAAAGAGCGTTTTTCCCGCCAACGCACACCGCAATATCTAGGGTGTCAGCCAATACAGCACCCCCTAAATTTAGGGGGGTATCCCTTCCCATTTCACCCCTTGCCCTATATATCCAACGCCATTTCTAAAAAATTTTTTACGTTTGTATGCGACAGTTCCGTGTGGGAAACGCCTTCTCAATTTCCAAAACGAAGTAGGGGGGGATACTTTTTTTCTTACAGACAGCCAGCACAGGCAAAGCCATTGCCCTCCTACACTGCCGGACTTTGCACCACTGATACCTCTCGCCGCCTTGCGTTCTGGTTTCCGCTGATCTACTACTGTCCTACTTCCCCATTGGACAGCCTTTCCCCCTTGGTCTGACGTTCTTTTTTTATTGTGCAGTCATACAAAAATTATATGTTTCCCCGTCAAAACAACGAAAAACAATATTAAAACGACTTATTTTTATATGTTTTTTCGTCACTTTTTTATTCCGCTGATTTCTCCACAATATCCCCATGTCAGTATTTGCCGCCTTGCGTTGCCTTGTCCCGCTTCCTGCCGCTTCTCTCCGGCTCTCACAGGCTGTCTAAAGCCCTTTCAAGTTCTTATGCTCTATATACTGTGACAGCCGTTTTCCGCTCTCTGTCCTGCTCATAGACCGCACAGCATTGTTTACAATCCCCCTTCCCTTCGCAGGCTTACAGCCTAGTACAGCCGCCATCTGGGCATAGTTATAGCCCTGATAGAAATAATAGTTTACTGCCATCCGTTCCCCCTCTGGCAATTCCTCTACACACGCCCGCACATCTGCCCGTAACTGTTCCATATACAGGCGTTCTTCCGCTTCTTCTATGCTGTTATGCTTATCAGGTATCAGCTCGTATAAAGTGCCTTTTTCGTCCTCACGGTCCTTTATCTGCCGATCTAGGGAAGCGGCTTCATTCAGAATTACCCGTCTTGATGTCCGCACACCACAAGCCCCCCGAAAAGCGTTGTGTAAATGATATTTGATATAGGTATTGAACATATAGCCCTTTGTTTCATCATAGGCGCTGACCGCTTCCAGCATGGCAAAATAGCCTTCCTGTATTAAGTCCTCTAGCGTTACGCCTGCCCTTGCACATAAGACCGCCTTTGCCCTACACCACCGATAGGCATATAGCCGGATAATGCCAAGCACGTTTTGCCATAGGGTCACTTCTGCCGCCTTGTCCCCCTGCTTTATACGCTTTGCCGCTTCCTCATTCGTCATACATTCCACCACACTTCCTTATATTCCTTTCCACAGCCGCCCTTATGCCGTCTGGCGTTTCCTCGTGCCCTAAGTGCTGTGCTACATCTCGCCAACTCATATCGAGCAAATAACGACAGATAGCCGCCGTCCTTATCCGTAGGTCTGGTATCCTGTCTATGGCTGCTTTGATTGTCCGTAATTTGTAATTACATATTCTCATATCGTGGTAAAGCCTTTCTACTTCCGCTAAATCCCCCACCGCTTCGGCTTTGTCCTTCTCGTCTAACAGCTTAATAATATCTCTGCTGATCTTCTGGGCTTCTCTCAATTCTTCCAGTGTCACTTCTCATTCACTCCTAACCACAATACTTAGGGTGTCAGCCACACTTACACCCTCTAAATTTAGTATGTCAGGACATAAGCGGCAAGGAAGCGGCATTGTCAGGATGCTTTTTTCTCGGTCTGCCCCTCGTATCATTTCCATGTATCTTGATAGCAAGTACATAATGCCGATAAATGCCCATCTGCGGATAATTAGATACACTGATTCTCACCTCTTTGTACCCCTTTGGAATCTTGATATATCCATGTCGCTTTGCGTCCTCATACTCTACAACCTCCACTTTGGGCTGTTCTAAGTTTCGGCTGCCTATCCATATCTGCTTATAGGCTTCCAGTCCTTCTTCGTCCTCGTCCGCTTCCTTTGTCATATACTCGGCAAGCCTGCTATAACCTTCTTCGCCTGCCTGATCTTCCAAAGGTGTGATATTTACACGACCATTCCCCCATACCGCCTTGATTTCATTCGGTGTCATGTCCTGTATATTGAGTATGACATGGTGGTGTATCTTGTTTTGCTTCCTATGCGTGCAGTATATGTATTTGACTGGCTCCGCTCCCGCCTTTTTCCGCTGCCGTTTCAGCCTGCGAAAAAAGTTCCTGATCTCCCTTTGTGCTGTTTCCTCTGTCACTTTGTCCTTATATGTCAGTCCTAGCCACATATCCCCCTCTCTAAAATTGGTATGTATCATATATTTCAACTTTTCCCGCTTCCGCTTTAGGTTTATTTTTTTCTGAAGTTCAGACGTTGGATTCTCCAATGCTCCACGGCTTACCTTTTTCCCTCTTGCTTTCAGACTAAAGTATTCCCTGCAAACATATAAGCCCCCCGCCCATATTCTTTCTACGTATCTTGGCATGGTTTATCCTCTTTTCCTGTTATATGGTCGTTATGTTAATCTTCATATCAAGGTACAAAAGGGGCTTGTACCCCTTTATTTTCCCTTGCTTTTTTCGATTGTTTATGATATGATAACAGTACGTATTTTGGCAGGCGGTTGGTCACCGCCATTCCCCCATCTTTTCGATGGGGTTTTTTTATGCCCTCAATTATTTACAATGCGTTTCATATACGCACCATCCATATACCGTCTAATAGGTCTGATCTTTCCCGCTTCTGGCTGCGCCGCTTTGGAAGCGGTTCCCATTTCAAGAAACGTGTATACATTATCCATATCAACTAAAGTTTTATTGCCCACCTTTACACTGGGTATCTTTCCCTCATTGACAAGCCTTCTAAGCCCTGTCTGGGTTACTGCCGTGTGTTCGTCCGCTTGTTTTAACTCTATGTACGCTTCTTTGATTGTCCGCATTTTTGCCATACCTTAACACCCGCTTCCTGTCAGTCCTCTAACAACAAATCCATGATCCCACAACCTAACACAAGCGCAATCCTTGCCGCTGTTCCGATTGCAATTTCCTTTTCATTCAATGCCTTGCTTCCTGTTATATTACATAACCCAACTTTTTCTTCAAATTGTTTTCTTGTCATACCTTTCTTTGTCATGAAATCATAAACTTTTACAACATCCAAAACGACCATTTTAGGTTTCATATCCTCCACACCTTTCTTGATTACGAATATTTGATATTTATTTTCCATCCTATTAGTAGATATATTATCACTTCAAACAAAATATATCAATATATTTTTAATTCAGCCGCTTTTCTTTACCAAATTCAAAAGATGTGATTTAATGTATATGTGAGTATTGATATTTTTTTATGAAGGAGGTTATCAGATGGGACTAGGTCAAAATATCAAAACCATCTTAGATGCAAAACAAAGGACTGTTCCTTGGCTCGCCAAAGCCTCTGGCGTTCCCGCTTCAACAATTTATTCCATGATACGCAATAGCAGCAAAAGCACCGATGATACCACCCTATCTAGGTTGTCTACTGCTCTAAGGGTTCCCCCTGATGTTCTTACACGTTCTACGATTGAGTACCCGCTTACAACCGATAATATCGTGACGTATGATAGGTATTTCAAAACGCCCGAATATAGGAGAGCACTTGAATTCGCCACTCCTGATGATGGCAAGGCATTTTATTTAGATGATGTTATTAAAATAGCCGTTTACAATGTGGCATTGAGTATCCCAGATAACGAAATCAAAAAAGCCTTACTTTATGAAGTAGAACACGCTGAAACATTGGGGAACGATGATTTTTCTTTAGCACTACTCCTTAGTTACTACTATCAGTTTAATTCCTTCGGACGCAATGCCTTATTGCAAAGAGCAAAAGAACTTTCCCTTATTCCAGATTGTATTGCAAAGAATGATAATACCGACAAGGACAAAGAGGACAAATAAAGGGGTGTTATATCATGGCAAGCATACGAAAACGTGGCAACTCATACCAAATACGTGCCTCTGCTGGATATGATATAGACGGGAAGCAAATTGTTAAGGTTAAAACCTTTCGCCCGCCTGCTGGATGGAGCGAAAAGCGGATAGAAAAGGAAGTGCAGCGGCTCGCCGTAGAATTCGAAAACGAGATTTCCGCTGGTCACTACGTCAACAAGTCAATCAAATTTGCCGACTTTTCCGCTTTTTGGATGAAAGAACACGCAGAAAAAACCCTGCGCTTGAATACTGTACGCTATTACAAGCGCCTTTTGTCCCGTATCAATGCCGCAATCGGGCATATTCGCATAGACCAATTACAACCGCTCCACCTCATGGCATTTTATAACAACCTTGCAGAGGACGGTATAAAGGACAAACATACCAGTACGCCCATTGATGACATTAACCGCATACGGAAAGAAGCCGGCTTCACTATGGCAAAGCTGGCTGCCGCTTCCGATCTATCAATCAATACCGTTGCTAATGCCTGCAAAGGGCAAAATCTATATACAGCAAATGCTTTGAAGATATGCAGCGGGCTTAATATGCCTTATGAAATGCTTTATAAAGACACTGATCCGCTTCTAAGGCTGTCTACTGCCACCATTAAAAACTATCATGTATTGATTTCCTCCATCATGTCTAGCGCTGTTCAATGGGGTTATGTTGTAGACAATCCATGTAAGCGGGTAAGCCCTCCAAAGGTTACACATAAACCAGGAGTTACCCTTACCAGCGAGGAAACCAATACACTATTCCAGTGCTTAGATAATGAGCCGATCAAGTATAAAGCGGCTATTATTACGCTTGTGTGCAGCGGCTTGCGCCGTAGTGAACTATGCGGCTTAAAATGGTCTGACCTTGACTTTGACAGCGGTGTTATTGTCATATCCCGCAAGCTGGCTTATACTTCCGGCATAGGGTTATACGAGGACGAGCCAAAGACAGAAAGCGGTAAACGGGCGTTAAAATTGCCGTCCTTTGCCGTTTCCATTTTAAAAGAATACAGGAAAGCCCAAGCACAAAACCGCCTTTTATGCGGTGACAGATATGAAACCAATGACTATATTTTCGTAGGAGAAGAAGGGCACGTTATGCACCCAGACGCACTTCATAAATGGTTCACGGACTTTCTGAAAAAATACGACTTACCCCCTATCACACTGCATAGTTTGCGCCATACTAACGCAAGTTTGCTTATTGCCAACGGGGTAGACCTTGCCACTGTATCCAAACGCCTTGGACACGCAAGCACAGCCATTACAGCCCAGATATACACCCACGCTATACAGGAAGCAGACGCACACGCAGCGGAAGCAATAGACAATATTCTTTTACGTAGCAGTCAAACGAAAGCGGCAAAATAAATTCCATAATGGACAAATAATGGACAAAACCCCTATTTGAATAAAAATAAACGAAAGCCCGATACTCAATAAAACATTGATATATCAGGCTTTTGTATATGTTCAACATTTGAAATTGTATATCTTTATTTGAAATTCTATATTTTCCAGGTGACAAATCAGTTCTAATAACAAAACCCCCTGTTGTTTCCACGACAGGGGGTTTCAGATTTTTTACTTTTTTCAAGAATGCGGAAGGGTTTGGGGAACAAAGAGTTCCCCAACTAGAATCCGTAGTCGGAATTCATTTCCGACGAGGAAAAGCCGAAGTTTCAAGGCTTTTTAGCCGATGGAACTTTGACTTTATACATCTGTCAACTCGTCAAAGGCTTGAATGAAATGAGCCTTTGACGACAGGGGGTCGACTTTTTCGACACCCTGAACCCCCTGTCCTTCCACGACAGGGGGTTTCTTTATCTGCCCAACATATTTTCTGTCGTATCTTCTCCCCGAAGGGACTTGGAAAACTTATAATGGAAGTTCTGCATGCCTTCCCGCAGATAAAACCGATGGGTATTTTTCCGCAGCTGGTTGCAGGCAACTTCTATCTGCACACAGCCTGCTTCTTTTGCCAGTTCACTGGCGTATGTGAGCATTTCGCCGCCGATGCCATTGCTTCTGGCGTTTTTATCCACGGCAAATTCCATGATTTCCGCCACAAGGGCGGCATGGTGTAACTGTCTTTCCATGCGAAGATGGAGTACGCCTTTCACCTGCGTTTCTTCTTCCCATACCAAAAAGACATGGCGGCTGTCTGCCAGCATTTCTCCATACATCTGGGAAAAATCATCCCAAGGCAGTTCCTTTTCTTCCATATCACAAATCAGTTCATAAATGCCACGGCAGTCCTCTGCCTTTCCTTTTCTGACCATGCAATCCCTCCTGTTTTGCCAAAACTCATGGAAAACCCCACCAAATCATGATAGAATAAAGTGAGGGTTACCGTTTGGCGGTTCAGTCACTTTCCCACGAGGGGAGGTGATACGATGGTTACATATAATGAATTGTTTCAGTTCTGCTTAGTGATCATTGGCGCTATCACCTTATGTCATTTACATAAGAGATAATAAAAAGCGACCGCCTAACCTGCGAAGTTAGACGGTCTTATCCACATATTCAGGACTGACCGCCTCGCGAAAAACGGCAACCCTCTTTCTAAGACTATATTACAGCCTTTGCAAATAAATTGCAAGGGCTTTTTCATTGCCTATCCCCACCTTCGTCTATCTTTTCCCGCTCTTTCTCCTCTTTGAGCAATCTGGAAAATTTCCGGGAGCGAATCACTTCAAATATGATGGTCGGCACAAACAACAACAGAAGAAGCCCTATCCGTTTTCCCAAAGAAACGATACACTGCCCGGACGAAAAATAAAACGAATACACCAGCAAAGGCAGCGCTGTCAAAATCCATGACACCGCCTGCCAGCGGTTATAAGCCTTTGTCCATGGTCTATGACGATGGGCTTCCGGAATTTTCTGAAAACCAAAAAGACCCACAACGCCATAAAGCAAATAGCCAAAGGCCAGCAGCCGCAGAAAATCCATAAACGCTCCCCCCTTTTATTGCGTTCTGGTGGTAGTATATAAATAGTACAAAGTAAAGATGACT
>ULQT01018495.1_pt1 | contig 18268 bp, 17 predicted proteins | sample 1954791 | NCBI WGS metagenome assembly ULQT01 (sample SAMEA4835663, study PRJEB28245) | human gut metagenome | biome: gut microbiome; material: fecal sample | place: Denmark | collected 2008 | reverse complement strand
ATGCCATCTTATTTTTTAGGGACATTTACTGAATATCCCTGACGAAGGTCATGCAATGGACGCCATTGTGTTCAATAAATGTGAATATGGATTTTAAGAGCCTGTCGGAATTTTCCGACAAAAAAATATTATCAGATCATCTTTGTGTTTTCTTCCGGTCTTTTTTCCGTTTTCATTCATCAGATAGCCGTTATCCGAAAAATATTCTCGAAAGAAACTATCAAACCTGATCCGTGCAAAATTTACACAGGCTCTTATGAAAGTTTTTTACCGGCAGTCGGATAAAAGTGTATAGAATGATGGAATATAATTAACACTCTATCTTATAGCAGTTTTCCTCGTTATTTGTAAAACCTCAGTGGTTCATTTTTAGCATATCTTCTATATGCTCACGGCTATTGCTGAGGCGTGGAATTTTGTGTTGTCCGCCCAATTTCCCTTTATCTTTTAACCAGTCATGGAATAGTCCGGGACGGGCTTTTATTATTTCAAGCCGGTCAAGGAAGATACCTTTGTATCGTTTAGCCTCATAGTCCGAATTAAGGCTCTGTAATGTCGCATCGAGAATGTCGGCGAACTGTTCTAATGACTCCGGTTCTTTTTCGAATTCGATCAACCATTGATGGCGACCTCGGCTTTTGTTCGACATGAATACCGGTGCGGCACTGTAATTTGAGATAATTGCTCCTGTTTGTTCACAAGTTTTTGCCAAACCTTTTTCTGCGTTATCTACCATTAGTTCTTCTCCGAAAGCGTTGATAAAATGTTTTGTCCGTCCGGAGATAATGATTTTTGCAGGATCGGTCGATGTTACTTTTACCGTATCGCCTATCTGGTATCGCCATAGTCCGCTGTTGGTCGTAATAACCAATGCATAATTCTGGCCCTTTTCTATTTCCCAAATCGGTAGTACGACCGGATCTTTTTTCCCGACTTCCGATAAAGGAATAAATTCAAAAAACACACCTATATCGAGTAACAACAGCATTCCCTGTTCGTCAAAACTGTTTTGTACGGCAAAGAATCCTTCTGAGGCATTGTAAGTTTCTACGTAGTGCATCTTTTCAGACGGAATCAGCTCTTTATAATAAGAGCGGTAGGGTTCGAAGCTTATTCCCCCATGAAAGAACACTTCGAGATTAGGCCATACTTCGGATAGATATTGTTTTCCGCTTTGTTGTAATATCTTTTTTATCAGAGTCAGAAACCAAGACGGAACACCGGACAAGTTTGTTACATTCTTGTGTAGGGTGGACCGTACGATTTCTTCGAGTTTTTTTTCCCATTCCGACATTAAGGCGATTCGCTTTTCCGGAACACGGATGAGGTTGACTAACGGATTGATGTTCTGTATCAGGCATGCCGACAAATCTCCGCATCGGATGTCTTTGCGGAGAGAGCTGATCTGGTGGCTTCCCCCAAGAATCAAACCTTTTCCTGAGAACATCCGACTATCGGGATTCATGTTCAAATAACTGACGACACAATCTGTACCCCCCCGATAGTGACATTGGTACAATCCTTCTTTACTGACCGGAATAAATTTGCTTTTGTCGTTTGTCGTCCCGGAAGATTTGGCAAACCAGCGGACTTTTGACGGCCATATAAGGTTGTTTTCACCTTTAAGCATCCGTTCTACATACGGTTTCAGCTCTTCGTATGTAATCAACGGAACTTGTTCGGAGAATGTTTTATAATCTGGAATTTTCTTGAAACGGTATAGTTTCCCTATTTCTGTATTTTGTGCTGTTTCAAGAAGGTTGTATAGTTGTTTTTTTTGTATCTCGTCTCCGTATCTTTCAAACAAGTCGATCTGTTTTTGTCGTTTGGCAAAAAGCGGGCGTACTATAGGTGTTATATCCATCTTGTTTTGGTTGTTATTCGAGGCAAAAATACAAAATATACTAATTTTTATTTCATGATCAGTAAATTATATGCATGTATTTTGCATTATGTAGCAATTGAGAGGCATTTTGTTTATCGAATTATAAAATTATGTTTGGCAAAATATAGATTTTGAGGATCGGATAATACAAAGAAACCGTAAATCCATTTTCAGACTTACGGTTTGTTCTTATTTTTTAATAACGGAGTTTTTATTATCTCCGTTTTTTCTTACTGTTTTCACGTCCCCGACTTTTGGAAGATTTGTATTCGTTTCCAAAACTTCCTCGTTTTTGTGAAGATTTTCCTCCGGAATCTCTTTTACCGAATCCCCCTTTTCTGTCGGAATGTTCCCGTTTCCCGGAACTTTCTTTTTTGTCTGCCGGTTCTACAGAAACCCGTTTGCCGAAGAAATTGATGTTTTTCAGACTTCCGATTATGTTACGAGCAGATTTCTCTTCTACTTCGAAAAATGAGAAGTTCGGAAGAACATCGATTCTGCCGATGGAGGCGTGTCCCTTAACGTTGTCGTTAATCATTTCGATTAATGTACTGGGGTAAAAACCGTCGGCTTTTCCAAGATTGATAAAAAGGCGGGAATAGCCTTCTTCTGCTTTTCTGGCTTTACTTCTTGTGCGTTCTCCACGTTGATTTCCCCGCTCTTTCGTATTTCTGTCCTCCGGAATATCCAGTTCGCTTGCATCTGCATAATAATCGATCAGTCTGTTAAATTCGAGCGAAACGATTCGCTTGATGAGGTCTTCGTTGCTTAACCACTCCAGTTTGCGGAAGATGGATGGCAGATAAGATGCGATTTCTTCTTCGTTAACTTTAACTTTTTCAATTTTGTCTACCAGATTAAACAATTGCTTTTCGCATATCTGACCTCCTGTCGGAATATGCCCTTTTTCGAATTTTTTACCGATGATTTTTTCAATATCCCGCATTCGCCCTTTTTCTTTTACGTGAATTATGGCGATGGAAGTTCCCTTTTTTCCGGCACGGCCTGTACGACCGCTTCTGTGAGTGTATGTCTCGATGTCATCTGGTAATCCGTAGTTGATGACATGGGTCAGGTTATCTACGTCGAGACCGCGTGCTGCAACATCGGTTGCGACCAATAGCTGAAGGTTTTTTACTCTGAATTTTTGCATGACGGCATCCCGTTGTGCTTGAGATAACTCTCCATGTAAAGAATCTGCATTATATCCGTCTTGTATCAGTTGGTCTGCTATCTCTTGGGTCTCCCGTCGGGTACGGCAGAAAATGATGCCGTATATATTGGGATAATAGTCGGCAATGCGTTTTAATGCCAGATATTTATCTTTTGCGTGTACCAGATAGTAAACATGTTTTATATTTTCAGCTCCTTCATTTTTGCTCCCGATTACCACTTCTTTGGGATTACTCATGTAGTTTTTTGCTATTTTTGCTATTTCCGCCGGCATGGTAGCTGAGAATAGTAACATATTGCGTTCTTCCGGAATAGCGGCTAATATTTCGTTTATGCTTTCCGTGAAGCCCATATTGAGCATCTCATCGGCTTCGTCCATAATCACTGTACTTATCCGGTCGAGTTTTACCATCTTTCTGTTCATCAAATCGATGAGACGACCCGGAGTCGCCACGATGATTTGTACTCCTTTTTTCAATGTTCTTATCTGGCTTTCGATACTTGATCCTCCGTAAACGGGAAGTATTTTCAGCCCGCTGATATATTTTGAATAATCGTTCAGATCACTGGCTATTTGCAGGCACAGTTCTCTTGTCGGACTTAAGATAAGGGCTTGAGGATAATTGTCGCTGACATCTATTTTTTGAATTACGGGAAGTCCGAATGCCGCAGTTTTTCCGGTTCCGGTTTGAGCCAAAGCTACGATATCGGTATTTTCGGCAAGTAAAAGGGGAATAACCTGTTCTTGTACAGGCATTGGATTCTCAAATCCGATTTCAGAAATCGCTTTTAATATTTTGCTGTCGATTCCTAATTCTTCAAATGTTTTCATTTATTTATGTGCTTATTAGAACCTTTAGGATTGCCGCAAGAAGTCGCTGTGTTATCCCAACCTTTTAACTTTCTCAATACCTGACGGGGCTGTCCGCCTAAAAGGAGAATCGTATACCTACATGAAACCTAAAGAATTTATTTGCCTGCAAAGGTAGATATAAATATTGGCATAATCGTAAGTTCAGCATATTTTTAACTGAATTTGTTTAATTCATAGAGAATTAGAGCCAAAAGAATGTTATTGAAGAAGAATCTCTTGTAATCTTTTTTGTTTTTCCGGAGTCATGTTCAGTTCTTGTTCCAGATAATTCTGAATGCTGCCGTATTGTCTTTTTATATATTTAAATGCGCAATTGAGGTATTGTTCATCTGCAGTCATCAAGGCGGTGACCGCTTCTTGTATATCTAAAGGAAAATCGACTAAATTCAGATCTATTGAACGCTTGTCAAGGTACTGATTTGTCAATAAATAGTCATCTAAGATTGTCTCTTCGGGTATATTCAGGGCAGATAAGATAAGGACTACTGCAAATCCTGTATAATCTTTTCCATAACTGCATGTGAGTACTACCGGGTAGTTCTCGGGCATTAACAACTGGTTGAACATCGATTTATACGTTGTCGTTGCTTTCTTGGAAAGATCGATAAACAGATCTTGCATAAATACGCATGCATCTCCCCGTTTGAATTCATGGTTGTTGATTTTCTCTTCTAACATATCTAATGGGTATAAAGATATGGGCATGTGTATGATATTTTCTAATTTGAGACTTGACGGAGGCAAAGTGAAAATTTGAGAATCTCTGAAGTCGATCAGGGTTTTGATTTTCAGATTTTTCATACGCTGTATGCTTTCATTGTCGAGTGAGTCTATTTTTCCAGACCGATACAACATTCCCCATTTGATTCTTTTTTTATCATAATTTTTGTAACCGCCGAGATCTCTGAAATTTTGGACGAAATTGAATTGTTGGGAGCGGGTTCCGACAATACGGTCATATTTGTCGTCAAATCTTAATAAAAAGTATTTACGGGCAATAGTCGGATTTGTATGGATACGTATGTTTTCATCAGATATCGGACATTCTGCAATCAGCCCATTTTCTGTATCGAAATTTTGGGGATCGACAGAACTGTATATCTTTACATTGCCTTCGATAACAGGAGAAATATCCCATTTCAGTATATAATCCGGAGTATTATCGATTTCGCATACAATGTCAATTTCTGGTTCTGAAGAACTGCAAGCTGAGAAAATAATAAGTAAAAAAAGATATTTGAGATGATTTAGCATAGTCTGTGACTCTTGATAAATATTCGCAAATATAAAAAAAGCCCACTATAAAAAAGTAGGCTTTATATTCTTTAATATATAATAGAATATCTTGTGGATTTGGCAGACTATTAATGTGTTGTCCTGTATTTTGCTGCAAATTCGGTAGAAATGTAGTTATCATAAGAGTTACATACTTCTAAAGAGAAGTCTATTCCGGAGGATATAATGTCTGACCATTTTTCCGGTGAAAGATTTTCTAATTGACTGCGTGAAATGTTTTCTCTCAGTATACCGTAAAGTAGTCCGGCATTGAAATTATCTCCTGCTCCGATCGTACTGACCGGTTTTATTTGCGGTACGTCGAAATGTAAATGTGTCTGAGCTGTGAATAATTCTACACCTTTTGGTCCTCTTGTGTAGATAAAATTAGGACAATAGAATTTAATTTTGTCGAGATATACTTTCCCCGGATCTGAAAGATTAAATAACGTCTCGAAATCTTCTTCCGAACCTCGTATAATATCTGCATATTCGAAATTCTCGAGTAAAGACGGAGTGATGCGCATGGCTTCGTGGGCGTGAGCTTTCCGGAAATTAGGATCATAATAAATTATGGCTTTCCGTTCATGGGCATATTCCAGAAATTCTGTTATCCGGTATCTTAGAGATGGATTTACGGCATAGTATGAGCCTAAAATCAGAATGTCGTCGGGGTCTATTCTCGGCCATATGACATTTAGTCTATTTTCGGGATATTGGGTATAAAACATATACCGGGCTTCATTCTGGTCATTTAAAAAGGCTAAAGATACGGGTGATTTCCCTTCACAAAATATATCTACATTCTCAGTCGACAGGTTATTTTCTCGCATAAATGACAAGATATTGTTCCCGACCTGATCTTGTCCTAATTCTGTTATGAAGTGAACGGGTATTCCCAAACGTCCCAGACTGACCATCGTATTGAATACAGAACCTCCCGGTAAGGCTTTGGTCGGTTGTCCGTTTTTGAAAATTATATCGAGAATTGTTTCTCCTATGCCAATAATTTTTCGCATATATCGTTATTTTTTGTCGTCACAAGATTGTTCCCGTGAAAGTTGTCCCAAATATCCTCCGTGATGCCTTAGTGCGTATTGGCTGCTGTCGAATCCGGTTGCTTTCATAGTGCCTACGACTAATATGTCGCCGATAACGGTCATGAGAGTTGTCGAAGTCGTCGGAGTGAGGCCTAACGGACAAACTTCTGCCGGAGCTCCGGTAAACAGGCAGACATCGGCGGATTGTGCCAATTGACTGTCGGGATTTCCGGTAATGACAATAAATCGTAGATCAGGTTGCAGCCGGGATGCCAAAACGAGTAATTCTAAAATTTCACGGGTTTTTCCCGAATTAGAAATTACCAGCATTAGATCGTTTTCTTGCAGAACGCCTAAGTCTCCGTGTTGGGCTTCACTGGGATGTAGAAAAACAGAAGGTATTCCTGTAGAACAAAAAGTCGTTGCGATATTCATGGCAATCTGTCCGGCTTTCCCCATTCCGCTGGTAACTAATTTCCCTTTTTTGCGGTGTACTTGTTCTACAATTAATGAAATTGCTTTTTCAAAAGCATCGGATATAGGAATATTTAATATAGCGTTTGCTTCACGTTGTAAAATAGATTGAATGTCCTCAGCAGTTGTCATTCCGGTATATATTTAATTGATTTAATAATTCAAAAATTCTCGAGTATTCGGATACACTCTTCTGCATTTGTCGCTATTTGATAATAATTTTTGTAATGAGGAGATGCGAATCGTTCCCTGTAAAATAGCTCTATCTGGTTGATCAGAAGGTTGTAGAATCCGTTTGTATTGCAGAATACGACTTTCTTGTCATGATAACCTAAATGTCCGGCTGCGATTACGGTAAAAATTTCATCTAATGTTCCGAATCCACCGGGCAAGGCAATGAATACATCGGCTTTGTCGAGCATCATTTGTTTTCTCTCTCCGAGAGTGTCTACCCTTATCAGCTCATCCGGTAGTCGGCTGGCCTTTCCATAATCGCAGATGCGGTGTGTAATGATCCCGGTGATAGATCCACCGTGTTTTTTGACGTGTTCGGCTGTCGCTTCCATGAGTCCGACATTAGCCCCACCGTATATCAACCTTTTTTTATTTTTCCCTATCCATCGGCCTATTATTGCCGACTCTTCAAAATAACAACTGTCGACTTCGTTCCCTGAAGCGCAAAAAAGACCGATATTTTGAATCATAGTTTTTTTCATTGGATTTATAAAAACGAAGATAGGGCTTTTTTACTAAATATTATCTTTCTCAAAATATTTTTTATCAATAGTATATTGTTGATAGTAAAAGAAATGTTTTGGAAAAAATAGTTCGGAACATTTTTTTATATCTAATTTTGTGCGCTTAAAAGAAAAAGAAAGCATGGCACATCATCAATTTTATACTTTATCGAACGGGTTGCGTATTATATATCAGCCTACCGTTTCTACTGTCTCTTACTGCGGATTTACGGTCAATGCGGGAACGAGGGACGAATTCTCAGGGGAATTCGGTATGGCTCATTTTGTCGAGCATCTTATATTTAAAGGAACTGCACATCGCAGATCGTGGCATATCTTGAACCGAATGGAAAATGTCGGAGGTGAGTTGAATGCTTATACGGCAAAGGAGGAGACAACTGTATATGCCGTTTTTTTAGAAGAGCACTTGTCTCGGGCTGTCGAGTTGCTGTGTGATTTGGTACTCCATTCGCAATTCCCAGCGCAGGAGATAGAACGAGAGGTGGAAGTAATTCTCGATGAGATCAATTCTTATAAAGATAATCCGGCCGAATTGATTTATGATGAATTTGAGAATTTGCTTTTTTCAGGACATGCCTTGGGGCACAATATATTGGGAGAACCGGAAGAATTACTTCGTTTTACCTCTCAAGACGGACGTCGTTTTTTGAGACAGCAGTATATACCTTCGAATATGGTGTTCTTTTTTATGGGACATACGCCTTTTAAGCGTGTGATATCTCTGCTTGAGAAATATATCGGGGGAGAACCGGAAGGGAAAGGTATAAACCATAGAGTTGCTCCCGGAGGATACACTCCGTTTGCTGAGCGGCGTATTTTGGATACTTTTCAAGCGCATGCATTGGTCGGGAATCGGGCGTATAGTATGTTCGATGAGCGGCGCGTCCCTTTATTCTTATTGAATAATATGCTTGGAGGGCCGGGCATGAACAGCCGTCTGAACATTGCTTTACGTGAGAAAACAGGATGTGTTTATACTGTCGAGTCTTCTGTAACTTCATATACAGATACCGGGGTCTTTGCTATATATTTCGGAACAGATCCGAAGAAAGTTGATAGATGTCTTTCATTGATGCATAAAGAATTTAAGCGTTTGCGTGATACGGCATTGTCTATATCCCAACTGGCTGCTGTCAAAAAGCAGTTTATCGGACAGATGGGGGTCGGAACTGAAAATCGGGAAAGTATGGCTTTGGGTTTAGGAAAAACCTTCTTACATTACAATAAATATGATACTCTTGAAGAATCATTTCGTAGGGTAGAAGCCGTTACTGCATCGGATCTGCTCGAGGTTGCCAATGAAATATTGGACGAAAAAAGCATTTCGACTCTTGTTTTTGTTTAATTAAGAGTCTACCTGAACTTTATCGGGAAATTTGAACAGGAACTAAATAATAGACAACAATTCCCGAATCGATTTTAATGAAAACATCCGGTCACATGTCTCCGGCTTGTCAACTTTTTCATGTTCCCATGTCGTATAAAAAGGAATGTGTGCAGCATATCCTCCGATCGACAAGACCGGAATAATATCCGATTTCAAGGAGTTCCCGACCATGAGAAATTTGTCCGGAGATACTTGTAGACGATCTATCAGAGACCGGTAACCCGACTCATTTTTCTCGCTCATGATTTCGATATGGGAAAAGTATTTTTTTAATCCCGATTCTTCGATCTTTCGTTCTTGGTCGGTAAGATCGCCTTTCGTTGCCATAACCAAGGTATAATCTTTTTGAAGAGCAGATAGCGTATCCTCTACACCGTCGATTAATTTGACAGGATAAGAAAGCTGTTTTTTCCCTAATTCCAATATTTCTTTAATCGTATTTCCTGAAATTTTATTGTTGCTGAGTTCCAATGCCGTTTCTATCATACTGAGAACAAATCCCTTGATCCCATAACCATATATAGGAAGTGTTTTTATTTCATTTTTCAGTAGTGATTCGAGAATTTGATCTTGGTCGGCATATTCTTTAATCAGTTCGCAAAAACGATGTTCGTTCTCCCTGAAAAAAAGTTCATTTTCCCATAACGTGTCGTCTGCATCGAAAGTGATGATATCCAATTCTTTTTTCATACGATTCATTTCCATTTTGAAAACAAAGATACATACATTCATAGGAATAGTTTTATATTTGCGGGAGGTAAAAAATCTGAAATGAACAGAAAAAAGGTTTTACTGGGGATGAGCGGCGGTACAGACAGTTCTGTCGCTGCAATGTTGCTGCAGGAGCAGGGGTATGATGTTACAGGTATAACGTTCCGGTTTTATGAGATTGATGAAAATACTGCATATCTGAGTGAGGCGGCTGAATTAGCTGCCCGATTGGGAATACCTCATTATATTTATGATGCAAGGGCGGAATTTGAGAAGAATATCGTTGCTTATTTTATAGATGAATATATGTCCGGTCGCACTCCTGTACCCTGCATTGTTTGCAATAATACCTTTAAATGGCCGTTAATGGCCAAAGTTGCAGATGAACAGGGTATCCGGCATATCGCTACCGGGCATTATGTCCGGTTGATGGAAGCGGGTGGTCATTCTTATCTGCAATCCGGAGTCGATCTGGACAAAGACCAATCCTTTTTTCTTTGGGGACTTCCTGAAATTTTGATCAAAAGAATGATTTTACCTTTAGGGACGTTAACAAAGACTGAGGTTCGGGAAATTGCCCGACAACGGGGATTCTTTCAGATTGCTGCCCGAAAAGATAGTTTGGGAGTTTGTTTTTGTCCGGGAGATTATCGCTCTTTTTTGAAAAAACGGTTGGGCGAGTCTGTTTTTTCAGAGGGATTTTACGAAGATGAATCCGGCAAGATTATCGGTAAGCATAAAGGATATCCTTTTTATACCGTAGGTCAACGCAGAGGATTGGGGTTGAATTTGCAGCATCCGGTTTTTGTTAAAGAAATTTCTGTTCAAGATAATCGAGTAGTTATTGCGCCCCTTTCGGGGATGTATAAAATCCGGATGATATTGAAATCTGTAAATGTAATCGATTCTTCCGATTTTGACGGACGTTGTGCGATAACCTGCAGAATCCGTTATCGAAAACAGAATACTCCTTGTCGGGTCTTTTTTATTTCGGATAATCAGGCGGAAGTTCGTTTTGACGAGCTGGTACATTCTGTTGCTCCCGGTCAGGCGGCCGCTTTTTATTGCGGGGATAGGCTATTGGGCGGAGGCATTATTGTATCTGCGGAGTAATAATAACGTTATATCAGATTAAAAATGTGCTATGGAGAATATGGGAGAGAAAGAAATTTTGGAAAAATTAGAACGAAAGGGAGTAAAGCCGACGGCTAACCGTATATTGGTATTAAAAGCTTTGTTGAGTAATTCGACGCCTGTCAGTTTATCGGATTTAGAAGATTTTATCGTTACGATGGATAAGTCCAGCATCTTTCGTGTGTTGACATTGTTTCTCGAACATAATGTCGTTCATGCAATGGAAGACGGCAGCGGGTCTTTAAAGTATGAGGTTTGCATGAGTGAAGGCAGATGCTCTCTTTCCGATATGCATATCCATTTTTATTGCGAAGTGTGTCACCGGACATATTGTTTTAAGACGATACACGTTCCGGTAATGGAACTTCCCGAAAATTTCACACCGCATTTTGTCAATTATATGATCAAGGGGGAATGCCCGGAATGCAAGAGACGGCATTCCGAAATTTGAGACGTTTGCTTGATCGGCATTTCTTTGGCGCTTTGCCAATACTTGTTTTTTCTGTGGAGGATATGCCTTGTCCCGATATGGACTGCTTGTCCTCGATTATAGCCTTATTTTCACTGTCCACTTCTTGTGAAAACGGTAAAACAGACCGGAAGAAAGAGCAAAAATGACCCGATAGAGTTTTTTATCGGAAAATTTAGATAGGCTCTAAGGCAAATGATATAGAATAAAGTGCAAATCATTTTTACTCAATAGAGGGTACAAATTTCTTTGCAATCAGGTTGCATAATTTTCTCTCTAACTTTGTGCCAAAGATCAAAATAATCATGTTTTAATTATGGCACATAATCATCACGAGCACCATCACGGTCATAAACACCTTCATGCTCACGGAGGGTTGAAAGGGCAAGTAATCCTTATTATCGTCACTATACTTTTGTTTATTGGAGCGGTACTTATTGAGAAGAACTGTAATCTGCCAACATGGCAACTACTACTCGTTTATCTCGTTCCTTATTTGCTTGTCGGTTATCATACATTGGCAGAGGCGGCTGAAGGCATCTTGGGTGGAGATATCTTCAATGAACATTTCCTGATGTCTATTGCTACAATCGGCGCACTTTGTATTGGCTTTTTTCCGGGAGCTGAGACAGAATTTCCGGAAGCGGTATTTGTAATGTTATTTTTCCAAATAGGAGAGTTATTTGAAAATTATGCTGAAGGAAAGAGCCGTGGCAGCATTTCACATCTTATGGATATACGTCCTGACGTTGCTAATGTGGAGATCGGTGGAAAATTGGTAACCGTTTCACCCGAAAATGTAAATGTGGGAGATATCATTGTCATTAAGCCGGGCGAAAAAGTTCCTCTTGACGGAAAAATCATAGACGGCACATCATCTCTTAACACGATTGCCCTGACGGGAGAAAGCATGCCCAGAGATTTGAGCGTGGGCGATGACGTAATTTCGGGCTGTGTTAACCTTACGGGGGTTATTCGCGTAAAAACGACTAAAGATTTCGGGGAGAGTACGGTTTCAAAAATTATCGAACTGGTGGAAAGTGCCGATGAGCATAAATCTAAGAGTGAATCGTTCATTACAAAGTTTGCACACGTATATACCCCGATTGTGGTTATTGCCGCATTATTGCTTGCTGTTATACCACCGTTATTTTCATCGGTGGGATTTGCCGAGTCGTTCCCGGCGTGGTTTCACCGTGCACTGATTTTTCTCGTAGTATCATGTCCATGTGCTTTGGTGATCAGTGTACCGCTCACATTCTTTGGGGGACTTGGCGGTGCATCACGCAAAGGTATTCTTATTAAAGGGAGTAATTATATGGATACGCTGGCAAGAGTGGGTACGGTGGTATTCGATAAGACCGGAACTTTAACTCGGGGAGAATTTGAGGTAACAGCTGTACATCCTGATGATTTCAATGAAACAGAACTTTTACATCTTGCGGCGCATGTGGAACATTTCTCTACACATCCGATAGGAGAAGCCTTGCGTACCGCTTTCCCGAACGAGGCAACAGATGGTTGTAAGATAACGGATGTCGAGGAAATTGCAGGACATGGAATCCGTGCAAATGTATCGGGCTGTACTGTTTGTGTGGGTAACTCTAAAATGATGGATGCGATTGGTGTAAAATGGAATAATTGTCATAGTATAGGAACGATAATTCATGTGGCCGTAGATGGTAAATATGTCGGGCATGTAGTCATAAATGACCGTTTGAAGATGATAGTGCACAGGCTGTTAAATCACTGAAACGACTTGGCGTGGATCATATGGTAATGCTTACCGGTGATCGTAAGGAGGTTGCGTTTGATGTGGCAAAAAAACTCGGACTCGACACTTGCTACGCCGAGTTGATGCCTGCCGATAAGGTGAGATATGTTGAGCAGTTGCTTGCCACAAAAACAGAAAACAAAACTCTTGCTTTTGTAGGTGATGGAATTAATGATGCTCCTGTTTTGAAACGTGCGGATATTGGTATTGCAATGGGTGGACTTGGCAGTGATGCCGCAATAGAAGCCGCCGATGTGGTGCTCATGGATGACCAACCGTCAAAAATAGCCACAGCAATACGTATTGCACGTCGCACCATATGCATTGCACATGAGAATGTATGGTTTGCTATCGGTATAAAGATTGCAATACTCGTTCTTGCTTCTATCGGGCTCGGTACTATGTGGATGGCTGTTTTTGCAGATGTCGGTGTAACTGTTTTGGCAGTGTTTAATGCAATGCGGGCGTTACGAATTTAAGCGTTTGTTCTCAAATCTGACCTAAGCAAAATTTGAACAGGCTCTAAGACGAGCACTATGGAAAGGATAAATTTAAAGAGCCATATCATTACTCAAAATAGAGTTTGATATGGCTCTTGGGGTTACGTTGAATTGAGTTAGGTTTCAGATTAAAAGTTTATCTTTTCGATAAAGAAACTCTGAATTAGAACATCTTTGCAAAACTCAAAAAAACACACAAAGTCAACTTTGTAAAAACTCGGACAAGATTTTACTTAACTTCCCATGTCTCTTCACTTAATAAAAGATCCCGAAGAGTCTTTTTCGGATTCTTCTCTCTTATGGAGTCGATCTGTTTTTTTACTTCTTGATCGTAGACGGGAGCATCGACCGATCGAATAACACCTACGGCCAAAGGCAGTTCGTGACCGTCCATCATGGCAAGGCGTTGATGTAAGAAATTATCTCGGGTTGTCGCATCATGAGTGAGTATATCATTAAGTGTTACTCCGTTTTCTCCTATTGTGACTGCTTTTAATGTGAAACCGTCGAGAACCAATCCCTTATTGAGATCTTTACCGAAAAGCATTTTTTCTCCGTGCTTCAAATGTATTGTTCGTTCTGCCCGGAATTCTTTATCCGCTACATAACTATGTATGTGGTCGTTGAATATGACACAGTTTTGCAAAATTTCAACGACCGATGCCCCTTTATGTCTTCCAGCTTCTACCATTACTTCTTTAGATACGGCCAGATCGACATCGATTGCCCGGGCAAAAAAATGTCCTCGAGCTCCGAATGTCAGTTCTGCGGGTACGAAAGGGTCTTCGACCGTACCGTAGGGAGATGATTTGGTAACAGCTCCTCGATCACTGGTCGGAGAATATTGGCCTTTTGTGAGTCCGTATATTTTGTTGTTCAGCAAGATAATATTAAGATCTACATTTCTTCGTAAGGCATGAATAAAGTGGTTTCCACCGATAGCCAGACAATCTCCGTCTCCGGTAATTTGCCATACCGTGAGATCGGGATTGGCGGTTTTGACACCCGTTGCGATAGCTGCTGCCCGTCCGTGAATCGTATGAAATCCATAAGTATTCATATAATACGGTAACCGGGATGAACAACCTATACCCGATATAACAGCCGTTTTGTGAGGCGGAATGCCTAACTCGGCCATTGCTTTTTGTAATGTATTTACTACGGCATGATCTCCGCACCCCGGACACCAGCGTACATATTGGTCGCTTTTAAAATCTTTGGCGGTATATTCTGTATTGCTGCTCATGAGTTATTCCTCCATCAGTTTTGAAAAATGATCGGTCAGTTCACTTACCATGAACGGTTGACCTTGAACTTTGTTGAATCGTGATACATTGGTAAGTCCCGGAATTTTGGCACATAATTGGGTGGCGAATTGTCCGTTATTCAGCTCGCAAACTACGACTTTCTTATATCGTCTTAGTATCTCTTCCGTGTTTTTGGGCATTGGATTGATATAATTGAAATGAACCATTGCTACCTTTTTGCCGATAGCGTTCATTGATTCCACAGCAGAATAAAGATGTCCGTATGTACCACCCCATCCGACAACCAGTAAATCAGCTTCCGGATTACCCAATATCTCAAGTTCGGGTATTTCGTTTGCTATATAATCGATTTTTGCTTGTCGCATATCCGTCATTTTTTGGTGATTGGCCGGATCGGTCGATATCGCACTGGTAATACAGTCTTTTTCCAACCCTCCCAATCGGTGCATAAAACCTTCTGTTCCGGGAATAGCCCAATAACGGACATTCGTTTCAGGATTACGTTTATAAGGTTTCCAGTTATCTTTCAATAAATCATTGTAAACGTATTGAGGATGTATTTCGGGATATTCTTCCATTTCGAGAATGCGCCAAGCCGAAGAGCCGTTTGCGATAAAAGCATCTGTCAAAAGAATGACCGGAGTCATGTGTTCCAATGCTATTTTTGATGCGACGAAGGCCATATCGAAACAGTTGGTCGGGGTCGAAGCCGCGAGAACGACTACGGGAGATTCGCCGTTTCTTCCGTACAAAGCTTGTAGCAAGTCTGTTTGTTCCGATTTAGTCGGGAGTCCTGTAGAAGGGCCTCCGCGTTGTACGTCGATAATCACTAACGGCAGCTCTGCCATAACGGCAAGACCGATTGCTTCGCTTTTTAGTGCAAGTCCCGGGCCGGAAGTCGATGTGGCTGCAAGGTTACCGGCAAAGCTAGCTCCGATCGCCGTGCATATTCCGGCTATTTCATCTTCTGCTTGAACGACTTTTACACCCAGATCTTTTCTCTTGGCCAATTCATGAAGAATATCACTTGCCGGAGTGATAGGATAACTTCCTAAAAATAACGGTAACCCCGATTTTTCAGATGCAGCGATCAATCCTAATGCAGTTGCCCTGTTTCCGTTTACATCGGTATAGAATCCTTTTTTTGCCGACTTTGTCTCGATACGGTAAGTCGATACCGAAGCATGTATGTTGTTTCCGTAATTATATCCGTCGGTCATGACTTTAATATTGGCCTCGAGAACGGACGGTTTTTTTGCAAATTTGTTTTTCAATAAGTGTGCGGCCTGATCTAAGGGGCGGTCGAATAACCAGCAAATCAGTCCTAATGCGAACATGTTTTTACAACGAAGAATTGTTTTGTTATCTAATCCCGAGTCTGCTAAAGAGTCTTTGACAAGAGATGTGATGGCTACGGGAACTACTTGTACCGAATTCATGTTCAGTTCTTTAAAAGGATCTTCGGTTAGGAATGCTGCCTTTTCGAGATCATTTTTTTGGAATGAATCGGTATCGATGATAACCACTGCATTCGGTTTTACATATTTAGTATTGGTTTTTAATGCTGCCGGATTCATGGCAACCAAAACATCGGCCTTATCTCCCGGAGTATATACCCCTTTACCGATATGCACTTGAAATCCGGATACTCCGCCCAATGTCCCTTGAGGGGCACGTATTTCTGCCGGATAATCGGGGAAAGTGGAAATTTCATTTCCGATAGCTGCCGAAATGTTTGAAAAGAGGTTTCCTGCCAATTGCATTCCGTCTCCGGAATCTCCGGAGAAACGGATAACCACTTTTTCCAGTTCTTTCACGTTCGTTTGTTCTGACATAATCTCCCTTATTTAGTTTATTGTTTCGATCGAATTGTTTGTAATGAAAAACAGGAATATTTCAAGTTTCAAATTATTATATATTTTGCTGAAATGGTATTTATTGTATAGCAAATATGCTTTTTATGAAGCTAATTTGTTACTACAACGCAAAGAAACAAAATTTTTGGTAACTAAACCAACTTTTGAGAAGTTATCCTTATGAAATTTTAAAAATAAGCTATTTCTGTGAGTTTTTTTCATGGAAAAGAGAAAAATAGAAGAGAGTGTTAATTTATTTTTGTTCGATAATAGTATAAAGTCGTTCTACGGCTTTTTCTATGGCATCGTAACTTTCCAATTTACCGGTATCGAAGATAATAGATGATCGTTTATATTTTTCTTCACGAGCTGAAAGATTTGTTTTTATGAACTCCATTAGCTCCGAATCGGTTTTATCCCGTAATAGCGGACGATTACTACGGGCGTATTTCAATCTTTGAAAAAGAATCTCAGGGGTTGTTTGTAAATAAATACAACATCCTTGTTTATTCATATAGTCGATATTATCAAAAAAGCAGGGAGCTCCGCCGCCAGTGGCGATTATCACATCTTCAAATTCTCCGACTTCTCGCAGCATGTTCCGTTCGATAATGCGAAATTCCTTTTCTCCTTTTTCTGCAAATATTTCATTTATGGTTTTCCTGAACCGGGTTTCGATATAATGATCGAGGTCGATAAACGAGAGTCCGGCTTTTTGTGCGAGACGTAATCCGAGAGTACTTTTTCCAGAACCCATGTATCCGGTAAGGAATATTCTTTTCATAACTGGCGGTATAGATTTGATTGTTATGATAACTGTTTTGCAAAAATAGACCATTTTACTACAATACTCAATAAATATATCTATTTTTGTGTAAAATGATTTTTTAACATTCCATATATGGGGAATAAGTTCAAATATTATGTCGTGTGGGAAGGTCTAGCTCCGGGAATTTATGATTCTTGGGAGGAGTGTCAATTGCAGGTAAAAAATTATAAAGGAGCTAAATATAAAAGTTTTCCGACCAAAGATGCTGCAATAAAGGCATTTCGGGCAGGATGCGATGAACATTTGGGAATATTGGGACAATTAGCCGATGTGATGAAGAAAAGTCATACGGTGAATTTGGATGCTGTTCCCGAGTATCTGAAAGATTCATTGGCTGTAGATGCTTCTTGTCTGGGAAATCCCGGTATCATGGAATATCGTGGAGTTAGTGTCCGTACCGGGAAAGAAATTTTTCGGCAAGGTCCTTTTGAAGACGGGACTAATAATGTGGGGGAGTTTTTAGCCTTAGTGCATGGTTTGGCCTTATTAAAACAACAGAATAGTTCAATGACAATTTGCTCTGACAGCCGGAATGCCATGGCTTGGGTACGAGATAAGAAATGTAAAACAAAACTTGTCCGAACAGAAAAAAATACAAAAATATTCGAGTTGATAGCGCGGGCCGAAAAATGGTTGGCTGAAAACACATATCCAAATCGGCTGGTAAAATGGGAAACTAAAGAATGGGGGGAGATTCCTGCCGATTTTGGAAGAAAATAAAAGTTTCTTTAATCCATGCAGCATATTATGGAGAAGATACGTCTTTCTGTATAGATGTCTGTTTTATTTCATTTTATGAAAATGAAATTCAGAAAAAGTAAAACGAAAAGAAAACGTATAAATCGGAATAGTATGATTATT
>ULQT01039861.1_pt1 | contig 18310 bp, 16 predicted proteins | sample 1954791 | NCBI WGS metagenome assembly ULQT01 (sample SAMEA4835663, study PRJEB28245) | human gut metagenome | biome: gut microbiome; material: fecal sample | place: Denmark | collected 2008 | reverse complement strand
TATTATGGAATAATAAAATATAAGGTCAAAGTAAAAACAAAGTATAGTATATGTGATATTTGAGTAAAATATACAAATAGGAAAACTGCAGCTTTGGCTTGTATTTTCGATTTGAAAGAGGAGATAAGTTTGATTAATGCCTTATATTTTATGTTAGGAAGTATGTTTGGCGGTACAGTAGGTGTAGTTGTAATGTGTCTTGTGCAGGCAAATAAGAGAAATGAGCTATAATATTTACAAGTCAAGGAAAGCTGTCTGAATAAGACAGCTTTTATATTTTGATTAAAATTTTAAAGATGAAATAAATTGTTCGTAAGCGTCTGCCCATTCGTCAATTGGAAATGTTGCACCGCCATTTGTGCTTTTTAAAAGGTTGCTGCAGAGGGTTTCATTGAGAGCAAGAAGTTCTCCTATTGCTATGGGACAGCCATATTCTGCTGAAATATTGCAGAATTGTTCCATTGGCTCCTTTGAATTTTCAGTTGCAAGAAGCTTTGTTTTTAATTCATTGTCATTTAGTGCCATATTAAGTAATTTATCAAGTGCATCATTTATTGTCATAAAAATCACATCCTTACAAACAGTATAAAGCAGTGTTGTAAAATTTGCAATAAAAAAATTGCAGTTTTGTGATATAATGAAAATATAGATTAGAGCGGAGGAATAAAATGAAAAAAATAATAATTTTAATTATGTTTATGATTTTAACAGGCTGCGGAAATAAAGATGAAATAAAAAATGACAATATTGGAACATCCGTTACAGCAGAACCTCAAAGGGAAGAAAAAGACCAAGCAAAAGAAATTGTTGATAAAATGACAATTGAAGAAAAAGTTGGACAAATGTTTATTGTTATGCCTGAAGCCTTTGATAATACAGGGGAGGCAGTAACCGTGTTTTCTGACAATATAGGTGAAGGTATAAATAAATACAATGTCGGGGGAATAATATTATTTGCAAAAAACATAAAAGAACCGGAACAGACAAAAAAATTAATTAATAGTATACAAGGTTCATTAAAGTATCCTATATTTATTGCTGTAGATGAAGAGGGTGGAAGAGTTGCAAGAGTAGGTAATAATCAGAATATGAAAGTGCCTGTGATTGAACCAATGGCACAGGTGAGAGACAGTAATAGGGCTTATGAAATAGGGCTGACTATCGGTACATATTTAAGTGAACTAGGATTTAATCTTGACTTTGCTCCTGATGCTGATGTGCTTACAGATAAAGGAAATATTGAAATTGGTGACAGATCTTTTGGCGACAATGCCGAAAGGTGTGGCGAAATGGCTGCAGAGATAGTAAAAGGTTTACAGCAAAAAGGTGTATCTGCTGTACTGAAGCATTTTCCCGGACACGGAGGGACTGAAAGCAATTCTCATGAGGGTTTAAGTGAAAGTAAAAGAACACTTGAAGAAATGAGAAATGTTGAATTTATACCTTTTAAAATGGGAATTGAAGCCGAAAGTGATTTTGTAATGGCAGCACATTTGTCTGTACCGAATGTAACAGGTGAAAATACTCCTGCAACACTTTCTAAGTATATGATAACGGATTTACTTAAAAACGAGCTGGGATTTAAAGGTATTGTTGTATCAGATGCAATGAATATGGGTGCTATAGTTGAATACTTTGGGGCAGATGAAGCTGCTGTAAAAGCTGTTAATGCAGGAATTGACATATTGCTTATGCCTGAAAATCTTGACAGTGCATATAATGCTGTACTCAATGGGGTAAAAAGCGGTGAAATTTCAAAAAAAAGACTTGATGATGCTTGTTACAGAATTGTAAATATAAAATTAAAAAGAGGTATAATGAAACAGGACACCCCATAATAATTATGCGGTGTCCTTTAACTTTGCAGAAGTTAAAAATTTATTGCTTAAAAAAATTGTTTACTTGGCATCAATAACTTGTTTTGCCATTTCAATTAAATCATTCTTGTCTATTTCAGCTCCCATATCAAGGAGGTCATAAGTAATACCATTATCAACCCAGATTATATTTTGTGTTTTTTCTTCAGAAATTTTATCAGAGCCGTAGCCTATCATAAGTTTTCCGCTTTCTTCAAGTTTTTTATCTTCTTCTGTAACAACATAATCAGGAGGAACTGCCTTATAAGTATAGCTGCTGTAGTAGAGAGTTATACCTTTATAAGAAATTGGTTCACCTTTTGCGTCATTCTCTCTTACAACTTGTGATGTATTTAAATTAAGAATTCCCTTATCTGTTTCATAGTAAAAAGAAATCTCTTTTTGTGAACTGATTTCATTTCCTGCTTCATCAAGATCACTTGATTCAGAAGGCTGTGCTGATTTAAACTTATAACCCTGTAAATCTTCAACAAATTTAGGTGAATAATTTACTACTTTTTCAACTTCTGAAGAAGTTGGATAATGGTTAATTGCCTCTCTTTTGTCAGAGTGGGAGATTATCCCCCCCCCTAGACCGCTTGAAGCAATAACCCCTGTTGCAAGTGCAACTGTTAATAAAGCTGAAACTAATATAGTCTTTGGTGTAAATTTAAGTTTCTTCATATTTTCAATCTTCCTTTCTTCCTGCAACTGATGTTTTATTGAAGTAAGGAGGTCATCTGAAGCATTAACATCCTGAACTTTAATATCAAGAGCTTTTTTAATATCGTTATCTATTCTATTATTCATTGTATTACCTCCTTATTCAGTGATTTCCTTAATTTGCTTTTAGCTGTGAAAAGTCTTGACTTGACTGTACCCTCCAGACAGCCCATTGTTTTTGCAATTTCCTTAATTGTCATTTCATTAAAATAAAATAAAATTATTGTGGTTTTAAGTTTATTGTTAAGGTTATTTATTTCCTCGTACAGCCGGTCATATTTTTCATTTTTGAAATACTCATCACAAGCTGATGTATCCGTTGTTTGCGGCAATTCGTCAGCTAATATGCAGTATGTATCTTTTTTTGCGTGTTTCCAAGCTATGCGAGTGAGAATTTTAAAAAACCATGGCTTAAAAAAATCCGGATTTTTCAATGTATTGACAGATTTTATACATTGTACAAAGGTTTCCTGTACAACATCTTCTGCCGTAAAGCTGTTGGAGGTTATAAGATAGGCTGTTCTCAGTGCTTTTGCACTGTATTTATTGTAAAGCTCATCTATAGCACTTGTATCTCCAAGTTTAAGCTTTTCTATAACTTCATAGTCTTCCATATTATTCCTCCTTAGATGCGCATCTACTTATAAGAGGCATAAAGATAAAGAAAGGTTCAAAAAATTTTATCATATTTATAAAAAAAAATCTACAAAAAAATAATGTAAAGGATACTTGACATTTTTGTAAGTGTGTGATATAGTATGAGTGTAAAGCTAACTTTACATAATGTGAGGTGAAATATGAAAACAAGAATACAGGAATTAAGGAAAGAAAAAGGATTATCTCAGGAGAAATTTGCATCAGAACTTGGAGTAACTAGACAAACTGTAATTTCTCTTGAAAAAGAAAAGTATGTGGCATCACTGGAGCTTGCGTTTAAAATAGCAAGATTTTTTGAAAAAAGTATTGAGGAGGTTTTTATTTATGAAGAAGAATAGTTTTGCAGAGTTGCTGACAGGCAGGGCGGAGCTTAAAAGACAGTTTAAATTTCAAAGTTTGATATATTGTGTTTTAATTATCATTGGTATTTTATTTTGTATAATTGACATACAAAATACTAGTTTTGTTCAAAATCTTACAATGGAAGCCAGGGCTGTGCTGGAAGGATGCGGAAGTGTTTTTGTTATAGCTGGTGCTATAAGGTTAATAAAGAACATCAGAATACTAAAAAATGAAGAAATACTTAAAGCCTATGAAATAAGGATTAAAGATGAAAGAAATATTGCTATTCAAAAGAAGGCATTAAGTACAGCTGTAATAGTATGTATTTGGATAGGACTTGTTTTTGGACTTATTTACTTACCTTATAATGAAGTTGTTTCATATACAATTTTGTATTCAATATGTGTTTTGATGTTGGTTTACTTGATTTTTACTTATATTTTTAATAAGATTATGTAAAAAACATTGACAAAATATTTTATTTTATATATAATTGTAAATAGTGTGAAAACAGAAGGATAAGTAAATGTAGACTAAAGCTAAAGAGAGAATACGGTTGGTGAAAGTATTTGCAAAAGTTTATGTTGAAGCTACCTTTTGAGAGGGTACTCTCCTGTGTATGTTAATAGCATATCGTTTAATCTGCGTTAAAGATTTACAGAGATAGTGCAAGAAATAGATTTTGCATTAACCAGGGTGGTACCGTGAAATGTAATTATTTTGCCCCTGTAGCCTGATGGCTATAGGGGATTTTTTAATTGTAATGATTTTAATTAACTTTTTTTAGGAGGAAACATAAAATGAAATTTATGGGTGTAAATGAGATCAGAGAAAAATATCTTTCTTTCTTTGAAAGTAAGGGTCATTTAAGAATGGCAAGTGCTTCACTTGTGCCTCAAAATGACAAAAGCTTATTGCTTATTAATTCAGGTATGGCACCTTTAAAGCCGTTTTTTACAGGTCAGCAGATACCGCCTCGTAAGAGAGTGACTACTTGCCAGAAGTGTATAAGAACAGGTGATATTGAAAATGTAGGAAAGACTGCAAGACATGGCACTTTTTTTGAAATGCTGGGTAATTTCTCTTTTGGCGATTACTTTAAGCATGAGGCTATAGCATGGGCTTGGGAATTTTTTACAAAGGTTGTAGAATTGCCTGAGGACAGATTATATGTATCAGTATACCAAGACGATGATGAAGCTTATGATATTTGGAATAAGGAAATAGGTCTTGCCCCTGAAAAAATATTCAGAATGGGCAAAGAAGACAATTTTTGGGAGCATGGTGTTGGTCCATGCGGTCCATGTTCTGAAATATACTATGATAAAGGCGAAGAGTATGGCTGTGGAGAACCTGACTGTACTGTAGGCTGTGACTGTGACAGATATATGGAAATATGGAACCTTGTATTTACACAGTTTAACAAGGAAGATGACGGAACATACTCTGACCTTGACCATCCAAACATTGATACAGGTATGGGTCTTGAAAGAATTGCAACTGTTATGCAGGGTGTGAATTCTATATTTGATGTAGATACCGTAAAGGCAATAAGAGATGCAGTATGTAATATTTGCGGCAAGGAATACGGTAAAAATCACAAAGATGATGTTTCTATAAGAGTAATTACGGATCATGTGCGTTCAGTCACATTTATGACTGCTGATGGTGTGCTTCCTTCAAATGAAGGAAGAGGCTATGTTTTAAGACGTCTTTTAAGAAGAGCTGCAAGACATGGCAAGTTACTTGGCATTGACAGAAAGTTCCTTGCTGAATTATGCCAGGTTGTTATTGATAATTCAGGTAAGGCTTATCCTGAGCTTGTTGAAAAGCAGGATATGATTTTAAAGGTTTTGACAACAGAGGAAGAGCGTTTTTATGCTACCCTTGATACAGGTATGGCTATGCTTATGAGTAAGATTGAAGAACTCAAGGCTGAAAAGAAAACTGTACTTGGCGGTGAAGATTCTTTCAAAATGTATGACACTTATGGATTTCCTGTTGATTTAATGGAAGAAATTTTAGCTGACGAGGGATTTACTCTTGATGAAGATGCTTTTAAAGCTGAAATGGACAAGCAGAGAACAAGAGCAAGAAATGCCAGAGCAACAGACACATATATGGGTGCGGAGGAAACTGTATTCCATAAGCTTGACCCTGCTATGTCAACTGAATTTGTTGGTTATGATAATCTGGAATATGACGGTAAAATTCTTGCTGTTGTAGTTGATGATGAAATTGCAGACACAGCAAAGGCCGGTGACAAGGTTTCAATAATAGCTGACAAAACTCCTTTCTATGCTGAAATGGGCGGACAGTCAGGTGACAGCGGTGTGATAACAGGAAATGGTCTTAAAATTGAAATTGACGATTGTACAAAGTTTGGCGGTAACAAGTTTATTCATTCAGGCAAGGTAATTGAGGGAAGTGTAAAGGTTGGTGACAATGTTACACTAAGCGTAAACAGTGCACAGAGATTATCAACTGCCAGAAATCATACTGCAACTCATATATTACAGGCTGTATTAAAAGAAGTGCTGGGCGGACACATTGAACAGGCAGGTTCTTTTGTAAATAAGGATAGATTGAGATTTGACTTTACTCATTTTGAGGCTATTGACAGAGAAACATTAAGTTTGATTGAAAAGAAAGTTAATGAAAAGATATTGGCTGCACTTCCTGTTGAGGTGAAGGAAATGTCTATTGAAGAGGCTAAAAAAACAGGTGCAACAGCTTTATTTGGTGAAAAATACGGTGAAACTGTAAGGGTTGTAAATATTGGCGGATATTCAGTTGAATTCTGTGGTGGTACGCATTTGACTAATTCTGCATACTGCGGTACATTTAAACTGGTATCTGAAAGCGGTGTTGCAGCCGGCGTAAGAAGAATTGAGGCTCTGACAGGAGCAGGTGCTCTTGCTTTCTATGATGAGGCTGAATTTATGTTAAAGAGTGCAGCTGAAGCTTTAAAAACTGCTCCTGCTGATTTAGCCAAGAGAATTAATCATCTTGTTGAAGAAAACAAGAAACTTTCTAAGGAAATTGAAAGCTTAAAGGCTAAAATGAGCGGCGGACTTGTAGATGAAATTATTAACGGTAAAGTTAATATAAAAGGTGTAGATGTGGCTTGTGCCGAAGTTAAAGGTCTTGATATGAATGCTTTAAGAACAATGGGAGACCAGATTAAGGATAAGATGAACGGTATTATTGTTCTTGCAAGCGGTGAAGGTCAGAAGTGCAGTTTTGTTGTAATGTGCGGTGACGAGGCTGTTAAGGCAGGAGCAAATGCAGGACAGATAGTAAAAGCAGCTGCAACAGTATGCGGCGGAGGCGGCGGAGGCCGTCCTAATATGGCACAGGCAGGCGGAAAGGACGCAAGTAAAATTGCGGAAGCTCTTGAAACTGCCAAGACAACTATTGAGGGTATGATAAAATAATATGGAAGAAAGTTTAGCTTATAAAACAAAGCAAATAATTAAAAAGTACGAATTTAACTTTAAAAAGAATTTTGGTCAGAACTTTCTTGTTGATGAGAGAGTTCTTGACAAAATTGTAAATGCAGCAGATATAAATGAAAATGACCTTGTTATTGAAGTCGGACCTGGAATAGGTACACTTACACAGGCTATGGCTAAAAGAGCAGGTAAGGTTGTATCTGTTGAAATAGACAAAACTCTTGTGCCTATCTTAGGCGAGCTTTTAGAAGATTATAACAATGTAGAAATCATTAATGAGGATATTCTGAAGGTAGATATAAATGAAATAATTGCAAGGCACCCCGGAATGTCTGTAAAAATGGCTGCAAATCTGCCCTATAATATTACTACTCCAATAATAATGGGCATACTTGAAAAGCATATTCCTATGGAAAGCCTCACTGTAATGATACAAAAAGAGGTTGCTTACAGAATGAATGCAAAGCCGTCTACTAAGGATTATGGTTCACTTTCTCTTGTGACACAGTATTACTGTGAGCCTTATCTTGTAGCAAATGTGCCTCAAAATTGTTTTATGCCGAGGCCTAATGTGGATTCTGCTGTTATAAGGCTTAATATATTAAAAGAGCCTAAAGTAAAGGTATCCGACGAGCAGTTTATGTTTGACTTTATTAAGGCCGCTTTTAGTCAAAGGAGAAAGACCCTTGTAAATTGCATATTCAGCGGCGGTCTTACTAAACTTAATAAAGAAGAACTTGGCAAAGTGCTCAATGAGCTGGGATATGATGAGAGGGTGAGAGGCGAAAGCCTTACTCTTGAAGATTATGGAGTATTAAGTGAGAAATTCAGAAGTTTTAAAAAAGCTGAAAAGTAAAAGCAAGAGTTAGTATTAAGTGATGAAAAAGGTAAAAAGTAAAAGCATCTTGAAAATAAAATTTATTTTTTACCTATTTCTTATAATTTTAATAAGAGTAATTTTACTTGTTTACCCATATATTTTATTCATAGCAAGTACACTCAAATCATATATTAAATAAGACTTAAATTTACAAATGGAGGTACTTATTTAATTATGGCTTATTCAAGAGTATTTATAGCGTTAAAACAAAGCTGTCAGGAGTATGCAAAGGATGTAAGGGGCTCCGTAGGCCGATGTATAATTGAATTAAGAAATGGTGCAGGCAGACTGATTTTACAGGCACAGGGGCTTAGGAGCGACTGCGATTACAGAGTTTGCATTTTGAACAGGGATACGTATGCAGAGGTAAGCAGACCATTATATGTAGACGGTACAGGCAAAGGTGAAGTAAAGTGGGAATTTTCACCTAAGGATATAGGTATAGAGGTATCGGATATAAAGGCTGTGGCTGTGTTGGTTAAAGACAAAGCTCCTTTGATTGGATTTGTTGAAGGTGAGTACAACTGGCAGAATTGTCTAATGGCAAAAAATACAGAACCTGTAAAAAGTGAAGAGGTTAATTGTGCAAAGGTAGAGGCTGCTGTAGCAGAAGAGCAAAGTACAGATAAAGCTGAAACTATCATTACTGAAAATAATAATGAAAAGGAAAAGCTTATTTACATAATAAATGAATTTGATAAAGAAATAGATGAGATAAAAGAATACTCTAAAATAGGAACAGCAGAGGGTGAAAAATATCTCTTTTCAAGAGAGCAAGTAAAACCGTTTGGTGATGATAATATATGTTGGGTTAAAGTAAATACAAAGGAACTGTGTCTTGTTAAAGCTTTGTGGAAGTATATAAATAATCCTTTTGTAATAAAAGGATGCAGAGATTACAAACATTTGCTGCTGGGTAAGTCTGAAGATAACTATTATTTAGCTATTCCAAGCAGATATGACAAGGAATATAAGCTGGAAGCAATGGCACAAGGATTTAATGAAGTTAAAAATACAGATAATAAGCCCATTGAACAGGGTGGATTTTGTTATTATATTTTAAAGTGCTAGAATGATGAAAGGGTTTTGAAAATGCGTATAAGAAAAAAGCCTTGGGCTGAAAAGGAACTTGCTGAAAATAAGGCCTTTATAGATAATCCCAGGGAATTTAAAGGTAAATGGAATGGGGTTTTTAAAAATAATAATCCTATTCACATTGAAATTGGATGCGGGAAGGGTAATTTCATAAGTGAAATGAGCAAATTGAACCCGGATATTAATTATATTGGTATAGAGAGAGAAGAACAAATCATAGTATCTGCTTTAAAGAAAAGCAGAGAACTGGAAACAGGAAGCAATGTAAAGTTCTTTTGCGAGGATGTTGTAAATTGCCTTGATATTTTTGAACAGGGTGAAGTATCAAGAATATATACCAATTTTGCAGATCCCTGGCATAGGAGAAGAAAATGGGCTAAAAGGCGTCTGACTCATAGAAATTTTCTGGACTTATATGAAAAGCTGTTTGGCGATAAGGGCGGAGAAATTTTTATGAAAACAGATAACAAAGTTCTTTTTGAATTTAGCCTGAATGAAATTGCTGATAAAGGATGGAGACTGCATAATATTACACTTGATTTACACAATAGTGATTATGAAGGAAATGTAATGACTGAATACGAAAGGAAGTTTTCTGAGCAGGGTATGCCTATATACAGATTAGAAGGATACTATAATAAAAAACCTGAATAAAAAGTTAAAAAGAGTCAGTTAATGGCTCTTTTTTTGTATGTTAAACAATTATACTGGAAAAAAATTAATATTAATGTTATAATGTAACTAATCCGAAGGAAAAGTAAGCTTGCTTACAATTTCCGAGGATTAGTTACTGAGGCAAAAGCCGAAGTAGTTATATTCCTTGCGAAGCAAGGCAGCTATACGAAGTATAGCAGTCGGAACAAAGTTGCGAAATATAACAAGGAGAAGGAAAAGTAAGCTTACTTACAATTTCCTAGGATAAGTTATAGAGGCGAAAGCCGAAGTAGTTATAATTCCTTGCGAAGCAAGGCAGCTATACGAAGTATAGCAGTCGGAACAAAGTTGCGAAATATAACAAGGAGAAGGAAAAGTAAGCTTTCTTACAATTTCCGAGGATAAGTTAGAGAGGCGAAATCCGAAGTAGTTATATTCCTTGAAAACAAGGCAGCTATACGAAGTATAGCAGTCGGAACAAAGTTGCGAAATATAACAAGGAGTAGGAAAATAAACTTGCTTACAATTTCAGAGGATAAGTTAGAGAGGCGAAAGCCGAAGTAGTTATATTCCTTGAAAAGCAAGGCTGATATGTAAATTAAATGGAAATTAAGTATGTAAAATTTGCTATAGTATTTAATATGTTTTTTTGAAAACTTGAATTAATATTTTTGATAAAAGATTCGTTTTTAAATATAAAAGTTAAGTTATTGTTAGTATTTGGATAATTTTGATTTTGTGATATTTTTATGGGGGAATATATAATGAAGAAGAAATATTTGTTTTTAATTATTTCAATTTTGTTTGTATTTATTATGTTTGCAGGGAATATTTACGGTCAAGGTCATAAGACCGTTAGAGTTGGGATTTTTAATCTGGGCGAATTTCAAAGTATAGACAAGCATGGTCATGTATGGGGCTATAATATAGATTACTTAAATGCCATTGCAGTACAGGCTCATTATAAAATTGAGTATATAGATACAGGCAATTTAACTAATGGTGTTGATATGCTTGATAGGCGGGAAATAGACCTTTTGGCACCGCTGCAAGCAAGTGAAAAATATAATGGAAAATTTGAATTTGCATTGCAGCCTATGTGTTACGAATATGGGGCTGTATATGTTCTAAACGATAAGTTTGATATAGATTATGAAGATTATAAAAGTATGTCAAAATTAAAATATGGTGCAGTAAAAGAATCAGGCTTTTCAGATGATTTTATTAATCATTATTGTGTTAAAGCAGATTTTAAACCGGATATTAAGTATTATGGAAATACAACTGAAATGTTTGATGCATTAAATGAGGGGGAAATTGATGCAGTTGTAACTAATGTTATGTTTTATAACAGCAAATTTAAACTGCTGGCTCAATTCAGTCCATCACAGGTATTTTATGCTACATATAAAGATAATACAAAACTTATAGGTGAAATAAATACTGCTATGGAAGATATAAAGATGAATAATCCCGAGTTTGAAATTAATCTTCTTCAAAAATATTTTCCTCAGTATAGTACTGTAGTCCTTAGTTATGATGAAAAACAATATTTAAAAACTTTACCGGTTATAAATGTCGGTTACAGGGCATCTTATGCTCCTATAGGATATACCGCAGATAATGGGGAGTTTGCAGGAACTACAAGAGAAATACTTGATTATATAGCAGAAAATCTTAATATTAAGTTTAATTATATACCTTTGTACGGTACGGCTATAGAAGAAGATGATATTAAAAGTAAGGAAATAAATGTTGTATGTGATGTTGTATATAATGATGTAAATCTTAGTATTAATAATATGTCACTTAGTTTACCTTATATTGAATCAGAAAATGCAATTGTAACACAGAATAATATAGAATTGTTTAATGAGGATAATCTAAAAATTGCAATATCTACAGGTTCTAAGACATATGAAAAAGCGTTGAAAAAGAAGTTTCCAGGCAGTATGTTTATAAATTATGAGACTGTCAAGGAATGTTATGATGCAGTATTAAAGGGAGAGGCTGATTTGCTTCTTCAAAACAGGCATATTGTTGATATGTTTTTATCAAGACCGATGTATGAAAAGCTTAGTACTATACCTGTAAGCGATATAAAAGATGATTTGTGTCTGGCAACTATTATATTTAATGATGCTGATTTTGAAACAAATACTTTGCTTGATGACAGCCGTTTTATATCTGCTGTTGATAAAGCTATTAGAAAGATTGATAGTAATAAATTAAATTCTATTATATTGTCTGAAACAGCGAAAGTAAACTACAGCAATACGGCAATAGATATATTATATAAGTACAGATATCCTGCTTTTATTATTGTTATTTTAATAATGCTGTTAGTTGTACTGATAAGTGATTCAAATATGAAGATTGCAAAGCAAAGAGATGATTTAAGTGAAAAAAATGAGATGCTTTCAAAAGCTATTGTTGAGGCTGAAAAAGCCAACATGGCAAAAAGTGAGTTTCTTTCAAGAATGAGTCATGAAATAAGAACACCTATGAACGCTATAATAGGAATGGCTGAACTTGCTATGTATGAACAGCCTAAAGCAGAAGTAGGAGATTATCTGAGTAAAATTAATTCATCAAGTCAGTATTTGCTTTCTCTGATAAATGATATACTGGATATGAGCAGAATAGAAAGCGGGAAATTTGAATTAAATAAAGAGTGGGTCTATCCTGAAGAAATTTTAAATACATGTATTGAAATGATTAAGCCGCTTATGGAGCAAAAAAAGATTAATTTTATTTATCCTAAAGTTAATTTTAATCACAGGTACCAGTATTATGTGGATAAAATGAGATCAATTCAAATACTTATGAATATTTTAAATAATTCGTATAAGTTTACTGATGAAGGTGGTATAGTAACATTAAAAATTGAAAATGTTGAGCAGGATAAAGCTAATAATTATGCAGTTGACAGGATTATAATATCTGATACCGGATGCGGAATGAGCAAGGAGTTTTTAGAAAAAATGTATGAACCTTTTGCTCAGGAAAGCGGGAATTCATATAAAAAGTCAGTTGTAGGCAGCGGTTTGGGACTTTCAATAGTTAAAAATATTCTGAAAGTAATGGGCGGGAGTATAAATGTTAAAAGTGAAAAGGGAAAGGGTACAGTCGTTACTATAAATTTTCCATATAACTACAGAAAGAAGCCGCAGGATGAAAATAGGAAAAATGAAATTGACTTAAGAGTTTTAAAGGGTAAGAGAGTTTTAATTGCAGAGGATAACCTTGTTAATACACAAATTGTGAGCAGACTTCTTGAGAATAAAGGTATGGTTGTTGATTGTGCAGATAATGGTAAAACTGCGGTTGATAAGATAAAGGATATGAAAGAAAATACTTATGATTTAATTTTGATGGATATTAGAATGCCGGTTATGGATGGTATTGAAGCAACTGAGGCTATAAGAAAGATGGGTATCAATATTCCAATCTTAGCATTAACAGCAGATGTATTTTCAGGTAATGAAAAAAATTCAAAGCTTGCGGGAGTAAATTCATATCTTACAAAACCAATTGAGCCAAATAAGCTGTATAGTGAGATTGCTAATTTAATATCATATAAGTAAAGCAATAATATATATAATAATTGAAGTAAAGCTTACTGGTAAATAGGTACATATTAAAAATGGTGCGGCATAATAACATTTATGCAGCACCATTTTTGTTGATGTAATAAAATTATTTGAAGGGAAAAGAAACTTGCTTACAATTTTTATAGACAAGTTAATGAGACATAAACTGAAGTAGTTATATGCCGTGGAAATCAAGACGTTATGCAAAGCATAACAGTTGAAACAAAGTTTATTTATATAGCTTATCTGTATTTGCTATACATATAATTTAATCTGGCCGCGTGATTTTGTTCATCTGTTATAATTTCTGTTAGATAATTTTTTAGCTGAGGATTTTCAAGAGCAAAGAGGATCGGTCTATATGCCTCAACACCGCCTAATTCACCAGCTATAGATTTAGTAAGATTTTCTGTAAGTTCTGGTGAGACCTTTTTGTATTCAACATTCTCAGGTGTAAATGTTTTATCTGTCAGTTTTTTATATATATCATTAAACATTTCGAGATGTTTTTTTTCGTCAAGGCTCATTTGTTCAAGAATTTTTTTATCGTCAATATCTCTTACAGTGTTAGCAAGGTCTGAATAATATTTATTATCGATCATTTCATCTTTAATGGCATCTTTTATCAGCTCTAAAATATATTTGTTAGAATACATAGCAAAATCTCCTTAAGGCTTTATATATCTATATGATTTAGTTTGCCTATTTGTGAATAAAAAAATGTCGATATTTACACAAAAATAGCCCACAATAAATATGGTAAAATTTGGTAAATATGGTATAATTATAACATAAACTTTAGGAGGCGATAAAATGAGAGGTCAAGAATATACTTGCGGCAACAGACTTGTTTATTTACCTGTAAATAAGATTTTGCCTAATCCGTATCAGACCCGTTCAAATTTTGATAAAGGAAGTATAGATGAACTTGCAAAGTCAATAAAAAATTACGGTGTTTTACAGCCAATAGGTGTAAGACTTATAAATAAAAGGGTTTATGAGCTTATATTTGGTGAAAGACGTTTAATGGCCTGTAAAATAGCAGGAATTGACAGTATTCCCGCTATACTTACAGAAATAGGCGACAGAGAGGCAGCAGCCTTAACTATAGCTGAAAACATACATAGAAAAAATCTTCACTACGTCGAACTGGCTGAATCTGTTAATATATTATTTAAGGGTTTTGGATATAACGAAGATGAAATTTCTCAGATACTTACTATGCCTGTTAAAGAAATTGAAGAATACATAGAGTTAAATTCTTTTAACAGAGATGTGAAGGCTATGCTGATAAGAAAGAATATTACAAGAGAGCAGGCAGAAACTTTGCTAAAAACAAAAGACAGTGAGATACAAAAAAATATTATAGAAAAGGTAAGTGAATATAAATTGAATAAGGAAAAAACAGAAATACTTGTAAACAGTGCTATAAATGAACAAATGATAGGAACAGTTGAAACAAAACACAGAAATATAAAAAAGAAATTTACTGACCTAAGGTTGTTTACAAATACATTGAAGCAGGCTATAAATTTAATGAACGAATCAGGAGTTACCAGTAACTATGAAATAGAAAAAGATGAAGACAGCTATAAGATTTGTATAAACATTAATGTTTAAAAAATAGAATTAAGATACAGAAACAATAGTAAGACATATAAAGTGATATTTAAAAATCAAAGAATATAATATAAAAGAGCATATTTTTTATCAGTAATAAATTTTGTAATTTATTATTTATGAAACATTTAAAAAGAAAGTATTTGTTTGAAAAGTAAGGCGAAAGAATTAACTGTCTTTATCAAATAAGCATAAAATTTAGCTTGACTTTGTAAAAAAAGAGGTATAAAATAAGTAATGCAATGGGGGTTAAGACATAAGTGTTTTAATTCCCCATTAATTTTTTGCCGTTGGGGGTTATATTATGTCATTTATTGCAGGACTTTTTGAAGGAGATTATGGATATTTGGCTACATTGGCTATTATCCTTTTGTCAACTAAGGTGCTTGGACTGGCATCAAGAAAGGTACATATGCCGGCGGTAGTCGGTGCTTTATTGGCAGGTATTATATTGGGACCGTCATGTTTTGGGGTTGTAAGCCAGACAGATTTCTTAGGGAAAACTGCAGAAATTGGCGTTATTATTCTTATGTTTTTATCCGGTCTTGAAACAGACCTTGAAGAATTAAAGGAAAATGGTATTGCTTCCTTTATCATTGCACTTATTGGTGTTATTGTTCCGCTTGTTGGCGGAGGACTTACATATTATATTATGAATCCTGAGGGTGAAGCCTCAATAAATTTGCTCAAGGCAATTTTTGTTGGTGTTACATTAACGGCTACATCAGTTAGTATAACAGTTGAAACATTAAGAGAATTGGGTAAACTTTCAGGAAGAATGGGTACTACTATTTTGGGTGCTGCCGTAATTGATGATATTATTGGCATTGTTGTTTTGACAGCCATTACAAGTATGAGCGGTGGTTCTGATGTATCATTATCTATTGTTCTTTTAAAGATTTTATTATTCTTTATATTTGTTTTTGTAGTAGCTGTTGCTGTATTTACAGTAAAGAGAAAAATATTGCGTAATATAAGAATGAGAAGAAGAATATCAATTTATGTTTTGGCATTTTGTTTTATATTAAGTTTTTGTGCTGAAAAGTTCTTTGGTGTTGCTGATATTACAGGTGCATATTTTGCCGGTGTTATCTTATGTAATTTTGGTGCTAAGGAGTACATAGATCAAAGATTTGATATTTTAGGGTATTTGTTCTTTTCACCTATTTTCTTTGCAAGTATAGGATTAAAGACTAATTTGACAGAATTGGTTGCCAATCCACATATTATTACATTTGCATTTATACTTTTGGCAGTTGCAATTCTTTCTAAGATTATAGGCTGTGGTATTGGCGCAAAGCTATGTAAGTTTGATAATAAAGATGCTTTGTCAATTGGTATAGGAATGGTATCAAGAGGTGAAGTTGCACTTATTGTTGCACAAAAGGGTGCAAACTGCGGGCTTCTTGAATCAAATATGTTTCCGGCAATTGTATTTATGGTTATTGTAACTACTCTTATTACTCCTGTACTTCTTAAATTGATTCTCTCAGATAAAAAGAAGACAGTGGTACAAAGTTAATATTGATATAAAAACAGCGAATTCAGAATCAAGATTTTATACTGAATTCGCTGTTTTTGTATTAGTTAATAATTTTATTAATAGCTTTTGGGATAGCTCTTGAAATATCTAAAGCAAGAAGGCTGTAAGGAGAACTTTCTTGCTCTGCAAGTTCCGCAGCCTTTCCATTTATATAAGCACCTAATGCAGCTGCGTCAAATGCTTGAAGCCCTTGTGCCATAAGTCCTGCAATTACACCTGTGAGGGAGTCCCCGCTGCCGCCTTTGCTCATTGCTGAAGTGCCTGTTGTATTTATGCACACTTTGCCATTGGGTGAAGCTATTATACTATGAGCATCTTTTAATACAACTACAGTATTATACATAACAGCATATTCTTTAGCAGTTGTTATCATATTTTCTTTTATATAATTAATATCTAAGCCTGTCAGACGTGACATTTCTTTTATGTGAGGGGTTATAACTGAAGTATATGACTTTAAACTTTTGTTTTGAGCAATTATATTCAAAGCATCTGCATCGGCTATGACCGGTACCTCAGCGTTATTTAAGGTATATTCAACAAGCTTAATGCTATCAGGGCTTACTCCAAGCCCCGAACCTATTGCAATAACGTTGCCATAGTCTAAATTGAGATTTTCCCTTAATGTTGTTACTGCTTCAGGCAATGAATTGTGTATTACATCTATTACATGAGATGTTGAACACACGTTGACAAGACCACATCCTGTTTTATAGGCTGATAAAGCATTTATAACAGCGGCACCTGCCATTGTGTCACTGCCTGAAATAAACAGAACTTTGCCATAAGTACCTTTATTAGAACTTGTGATGCGCTTTGGCAAAAGCAATGACGGTTTGTCAATGACAAATGTATTATAATCGGTTATATAAGGGACTCCTATATTTTTAACAATAAGCTGTCCTATGTGAGAATATGCAGGGTATAATAAAAGTCCTGTTTTAGGTAAATGAAAAGTAACAGTAATATCTGCATTTACAGCGATGCCGTAATCATTACCTGTATCTGAATTTACACCTGTAGGACAGTCAACAGAAACAATAAATTTCCCCTTATTTATAAAATTTACAAGTTCAATAAATTTATCGTTTAATTTTCTTGAAAGTCCTGTACCTATTAGTGCATCAACAATAATATCATAGTCTGAAATATTTATGTTTTCTATGCTGTAGGAAATATCTGCATTGTAGTTTTGAAGTATTTCAAGATTTTTAAGGCAATCAGGTGTGGCTTTCTCTTTTTCTCCTATAAAAATAACCTTTGTTTTAATATTATTTGTAATCAATAATCTGGCTATTGCCAGCCCGTCTCCGCCATTATTACCTTTGCCTGCAAAAACCAACACATTTTCAGGGTTATGTTCAAGTATAACATCAGAAGCCCCTTTTGCTGCGTTCTCCATTAATATAATTGAAGGAATACCTTTTTCTTCAATAGCAATACGTTCAGCCTCTTTCATTTCGGTGTTACTTAATATATACATAACAATCACCTCAACCGTCAATTACAGCAAAAGCAACAGCGTTGTCTTTACTGTGGGATATTGAAATACAAACAGTTCCGCCTATTGAGTTAATAATATCTTTTGCTCCGCCATATAGATTTACATAGGGTTTGCCGTAATTATCTCTTAATATTTCAATTTCAATAGGTGAGCAGCCTGCAAAACCTGTACCAAAAGCTTTGGCTATGGCCTCTTTAGCTGCAAAATTACCGGCAAGTGTCTGAGGGTTTACACAATGGTAAAGCTGCTGTTCTTTTTTTGTAAATATTTTATCTGTAAAGCCTTGCTTTTCTATTGCTTTTTTTATTCTTTCTATTTCTACAATATCAGTGCCAATTCCTTTTACCATAATATAACCTCCTTTTAATATATATAGTATAACTTAATA
>ULQT01008815.1_pt1 | contig 18374 bp, 18 predicted proteins | sample 1954791 | NCBI WGS metagenome assembly ULQT01 (sample SAMEA4835663, study PRJEB28245) | human gut metagenome | biome: gut microbiome; material: fecal sample | place: Denmark | collected 2008 | reverse complement strand
GGGCGGCGGGGCGAGGGCGTGGCGCTGGCGGGCGGCTATCTGCAGACACTGTCCGAGAGCGTGCAGCAGAACGGCATTGCGGGGCTGGCGCAGGGTCTGGCGGCGGTATTTACCGACCTGACAACCAACATCGGGCCGCAGCTTTTGCAGACCGGTATTGATCTGCTGGGCAAGTTGGGCGAGGGCCTTGTGACCGGCATCCCCCAGCTGCTGGCACAGGCACTGCCGGTGGCGGCAAGCCTTGCCAGTGGCTTGCGCGAGAACGCCGGGCAGCTGGTGGATGCGGGCATCCAGTTCATTTTGAATCTGGCAACCGGACTGATGAACGGACTGCCGACGATGATCGCGTATCTGCCGGGCATTGTGTCGGACATTGCAGGCATCATCAACGACAACGCGCCGAAGCTGCTGGTTGCGGGCGTGCAGCTGATCGTAACGCTGGGACAGGGGCTTATCCAGGCAATCCCGACACTGGTGGCGAATCTGCTGCAAATCATACAGGCAGTTGTGGATGTGTGGACCGCCTTCAACTGGCTGGATCTGGGCGGCAAGGTCATTAAGCTGATGGGCAGCGGCATCAAGAACATGGCGGGCTTTGTCAGTGGCAGCGTGAAGGGAATGATGGAGCAGCCCATCGCCTATCTGAAGAGTCTGCCGGAAAAGTTCTGCCAATGGGGCAAGGACATGATCCAGGGCATGATCCGCGGCATTACGAGCATGATCGACGGCGTTGTTGGATCTGTAAAGAATGTGGCGTCTGCGATTGCCTCGGTCATTCACTTCTCCCGCCCGGACATCGGGCCGCTGCGCAGCTATGAGCAGTGGATGCCCGACTTTATGAGCGGGCTGGCAAAGGGCATCCGGGACAACCTGTGGATGGTCGAGGATGCCGCTGGTGCGCTGGCGCTGACAACGACCCAGCCCATGCAGCTGCAGGTGGCGGGCGTGCTGCGCGGCAACCAGCAGACGGCGGCAGCCAGCTGGCAGTCGCAGCCCGGCGTTGCCTACCAGCAGACGAATAATTTCTACACCCACGACAGCCTGTCGGAGTCCGAGCTCACCCGTGAGGCGGAGGATATGATGAACCGGCTGCGGTGGGGAATCCCATAAAGGAGGCGGTGCAGCATGGCGCGGACCGTGCCGGTATATACCTATCAGGCCGCGGATGGCCGAAACCTGCGGTTTGCCGCGGACAGCGATTTCTGGATCACCGATATGAGCGGCGACGACGGGCTGGACATCGAGACGAAAACGAGCCAGTCCTATGGGCAGACCGGCAAGACGATCACAAATCAGTCCGTCGGTGAGCGCAGCGTGACCGTGACGGGGGCTATCCTGCGGGACCTGGACGTCAACGAGGCGCTGCTGAAAAAGCTGGTGCGGCCCCTGACGGCGGGACGCTGGTGCAAGACGGTGGGAAGCACGGTGTGGTATCTGGACGTTGTGCCCGCACAGACGCCTATTGTGAGCGGCGGGGCCAACCTGCTGAACTTTCAGTTCAAATTGAAAGCGGCATTCCCCTACTGGCGCACCGAGGATACGGCCCGGATGCTGCTGGGCGGCATGGAGCCTGCCTGGTTCCCAACGCCAGTCTCGACAGCGGGGAACTTCGCGATCAGCCGGTACAAGCACAATATGTACACAAATTTTGTCAACGACGGCAACGCCGAGACGGCCTTTACGCTGTATTTGCAGGCGGCGGCCAAGGTGAAGAACCCGATGCTGTGGAATAACGGCACGCGAACCTTTATCCGGCTGAATACCACGATGCAGGCGCATGAGCGCGCGGTCATCTGCACAGCGGACGGAAACCGCGGCTGCCGGTACTACACGGCAGACGGCGCGGAGGACAACGGATTCCGGCTGCTGGACATTGACAGCGACCTGTGGATGATGCTGACACCCGGCGACAATGTGTTGCGGATGACGGCGGACGAGGGAAATGAAAACCTGACGGCCATCGTCACGGCCCCGAAGGGGGTGGCGAGCGGTGTATGACATCCTGCGCCTGTACGTGTATCACGATGGAGTGCGTGTGGGCATGGCAGAGAGCGCGGACAGCCTGCAATGGATGCCCGCGTTTGACGATTTGGGCGAGTTCAAGCTGGTCTGCGCGGCGACAGAGACGAACCGCGCGCTGCTGGTGCTGGACGCGGTGCTGTACAACCCGGATACCCCCGGTCTGGCCGCGGTGGTGCTGGCGGCGGAGGCCGACGGAGACAACCACCGAATGACGGTGCGCGGGAAGTTCAGCCTGTGCCTGTTCAAGAGGCGGACCGCCCGCGGGAGCCGCACCATCACGGACGGCGCGGCGGGCCTGCTGGAGGTCTGCCGTACCAATCTGCGCGGGCTGGGCGTGGCCGTGCCGCCCGCTGCCGGGTTTACGGCCCCCTGCGAGGAGACGGTGGCCTGGGCGGACTGCGCCAGCGCTGCCGTGCAGCTGATGCAGGCGGGCGGCTTTGGGGGCCGGGTGCGCTTTGACCCTGCCACCGCCGCCCAGACGCTGGAGCTGTTGCAGGGCAAAGACAGAAGTGTGCCGGGAACGGCGCTGTACAACGGTTATTTTTCCACCCGGATGCAGAATCTATCCGGCGCGGTGTACACGCAGGACGCGAGCGATTACGCCAACGTGGTGCTGTGCGGCGGCGAGGAGCCCGGCGAGAACGACAGCTTTACCCGGTATTTCTGCGAGCTGGGCGACATGACGGCCAGCGGCAATGCCCGGCGGGAGCTATGGGTAGACGGGAGCAGCGTGCGGCATAAATACACCGTGCAGAACGCCGACGGCACGACAAGCGACGCCGAATACAGCGAGGCGGAGTATCAGGCTGCCGTGCAGAACTACGCCCGCGCGGCGCTGAAGAACCACATGAGCACGCGGCAGCTGAAATGCACTGCAGCCAACACCAACCTGATCTACGGCACGGACTACGAGCTGGGCGATCTGGTGCCGGTGCGGGTGGAGGAGCTGGGGCTGAACGCTGTGGCGCGGGTGGCGAGCATCCGCCTGATTTATGAGAGCACCGGCGGCAGCCTGCAGCCGGTGCTGGACCATTTCACATTTAAGGAGTGAGCCAAATGACAGAGCTTACCTGCTGGCCGCTGGATAATAAAGAGTATACTGCCGAGGCGCTGGGCGCGGCTTATGCTGCGCGTAGCCGCGGTATACTGCACGCGGCGGATTTTACCGCCACGGCCAACGGCGACAACACACTGACCATCGGCCCCGGTGTGGGGTGCATCCACCCCGGCACATACTGGGCGGCGTTCCCGTACCTGCTGGCCAATACCCAGCTGACCTTTACGGACGCGGACGGCACAAACCCGCGCTGGGATGCCGTTGCCCTGACCTACGACAAGAACACCAACACGGCAGGACTGGAGGTGCGCACGGGCATGGCCTCGGCCTCCCCTGCCCTGCCGGAGCTGCGCCGGGATGACGACTACGATGAAATCTTTCTGTACCGCGTGACGCGTCCGCGCGGCGCTACGAAGATCAGCGCAGACAACATTGTGGACCTGCGGCTGAACGAAGCCTACTGTGGGCTGATGCGCGATACGATGGACAGCGTGGACACCGGCGTGATGAACGCCGCCTTCACTGCCTTTTTGCAGCAGATCGAGGCGGAGCTTGCCCGGCTGCACGCGGGCACTGCCGTGATGACCAAGGGCGAGTATGACCCGGCGGGTCTGAGCCTTGATGCGGCGGTGCAGCTGTACAGCTGCACGAAGTCCGGCAAAGTCTACGCCCTGAAGGGCACCGGCGCGGTGGGGCGGTTTAAGGTCCCGGCGGCATGGAGTGCGGGCGATACATGGACGGTAAACGGCAAGGCCGTACCGGCGTACTGCGGCGCGGATGCGGCGGACGGTGACAGCGTGGCTGCCGGGCGATGGATCACGTTTGTATACGACGGCACGCGGCTGGATTTTAACGGCGGCGGTGGTTTAAGCGCGTCCAAGCTGGCACAGGCCACCGCCGCAGATACCGATGTGCTGACCGGAAAGAAATACTACGCAGGCGGTAAAACCATCAGGAAAGGAAAAATGCCAAACCGTGGCAGCTGGGGGGCAACGCTCTCCCCCGGCGGTGTGGCAACCATCCCCTCCGGATTCCACGATGGGAGCGGGCAAGTCACCGCTGTGAGTCTGAAAACGGTGACAATCACCATGTACACTTCATATGGTGACTGGACATACACGTTGCCCAGCGGCACATTGGTCGGTGTTTCGAACATCGCTGCTTCTGGTAATAGTTCCGAAATAGCAAGTCTAACAATTTCGGGTAACACCGTGCGCGTTACATGGAGCGGCAACGGAGTTATCAACCGCCATATTACATTGATTTACTACTAAGAGGAGAGGTGAAACCATGAGAGAGCCAATCGTAATCAACGCCGATAAACTGTTGTATTGTTAAGGAGGTAGGACATGGTACATACTTTGAGACTTGACAACTACTCCCCCACCCCGCGAAAGCTGGTGCTGGGGACTAATTCCAGCTTTGGCACGGAGAGTATCAAGATTGAGCGCGGGGCCGGATGGGACGAATTGAATCTCACCGCAACGTGGCACATCCCCGGGCGGGAAGAGCCGCTGCGCGTGGCCCTGCTGGATGGGGATGCCATGGACGTGCCGCCCGAGGTGACGAAGGAGGCCAAGGATGGCGTGCTTGTGCTGGCCGGGCTGGCCTCTGGCGTGCAGCGGGCGAGTTGTAACGTGGAGTATCTTATCCTTGAGCAAGCGGGCGTATACGGCGGCGCGGATGCAGAGCCGACGCCCGAGCTGGCGGCGCAGGTGCTGCAGGCGGTGCAGGATGCCCGGGACGCGGCAAAGGACGCCGATCAGCGCGCCACGAACGCGGAGGGCGTCGCCAACAGCGTGAGGAAGGACGCCAACAACGGGAAGTTTATCGGCCCAGTCGGCCCGCAGGGGCCTGTTGGGCCGCAAGGCGCGCAGGGTATCCAGGGCGAGAAGGGCGACACCGGAGAGCGCGGCCCCCAAGGCGAGCAGGGCGTTCAGGGTGTACAAGGCGAGAAGGGCGATACCGGCGCGCAGGGACCTGTTGGCGAAACTGGCCCGGTTGGCCCCAAGGGTGATACTGGCCCGCAGGGTGAGCGCGGTGAGCAGGGGCCGCAGGGAGAGATTGGCCCGGAGGGGCCTGCCGGAAAGGACGGCGTACAGATTGATGATGCGGCGGTGAGCGAGGACGCGCCGTGGAGCAGCAAGAACATCATTGATATGCTTTGCCCGCCTCTGGAAGAAAGTGGCAACCCTGTTGTGTGTTATCCCGTTGCGGGATACCCGCTGGGGGTAAAGGCCAGCTGGGAGCCGGTACAGGAAGGCAGCGGAACACCAAGCCCCGAAAATATTCGTCCCATCAAGGGACGTGACCGCGTGACGGTTGAACGGTGCGGGGAGAATTTGCTGAATATAAGCCAACTTAAACCAAACGGATATAATCTTGCTGGGAGTAACACTCTGAAACCGAACACCACATACACATTTAAGCCTGTGAGTTGCGGGGGAATTGCGTTTGCGGTTTTTTTAACTGATAACATTGTACCTGGTCAAGCGACTAAGCAACTTAATCTCACTGGCAGCTATATCAACGAAGGCAAGAGCGCAACTTTTACAACTCCAAGCAATGCAGATAGCTATAGCGTTATGTGGCTGGCTGGTGGCAAGAGTGGCATACATCTGGTATACTCTAATGCACAGTTTATGCTTGTGGCTGGCACCACCGCCCCCACCACCTACACACCATACAACGGGCAGACCGACACCCTGACCCTGCCTGAAACCGTTTATGGCGGTGAGGTGGACGCGGTGAGCGGTGAAGGCGCGGGAACGTGGGACTTTAAAGAATTAAAAATCGCGGATATGAACAATCTGAATGCGTTCCCGGGGTGGAAAAATCAAGATTGGCTAGAGCCTTATAAAGGCACTGCTGCTTCTGGCATTTTGCCTGGGATAATTTGCAACTGCACAAGCAGGAACAAAGCAAAGTACAACGGGAATACGCTGTACTTTGAAACAAGTGCATTCAATGGTCTTACGCAAGGTGAGCTGATTGAGAAATACCCGGATTTGATTTTGCAAATTGCGCTTTTGCGCAATGCCCCCACCCCCTTCACCGCGACAGGCGCACAGCCCATCCCCGCGCTTGCAGGAGTGAACACCGTGCTGACCGATGCCGACAGCGCGACTGTGACGGGACGTGCAGACCCGATTAAACGGATTACCGATTTGGAAGACGCAGTAGCATCTCAAACATGAAAGGAGAAATCACCATGGCGATTAAAAGCAAAGCACGGCACGATTTGACCCTTCGCAGTATCAAGCGAGAGATTGCAGCAGGACGCGACGTTGCGTTTTGGCTTGACAAAGCATACACGCACTACGACAACGGCCTGCTGACCGAAGATGACATTGCCGAGGTGGAGGCGCTGGCACAGGAATACTACGATGCACTGGACGCTGAAACTGTGCAGGACGGCAACGCAACGAATGAGCAGATTCAAAATCCGCTGTACGAGGAGGAAGATCAATGAGACTCTCAAACGGTGAGGTGCTGCTGGCGTGGCCTTTGGCACAGCACATCATCACACAAGGATGGTTTTACAACGACGGCAGTATGCACCGGGCCATCGACCTGCGCACCCAGATCGGCAATACCAGCACGCAGCCGGTATACGCTGCCGAGGACGGCACCGTGGATCAGACCCAGGACTGGGACGGACACACGCGTACGGGTATGCAGAGCTATGGCAACATGGTGCGCATCAGGCACGCGCCCTACAAGGGCGGTGTGCTGCAGACGCGGTACGCGCATTTGAGCAGCTATTGCGTCAAGTACGGCCAGCAGGTCAAAGAGGGCGACCTCATCGGCTATAGCGGCACTACCGGAAATGTGTTTGGGGCGCACCTGCATTTTGAAGTCATTCTGAACGGCAGCCGCACGAATCCGCTGGTATGGCTGGGCAACGACTTCACCACGGCAAGCAGCCAGGTGTTTACATACCGCCCCGGTGAGCACGCAGTAGAAAAAACCGCAGACGCTGCACAGCCCAGCGTCGAGGAAGTACTGATCGATGTGTCCCACCATCAGGGCACCATCGACTGGGCAAAGGTTCCCTACCGTGCCATTGTTCGCATCGGTTATCGCGGCTACGGCAGCGGGAAGCTGATGAAAGACGAGCAGTACGAGGCTAACCTTGCCGGGGCGAAAGCAAGCGGAAAGCTGTTCGGCTTTTACTTCTTCTCGCAGGCCATCACGGTGGAAGAAGCCCGCGAGGAGGCAGACTTCTGCGCAAGCCTTGCACCGTCTGGATACCCGCTGTTTTTCGATGCCGAGTGGAGCCACGAGACGCACGATGGCCGCGCCGATAATTTGACGAAAGACCAGCGCACGGCAATTGCAATGGCGTTCTGTGAGAGAGCCAAAGCGCACGGATTCACGGCAGGCATCTACACCTTCACGGCCTTTGCAACCGCAAACATCGACTACACCTACCTGTGTGAGGATTATATCGGTTGGCTGGCCGACACGCGCACGAACTACGACAAGACGCTGCCGCGCTACATCCACCAATACGGACAGGGCAGCGTGCCGGGCATCACTGGCGTGGTTGATTTGAATCATCTGGTCAAGGCCCTGCCCGCAGCGGACAAGCCTGCAAACAAGCTGCAGGTCATCACGGTAGGGCCGGTATCGCAGGGGGACGCAGACGCCGTCTTTGCCGTGTGCCAGAGCCGCGGCCTGACGGATGCCGGGCTGTACAAGAGCGAATGGGTCTGAGGTGGTGCCAATGGAGCAGATTATAATCGCGCTCATCACGGCCGGGCTGGGCCTGGTGGGCGTGATGGTAACGAACTACTTCAACAACAAGAGCCTGAGCGACAAGGTCACACACCAGCTGGAGGTTGCGCAGGCCGTAACGGACACCAAGATCGAGGAGCTGACACGCGAGGTGCGGACGCACAACAACTTTGCGCAGCGCATACCGGTGATGGAAGAAAAAATTGCTGTCGCGAACCATCGCATTGACGATCTGGAACGGCACGAGGAGAAGGAGAGGAAAATCTGATGCAGGACTTCTTGAAGAATCTGGCGGCGCTCATCAAGGTGAAAACTATCGTCACCCTTGTGGTTGTTGCAGTTTTTGCAATTCTTGCGCTGCGGGGCGGCCTGCAGCCGGACACAGTGATGACGATCGTCACCATGGTGGTGGCGTTCTACTTCGGCACGCAGACCGAAGGGAAAAACAATGGCAAATAAGTAAGCGGCAGGCTGCTCAATGGGGCAGCCTGCCGCTTTTTTACGGTGATTTTTGGGGCAAATTACTACGAACTTTTTACGAACTTTTGGCCGATTACGAACCATTTACGAAGCATTATCTAACAGTATTCAACAGTATCTAACACTATCAGACAAATGAAAAACCGCGATACACCAACCTTTGCAGGTTGTATCGCGGTTTTTACATTGGCGGAGTAAGAGAGATTTGAACTCTCGCGGCGGTTTCCCACCCTACGCCCTTAGCAGGGGCGCCTCTTCGACCTCTTGAGTATTACTCCACAAGTCAAAGTGATTCTATATATTCACTTGTTATCACAAAATGGCGGAGAGGATGGGATTCGAACCCATGGTCCGCTCGCGCGAATCGCTGGTTTTCAAGACCAGTTCCATAAACCACTCGGACACCTCTCCACAGTGGCTGCCGCCAGAATGCAGGTATTATTATACAAAAATGTGGAGGGGTTGTCAACCCCTCCACGCAAACTTTTTTGAAAATTATTTCGCATGTGAATCCCACGGTGAATTTTCTCCTGCGTTTTGCGCAGATGTTTTTTGTTTTGGGCCCTTCAGCCATAGGAAACGCAAAAACCGCCGCAGTATTACACCGCGGCGGGAAAATTTTCGGGGATTATTTACAGCGCACAGGGGGTAAAGCCGTCCTTGCCCAGCACCTGGACCTTCGTGTAGCCCAGTTCCTTCAGTTTGGCGGCAACAGCCTCAAAACCGAAGGTCAGCGCCTTGGTATCGTGGGCGTCGGCGGTGATGACAACATTGCCGCTGAGCACCAGCCACTCCTTCAAAATCGCATCGGACGGGAAGAAATCCTTGCGGAAGCCGCGGTACACCGCAGAGGTGTTGACCTCCAGCACGCAGCGATTGCGGGCGGCGGCCATCAGGGCAGAGTTTGCAGCGGCAGTGTAGCGGGGGTCATTCTCGTCAAAGAACTTGTTGCCGCCGTTGATCTTCTTGATAAGGTCAAAATGACCCAGAATCGTCGGCTTTTTCTCAGCGACCTTGGCTACGTTGGCAAAGTATGCCTCGGCCACGGCCAGACCGTCGCCGTCAAAATCGTCGTCGATGCAGGCGCGCAGATCCTCCTCGCGCCAGTCGATCTCATAATACTTGCCGGTCTTGGGCCCCTTGACATAGTGCGTGCTGCCGATCCAGTAGTCGTACTGGGTCGGGTCATCGTCGCTGAACAGATCCCATTCCAAGCCGCACAGAATATCCAGCTTGCCGGCGTAGCGCTCCTTCAGCTTGGCGACCTGCGCCTTGTACAGGGCGGTACGGCTCTGGGTCATGCAATATTCCAGATCACAGGGGGTGTGGCTGTGCCCGCTGAAGCCCAGCGTTTGCAGACCGTTCCGCCATGCTGTGACCGCAATCTCGTCCAGCGTGTTCTTACCGTCGCACAATTTGGAATGAACGTGTACAGAGCTTTTCAGGTATTCGCCTGCCATAGTTACTGCATCCTTTCCTGCTTGACCTTATGGTCAATTACGTGTCGTTTTTCGAGTTCCTTCGTGATGTCCTCTACGGAAATGCCCAGCTCGATCATCAGCACCATGACGTGGTAAGCCAAGTCGCTGATCTCGTAGATGGTCTCCTCCCTGTCGCGCTTGGAGCCGGCAATGATGACCTCGGTGGATTCCTCACCGACCTTTTTGAGGATCTTTTCCAGGCCCTTGTCGAACAGATAGGTGGTGTAGCTGCCCTCCTTCGGGTCGGTCTTGCGGCCCTCGATGAGTGCGTACAGGCCCTGCCAGGTGAACTGCTTCAGCTCATCGGAGACATAGACCGGGTTGAAGAAGCAGCTCTCCGCGCCGGTGTGGCAGGCGGGGCCAGATTTGACGACGTCGATGACGAGCGCGTCCTTGTCGCAGTCGGCGGTGATGGAGACGACCCGCTGCACGTTGCCGGAGGTCTCGCCCTTGCGCCAGATCTCCCGACGACTGCGGGACCAGAATACGGTGCGGCCCTCGGCAATCGTCAGGGCCAGCGTCTCGGCATTCATGTAGGCAAGGGTCAGCACCTCTTTGGTGTAATGGTCCTGCACGATGGCCGGGATCAGGCCGTTTGCGTCAAATTTGAGAGTCTTGGAATTTTCGGTGATTTCCATGGTGGACACTCCTAAAGTCATATAGTTTAGTGTACCTCTTTTTGTGGGTTTTGGCAAGAGGTAAAGTGTAGGTTTGCTATTATTACGCAGTAGGGGCCGGGCATGCCCGGCCCGCGGCTTTCCCGTAAGAGGACACTTTTGGGAATGTTGCGGGCCGCACATGTGCGGCCCCTACCGGGTGGCTGCATGGCGAAGGGGCGATCACACCCGCATCTCTACCCCGTTCTCCCGCAAATACCGCTTCAAATCGTTGATTTCCACCTGCTTTGTGTGGAAGATCGACGCGGCCAGACCGGCATCTACTGCCGGGTGATTGCTGAACAGCTCAAGGAAATCCTCCTTTTTGCCTGCGCCGCCGGAGGCGATGATGGGCACGGCGCAGCGTACGGCCACGGCGTCCAGCAGCTCCAGATCAAAGCCGTTCTTCACGCCGTCGGTGTCGATGGAGTTCACGACCAGCTCGCCCGCACCGTTTTTGACGCCCTGCTCCAGCCAGTTCAGCGCGTCGATGCCGGTGTTCTCGCGCCCACCCTTGGCGAACAGCATGAATTTGCCGTCCACACGCTTAATATCGGCGGAGAGCACCACGCACTGGTTGCCGTATTTCTGCGCGGCAGCCGGGATGATGCCGGGGTTGCGGATGGCCCCCGAGTTGACGCTGACCTTGTCCGCGCCGCATTTCAGCACGCGGTCAAAGTCGTCCAGCGTGTTGATGCCGCCGCCGACGGTCAGCGGGATAAAAATCTGGCTTGCGACCCGGCGCAAAATATCGGTGAACAGCCCGCGCCCCTCGACGCTGGCGGTAATATCGTAGAACACCAGCTCGTCCGCGCCGGAGGCGTTGTAGTACCGCGCCATCTCGACGGGATCGGCCATGTCCTGCAATCCTTCAAAGTTGACACCCTTGACCACGCGCCCGTTTTTGACGTCCAGACAAGGAATTATGCGTTTGGTTATCATACATTCACTCCCCCTTTTGTCAGAGAGGAGTAGGAGATGTCTCTGCTACTCCTCTCTCCTCACTTGCTTTCGTACAGCCTCACGGCCTCGGCCAGATCAATCGCTCCCGTATAAATCGACTTTCCCAAAATGGCTGCGTGGCAGTGCATGGCGGAAAGCTCGGCCAGCTCGGCCATGGCGGCAATGCCGCCGCTGGCCGTGACCTCGATGCCGGGAATCGTCAAAAGCTCACGGTACAGCGCCATATTGGTGCCCTGCATCGTGCCGTCCCGGGAAATATCGGTGGCAATAATGGCCTTGACGCCCGCATTGGCGCAGCGGCGGCAGAATGCCACGCCCGGCTCGGGGGTGACCTCCTTCCAGCCGTTGACAGCGACAGCGCCGTCCTTCATGTCAACGCCGACGGCGATCTGTGCGCCGTATTTCTGTGCCATTTCTGCCGTGAAATCGAAGTTTTTTACGGCTACCGTGCCCAGAATGCAGCGGTCCGCGCCGAGGTCAAGATACCGTTGGATGCGCGCCTCGTCGCGGATGCCGCCGCCGACCTCGATTTTGAGGCCGCCCAGCTTGGCAATGGCGGCAATCGTCTGCAAATTGGCCGTGGTGTCGTCCTTGGCGCCGTCCAGATCGACGACATGCAAATACTTCGCACCTGCGTCGATAAATTGCTGCGCTTGGGCGACGGGGTCTGCGTTGTAGACGGTCATCCGGTCGTAGTCGCCCTGATAAAGCCGCACGGCCTGGCCGCCGCGCAGGTCAATGGCGGGGTATAGCTTCATGGTACTTCCTCCCTCTCGCTTACAGCTCGGCAAAGGCCTTTAACAGCCGCAGGCCGGTATCACCGGATTTTTCGGGGTGGAACTGGGTGCCGTACACCAGCCCCTGCCGCACCGCGCCCGTGACGGGGATGCTGTAGTCGCTCGTCGCCAGTGTCGATGCAGCGCAGTTTTTGGCGTAATAGCTGTGTACGTAATATACGTACTCGCCGTTTTTGACGTACTTGAACAGCGGGTCGGCCTCGCGCCAGGGCACAATGTCCATGGCATTCCAGCCGATGTGCGGCACCTTGAGCGCCGGATCGGTCAGGTCGTCCGCCAGCGGGCAGACCTCGCCGGGAATCAGGCCGAGGCCGCGGTGCTCGCCGTACTCGCAGCTTTTTTCAAACAGCAGCTGCATGCCTAAGCAGATGCCCAGCAGCGGCTTTTTCTGCGTTTCCTCGCGCAGAACGGGCACAAGGCCCGTGGCTTCGAGCTTGGCCATTGCGTCGGCGAACGCCCCGACGCCCGGCAGCAGGATATGATCCGCCGCCCGCAGGTCTGCGGCGTCGCGGGTCACCCGCACCTCTGCGCCCAGGCTTCTGACGCTGGACGACAGGCTGAACAGGTTGCCCACGCCGTAGTCAACGATTGCGATCATGTATGGTTCTCCCCCTCTGTATAAAACTTATCCATGGCCCAGCGGGCCGGGTTGGTGAGAATGGAATCATAGCCCTTCAGACGCGGTGTCTTGCGCTGCGGGAGGGGCATTTATTCACCCAGGATCTCATCCAGCGCCGCAAAGAACCGCTGCATCTGCTCGGGTGTGCCAATCGTGATGCGCAGATAGTCCGAGATGCGCGGCGCGTTGAAGTGGCGGATTAAAATGCCGCGGGCGCGCAGCTTTTCAAAAATTTCCACACAGGGCATACGGTCCGTGGTCGCGAACAAAAAATTTGTGGCCGAGTCAAACACCGTGAACCCGCGGCGGCGCAGCTCGTCGGTGGTGTGGGTGCGCTCGGCAATGACCTTTGCCGTTACATCGGCAAAATAGGCCTCGTCGGAGATCGCCGCCGCGCCTGCGGCCTGGGTCATGGCGTTGACGTTGTAGGGGCTGTAGCTGAACTTGACGCGGTTCATGTCGGCAATCAGCGCGGGCCGCGCAATGCAGAAGCCCAGCCGTGCACCCGCCAGATTGTGCGTTTTGGAGAAGGTATGGGTGATGACGAGGTTGTCATATTTTTCCAAAAGCGGCAGACAGGACGACCCGGCAGGCGCGAACTCGACGTAGGTCTCGTCCACGATCACGATGTTGTCGGGGTTCGTTTGCAGCACCTCCTCAATGGCGTCCACCGGGGCCAGCAGGCTGGTGGGCGCGTTCGGGTTGGCAATGACAATCGTTTCGTGCAGGCCGCAGTATTTTTTCGGGTCGATGGTCAGGTCAGCCTCCAGCGGGATGATGTGCTGCGGGATGTGCAGTAAATCACACAGCACCGTGTAAAAGCTGTAGGTCACATCGGCGAAGGCCAGCGGCGTGCTTTCGTCGCAGAACGCGCGCAGGGCCAGCAGCAGGTTCTCGTCGCTGCCGTTGCCGCAGAGGATATTCTCCGGGCGCACGCCCCAGTGGCGCGCGATGGCGGCGTTGAGATCGCCGTTGGTCAAATCAGAGTACAGCCGGAGCCCCGGCACCGCCGCGGCCACCGCCGCCGCCACACCGGGCGCGGGCGGGTACGGGTTTTCGTTGGCGTTGAGTTTGACAATGTCAGCGATTTTAAGCTGTTCGCCGGGGGTGTACGGCTCCAGCGAAGCGAGGGTTTTGGTAAAATAACGGCTCATGGGTGTTCCTCCCCGTCCGAAGTGTAGAATTGATCGTGAGGCCATTTGGCGGGATTTTCGTCGATATATTGCCAGATGGTGTCATAGTCGAGCTGGTCGCGGATGATGTGGTCGTAGTAGCTGCGCTGCCATAATTGCACGCCTGCGGTGCGGTTTGTCATGCGCTTGAGCGTGGAAACGAATGCCGGAATGGTTTGGTTGGCACGCACCTCTGTAGGGGGCGGCGTCCTCGACGCCCCGGACGGGCCTTGCGTGACTACAACAATGAAATGAATGTGATTCGGCATAACGACGTACTTTTCGATTTGTAAATCCGGGTAAAAATTTGTCATGGCCTCCAACTGCGCAATGACGATTTCCCCGTGCGGCGACGGTGACACGCGCGGGGCGTCGAGGACGCCGCCCCCTACAACGCGGCCAAAAACTTTCTTCTTTTCGCGGGCACAAATCGTGATGAAATACGCACCAACCGTTCCGTAATCAAACCGCGGCAAACGATTGGGCTTTCGCTTTGGCAAGCTCATTCCTCAAACCGGATCGTCACACTTCTGGCATGGGCATGTAACCCCTCGTGCTCGGCAAAATTGGCGATGCGTCCCTGCACCTCGCCGAGGGCTTCGCGGGTGTAATAGATAAAGCTCGACTTCTTCACAAAATCATCGACGCCCAGCGGGCTCGAGAACCGCGCCGTGCCGCTGGTGGGCAGCGTGTGGTTCGGGCCTGCAAAGTAGTCGCCCAGTGCCTCGGGCACGTTTTTGCCCAGGAAGATGCTGCCCGCGTTCTGCACCGAGTTCAGCACCGCGAACGGGTCATCGACGCAGATTTCCAGGTGCTCCGGCGCAATGATGTTCACGGCCTCAATGGCCTTGTTCATGTCGTCGGTGACAATAATTTTGCCGTTCGTGTCCACGCTGGCGCGGGCGATGGCGGCGCGGGGCAGCTGCGGGATCTGCACCTCCAGCTCCGCCTGCACGGCCTTGGCTAAATCCCAGCTGTCGGTGACGAGCACCGGGCTGGCCAGCTTGTCGTGCTCGGCCTGGCTGAGCAGGTCGGCGGCGACCCACGCAGGGTTGCAGGTGCCGTCTGCCAGCACGAGAATTTCCGACGGGCCTGCGATCATATCAATGCCGACCTTACCGAACACCTTCCGCTTTGCCGTGGCCACGTAGATATTGCCGGGGCCGACGATCTTATCCACGGCGGGGACGCTTTCGGTGCCGTAGGCAAGGGCTGCCACGGCCTGTGCGCCGCCCGTTTTAAAAATCAAATCAATGCCCGCAATGACGGCGGCGGCCAGAATCGCGGGGTTCACCTTGCCGTCCCGTCCCGCTGGGGTCGTCATGACGATCTGCCCGACGCCCGCGACCTTGGCGGGAATGACATCCATCAGCACGGTGGACGGGTACGCCGCCGTGCCGCCCGGCACGTAGACGCCCGCGCGCTGGATGGGGGTGTACTTCTGCCCCAGCACGATGCCGGGCTTGTCGTTGACCACAAAGTTTTTGTGCAGCTGCTGCTCATGGAAGTGGCGGATGTTCTCGGCGGCCATCTTCAGCGTCGTGATGAACTCGGGATCGGTCTTTTCCAGCTCGGCAAAGGCTTCCTCAATTTCGGCCTGGCTGACCCGCACGTCGGTCAGCTCGGCGTGGTCGAATTTGGCGGCGTACTCGATCAGGGCGGCGTCGCCGCGGGCGCGGACGTCCGCAATAATCGCATCGACGGTGGCCTCCACGTCGGCCTCGGCGCGGATGTCACGGTTCAGAATTTCCTCGGGGCGTACCTCATCAAAGTCATACAGACGGATCATTTTGCAAGGGCCTCCTTCATCTTATTCAGCAGCTCGGTCAGCTGGGCGTATTTGAACTTGTAGCTTGCCTTGTTGGCAATGAACCGCGCCGAGATCGGCATAAACTCCTCGATCACGGTCAGGTCGTTTTCTTTTAAGGTCGTACCGGTCTCGACAATATCGACGATGACGTCGGACAGGCCCAAAATCGGGGCCAGCTCAATGGAGCCGTTCAGCTTGACAATGTCGATGTCGCGTCCGCGGCGCTCGTAGTGGTCGCGGGCAATGTTGACAAATTTTGTAGCTACGCGCAAGGCGCGGCTCTCGTCGTCGGTGAAGCCCGCAGGCCCGGCCACGCACATCCGGCACTTGCCCATGCCGGTATCCAGCAGCTCATACACGTCTGCGCCGGACTCGGTCAGAATGTCCTTGCCGACGATGCCGATGTCCGCCGCGCCGTGCTCGACGTAAATCGCAACGTCGCTGGGCTTGACGAGGAAGTACCGCACACAGGCGTCGGGGTTCTCGACCACGAGCTTGCGGGTGTCGTTGTAGTCCTCGGTGGCGCTGTAGCCCGCGCCCGCCAGCAGCTTGTACGCCTTGTCGCCGAGGCGGCCTTTCGGCAGGGCAATGTTCAGCCAGCTTTTCTCGCGGCCCTGCTGCTGCACGGGGGGCAGCGGCGCGGCCAGGCGTTCCAGCTCGTCTAAGTAGATGGCAAAGCCGATGGCGTTCGCCCCCGGCGTGAACCGCTGCATCAGGTAGTCATACCGTCCGCCCTTGAGCACCGCGCACGGGATGCCCGCGACGTAGCCAGTGAACACAAGGCCGTTGTAATACTCCATTTCGTCGGCCATGCTCAGGTCCAGCCGGGTGCCGCGGCCCGCCTCGCCCAGCGCATTCTGCAAAGCCTGCAATTCCTCCAACGCCGCGCGCTGGGTCTCGCACCGGCAGGCGGCGCGGGCGGCGGTCAGCGTTGCACCCAGCGGGCCGTGCAGGTCGAGCAGGCCGGTCAACGCGGCAGCGGCGGATTCGTCCAGCCCCGCGGCCAGCGCGGCGGTGCGCAGCTCGTGGGCATTCTTGGCGCGCAGGAAATCGAGCAGTTTCGCACGTGCCTCGGCGGGGACGTGCAGCGCGTCCAGCAGTCCGGTCAGGTAACCCATGTGGCTGATTTCCAGCACGGTGGGCACATCCAGCGCGGCAAGGCTTTGCAGGGCCAGCCGCACCACGGCGGCCTGCTCATCGGCGTCCACCGCGCCCATGCTCTCCAATCCCATCTGGTGGATGGTCTGGAAGGTGTGGCTCTCGCGGCTGGGGCGGCAGACCTCTTCATTATAATAAAAGCGCTTGCACTCCCCTGCCGCGGGCTGGGCCGTCTTGGCGATGGACAGCGTTACGTCGGGCTTGATGGCCCGCAGCTTGCCGTCCAGATCGGTGAAGGTGATGACCTGTGCGTCCGGCAGAAAGCGCTGATACTCCTGATACAGGGCGTATTCCTCAAAGCGGGACGCGCGGTATTTGCGGTAGCCGGCCTGCTCATACAGGGCACGCAGGCGGAAGGTCGCCTGTTCGGCGGGGGTAAAGCGGTTGAGTTCGATCTCCATAACATTCCTACCTCTCTGATCCGATACAAATTCTATTATACTTTAGTGCAGTAAAGTTGTAAAGTGGGTTTGTAGTAATTTCACGGACATTTGTGCGCGAAAAGCCATAGTCGTGGTGTAGGGGTCGGGTATGCCCGGCCCGGAGGTTTCCCATAAAAGGCCGTATGCGGGAAGGCCGCGGGCCGCACATGTGCGGCCCCTACAGGGCGGTGAAAACCGTAGGGGCGGATTCCATATCCGCCCGCGGGGCGTCGGGGACGCCGCCCCCTACAGCTGCGGGAGGAGCGTGCCCGCCCGCACGGTAACGCAAAAAACAAAAAGGCGCACCTTTGCCTTAAAACAAAGATGCGCCTTGCGCGTTTGGTGTATCAGCCCTTGCAGCCCTGCTCCTCCCAATCGCCGGCCACAGCGGGGTCAACGATCTGGGTGGGGTCGATCTTGCCGTCCGGCGTGCGGGATACCTCAACATGACCCAGCTCCACGGGGTTCACGTTGGGGGCGTCAAAGTCGGGAGTCTTAGCGGCGGGCGTTTCAGCAGCATCCGCGGGTTCTTCGGGCTTCGGCTCCTCGGCGGGGGCGGCAGGTTCCTCAGGTGCGGCAGCGGGGGCGGGTTCAGCCTCGGCGGACGCATCGTCAGCGGCGGGCTCGGCGGAATCGGTCTCAGGTTCGACCTCGTCCTCCGGGCCCCAAATATGCTCGTACTCGTCGTCGTGATGCTCACGGTTCTGTAAAACATAAGCGACAGCGCCCACAGCAGCGGCACCCACAGCCAGACCGGCCAGCTTTTTCAGTAAAGACATAGTCAAAACCTCTTTTCAAGTGAAAATCATTTATTTTCGGTTAGTATACCACACTCACCCCCAAAATACAAGTGCCGATTCCCACAATGCCGATAGGAAAATGTGGATGGTTTTCATACAATGTACAACTTGCCGAAAGCCGGGCGGCGTGGTATGATGGTACACGAATTTTGTAAAAAAGAGGGTTATTGTGTGAAGTATATTTTCCAGTTTGCCCG
>ULQT01024188.1_pt1 | contig 18395 bp, 10 predicted proteins | sample 1954791 | NCBI WGS metagenome assembly ULQT01 (sample SAMEA4835663, study PRJEB28245) | human gut metagenome | biome: gut microbiome; material: fecal sample | place: Denmark | collected 2008 | reverse complement strand
GGCAGCGGCCAGTCTGGTGCGTACGATCGCGCAGAATTATAAGCTTCCATATTATACCCTGTCTCCCACTTATTCCATCTGTAAAAGTCACGGCTATCTGGCAGGAGAGCACTTTACCTGTCCGATCTGTAAGCAGAAGGCAGAGGTTTACAGCCGCATCACAGGGTATTACCGTCCTGTACAGAACTGGAATGAGGGAAAACTTCAGGAATATAAGGACCGTGTAACATATGATACAGGAAAATCCGTCCTGAAAAAAGAGCCGGTTTCCATGAGGCCGGTGGAACGTGTGGAAGCGGAATCTCAGAATGAGAGCGGGGAGGGTTTAAAAAAGAAGCCCCAGCTGTATCTGTTTACAACCAGAACCTGTCCAAACTGCCGCACAGCCAAAGAATTTTTAAAGGGCGTGGATTATCAGATCATTGACGCCGAGGAGCATCCGGAGCTGGCAGAGAAGTTTGGGATCATGCAGGCTCCTACTCTTGTTCTGGTGCGGGACGGCATGGTGCAGAAATTTGCCAATGCGTCCAATATCCGCAGATTTGCGGAAGAAGTAAAAGCCTGAAGCCGGGCAGCGAACATTGCATGCCAGACCGGGCATACGGCAAAGTGTAAAACGTATGATACACAGGGTTTAAAACGTCCCCCGGACTGCGGTCGAAAAGACTTGCGGCCCGGGGGTTTTTGGGTGATAATGAGTAAGAGTCAGGGCTTTGCTTTGCCAAGAGCCGTATTTACGGCCTGTAAAAGAGCCAGGGAGGTGTAGCGGGAGGAGTCAGGGTATGTAAGATTCTCCGTTGACTGGGTGTTCACGATTTGCTCTGCCAGGCCTTCCATGGTGGGCTGCATCAGGGGATACATGGTGGCGACAGCTTCGCTTAGGGGCACCAGGGTCACGGCACGGATCTGATCCTTATCAACCGTTACCTCTACATTTACCTGTTCGTTTCCAAGGGTCAGGGAGGTGCTGTAGACGCCGGGAACATAGGCGGTCTGCTGTGCCTTTGCGGCATCTGTTTCGGAAGTATTTTCATCTCCATGGCGGAACATGATGAAACAGAGGGTGATAAGGAGAATGGCCAGTCCGGCGAAAATGGCTGTGTAGATGATCTCCTTCATCCGCAGCACCACGATTTTGGTTTTGGAACTCATTGTGTCAGGACCTCTGAGAGAATTTGTTACAGCATATGAGACGGGAGGATAAAATATGTCATTGCAGTTTGTTATGGGAGGCGCAGGTTCGGGAAAAACACGGTATCTGTATCAAACAGCCATAAAACAGGCCGTGGAGCAGCCGGACCGGCTGTTCCTGTTTGTTGTACCGGAGCAGTATACCATGCAGACACAAAAGGAACTGGTGCGCCTTCACCCCAGAAAGGGCCTGATGAACATGGACGTTTTAAGCTTTAAGCGTCTGGCCTACCGGGTATTTGAGGATCTGGGAGTGCAGGTTCCGGCTGTGCTGGATGATATGGGAAAATCCATGGTACTCAGAAAGGTAGCCGGAATGGTAAGGCGGGATCTGGGGCTTTACGGCAGCCATTTAGAGCAGCCAGGCTTTATCAGTCAGCTGAAATCACAGATTTCAGAGCTGGGCCAGTACGGCATCCGCCCGGAGGATTTAAAACAGGTAGAGGCAGAAACGGATCATCCTCTTTTAAAGGACAAGCTTAAGGATCTGGGAGTGATCTATAAGAGCTTTCGGGACTATATTGAGGATCACTATATTACGGCAGAGGAAATTCTGGATATCCTTTGCAGGGAACTTCCAAGATGGGAAAAGCTGAAAAACAGCGTGATCTATCTGGACGGCTATACAGGCTTTACTCCGGTACAGTACCGGCTGGCGGAGCTGTTTATGCTCCATGCCAGAGAGGTAGTATGTACGGTGACCGTGGATCTGCGGGAAAATCCCTATGAGAAATGCGGGATCCAGCATTTGTTTTACATGGGACGTCATACCGTATGCCGGTTAAAGGAGCTGGCAGACCGCCATCATGTGGAAATAAAACAGGAAATCCGCTGTGACAGGCATCCGGGCTGGCGGTTTAAAGACAGCGAAAGCCTGGATTTTCTGGAACAGAATCTGTACCGGTATACGGGAAAGGTATGGGCAGGGAAAAAGCCTGATATCCGGCTGTGCCAGGGAAAGACTCCGGCAGAGGAGGCTGCTTATATCTGCACCATGGTAAACCGGCTGGTGCGGGAAGACGGCCTTCGATACAGGGAGATTGCTGTGATTACGGGAGATCCTGTTTCCTATGGCAGAGAGCTTATACATCCCTTTGAGGAAGCAGGGATTCCCTATTTTATGGATCAGAAGAAAAGCATTCTGGAAAATCCTATGGTAGAGCTTATACGGGCAGCACTGGAAACGGTCCGGGACTGCTCCTATGAGAGCGTGTTCCGTTATCTGAAAACAGGACTGGTATATGACAGAGAAACGGGGAATTCAGAGGAAAATGAAGATACTCCTGTATTTTCCAGGGAAAATGTGTCTGTTCTTACCGATCGACTGGAAAATTATGTAAGAGCTCTGGGAATCCGGGGATGGAAGAAATGGGATCAGGAGTGGACCAGGCCTTCTCGGGGCGGAGAACGGCTCAATTTAAAGGAATTAAATCAGTACCGCCAGTGGGTTTTAGCCCCTCTTAAGGAGCTGCGGGAAGCATTTTCACAGGAAGGAGCCTCTATTTCTACAGTGACATCCGCCGTAAGAAGCTTTTTAGAGAAGATGGAACTTAAGGAAAAGCTGGAGGAATATGCAGAGTTTTTTGAAATGAGGCATTGCCGGGGAGATGAGAATCTGGCAAAGGAGTATGGTCAGGTCTATGAACGTGTGGAGGAGCTGCTTTTGCGTCTGGAGGGGCTGTTGGGCGAGGAAAAGGCAGACCGGAAAAATTATATCCAGATACTGGAAGCTGGATTTGAGGAAATCCGGGTGGGCGTGATCCCTGCTACGGCAGATCAGGTGATGATCGGAGATCTGACCCGAAGCCGTCTGGAATCGGTGAAGGTCTTATTTTTTGCCGGATTAAACGAAGGCCTTGTACCTCAGAGAAAATCAGGAGGAAGTCTTTTGACAGATACAGACCGGGAAATCTTCCGTTCCTTTGATATGGAGCTGGCGCCTACGGCCAGAGAGGACAGCTGTATTCAGAAATTTTATCTGTATTTAATGCTGTGCAAGCCCTCACGCAAATTGATCCTTACCTGGGCTGCCTCTTCGGGAGACGGAAAGAGTATGCGCCCCTCCAGCCTGATCGGAGAGGTAAAAAAGCTGTTTGGGGAGCTTCGGGAGGAAATCTGCTTTGAAGAGGGATATCCCATCCAGACGATCTGGGACGGAAGACAACGGCTTATAGGGATGCTGCGTGAGGCCAGGGAAAGTCAGGAAAAGAAGCCGGCATTTTTAGAGCTGTACCGCTATTTTTACAGTGAGGAGGCGTACAGGGAACAGGTAAAACAGCTGGTGAATGCGGCCTTTTTTACCTATGAGGACCGCGGGATCGGACGGGCTGCAGCCAGAGCGCTTTACGGAAGGACTCTGGAGGGAAGCGTTACCCGGCTGGAGCAGTTCGCTTCCTGTGCCTATGCCCATTTTCTGAAATTCGGCCTGGAGCTCATGGAGCGGCAGGAATACCGGCTGGAGGCAGTGGATATGGGAAATCTGTTCCACCAGTCCATTGACCTGTGCTTTCAGGCGATCCAGAGCAGGAAGCTGGACTGGAAAGGGATTACGGAGGCTGAGAGAAAGGCTCTGGTAAGGGAATGTGTGGAGCAGGTGACAGGCCAGTATGGGAATACCATTATGGAAAGCTCTGCCCGCAATGCCTATCTGGCCCGCCGGGTGGAACGGATCACAGACCGTACCATCTGGGCTCTGGCAGAGCAGGTGAAAAAGGGAGATTTTGTACCGGCAGGGTTCGAGGGGTCCTTTTCCGCCATTGATGATCTGAAGGCCATGCGGATCCGGCTGTCCGAGGACGAAAAGCTCCAGCTGAAGGGGCGGATTGACCGGCTGGATCTGTGCGAGGATGAGGAGCATATCTATGTGAAAATCATTGACTACAAATCAGGGAGCACCTCCTTTGACCTGGCGGCCCTTTATTACGGCCTCCAGCTTCAGCTGGTGGTGTACATGGATGCTGCATTAGAGATGCAGGAGCGGAAGAATCCGGGAAAGGAGGCCGTACCTGCGGGGATTTTCTATTACAACATTAAGGATCCGGTAGTGGACAAGGATGGGGAAATGAGCCCGGAGTTTATTGAGAAGCAGATTTTAAAGCAGCTTCGGATGAATGGGCTGGTAAACAGCGACCTGGATGTGATCCATCATCTGGATCGTGAGATGGTGAAGGATTCGGATGTGATCCCGGTTGTATTCGGAAAGGACGGAGGCGTGCAGGAATCACGTTCCAGCGTGGCAAAGGCGGTGCAGTTTGAAACCCTTCGCGCCTTTGTGGGACGGAAACTGAAAGCTTCGGGAAAACAGATCCTTAACGGCGATACGGCGCTTCGTCCTTATAAGCAGGGAAGCCGTACTGCCTGTGATTACTGTCCGTATCATGCAGTCTGCGGCTTTGATACCAAGACAGCAGGCTATGGCTTCAGGCAGCTTTGTTCCATGAGCCCGAACGCAGTATGGGAGGCCATCGAGAGAGAGGAGGAAGAAAATGGCAGTGAACTGGACTGATGAACAAAAACAGGTCATTAACAGCCGGAACAGCAGTCTTTTAGTCTCTGCTGCAGCAGGCAGCGGAAAGACGGCCGTACTGGTAGAAAGGATCATTTCCATGATCAGCGAGGGGGATCATCCGTTAAATATTGACCAGCTTCTGGTAATGACCTTTACCAATGCGGCGGCGGCTGAGATGCGTGAGAGGATTGGCGCGGCAGTAGAAAAAAAGCTGCGGGAGCATCCCCTAGATGAGCACCTGTGGCTTCAGGCTGCCTTAATTCCCCAGGCCCAGATCATGACCATTGACAGCTTCTGCCTGAATCTCATACGAAACCATTACAACAGCCTTGACATTGACCCGTCTTTTCGGATCGGGGATGAGGGAGAGCTGACCCTATTAAGGGGCGATGTGATGGAGGAGCTCTTAGAGGCGTGTTATCAGGAGGAAAATGAAGATTTTATCCGGTTTGCAGAGCAGTTTGGGGCCGGAAAGTCGGATAAGGCCATGGAGGATGTGATCGTACAGGCCTGGCAGTTTTCCCAGAGCCATCCATGGCCCGGCGAATGGCTGGACGAATGCAGACGGCAGCTGAAACAGGAGGCAGAGGGAAATCTGGATGAAAGCCCGTGGATGAAATTCCTTTTAAAGGACACGGCGCTGCAGATGGAGGAGCTTACACATCAGCTTCAGGCGGCCTTGGAGGTGTGCAGGGAGGAAGGGGGACCTGCCGTTTATGAGCCCATGCTGGAAAATGACCTTGCAGGGCTTTTAGGAATTAAGAAGGCGGCGGAAAGAGGAACCTTTGAGAAGCTTTATGAAGCCCTTCAGGCTATGGAGTTTGTCCGTCTGGCAGCGGCCAGAAACAAGGCCATTGACGAGGATAAAAAGGAGTATGTAAAGGAATGCCGGACCCAGGTGAAAAAGCTGGTTGAAAAATGCCGGGAAAGCTTTGGCTTTCAGAGTCCAAAAGAAGCGGCAGAGGCGATGGCAGGGGCTGCTCCTGTGGTTGAAACGCTCCTTGATATGGTACAGAAATTTGACGATTTTTACCGGAAGGCAAAGCGGGAGCGGAATGTACTTGATTTTAACGATCTGGAGCATCTGGCCTTAGAGGTGCTTCTTGAGGGAGATTCTCCCAGACAGCCTTCGGCAGTGGCAAAAGAGCTTCAGAGGCAGTATGAGGAGATCCTGGTGGATGAATATCAGGACAGCAACCTGGTTCAGGAAACATTGATCGGGAGCATTTCAAGAGAAGAAACGGGCCATCCCAACGTGTTTATGGTAGGAGATGTAAAGCAGAGCATTTACCGCTTCCGTCTGGCGAGACCGGAGCTTTTTATGGAGAAGTATGCATCCTATACCAGAGAAAAAAGCCCTCACCAGATGATTGAACTCAGGCAGAATTTCCGAAGCCGGGACACGGTGTTAGCCTTTATCAATGACATTTTTTACCAGATCATGACGCCGGGGCTGGGCGGTATCCGGTACACCGAGGAAACCGCCCTGTATCCGGGAGCTGTTTTTGCATCGGCAGAGGGAATGGCCGGAGTTCCATCCAGGCTTTTGATGGCGGATACGGGATCAGATGCCTATAAACAGCTGGATGAGGATGCCATGGGATATACGGCAAGAGAAATGGAAGCAAAGATGATTGCAGGAGAAATACGACGGCTGACTGATGAAACGGACGGCCTTCTTGTGTGGGATAAGGAGCAGGAGAAATACAGAAGGGTCTGTCTGGGAGATATGGTGATCCTTCTTCGGAGCATGACCGGCTGGTCCGAGACTTTAGTCAGCGTGCTGATGAATGAGGGAATCCCCGCCAGAGCCCAGACACGCACCGGGTATTTTTCCACCACAGAGGTTGAAACGGTTTTAAGCCTGCTGTCCGTGATTGACAATCCCATGCAGGACATTCCCCTTGCAGCAGTTTTGCGCTCCCCTGTAGTGGGAATGAGTGATGATGAGATGGCCTGGATGATGGCGTCCTATAAGAAAAACACAAAAAAAGGCCAGGACAGGGGCGTATATGGAGCATGGAAACTGTGGGAGGAAGAACGGGAGCATCCGGGTCTGAGAGAAGCTTTGGAGCATCCGGGTGGAGCATTTGAGAATGAAACCGGAGACTCCGAGGATGCAGTCCGGATAGGCGCCGCCGTTGTCCCAGTGGAGCAGGCTGCACTTATATGGAAAAAACTGGAGGATTTCGGAGCGCTTTTAAAGGAGCTGCGCACAGAGGCCAGATATCGCCCTATCCACGAACTGCTGTATTATGTATACAGGCGCAGCGGATATTATGATTATGTATCTGCCATGCCTGCAGGAGAGATCCGCCGGGGCAATCTGGATATGCTGGTGGAAAAGGCAGCGGCTTATGAGGCGACCAGCTACAAGGGTCTGTTCCATTTTGTAAGGTATATTGAACGGCTGAAAAAATACGATACGGATTTCGGAGAAGCCGCCGTGGCTGGCGAGGAAAAAAACATGGTCCGCATTATGAGTATCCACAAAAGCAAGGGACTGGAATTTCCGGTGGTATTTCTGGCAGGAATGGGAAAAAAGTTTAATCAGCGGGATGCTTACGGCACTCTTCTTTTAGATGCAGACATGGGGGCGGCAACCGATTGGCTGGATCTTAAGCTACGCACAAAGACTCCTACGCTCAAAAAACAGGTTTTAAAACGGCGGCTGGAACTGGAAACCATGGGAGAGGAGCTCAGGATTCTCTATGTAGCCATGACCCGTGCAAAAGAGGCGCTGATCATGACAGGAACGGACCGCAGCCTTTCAAGTAAGCTGGAGCGCTGGAGAATCGGAAGGACGGAGGGAAAACAGCTTCCATTCACTCTTTTATCCGGAGCAGGTTCCTATCTGGACTGGATTCTTATGGCAGCCGGGGCAGTGCCGCAGGAACATTTTGAAATGATCAAGGTGCAGCCCGAAACACTGGTGGGAGAAGAGGTAACAAGACAGATGGAACGGAAAATGGCAAAGGAGGATCTGTTGGAACTGGATGCAGGTTATACCTATGATGAAGAGATGAAAAAGGAGCTGGAACAGGCATTTTCCTATGCTTACCCTTATGAAAGCGATACAGGGCTTTACACGCTGGTTTCTGTGTCTGAGCTTAAAAAGCAGAGCCAGATCGGCCGGGAAGAGGAGGCAATGGGAACCGGCCGGGAAGAGGACGGCTGGATCAGGGATCTGGACGAGGAAAAAGCAGAAGACTCGGTCAAAGAGACAGAAGCAGGGGGGACGGTTCAAGAAGCAGAAGCCTCTGAAGCAGGAGCGAAAGAAGGGAAGAAGGTTTATGGCCGGTCAGGCGGTTCTAAGAGAGGTACTGCATACCACCGGGCGCTGGAATGTCTTTCCTTCCATGAACTGCACAGCCTTTCAGATACAAAAAAGGCCCTGTTTTCGCTCTATGAGCAGGGATATCTGGATCAGGAGTCTTATGAGTGGATCAACCCCTGGGATATTTGGAAATTTGTGGAAAGCCCGCTGGGGAAATCCATGGCAAAGGCGCAGGCAGAGGGGCGGCTTTTTAAGGAACAGCAGTTTATGATTGGTGTTCCCGCTTCCGAAATGGGCCATGAGGACTCTGAAGAGCTGGTGCTGGTTCAGGGAGTCATTGACGCTTTTATCGAAGAGCCGGAGGGACTTCTGTTAATCGATTACAAGACAGACAGGATATCCGGAAAGGATAAAGAAATGGGGAAAGAGCGTTTAAAGGAGCGCTACCGGACTCAGATTGACTGCTACGAACGGGCATTGTGCCAGATCACAGGGAAAACGGTAGCGCGAAGGTGTATCTACTCCTTTGCATTAAGAGAAGAGATAGAGATTTAACCCGAAACGGTCCCGGCTGCATCAGACTGCAACCGGGATTTTGTGCTCAAAGGGATGGAACTGGTAGTTTTCCAGTCGGAAACTGTCCGTGGTAAACTGATAGAAATCCTTCACTTCAGGATCCACCCAAAGCGTGGGGCCTTCAAAGGGCTGTTTTTTAATCAGTTCTTCTACCATGGGGATATGGCGGTCATAGATATGGGCGTCTGCGATCACATGAACCAGTTCCCCGGCCTTCAAGCCGCTTACCTGTGCAAACATATGAAGAAGCACTGCGTACTGGCAGACATTCCAGCTGTTGGCAGTGAGCATATCCTGAGAACGCTGGTTTAAGATGCCGTTTAAGGTATTCCCTGATACATTAAAGGTCATGCTGTAGGCACAGGGATAGAGGTTCATCTCAGAGAGATCATGGTGATTGTAGATGTTGGACATGATCCGGCGGCTTAATGGATTGTGCTTTAAGTCATAGAGGATCCGGTCTACCTGATCGAACTCCCCTTCTTTGTAATGGTGCTTTACGCCCAGCTGGTAGCCGTAGGCCTTTCCGATGCTTCCCGTTTCATCCGCCCAGGAATCCCATATGTGGCTTTTTAAGTCATGGATATTGTTGGACTTTTTCTGCCAGATCCATAAAAGCTCGTCTACAGCCGATTTAAACGCGGTTCTGCGCAGGGTGATAACGGGAAATTCCTTTGTAAGATCGTAACGGTTTACGATGCCGAAGCGCTTGATGGTGTGAGCCGGAGTCCCATCCTCCCATACCGGGCGTACCTCATGGTCTGTGTCCCAGACGCCGTTTTCTAAAATATCTTTACAGTTTTGTATAAAAAGCTGGTCTGCATAGCTCATAGATTGTATCCTCCTGATGGCAGTGATAGTATGTTGCAGTTCTGAGTATAGCAGATATGGGGCCGGGTGACAATATGGAGATATTTGAGTTTCCGCATTCTGCACCGCACCCTGGAGTCTGCTGTGCCGGGTTCCGGTTTCCAGTCATAAGAAAATCTAAGAGGCTGAATTTTTTCTAAAAGCAAAAACCATATCAAAAACTCGCTGCGCTCATACAGGTTTGATATGGCTTTTAACGAAAAAATTGATCCTCTAAGGTTTTCTAATGACCTCCAAAGTCACCCGGCACAGCAGGCTCCAGGGCGCACTGCAAAATGCGGAAACTCAAGGGAGATATCTCAAAACATTTACAAAACACAGGGAAAACGGTATACTGGGGACAGCATATTATGAGCAGAAGGAAAGGCAGGAAAGAGTGATGACACAGAAACGGATTCGGGATTATGGTATCATGCCGGGGCGGATAAAGACGGGAAAGAGGAATAAGATAACGGATGTTCCCGGAGTGCGGGTAGGACACTGTACGGTAAAAGAAGGAGAGATTCATACAGGCGTTACAGTGATCCTTCCGGGGCCGGATAATGCCTTTTTAAATCCTTATACAGCGGCCGCCTATGTGCACAACGGTTTTGGAAAAAGCTGCGGACTGATACAGATTCAGGAACTTGGTACGCTGGAAACTCCCATTGCCCTTACAAATACGCTGAATGTGGGGAAAGTATGGGACGCTGTGGCAGAATATGTGCTTAGGCAGTGTGAAAATGACGGTGCAGAGGCTTTAAGCATCAATCCCGTGGTAGGAGAATGCAATGACAGCCGCATTAACCGGATTTCCCTCAGGGCCATTGGGGCAGGGCAGGTAAAGAAAGCCTTTGACGCTGCCGGGGAAGATACGGAGGAAGGGGATGTGGGAGCCGGAGCCGGAACAATCTGTTATGGCTTAAAAGGCGGGATCGGCACATCTTCCAGAGTCATAAAGGTGGGAGAGAAGGAGTATACCATCGGCGTGCTGGTTCAGTCCAATTTCGGGGCAACGGAAGATCTGATGGTTGACGGCAGACCCCTTGGACGGGAAATTCTGGAAAAGTATGGAAATGAAGCAGAGGATCCGGTGAAAAAGACGGCTTTTTCTGAACAGGATAAGGGATCCATTATGAGTATTCTGGCAACGGATCTTCCGGTGACAGACAGGCAGCTTACCCGTATCATCCGCCGTCTGGGAGTGGGGATTGCCCGTACAGGCGCCTACACAGGCCACGGAAGCGGGGAAGTGATGATCGGCTTTACTACAGCGAACCGTGTTCCAACGAAAGGGCTCCGAAGAGAAGAGGAAGAGCTTCGTACCCTGACTGCCATCCCTGAGGAGACCATCAACCGTGCATTTCTGGCAGCAGCAGAGGCAGAAGAGGAAGCGATTCTCAATTCCATGGCAGCGGCAGGGGAAACGAGGGGGCTGAAGGGGGAATACTATCGCAGCCTGAGTGACATTCTGTCCCAGGAGGGAGAAATTCATTGAATTCCTATAAGACGTTGATCCCGCGTATGACTTTACAGGAAAAGGCGGCGCTTTTAGGCGGCAAGGGAGAGTGGGAAACCAGGGATATTCCCAGACTGGGGATTCCTTCTATGGTGTGTTCCGACGGCCCCAGCGGTCTGCGCCGCCAGGCCGGAACGGGAGACCATTTAGGCCTGAATCCATCCCTTCCGGCCACCTGTTTTCCGTGCCCTTCCCTTATGGCCTGCAGCTGGGATCAGGAGCTGGAGGAAGCGATCGGAGCTGCCCTGGGGGAAGAAGCCGCAGATCAGGGTGTGGATATTCTTCTGGGGCCGGGATTAAATATCAAGAGAAATCCGCTCTGCGGCCGGAATTTTGAATATTTTTCCGAGGATCCCTATTTTTCCGGAAAAATGGCGGCTGCCTTTATCCGCGGAGTAGAGAGCCAGGGAATCGCTGCCTGCCCCAAGCACTTTGCAGTAAACAGCCAGGAGCTGCGGCGGATGACGATGAACGCGGTGGTGGATGAGAGAACTCTGCGGGAAATCTATCTCACCGGCTTTGAGACCGCAATAAAAGAGGGAAAATGCAGGGCGCTCATGACTTCCTATAATCAGGTAAACGGCATCTATGCCAATGAACATCCCCATCTTTTAAAGGAAATCCTGCGAAAAGAGTGGGGCTTTTGCGGAGCCGTCATTACAGACTGGGGCGGCTCGAACGATCACTGTGCCGGAGTGAAAAACGGTTCTTCTCTGGAAATGCCGGCTCCCGGCTTAAGCTCTGCCGCAGCGCTTTTAAAGGGAGTAGAGGAAGGCAGGATTACGGAACAGGATCTGGATGAACGGGTGGAAGAGATCCTGAACCTGCTCCCTGGACAGAAGAAAATGTTCAAACAAAATAAAATGCCAGAGAATTCTCCGGAGAGGGAACCGCTTTATGAAGCCCATCACCATCTGGCGCGCAGAGCCTGTGCAGAGAGTGTGGTGCTTTTAAAAAATGAAACGGATACCCTGCCTCTTAAATCCGGTACCCGGATTGCCGTAATCGGCGATTTTGCCTATGAATCCCGGTATCAGGGGGCCGGTTCTTCCATGGTAAATGCCTGGAAGGTGGATTCTGTAAAGGAATGTCTGGAAGGGGAGACGGGGCTTGAATGGAAGAAAATGGGAATCACTGTTTCCGGTTTTTCAAGAGGATATCTCCGGGATGGAAGGCAGGATGCAGCGCTGGAAAAAGAGGCTGTTGACCTGGCAAAAACGGCAGATCAGATCCTGTTTTTCTTTGGGCTCAATGAAGCCTGGGAGACGGAAGGAATGGATCGCAGCCATCTTAGGATACCGGAAAATCAGATTCACCTTTTAGAGCGGCTTTCCCGCCTGGAGCTTCCGGTTGTAGGGATTCTGTGTACAGGAAGTGTGGTGGAAATGCCCTGGGAAGGCCATCTAAAGGCGCTTCTTTACGGAGGACTCTGGGGCCAGGCGGGAGCCGGCGCCGTTTTAGACCTTCTTTCAGGAAAATTAAACCCATGCGGAAAGCTGGCAGAAAGCTGGCCGGTGAAATACGAAGACACCCCGTCCTTTCAGTACTATCCTTCCAAAGAGAGAAATTCTGAGTACCGGGAGGGGATTTATGTGGGATACCGCTATTATGACACAGCAGGCGTTCCAATCCGTTTTCCTTTTGGCTTTGGACTGTCCTATACAAAATTTGACTACAGCGGTTTAAAGATCACACCTGAGGGGGTGTCCTTTGTGCTTGAAAATACAGGCAGCAGGGACGGCGCAGAGATCATTCAGCTCTATATAGGCCTTCCCGGAGCACGTATTTTTCGGCCCAAACGGGAATTAAAGGGCTTTTGCAAGGTGTTTTTAAAGGTTGGGGAGAAAAAAGAGGTGTTTCTTCCCTTTGATTCTATGACCTTTCGGTATTGGAACGGAAGAACCGGACAGTGGGAGAGGGAAGGAGGTTTTTACCGCATCAGCATTGGTTCCGGGCTTACGGATATCCGTCTGGAAGGGGAAGTTTTTCAGGAGGGAACCACAGACAGCCTTCCATGGGAGGTGAACGAGCTTCCCTCTTATGCTTCCGGCCGGATCCGGTCTGTGCCGGATGAGGAGTACGAGCGCCTGTTAGGCTGTCCCATTCCGGACGGAAGCTGGAAGGGGGAACTGGGGATTAACGATGCTCTCTGCCAGATGTATTATGCCAAAAGTCCGCTGGCAAGGCTGATATGCCGGATTTTAAAGCACCGCCTTGAGAACGCGCAGAAGAAAGGCATTCCTGATTTAAATACCCTTTTTCAGTATAATATGCCGTTCCGGGCCATGGCGAAGATGACAGGAGGCTGGATTTCCATGGAAATGGCCGAATCGTTAACCTATGCGGCAAACGGCCGCCATTTTTATGGTATCACTGGCTTTATAAGGGGATTTTTAAAAAACAGGCGTCTGGAGAGGCGGTATGAGCAGGCGCTGAAAGGTAAGACGGCGCCGAATGTGGGAAACCCATGGAGCAAAGCCCATCCGCAGCTGTGGGAATTTATCCTGTTTAATCTTCTTTCCAACTGTGCTACCATTACTAATTTTGTGGTAATGTGGCTGTGTACAGGCTGGGTTTTTAAGGGGCTGGCAGACATTCCCTTCCGGTTTTTCATATTTGATTATGGGGAAGATGCATTGGGGCTTTGCGGTTTTCTAAGCTTTCTTACAGCCACAGCTCTGGCCCAGATGGTAAATTTCTTTGTTCAGAAAAACTGGGTTTTCCGGTCCGATGCCGCATTTAGCAGGGCAGCGCCCCGATATATCCTTCTGGCAGTGTTTCTTGTGATCCTTTCGGCTGCCCTGCCGGCCTGGAGCCAGAAGCTTTTTACAGGTTTGGGAGTCCCTGAAGCATTTGCTCCTACCTGTGCCAACGGGCTTAATATCCTGGCTCAGGTGGCGATCAGTTATCCTGCCATGAAATTCTGGATTATGCCTGGTCAGGCCCGTCCAAAGAAAAATAAGAAAAAAAGGAGAAAAAAATGATGCAGTTTGAGAAATATACAGAATATGCCGTAGAACAGGCAAAGAAGCTTTTAGCCATCGACAGTCCTTCCGGATATGGCTATTATGTGACGGAGTATTTATTAAAGGAGTTTGCCGCTTTGGGGATTCCGGCCCGCCGGACCATAAAAGGCGGAGTGATTGCTGACTTTGGAGGAAAAAAGGATGAGAACGGCATCCTTCTGGAAGCCCACTGCGACACCCTTGGAGGTATGGTTTCCCAGATCAAGGAAAACGGCCGCCTTAAACTGACCAATATCGGCGGCATGAAGCCTGCCAATGCAGAGGCTGAAAACGTGCGCATCATTACAAAGGGAGGGAACGTCTATGAGGGCGTCTGCCAGCTTGTCAATGCGTCTGTCCATGTGAACGGAAACTACGAAACAACGGAGCGCAGCTGGGATACAGTAGAGGTTTTAGTGGATGAATGTGTAAAAACAAAAGAGGATACCGTGAAGCTGGGGATCATGGCAGGTGATTATGTATGCTTTGAGCCGAGGACCAGGGTTACAGCTTCAGGCTATATCAAGAGCCGTTTTCTGGATGATAAGCTGTCTGCAGCGATCCTGCTGGCATACGGACGGTATTTAAAGGAGGAAAAGGTGGTTCCTGAGCGCCATGTATATGCGCATTTTACCATTTATGAGGAAGTGGGACACGGAGGCTCTGCTTCTGTGCCTGAAGGCGTTACAGAGGCCTGGTCGGTGGATATGGGCTGTGTGGGAGACGGACTTACCTGTACGGAGCATGAGGTTTCGATCTGTGCAAAGGACAGCGGGGGCCCCTACAATTATGAGGTTGTCTGCCGGCTGGTGGAGCTGGCGAAGGAGCATGAGATCGGCTATGCTGTGGATGTATATCCTCATTATGGCTCCGATGTGGAAACCACGCTCCGCTCTGGTCATGACATCCGCCATGCGTTGATCGGTCCCGGCGTTTACGCGTCCCATGGTTATGAGCGCAGCCATAAGGACGGCGTCTGCAATACATTCCATCTGATCCAGGCATATCTGGGATAGGGAATATGAAAAAGGGAGGCTCCATATAATATCCAGAGGATAAAAAAGGAGCTTCTTTTTTTATGGACAGGCGCATCCTGTTTATTTTGATCATGTCGCTGGCTGTTCCCTATGGCTGTTCTATGGCTCTTTTAGGCACTTCTTTGGCAAAGTCCGGCGGGCTTAAGGAACAGGAGGCTCTTTCGGCTGCTTGGGCTTCTGATTCCCGGGAAAAACGGTCTTTTCGCAGAATCCGCATGGACATGGAAGATCCACCGGAAAAAACGGTAGATCTGGAAACGTATCTTCCCATTGTGGTGGCAGGACAGATTTCGGCAGAGTCTCATCCGGAGGCGATAAAAGCCCAGACCATTTTGGCAAGGACCTATATCTGCCGTCAGATGGAACAGATGGGTCTTGAGGAGGAAATACCGGAATCTTCTCTTGGACTGGAAAAAAATAGAAATAATCAGATGGAGCCGCTTTGGGGGACAGAAATTTTTCCTGAATATTACAGCCGGTTTGAGAAGGCAGCCAGAGAGACAGAAGGGGTTACGCTTACCTGGGAGGGCCATTTTATTGACCCTTTATTTACGCACACGACGACCGGTTTTACCCGTCCGGGAGATGAGGAACATCCCTATCTGGCTTCCGTATCCTGTGTCCATGATCCTGAGGAGGAGGGATTTGTGCAGGAAATGATCATGCAGCCGGAAGAGGCCGCAAAGCGTGTGTCCGCAATTCCGGCTGGGGATGGATCGTTTCGTACCATACCGCCGGAAGCATTTCCCGAACAGGTGCAGATTATTTCAAGAGACGAAGCCGGGTATGCACTGCAGCTTCAGATCGGGGGCTTTCCCTTTAACGGGGAAGAAGTCCGCCTGGCTCTGGGCCTTCCGTCTGCCTGCTTTGAACTGAACCGTCATGGCAGTGATGTTCGTTTTACGGTCAGGGGAAGGGGGCATGGCTGGGGCTTAAGCCAGACGGAGGCTCAGGCTCTGGCAGAGGATGGATGGAGCGCAGAGGCAATTTTGGAATATTTTTATACAGGCATTTCATTTTCTTCTGAATAAGTCACCTAAATCCGGTAAGAATACTACCGAGGTGATAAAAAGATGAAAGAGAAAGTCAATCAGATGCTCAAGGATAAGCTGTTTCTCGTGATGCTGGTATTAGGACTGCTGACTATGGTAGCCGCAGCAGGAATTATGACCGTACAAAAAGGGAAAAACAGTGCCAATGACCCCATGCTCCATATGGCAGAGGAGGAAAATACGCCTACAGAGGAAGCGCTGCAGATGGCGGGCGCCAGTGACGCCAGAGAAAAAACACAGGAAGAAGACAGGGAAGAAACGGTTGGAGCCGACGCAGGGGAAAATCCCAATGAAGGGAATGATCTGCTTGCAGAGGCGAAAGAACAGGATGGGGCAGCAGAGGCAGGAGCCGGAAAGGAAGCGGCTCATGCATTGGCCTTAAACTTTACGGAATCCAGCTCCATGGTATGGCCGGTCCGGGGAAACGTGCTGTTGGATTACAGCATGGATCAGACAATCTATTTTCCCACTTTGGATCAGTACAAATGTAATCCCGGCATTGTAATACAGTCGGATGTGAGCGCTCCGGTAGCTGCTCCTGCCAATGCCAGGGTAACGGAAGTGGGAGTCAGCGATGAAATCGGAAATTATGTGGTCCTGGATCTGGGAAATGAGTACACCGCTGTCTGCGGACAGTTAAAGGAGATTTCTGCCGCAGAGGGAGAATATCTGGAAGCAGGCCAGACTTTAGGATATGTAGCCGAGCCCACCAAGTATTATTCCGTAGAGGGAGTAAATGTATTCTTTGAATTAAAGCACAAGGGGGAAACGGTAGATCCCCTAAACCACATGGAGTGAAGCCCAGCCTGTCCGGAGACATAAAACCGGGCGGGCTCTTTTCGTTTGAAGCTGAGAAAATGGGAAAGTTTGGAATGAATTTTATAAAATTTAAGAATTTGTTCATAGCACTTTCATGTCATTATTGTATAATAAATATAACAACGAAAAGAGGAGTGAAACAATGAACATATTATTTTTCCTTACTCCCAAGAGTGAGGTGGCTTATATCAATGAGGATGACACACTGCGCCAGGCCCTGGAAAAGATGGAGCACCACAGATATTCTGCCATCCCTATTATCAGTCGTACGGGCCGCTACATAGGAACGCTTACAGAAGGGGATCTGCTCTGGGGAATTAAAAATCAGTATCATCTGGACTTGAAGGGGGCTGAAAAGATCCCGATCACAGCGATCCACCGGCGTCTGGACAACCGTCCTGTAAAGGCAGGCGCTGATATGGAGGATCTGATGGGAAAGGCACTGAATCAGAATTTTGTTCCGGTGTTAGATGATCAGAAGTGTTTTATCGGCATTATTACCCGGAAGGACATTATCCAGTATTTTTATAAGAAGACCCAGCAGGCCCAGGAAGATGTAAAGGCATGCTGCGGATCGGGCTATGCAGAGAACAAGAAGCGGGATGTGGCTTCTGCTGTTGCATTTCAATCAGAGAAAGAACGAGCGAACGAAAAAACCATGTGAAAATGCATAAAAACAAAAAAGACATTTTTTAAAGTTTGTGCACACTTTTAGGGGCGGATATGCTATTATAATAGACGTAACCCCCCCAATACATTATATAGTTTTGCTACACCCCATAAGAAACGAAATACCTTCTCCTGAAAAGACCGGTTCCCCGACCGGTCTTTTCGCTGTCCTGAAATGAGCGGTTATTCCGCTATTAAATATCTGAAAATTTTGTATTGACGGAATGAAGCCTTTGGTGTATATTTTATTACAATGCAGCAAAATGTAAGAGAGTGGCTGACAGATGTATGTCTAATAAATACACTCCAAGGCGTATCTGCCGGTTTCAGATGAGAGTTTGTTCGGCTCAGCTGAATCTGCGATGCCCTGAGAGGAATATGAGGAGGAAATTATGAAGCCATATGCAGAGATGAGCAAAGAGGAACTGACGGCTCTTCGCAGAGAGCTGAAAGCAAAGTACCATGAGTTTCAGACCAGGGATTTAAAGCTGGATATGTCCAGAGGAAAGCCAAGCGTTGACCAGCTGGATCTTTCCATGGGTATGATGGATGTGCTCAGCAGCGACGATGATCTGACCTGCGAGGATGGAACGGACTGCCGCAACTATGGTGTTCTGACAGGTATTGATGAGGCCAAGGAACTCCTGGCAGACATGATGGAGGTAAATCCTTCGACGATTATCATTTATGGAAACTCCAGCTTAAATGTAATGTACGATACCGTTTCCCGGGCCATGACCCACGGTATTATGGGAAATACTCCCTGGTGCAGGCAGGATAAGGTGAAATTCCTCTGCCCCGTTCCCGGATATGACCGTCATTTTGCTATTACAGAATATTTCGGTATTGAGATGATCAATGTTCCTATGACTTCTGAGGGGCCGGATATGGAT
>ULQT01023141.1_pt1 | contig 18600 bp, 16 predicted proteins | sample 1954791 | NCBI WGS metagenome assembly ULQT01 (sample SAMEA4835663, study PRJEB28245) | human gut metagenome | biome: gut microbiome; material: fecal sample | place: Denmark | collected 2008 | reverse complement strand
TATACTATATATAAGAATATTTTTGTCAAAAAAACAAAATTAATGGTTGACAAAGTATGTTATAAATGATAAAATTTTAAGGATATAAATTAACGAAGGAGGATATAATGTATGTTTAAGCCTAAGCAAACAACAATTTACAGCTGCTTGTATGATGTTCCTTCTCGTTTTATTTTCTTTTATGATTTTATTAGACAATAAAGGTTCTTATTTGAATTCCTTTTATTGTCTTTTTTTTAGGCTAAGTGCAAATAATAAATTTTGAAAAGGAGGCAGCTTGATGTATAAGAGAAAAGACCTGTTGGGCTTGAGAGATTTAAGCGCTGACGAAATTATGACTATACTTAATACTGCAAAGGAAATGAAGGAAAAAATTGATAATCCTGAATTGAGAACAGATATTCTTTCAAAAAGCAGTATTGTAACCCTTTTCTATGAAAACAGTACAAGAACTAAAATGTCATTTATGCTTGCAGGCGAATATCAGGGAGCAATTGTAAAAGATCTTGGTGTGGCTACAAGCAGTGTATCAAAAGGTGAAAGTCTTATAGACACAGGAGTTACACTTGACCAGATGGGAACAAATGTAATGATAATAAGACACCAAATGACAGGTGCTGCACATATTTTGGCTGAAAATGTTAAGGCTAGTGTTATAAATGCAGGCGACGGCTCAAATGAGCACCCTACACAGGCACTCCTTGATTTATATACTATAATGGAAAGAAAGGGCGGCTTTGAGGGATTAAAAGTTGTTATATTAGGTGATATATCCCACTCAAGAGTTGCAAGGAGCAATGCTTTCGGACTTACTAAGCTTGGTGCGAAGGTTACACTTGCGGGACCCTCTACACTTGTAAGTAATTCAATGAAGAGCCTTGGTGTACAAGTAAGCACTGATATTCCATCAGCAATAAAAGATGCAGATGTTGTAATGGGACTGAGAATTCAATTTGAAAGGCAAAAAAATATGCCGTTCCCTAATTTAAGAGAGTACTCAAATTTATTTGGCGTAAACGATGAAATATTAAAGTATGCCAAAAAGGATGTCCTTGTAATGCACCCAGGACCTGTAAACAGAGGTGTGGAACTTAGTACAGAAGTTATTGATGGGAAACATTCAGTAATAAATGTACAGGTTAAAAATGGTGTGGCAGTAAGAATGGCTGTACTTAAACTATTAACAGAGGCAAACAGAAAGTAAGGAGGAGGGTTTTATGAGCAGTATTTTAATCAAAAAGGGCAGATTGGTTGACCCTAAAAATAATATTGACAGTATAAAGGATATTCTTATTGTTGATAATAAAATTGCTGAAATTGAGGACAGTATAAGTGAAAATGCAGATAAAGTAATTAATGCAGAAGGTCTTATTGTTATGCCGGGACTTATTGACCTCCATGTTCACTTCAGAGAGCCCGGATATGAGAAAAAGGAAACTATTGCTACTGGTTCAAGAGCAGCGGCAATGGGCGGCTTTACAACAGTATGTGCAATGCCTAACACAAGCCCTGTAACTGATAATGCAATAATGATTGAATATGCTTTAAATCCAAAGAGAGACGCGGTTATAAACGTGCTTCCTATAGGTGCAATAACAAAGGGGCAAAAGGGCGAAGAACTTTCTGACATAGGTCAGATGGCGGCTGCAGGTGCCTGTGCACTGTCTGAGGACGGAAGAAGCGTTGATGATCCTTCACTTATGAAAAATGCAATGAGATATTCTAAAATGTTTAATTTGCCTATATTTGACCACTGTGAGGAAATAAGACTTGCGAAGGGTTCAATGAATGCAGGTGACAGAGCATCTATACTTGGCTTAAAGGGTATTGGCGATGATTCTGAAGAAATAATGGTATCAAGAGACATTATACTTGCTGAGGCGACAGGTGCAAAACTTCATATCTGCCATATAAGTACAGAGGGCAGTGTAAATCAGGTAAAAGCTGCTAAGGCAAAGGGACTTCCGGTTACAGCAGAGGCTGCACCGCATCACTTTACACTGTGTGATGAAGATATAACAGGATATGATTCAAACTTTAAAATGAATCCTCCTTTAAGAAGCCGTAAAGATATGGAAATAATAAGGCAGGCATTAAAGGATAATATAATTGAAGTAATTGCAACTGACCATGCTCCTCATCATATTGATGATAAGAACTGTGAGTTTGAAAAGGCTGCAAACGGTATTATAGGACTTGAAACATCATTTGCTCTTTCATACACCGAGCTTGTGGAAAGCGGTTTGATTTCTCTTAATGAAATGGTGGCTAAAATGACTTGTAATCCGGCTGATGTTTTGGGTACAGATAAGGGTCAGATTGCAGTAGGAGCAGAGGCGGACATTGCTATTGCAGATATAGATAACAGCTATACTATTGATGTAAGTACAATGGCCTCAAAAGCAAAAAATACACCTTTTGGCGGCAGAGAGGTAAAGGGAAAGATTCTTTATACAATATGCGGCGGTGAAGTTGTAGTTGATAATGGAAAACTTATGAAGTAAAATTTGGTTTAACAGTCGAAAGATTTATAAATTAAGAAAACATATTATTGTTAATATATTAAACTTAATTTTGATTTTGGTTGTATGATTTTAAAAAGTAAATAAAAGTTATGTGCTTTTATAAAGAAAGTAATAAAGATATGAGGGCTTTAAATGCTCTTAAACTCCTATCGGCTTTTGTATACGTTGTGTTTACGCTTAATTTAGTTATGGATGCACGGTGCTGTAAAAAAAGCAATATGTGTGTTTATACAAAAATTATAAATTATCCGTATTTATAAAACAATAAATTTTAAAGGAGGAAAAGAAATGATTATAGATAAACTTATTGAAAAAATTAAGGCTACAGGAAATCCTACTGTTGTAGGACTTGACCCAAGGCTTAATTATATTCCAAACTTTATAACAGAAAAGTACTTTGCTAAGTATGGAAATACTCCAAAAGCTGTCGCAAAGTCAATGTATAAATTTAATAAATATATTATAGATGCAGTATTTGATATAGTGCCTGCTGTAAAACCGCAGATTGCCATGTATGAAAGATATGGTATTGAAGGCTTGAAAGCATACGATAAAACTTGTAAGTATGCAAAAAGCAGAGGTCTTATTGTAATAGGCGATATTAAAAGAAGTGATATTGCATCAACAGCAGAAGCTTATTCTGACGGACACATTGGTAAGGTTGATATAAATGGTGCTGTTTATGACAGTTTTGCACAGGATTTTATTACACTTAATCCTTACCTTGGCTCTGATTCAATAACTCCATTCTTGAAAGATTGTGAAGCTTACGAAAAGGGGCTTTTTGTACTGGCTAAGACTTCCAATCCAAACAGCGGTGAAATTCAGGACCTGATAGTGGACGGTGTGCCTATATATGAAAAAGTTGGTGCCTTGATTGAAAAGTGGGGCGAAAGCACAATAGGAAATTATGGATTTAGTTCTGTAGGTGCAGTAGTTGGTGCAACTCACCCTGAACAGGCTAAAAGGTTAAGAGAGGTTATGCCTCATACATTCTTCCTTGTACCGGGATACGGAGCACAGGGCGGAAAAGCTGAAGACTTGGCAGTATGCTTTAATGATGAAGGATTGGGTGCAATTGTAAACTCATCAAGAGGTATTATTGCTGCACATATGAAAGATGAATATAAACACTGCTATGCAGATGAGAGAAACTTTGCTCAGGCTGCAAGACAGGCTTGTATAGATATGAAAAATGATTTAAGGAGATGTATTTAACCATGAAGAAAACCATTAAAGCTGAGTTAATACTTGAAAACGGTGTTAAATTTAAGGGTAATGCATTTGGTTACATCAAAGAAACTGTTGGCGAAGTCGTATTTACAACAGGTATGACAGGCTATCAGGAAACTTTGACTGATCCGTCCTTTGCGGGTCAGATTGTAACAATGACTTATCCTCTTATAGGAAACTATGGTATTAACCTTGAAGATATGGAAAGCAGAAAGCCATTTTTAAAGGGATTTGTTGTAAGAGAAAAGTGTGATGTACCTAATAACTGGAGATGTGAAATGGACCTTGAGGACTTCCTTTATCAGAACAAGATTATAGGTCTTGAAGGCATTGATACAAGAGCCCTTACAAGAGTTTTAAGAGACAACGGTACAATGAGAGGTATTATTACTACAAGGGTTGATGATCTTACTCCAAGTCAGATTAAGCAGAAATTTGATACTTATACAAATGCTTATGCTGTTAAGGAAACTACAATTGATGAGCCTTATACTATAAGCGGTGTAGGAACTCATCTTGCAGTGCTTGACTGTGGTATTAAGCAGGGTATTATAAGAGATCTGGCTAAAAGAGGATGTAAATTAAGCGTATTTCCTGCGTTTACATCAGCTGAGGATATTCTTGCCGTTAAGCCTGACGCTATTTTCCTTGGAAACGGACCTGGAGATCCTAAGGACATTCCAACCGTTATAGATACTGTAAAGACACTTATTAATTCAGGTATTCCTGTACTTGGTATTTGTCTTGGACATCAGCTTATAAGTCTTGCTTTAGGATGCAATACAACAAGACTTAAGTTTGGACATCACGGAGGAAATCATCCTGTTAAGGATTTAAAGACAGGCAGAGTTTACATTACAAGTCAGAACCACGAGTTTGTTGTATGTGACCTTGCTGATGATGTTGAACCAACATTTATAAATGTTAATGATGGAAGTATTGAGGGCATTAAGCATAAGACTAAGCCTATTTATTCAGTTCAGTTCCATCCTGAGGCCAGTCCGGGACCTCTTGACACACAGGAATTATTTGACAGATTTTTAAAAATTATTGAGGAGGTGAAAACTCATGCCTAAGGACAATTCAATTAAAAAAGTTTTGGTTATCGGTTCAGGTCCTATTGTTATCGGTCAGGCAGCAGAGTTTGACTACTCCGGTACACAGGCATGTCAGTCAATTAAGGAAGAAGGTGTGGAGGTAGTTTTAGTAAACTCCAACCCTGCAACAATTATGACTGATTTGGGTATGGCTCATTATACTTATATTGAGCCTCTTACAATTGATTTTATTGAAAAGGTAATTGCTAAAGAAAGACCTGACAGTATTATTGCCGGTATGGGCGGACAAACTGGTCTTAACTTAAGCTGTGAGTTATATGATGCCGGTATTCTTGATAAATATAATGTAAGAGTAATTGGTACGTCTATTGACTCAATTAAAGAGGGCGAGGACAGAGACAGTTTTAAGCAGTTAATGGAAAGAACAAATCAGCCTATTGTTGAAAGTGATATTGTAACTGATGTTGAGTCTGCTGTTAACTTCGCAAACAAAATAGGATACCCTGTAATTGTAAGACCTGCCTATACATTAGGCGGTACAGGCGGCGGTATAGCTGCCGATGAACTTGAGTTAAGAGAAATATGTACTCAGGGTCTGCATCTTTCAAGAGTTGGACAGGTACTTATTGAAAAGAGTATTGCAGGCTGGAAAGAAATTGAGTTTGAGGTAATGAGAGATGGTGCAGGCAATTGTATTACTGTCTGTAGTATGGAAAATGTTGACCCTGTAGGTGTACATACAGGAGATAGTATTGTAGTTGCACCTGCACAGACACTTTCTGACAGAGAGTATCAGATGTTAAGAAGTGCTGCAATTAATATCATTAACTCTATCGAAATAAAGGGTGGCTGTAATGTACAGTTTGCTTTAGACCCTAACAGTTATAATTATGCAGTAATTGAAATTAACCCGAGAGTTTCACGTTCATCAGCTCTTGCTTCTAAGGCAACAGGATACCCTATTGCAAAGGTTGCTGCAAAAATTGCTTTGGGATATAATCTTGATGAAATTAAAAATGCTGTAACAGGCAAGACTTTTGCATGCTTTGAACCAACAATTGATTATGTTGTGTTAAAGTTCCCTAGATGGCCTTTTGATAAGTTCTTTGGTGCTAAAAGAACTCTTGGTACAAAGATGATGGCTACAGGCGAAATTATGTCAATTGGCAAGAGTTTTGAAGCTGCTCTTTTAAAGGGCGTGCGTTCTCTTGAAATCGGACAGTATGGTCTTGAAAGAAAAAGTGCTAAGGGGCTAAGCCTTGATGAACTTAAAAAGAAAGTTGTTAAGCCTGATGATGAAAGACTTTTCTATCTTGCTGAGATGTTAAGAAGAGGATATAAGGTAGAAAAGGTCTGCCAGATTACAGGTATGGATTTATTCTTCATTTCTAAGATTGCTAAAATTGTTGAAATGGAAGAAATCTTAAAGAGTATGAAGCTTGAGGACTTTACAGAGGAAAGCCTTAGATATTTTAAGGAGATAGGATTCTCAGACAAGGCTATCAGCAAGTTTGTTGGCTGCATTCCTCCTAATATATATGAATTGAGAAAGAAATGGAATATTATGCCTGTATTCAAGATGGTTGATACTTGTGCAGGTGAGTTTGAAGCTTTGACACCTTACTATTATTCAAGTTATGACAGCGAAACAGAGGTTGTTGTAAGTGATAAGAAGAAGGTTATGGTTATAGGTTCAGGTCCTATAAGAATTGGACAGGGTATTGAATTTGACTATTGTTCAGTACATTCTATTATGGCTTTGAAAAAAGCAGGAATTGAAACAATAATTGTCAACAACAATCCTGAAACTGTATCAACTGACTTTGATACAGCAGACAAGCTTTACTTTGAACCTTTGACTGAAGAAGATGTTTTAAATGTAGTTGAAACTGAAAGACCTGACGGTGTTATTCTTCAGTTTGGCGGTCAGACAGCTATTAAGCTTGCTAACTTCTTTGATGAAATGAATATTCCTATTTTAGGTACTTTGCCTAAGCACATTGATGAGGCTGAAGACAGAGAAAAGTTTGATGCTGTACTTGAAAAACTTGGTATTGCAAGACCTAAGGGTAAGGGTGTATGGAGTTTGAAAGAAGGTATTGAAACTGCAGAAGCCCTTGGCTATCCTGTCCTTGTCAGACCTAGCTATGTTTTAGGCGGTCAGGGAATGGAAATAACTCACAATGAAACAGAGCTTACTCAGTATCTTACAGAGGCTTTTGAAAAGGACAGCAAGAATCCTGTTCTTATTGATAGATATTTAAGCGGCAGAGAAATTGAAGTGGATGCTATATGTGATGGAACTGATGTATTTATTCCGGGTATTATGGAACATCTTGAAAGAGCAGGTGTGCACTCAGGCGACAGTATTTCAATTTATCCTCCGCAGCACATTTCAGATGATATTAAAAAGCAGATTTTAGAAGTAACTAAAAAGCTTTCTATTGCACTTAATGTTATAGGTATGGTAAATATTCAGTTTATTGAGTTTAAGGGTGAGCTTAATATAATTGAGGTAAATCCACGATCTTCAAGAACTGTACCTTATATTACTAAGGTTACAGGTGTGCCTGTCATAGATGTGGCTACAAGAGTTATGCTTGGAGAAAAGCTTGCTGATATGGGATATAAGACAGGTATTGGCTCTGAACCTGATGTTGTAGCTGTAAAGGTACCTGTATTCTCAACTGAAAAGCTTCCTCAGGTTGAAGTAAGCTTGGGACCTGAAATGAGATCAACAGGAGAGGTTTTAGGTGTTGGCAAAAATCTTGAAAATGCACTTTATAAGGGATTTATTGCCGCTGGTATGACTGTACCAACAGCAGGAAGTACTATACTTGCTACAGTTGCAAGCAAGAACCATGAGGAATTTATGGCTATTGCTAAGAGATGTGCTGATTTAGGCTGCAATTTCCTTGCAACTAAGGGTACAGCAAGGGTCTTAAATGAAAACGGAATTAAGTGTAAGGTTGTTAAGAAGATAAGTGAGGGTGTTCCTAATATTATCGATACAATCAGAAGCGGTGTTGTGGACCTTGCTGTTGACATTCCTAAGAAGGCTAACGATGTTAACTCTGACGGATTTAAGATAAGAAGAACTGCCGTTGAAAGTGATGTTACACTTATTACTGCTATGGATACGTTTGCAGCAATGGTTGATGTAATGGAAAAGAGAATTGACGAGAGTAAGCTGGATATATTTGATATAAACAGGGATATGAGAGAAGAAAAATAAAGTTTAACAAATGGGGGTGCATACGCACCCTCATTTCTGTTATAATAAGATAAAGTGTTCTTTAACAGAAACAAAAAAATTTACATAATTAAATTGAATGATTGTAATGAGGTGAATTTATAGTGTTCAGAGAAATGAGAAGAAGTAAGCAGTATATTCCAGATAATGAAGTTACTGAAATATTGAATAAGGGAAGTTATGGTATACTTGGTGTGTCAGGTGATTATGATTACCCTTATACTGTGCCATTGAACTACATATATATTAATGATAAAATATATTTTCATTGTGCCAAAGAGGGACATAAGCTTGACGCTATAAAAAAGAATAATAAAGTTTCATTCTGTGTTGTGGCAAGAAGTGATGTTGATTCTGAAAGATTTACGACAAAGTATAAAAGTGTAATCGTATTTGGAAAGGCTGAAATAATTGTGGGCAGAAGCATTGTGCCTATTATGAAAGAGTTTGCACAGAAATATTCTTATGATTTTATGGAAAAGGCTGAACAGTATATAAATTCTTCTGTTAATTCAATGGCTGTTGTGCAAATTACTGCTGAGTATATAACAGGAAAAGAGGGTTCAATGCTTGCAAAAGAAAGAAATACATATTAATGAGGTGTTAGTTATAAAGGGTTGGTTGGTAGTAAACGGATTTTTAAATAGCAGCAAATTTAATGAAATATATAAGTGGCTGAGGACTGCTTTTGAAAAAAGAGGTCACAGTATAGATGTATATACAAATATTGAGCTGTCAAGTGTTGAGAATGTTTTAGATAAGCCTGACTTTGTTCTCTTTTGGGATAAGGATATTACTTTAGCAAAAAGACTTGAGAAAATGGGACTGAAGCTCTTTAATTCAGCAAAGGCTATTGAAAACTGTGACAATAAGGCTTTGACCTACATTGAACTTAAAAATAAGGTAGATATGCCAGAAACAATTATTGCACCTATGACATACAGAAACATTGGATACAATAATACAGAATTTGTTGAAAATGCTGTAGAAAGGCTTGGACTTCCTGTGGTTATAAAAGAGTGCTTTGGTTCTTTTGGTCAGCAGGTGTATTTGGCTGACTGTCTTGAAGAGGCTTTGGATATTGTAAAAAAAACGAAGGAACCTCTTGTTTTTCAAAGGTTTATTGCTGAGAGCAGGGGAAGAGATGTAAGAATAAATGTTGTTGGAGGCAAAGCTGTGGCAGCAATGCTTAGATATAACAAAAATGACTTCAGAGCCAATATAACAAACGGCGGAAATATGGAAAAATATAAACCAGATAAGAGCGAAATTGAAATATCTGAAAAAGTATGTCATATATTAGGTCTTGACTTTGGAGGTGTTGATATTTTATTTGGTGAAAATGGTCCTGTTGTCTGTGAAGTTAATTCAAATGCACACTTTAAAAATATTTACGAATGTACAGGTGTAAATGTGGCAGACTATATTGCGGAGTATATTGAACGATGTTTGGCTGGATAATTTATAATAAAGAAGATGCAAAGAGAAATGAAAGATATATAAAATGGCATATAGATAAGTTTAAAGCAGAAGGTATAGAGCTTAAACTGGTATTTACTGATGAAATTAACTTTGAGTTTTTACCAGGCTTTGCTATTGTGAGAGCTATAAGACCAGATATTACAAGAAAACTTGAAAAAGCCGGGGTCAGGTGCTTTAATAATAGCTTTGTATCAGAAATATGTAATGACAAGGCAAGAAGTTATATGTATGTAAGTGAAAATGGTGTTGAAATTCTGCCAACATATTATAATATTGATGAGATAAGGGAATTTCCTGTTGTTATTAAGCCAAAAAACAGTCACGGAGGTGACAGGGTTAAAATTGCAGAAAGTTATAAAGAACTTATGAGTATTATGCCGCTGTATGAAGGTAACAATTATGTTATGCAGGCTGTGGCAAATAACCCGGGGAAAGATGTAAGGGTATATGTAATGGGAAATGAAATAATAGCAGCTATGCTCAGAAAATCTGAAGATGATTTCAGAAGTAATTTTTGCCTGGGAGGAAGTGCTTCTGTTTATAATTTGAATAGTGAAGAAGTAGATAAAGTGAGAAAGGTGATTGAGCTTTTTGAATTTGACTTTGTCGGAATTGACTTTGTTTTTAATAACGGCAAAATGATTTTTAATGAAATTGAGGATGTTGTCGGCAGCAGAATGCTTTATACGTATACGGATATTGACGTTGTGGATTTATATGTAAAATATATTTTAAAAAGATTATAAGCAGATTTTGCAATTGTGTGTTAAAATAATATTATTAAATATGCAGGGAGGAATATACTGTGAAAATTGCTATGCTGACAAGCGGCGGTGACTGCCAGGGGCTGAATGCAACTATGAGGGGTGTTGCAAAGACCCTTTACAATGAACTCGAAGATGTTGATATATATGGAATATCAGATGGGTATAAGGGCTTAATTGAGGGTAAATATAAAAAACTTAAAAAAGAGGACTTTTCCGGTATTCTGACATTAGGAGGTACTATACTGGGTACTTCAAGACAGCCATTTAAGAAAATGCAGGTAATTGAAGAAAATGGCATTGACAAGGTAAAGGCGATGAAAGAAACATATAAAAGTCTTGGTCTTGACTGTTTAGTAATTTTAGGAGGAAACGGCACTCATAAAACAGCTAATTTGTTAAGTGAAGAAGGACTTAATATTGTGACACTGCCAAAGACTATTGATAATGACCTGTGGGGAACTGATGTTACATTTGGTTTCCACTCTGCTATAGATGTTGCAACAGATGTTATTGATAAAATTCATACAACAGCTACTTCTCATGGAAGAATATTTGTAGTTGAAATAATGGGGCATAAGGCAGGTTGGCTTACCTTATACGCCGGTATTGCCGGCGGTGCTGATATAATTTTAATACCTGAAATTCCGTATGATATTAATAAGATAAAAGCTGAAATAGAAAAAAGAAATTCTGAAAATAAAGGTTTTTCAATAATAGCTGTGGCAGAGGGAGCAGTATCTGTTGAAGAAAGTAAAATGAGCAAAAAGGATTTTAAGGCTTACAGGGAAAATATGAAACAGCCTTCAATTGCTTACAGAGTTGCAGACGAAATAATGAAAATGACAAATCATGAGGTCAGAGTTGCCGTACCGGGGCATATACAAAGGGGCGGAGCTCCTAATCCCTATGATAGGGTATTGTGCACACGTTTTGGTGCTTACGGAGCAGAGCTTATTAGAAAAAAGAAATTTGGATATATGGTAGGTATAAAAAACGGTGAAATAGTTGCTGTGCCATTAAATGATGTTGCAGGAAAATTAAAAACAGTTCCGGAGGATAATCAGATGATTGCTGCAGCAAGAAAAGTAGGTATATCTTTTGGGGATTAAATTAAAGGACGTAAATCTTTAATGATTTGCGTTTTTTGTTTGCATTTAAGCAGAAAAATTAATTTTTTGTTATATACAATATTTATTATTGGTTAAAAAGGCAGTTATGCCCGTACTTGTAAAATAGCATAAATTGTGATATTATTATAGTAATTAAAATAGGAGGATTATGCTATGGAATGGACAGAGGTAAAAATATATACTACAACAGAAGGAATTGAGCCTGTGACTGCTGTACTGATGGATTGCGGTATTAATGGCATTCAGGTTGAAGATGACAATGAAATGAAGGAATACCTTACAACAAGTTCAACTTACTGGGATTATGTTGATGAGGAACTTTTAAATAAGCCGGTAGGAGAAACTAAGATTACTGTTTATGTGAGTGATAATCCTTATGGTGAAGAAATACTGATGAATATAAAGGCAGCAATAAATAGCCTAAAAAGTATGGATATTGGACTTGACTTAGGAAGGCTTATTATTGAAACTACATCTAATCTTAATGATGAGGAATGGCTTAATAAGTGGAGAGATTTTTACAAGCCTTTTGCCGTAGGCAACAGAATATTTATAAAACCTGTCTGGGAAGATTGTGAAATACCCGATGGCAGAGTAGTGTTTAATATCAATCCAGGTCACGTTTTTGGTACAGGTCTGCATCAGACTACACAGCTTTGTATGCTTGAACTTGAAAAGTATATTAACGAGGAGTCTGTTGTAGTTGATTTAGGCTGTGGAAGCGGTATACTTTCAATTATTTCTCTTTTGCTTGGAGCTAAGTCTGCATTTGCTGTAGATATAGATGCAAATGCCATAAAGACTGCTTATGAAAATGCAGAGTTAAGCGGTGTTGATGTAAGTAAGTATTATGTTACAAGCGGAAATGTAATAGATGATAAAGAACTTCAGGATGAAATAGGCTATGATAAGTATGATGTGGTAGTGGCTAATATTATAGCTGATGTAATATGTGCTGTAAGTCCTGTTGTGCCTGCTCAGCTAAAAAAGGGCGGAGTATTTATTGCATCAGGAATTATTAAGGACAGAATTCAAGATGTGTATGATGCTCTTGATAAGTGCGGATTAAAAGTTGTGAATACAGCAACTAAAGATGAATGGGTCTGTATAACATCTATTAAGGAATAGGTATGTTAAGTAATTTAAAATCACATTTGTAAGGCTGTTTTTAGTTAAATTGCAATATAATAAAGGATTGTGTAATGGTGAGAATAAAAGAAATTTTATTTCCGGAAAAAACTTCTCCTGTAAGGATTGCGGGAGTACGTTTGTTTAATTTTGGAGGACGTATAAGGTGGGTTAACACTTATTTAAAAAAGGTGCGAGATTTTTTGAAATTATAACATATATCTGATTATAAGGAGTTTTTATGCCTAAGTTTTTTGTAAGTAAAGAAAATATAAATGACCATATCATAACTCTTGAAGGTGACAATGCAAAACACATCGGAAATGTTTTAAGAGCTAAAATTGGTGATAAAATAACTGTATGCGATGGTGAGGGCAGAGACTATGAATGTGAAATTGAAGAAATAACAAAAGGCAGTGTTGCTGCTAAAATCACGGATATTTTTTCAAATAACAATGAGCCCAGTATCAAAATAACATTATACCAAGGTTTGCCTAAGGCTGATAAAATGGAACTTGTTATTCAAAAATGTATTGAGATAGGTATTGATAGAATTGTGCCTGTTAAAACAGAACATACGGTTGTTAAGCTTGAGGGTAAGGAAGAAAAAAAGCTACAGAGGTGGAATAAAATTGCGGAAGCGGCTGCAAAACAGTGCGGAAGAGGTAAAATACCAAGAGTGTGCGGCATAATGAGTTTTAAAGATGCTGTAATTGAGGCGGCAGGACTTGACAGTGCTATTATTCCTTATGAAAAGGAAAGGGATAATTCTCTTAAAAGTTTTGCAAAGGAATTCAGGGGGGAAAGTATAGGTATATTTATAGGACCTGAGGGTGGATTTTCTGAAGAGGAAATAAGTTTTGCAAAAGAAAGAGGCATAAGCTCTGTTACATTGGGAAGAAGAATACTTAGAACAGAAACAGCAGGTCTCGTTGCTTCTGTTATTTTGCTGTATGAATTGGAGGATTAGTTGTGATTTACTTTGATAATGCATCTACAACGAAAGTAAATGATACTGTGCTTGAAAAAATGTATGAATTTATGAAAACAGGCTTTGCAAATCCTTCTTCACTGCATAAGTTAGGCTTTGAAGTTGAAAAGGAAGTTACAAGGGCAAGAAAAATTATTGCAGAGGCTATAAAAGCTGAGCCTGATGAAATATATTTTACAAGCGGAGGTACTGAGGCAAATAATACTGCAGTACTGGGTGTTGCTGACGCTTATAAAAAAAGAGGTAATCGTGTTGTAACTATGAATATTGAACACCCATCTGTTACAGATAGTTACAAGGAACTTGAAAAAAGAGGCTTTGAGGTTATAACTTTAAATGTAGATGAAAAGGGTTATATTAATATAAATGAGCTTGAAGAAGCTGTTAATGAAAATACTATTCTTGTAAGTATTATGTATGTCAATAATGAAATTGGAACAGTACAGGATATAGAAAGAATTTATTCTGTAATAAAAGAAAAGAATAAAAACTGTATTTTCCATACAGACTGTGTGCAGGCTTTCGGAAAGCATAAAATAAACTGTAAAAATGCAGATATTATAACAATAAGCTCCCATAAGATACAGGGACCAAAGGGTGTTGGTGCTATGTATATTAAAAAGGGCGTCAGGGTCAGCAATCTGCACTTTGGCGGAGGTCAGGAAAAGGGGTTCAGACCGGGTACTGAAAACACTTATGCTATTGTGGCTATGGGTGAGGCCTGTAATATTGCAATTAAGAATATAGATGAAAATTATAAAAAGGTAAGTGAAGTGAAAAATACTTTGCTTAAAATTACAGATGAGATTGATGGAGTTTATGTAAACGGTGACAGAGAAAAGGGGTCGCCTTATATACTCAATTTAAGTTTTAAAGATGTTAAAGGCGAAGTGCTTTTACACGCTCTTGAAAACGACGGTATTTATGTGGCAACAGGTTCTGCGTGCTCGTCAAGGGTTAAGGAAAAGAAAAAAATTGTGGACTATGTTGCTGACGGAAGAGGAGGAAGTGCTGTTAGGTTTAGCTTTTCGGGAGAAAATACTGTGGAAGAAGCAGAAAAAGCGGTTGAAAGCTTAAAAAGACAAGTACCTTTATTGAGAAGATTTGTACCAAGGTAAATAAAGTAAAGTTTATTTTTGTAAGGAGAAAAAAATGAGAAATGTACTTTTAGTTAAATACGGTGAGATTGCCATGAGAGGCAAGAACAGGTACTTAATTGAAAACAGATTAATATGGACAATTATTAAAAGACTGAAGCCTTATGAAGGCTACAGAGTATATAAAGAACAGGGGAGAATACTTGTTGTAAATGAGGCAGGGGAATTTGACTATGACACAGTCATACCAATTGTTTTAAACATATTAGGGGTAACTGCGGTATGTCCAGGTATAGAGTTTGAGAACCAGAGCATTGAAAGTTTGAGAAAACACGCTTTAATACATTTTAAAAATCAGTATCCTAAGGGTGGTGTTTCATTTAAAGTTGTTACAAAAAGGTCTGATAAAAGGTATCCAATGACGGGAAATGAAATAAGTGCTGATGTAGGGGGATATATTCTGCACAATTTGGAAAACCTTACAGTAGATGTACACAATCCTGATGTAAAGCTTATGGTAGAATTAAGAAACAATGCCTATGTTTATAGTAAACTTATAATGGGGCACGGAGGTCTTCCTTATGGTTCAAGCGGTAAGGCAACTGTTCTTATGTCAGGGGGAATTGACAGTCCTGTGGCTGCTTTTCTTACTGCAAAAAGAGGTGTTGAAATTGAAGCTTGTTATTTCGATTCACCTCCTTATACATCAGAAAGAGCAAAACAAAAGGTTATTGATATTGCTGAACAGCTTGCAAAATATACGGGAAGCTTAAAACTTTATATTGTGCCTTTTACTGAAACACAGCTTAAAATATATGAAAATACTCCTCCTGAAAAAATGACAATATTGCTTAAAAGAGCTATGCTAAAAGCAGCTCAGAAAATAGCAGATGGCAATAAATCAATGGCACTTGTTACAGGTGACAGTATCGGGCAGGTAGCAAGTCAGACCATGGAAGCTATAATGGCTATTGATCCTGCTGCACAAATGCCTGTTCTGCGTCCGTTATGTGCAATGGACAAGCAGGAAATAATTGATGTTGCTGTGAAGATTGGCACTTATGATATTTCTATAAGACCTTATGAGGATTGCTGTACAGTGTTTGTGGCAAAGCATCCTGAAACAAAGCCAAAGAAATCTATTATTGAATCAATTGAAAGAAAAATTGAAGGTCTGGATGAGCTTATTTCAGAGGCTGTTGAAAAAACAGAGATTATTGAATTTTAAGTTTGAAGTAAGGGTGAAAACTGTTCCGTTGTTTTTATAAGTATGCAGATTAAAAGGGACAGATATTGTCTCTTTTTTTAAACATAAATTCAGGGAGGAAGACAGATGAGAAAGATATGGATAGTTGGGGCAAAAGGGCACGTGGGAACTGCTCTTATTGATTTAATTGATTGTTTGAAATATAAGATGTTTCTTACAGATGCTGATGAAGTTGATGTAACTGACAGAAACATTGTGCATAAGTATATAGCAAGTACAAGACCTGATGTAATTATAAATTGTGCAGGTATTACTGACATTGAGGTTTGCGAACAAAACCCGGAAGGAGCCTATGCAGTAAATGCCATTGGACCGAGAAATCTTGCTGTTGAAGCTCAGTCAATAGGAGCTAAGCTAATACAGCTTTCAACTGATGATGTTTTTGATGCTGAACAGGATAGACCTTATAATGAATTTGATACTGTGCATCCTAAAACAATGTATGGTAAATCTAAATATGCAGGGGAAAGATTTATTGAAGATTTATCAAACAGATATGTTATTGTAAGGAGTTCGTGGGTATATGGCACAGGAAAGGATTTTGTGAATTCAGTGCTAGAGGCAATAGGAAAGGAAAAGGTCCTTGAGGTGCCTGTAAATCAATATGCTTCTCCCACAAGTGCTGAAGAACTTGCAAAGGTTGTAACTCAGTTTATAGATAACGACTGCTTTGGAATTTATCATGCAGTTTGCAGGGGATATTGCAGCAGATATGAATTTGCAAAAGAGATAATAAAATATTCAGACAATGAAGGTAAAATTGAGTTAAAGGCTGTAGAAGCTGATTATGGCAGTTATTCTGTACTGGATAATATGATGCTTAGAATTGACGGACTTGAGGAGCCTTGTGACTGGAAAACTGCCCTAAAAAAACATATAACAAAGACAGGAGGTCTTGTGTAATATGTCAGAAAATAAAAAGAAAAAAGCGGGCTTGTCAACTCAGATATTTATAGCTCTTATAACAGGTGCAGTGATGGGTGTATTAATTCATTATTATATGCCGGCAGGATATATTAAGGATACAGTAATTATAAACGGTGTGCTGTATATACTTGGACAGGGGTTTATAAGGTTTATGCAGATGCTTGTTGTACCTTTGGTGTTTTGCTCTCTTGTGTGCGGAAGTATGGCTATAGGAGATACTAAAACGCTTGGTAAGGTTGGCATTAAGGCTGTGGTGTTTTATTTATTTACTACTGCTGTAGCTGTATGTGTGGCATTAAGTGTTGCCACTGTTATCAATCCCGGTATAGGTGTTAATATTCAAAATGTTGAAACTGCTGAAATTGCTTCAACTGAAACAATTGGCTTTGCAGACACAATTTTAAATATTATACCTAAAAATCCTATAGGTGCTATGGCAAGCGGGGATATGCTGCCAATTATTGTTTTTGCTCTTTTTGTGGGCATTTTGCTTGCAAAAATGGGAAGCTCAGTATCAAATGTTTCTAATTTTTTCAGCCAGTTTAATGATATTATGATGGAAATGACTATGGCAGTTATGAAAGCTGCTCCTATTGGTGTGTTTTGTCTTATTGCAAAGACATTTGCGGGTATTGGGTTTTCTGCTTTTCTGCCCATGCTTAAATATATGGGATCGGTTACTTGTGCTCTTGCTATTCAGTGTTTTGTTGTATATCAGGTTCTTCTGTTTATATTTACAAGATTAAATCCATTTAAATTTATTAAAAAGTTTGCACCTGTTATGACGTTTGCTTTTACAACAGCGACATCTAATTCAACTATTCCTTTATCTATTGATACATTGGAAAAAAAGGTTGGTGTTTCTAAAAGAATATCGTCATTTACTATACCTCTTGGTGCAACAGTAAATATGGACGGTACTTCAATTATGCAGGGTGTTGCAGTTATATTTATTGCTCAGGTATATGGCATCAGTCTTTCAAGTGCTGATCTTGTGACTGTTGTTACAACAGCTACACTGGCTTCAATAGGAACGGCAGGTGTTCCTTCTGTGGGACTGGTTACATTGGCTATGGTTTTGTCCTCTGTAGGTCTGCCTACCGAGGGAATAGCTCTTATTATGGGTATTGACAGAATACTGGATATGATGCGTACGGCTGTAAATATTACAGGTGATGCTGTATGTACAACTATAGTTTCTCACCAGGCAAAATCTCTTGATAAAGAAGTTTTTTACAGAAATTAAAAGAATATTTGAATAAAATAAAAACCGGGTTTTCCCGGTTTTTATTTTTAGTTATCATATATAATTATTTTAACACCCTTTTCCCTTGAATAGGGTATAAGTATGTTATCTCTATCTGTCAATAAAACTGTGCTTCTATCGATCATATATTTTTCGCAGTGTTCATTACGTTTATTATTATCATATTCATTTGGCTTTAATATTTTAACTGAGTCAGCAAGTTCGTGTATTTTAAAATATTCTTCTCGTAAAGAGTCATTCCAATTGTTTGCTTGTTCTTCAAAGGGAATTATTAAATGAAGACCAACATCTCTATATATTTCTCTTAAAGAAATGACACTTGAAGCCGACCACATTGCAGCACCACGTTCACAGTTACAAAAAAAGTCTTTAACTCCGCTTTTATATATTTCTTCAATATTGGTGTATATGTTTTTTTTGAAATTTATACAGTCATCATTTGAATATGAAAAATACAGATTGCTTTTGCCCAAAA
>ULQT01047884.1_pt1 | contig 18611 bp, 16 predicted proteins | sample 1954791 | NCBI WGS metagenome assembly ULQT01 (sample SAMEA4835663, study PRJEB28245) | human gut metagenome | biome: gut microbiome; material: fecal sample | place: Denmark | collected 2008 | reverse complement strand
AACATAATGTAAATTTGTATCATGTATAGTATTTGGAGTTTTGCTGTTATGTTATTCAAAATTTCGTATACCTGAACAACTTACACCGCAGATTTCTATGTATGTAAATAATACAAATATTTCTACAGGCATATATATAAATTATAAGTACTATGGAGCTAACGGCAGTACCTTAGGATTAAATAAAAACTTGTTCTTAAATAAACAATAAAATTAAAAAAGCTGATTTACCTGTAATAAGGTAATCAGCTTTTTAGCTTTTCAATATAAATTAAGCGTTTCTAACTATGATAAAGCATTATTATATAGTTATATAAAATGGAGTAATGTTATTTAATATTATTCAGTTCCTTTTCTATATCTTCTCTTTTTACTGTACTCAGGGCTGAAATATAGCCTGAGACCGCTTTTTCAAAGTATTCTTTTGCTTTGTTATAATCTTTTTCTGACTTTGAGATAATTCCCATATAATAAAGACTTTCTGTCATAGTGTCTCTGTATTTAAGTGCTGTGAGGAAGTATTCCTTTGCTTTTTCAATATCTCCCTTTGTATAATAAATCTGACCTAAATTGTCCCATGCAGGGGCATAAGTTTCATTGTCTTTTAATGCCTGATTTGTAAGGTCTTCTGCCTTAACAAAGTCTTTCTTTAAAAGATAGAAATATGCAAGGGTTGTAAGAGTATTTGGATTTATATAATTAAATCTTGACTGCAAGTCTTCAATTGTTGAAATTGCCTTGTCTATATCTCCCATTACCCAGTAACAGCTTGAAATTGCAAGAGGAATAAGTTTTTCAAAAAGAACTTTTGTGTTTATTTTCTCTGCCCTTTTAAACACCTTTAGTGCTTCTTCAGCTTTTCCGTCATGGAGTGCATCAAGAGCATAGTTATAAAGTGCTTTTACATTTCTTGTGTTTCTTTTCACTGCTATGGTGTAAAATTCTTTTGCTTTGTCGGGCTTTCTGAAAAAATAATACATATTGCCTATCATACCCAGTACATAGTTATGACAAATCAATGCACTTAATATGAGATAGAGAAAAAAAGCAGGTATGAGGTACCATTCCGGCAGCTGCATAAGATGAACAAGTATTATAAATGCAAGCATCATATATCCTAAAAACATATATTTCCAATATTTAACCAAATCAATTTTCTGTTGTTTTTTATTCATTGTCTTTTCTTTCCTTTTTTCTTTTGAACTGAGTATCCGAATTTGCCGAGTTTTGTGCCGAGACCAAAGTATTCACCGTGGGAATAACATATTGGTCTGGATTTTTCAAAGTCAAATTTGCCTGTTTCATCCATATATTTTTCATCGGCAAGAGCACCTAATATTTCTGCCAAAAATACATGGTGGGAGCCAAGTTCAATAACTTCCTTAACCTTGCACTCAATTGAGATAGGGCTTTCTGCAATAATAGGGCAGTTAAGATGAGGTGCTTTTTCTTTTGTAAGTCCCATTTCTTTAAATTTGTCATAGTCGCTGCCGCTTTTAACACCGCACCAGTCTGTAGCTTTTGTAAGTTCTTCTGTTGTTACATTTATTACGAATTCTCCTGTTTCTTTAATGATATTATAGGAGTGTCTTTCGGGACGAACTGAAATATATGTCATAGCAGGATTTGTATTTATTGTACCTGTCCATGCTATTGTAATGATATTGCTGTTTTCCATAGTGCCGCAGCTGACCATAACTACCGGTACAGGATAAAGTATGGTGCCGGGCTTCCATATTTGTTTTGACATAGTTTACCTCCAAAATTATTTATTACAATATTATACACTAAAATTTTATCATTTTCAATTGATATTAGCCGAATAAAATGTTAAGATATAATGTAGAATTATATTTTTTGACAAAAAGAGGTTTAATATGAATTTACCTATTGAATATACAGAAAAAATGAAGAAACTTTTAGGCGATGAGTATGACGCATATATAGAAAGTTTCAACGAAGAAAGGCTGTACGGGCTGAGAGCCAACACATTAAAAATTATGCCTGAGGAGCTTGAAAAAATTGTTGACTGGAATTTAACTTCTGTACCATGGTGCAAAGAAGGATTTTATTATGAAGGGGAAAAAATAAGACCTGCAAAGCACCCCTTTTATAATGCAGGACTTTACTATATTCAGGAACCTTCTGCAATGTCAACAGGAGCAATGCTGCCTGTTGAACCCGGTGACAGAGTAATTGACCTGTGTGCTGCACCCGGCGGCAAAAGTACTCAGGCGGCGGCAAAGCTTGATGGCAAGGGGATAATTGTGAGCAATGACATAAGTGCATCAAGGTGTATGGCACTGCTTAAAAATATTGAAGTAAGCGGTGTACCCAATGCTGTTATTACAAATGAGGACCCTAAAAATTTGGCAGAAAGATTTGAAGGATTTTTTAACAAGGTAATTGTAGATGCACCTTGCAGCGGTGAAGGTATGTTCAGAAAAGATGACGCAGCCGTAAAAAGCTGGGAAAGTCATAAAACCGAATTTTGCTGTTCATTGCAAAGGGATATTTTAAAGGCGGCAGCAAAGCTCCTTTGCGGCGGCGGTATTATAGCTTATTCTACCTGTACATTTGCTCCTGAAGAGGACGAGGGTATGATACAGGAGTTCTTAAATGAAAATACCGATTTTGAACTTATTGAATATGATAAGAGCGGCGGATTTATTGACGGAAGACCTGACTGGGTTGTAAATGGAAGTGATGAGCTTAAAAAATGCGGACGTCTTATGCCTTATAAGGTAAAGGGTGAGGGACATTTCCTAGGCCTTTTGCACAAGAAGGGCGAAGATATGAAAGTTGAACCGCCTAAAGACAGCACAGCAGATGAAAAACTGCTTGGTGATTACTATAAGTTTATGAAAGAGAATCTGAACATTGAAATAAAAGATAATCTTGTGCTGCATAAAGAAAGCCTTTTTACTGTTCCCTACTGCCTTGATTTAAGGGGGCTTAGAGTGAAAAGAAGCGGACTTTATTTAGGTGACTGCAAGAAAAACAGGTTTGAGCCAAGTCAGGCTTTTGCTATGACATTGAAAAAAGAGGATGTTAAAAACAGCATTGATTTTGAGCTTGGTGATGAAAACCTTGCAAGATATTTGAGAGGTGAAAGCTTTGCTGTTGACTGCCGTGACGGCTGGATTTTGGTTTGTGTTAAGGGTTATCCTCTTGGTTGGGGTAAGGTGCAGAAGGGCAGATTGAAGAATAAGTATTTGCCAAGTTGGATGAATTAGGAATAAATTTTCATTCAGCCGCATAAGCAGATGAATGAAAAAACATTTTATATATGAAATGTTAAAATATTATTTTTGTTTAGGTATGCTTTGGAAAGCAGTAAACTTAGGAAATACAGAGAGGAATAAAAATGGATTTTTTACCTGTAACAGTTGAGGATATGAAAAAAAGAGGCTGGGAACAGCCTGATTTTATATATGTATCGGGTGACGCTTATGTTGACCACCCGTCTTTTGGTGCGGCAATAATTACAAGAATGCTTGAAAGCAAGGGATACAAAGTTTGTGTTATACCGCAGCCTGACTGGAAAAGCACAAAGGATTTTACGAGGTTTGGTAAACCAAAACTTGCATTTCTTGTAAGCGGCGGAAACATTGATTCAATGGTAAACCATTATTCAGTTGCCAAAAAGAAACGTGATAAAGACCTATATTCTCCGGGAGGCGAAGGTGGTCACAGACCTGACAGGGCAACAATTGTGTACTGTCAGAAAATAAGAGAAGCTTACGGTAATTCTGTCAGTATATTGATAGGCGGTATTGAAGCGAGTTTAAGGCGTCTTTCTCACTATGATTACTGGGATAACAAGGTAAGGCGTTCAATACTGCTGGATTCACAGGCTGATTTGCTTATGTATGGTATGGGTGAGCACCAGATTACAGAAGTTGCTGAAGCTCTTGAAAGCGGTATTGAGGCTAGGGATATTACATTTGTCAGAGGTACTGTATACAAGACCAAGACACTTGAAAATATATATGAGGATTATATTAAACTGCCGCACTTTAAAGAGAGTTCCAAGGATAAAAGAGTGTATGCTGAGGGATTTTTAAAACAATATGAAAATACAGATGCAGTAACGGCTAAAATACTTGTTGAACCTTACAGTGACTGCTATGTGGTGCAGAATAAGCCATCGTTTCCGCTTACACAGTCAGAATTTGACTACAGCTATGGTCTGCCTTATATGAGAAATTACCATACTATGTATGAGGAAAAGGGTGGGATACCGGCCATAGAGGAAGTTAAATTCAGTATTATAAGCAACAGAGGCTGTTTTGGCAGCTGTAATTTCTGTGCCCTTGCTTTTCATCAGGGCAGAGTAATACAGGCGAGAAGCCATCAGTCTATAATGACAGAGGCTGAAAAAATAACGTGGGAGCCTGATTTTAAGGGATATATTCACGATGTGGGCGGTCCTACTGCCAATTTCAGACAGCCTGCATGTGAAAAACAGCTTACAAAGGGTGCTTGTAAAAACAGGCAATGTCTTTTCCCTGATGCATGTAAGAATTTAAAGGTTGACCATACAGACTATGTAAAGCTGTTAAGAAAGCTGAGGGAAATACCAAGGGTTAAAAAGGTATTTGTACGTTCGGGCATAAGATATGACTATCTGATATATGACAAGGACGAAACTTTCTTTAATGAGCTTTGCAAGTACCATGTAAGCGGTCAGCTGAAGGTTGCACCTGAACACGTTGTACCAAGAGTGCTGGGTAAAATGGGCAAGCCTTCAAGAGAAGTATATGACAAATTTACAAAGAAGTTTTATGAAATAAATAAAAAGATAGGCAAGGAACAGTATCTTGTGCCATATCTTATGAGTTCTCACCCAGGAAGTGACTTAAAGGCTGCTGTAGAACTTGCAGAATATTTAAGAGATTTAGGATATATGCCTGAACAGGTTCAGGATTTTTATCCTACTCCCGGTACACTGTCAACATGTATGTTCTACACAGGTCTTGACCCGCGGGATATGACAGAGGTCTATGTGCCGAAGACGCCTCACGAAAAAGCTATGCAAAGAGCTCTTATTCAGTACAGGCTGCCGAGAAACTATGACCTTGTCTATGAGGCACTTAATAAAGCGGGCAGAACGGATTTAATAGGATTTGATAAGCATTGCTTAATCAGACCAAGAAAAGCAGCTGAATTTGACAGAAAGCCAAAGAAAAAGGCTGTAGAAACGAGCAGGAAAAGAAAGCCTTTGAGAAATATACACAAGAAAAAAGGAAACAAGTAATGAAGAGTGTAATTGATTTTATAAAAAGAGAGGCGGTATTAACCTCTGCAGTATTGCTGGCAGTATTGTCTGCATTTGCAGTACCTCCTGACAGCAAATATTTAAGCTATATAGATATGAGGACAATTGGTCTGCTATTTGCATTAATGTCTGTTGTGACAGGCTTTAGTAAAATGGGTTTAATAAGAAAAACAGCAGAGTGTATAGTAACAGGAATGAGGGGGACAAGAGGTCTTGTGACTGTGCTTTGGGGTCTTTGTTTCTTTTCATCAATGGTAATAACCAATGATGTGGCTCTTATTACATTTGTTCCTCTTGCGGTGACTGTGCTTAATATATGCCATAAAAATAAACTTATTATATACACAGTGGTGCTTCAGACAATAGCGGCAAATCTGGGCAGTATGCTTATGCCTATGGGGAATCCTCAGAATTTATATATTTATACAAAATTTAATGTAAGATTTTCAGAATTTATTGCAATAACATTTCCTGTTATAGTTTTAAGTCTTGTATTGCTTTTTTGTGCAACACTTTTTGTAAAAAACGAGAATATTGATGTTAGTATTGGTGCAACTGATATAAAGGGCTCTAAAAGGAAAAAGGTAATGTACAGTCTTTTAGGGCTAATGAGTATATTGTCTGTTGTGAGGGTAATTGATTACAGATTAACTGCTGCAGCGGTGTTTATATGTCTTATAACAGCTGACAGAAGTGTATTAAAAAAGGTTGATTGGCTGCTGCTTGTGACTTTCTGTGCATTTTTTGTATTTGTGGGAAATATGGGAAGAATAGAGAGTGTGAAAAGTTTTGTAATGAACTTTGTTGCAGGACGTGAATTTGGTGCAGCTGTGCTGAGCAGTCAGTTTATAAGCAATGTGCCTGCCGCCGTTATGCTCAGCGGATTTACAGATAATTATAGGGCACTTATACTTGGAACAGACATTGGGGGACTGGGGACATTAATAGCGTCGCTTGCAAGTCTTATTTCCTTTAAACTGTATGCCCTTACAGAAAAGCCTGAAAAGGGTAAATACATTGCTGTATTTAGCGGTTTAAACATAATTTTTATTGTTATACTTATTGTGTTTAAAGTAATATTTTATTAAGTTTTCTTTATGATAAAAGATTTATAATTAAGTGCTGAGGGGACTGAGGTCAAAATATATTTTAAAAGTTATTGTTGCTTTTAAAGTATAAATATGTTATTATAAATAAAAAATGATTGGAGTTGAAAAGATGTACAATATTTCTTGCTGATAAAACAGGGCATAATCAAACGAAAAGGCGTGGGACAAGTCCGTCTGTTTTTATTATGTCAATGCAGGAAAGTTGTATATTTCTTTGACCTAAATGATATAGAACTAAAATCCTTTCAGGGGATTTTTCTGTGTATATTTATGGGCTGCGGGAATTACTTTCCTTGCAGCCCTGTTTTTATATTTAATTTATGAATATGCAGATTAATCAAGGGTACAAAGGGAGGATGAGACTATGTCGTTAATTAATGTTTCAAATTTAAATTTTGCTTATGAAGGAAGTTATGACAATATTTTTGAAAATGTTAGTTTTCAGATTGATACAAACTGGAAACTTGGATTTGTAGGAAGAAACGGAAGAGGCAAGACAACATTTTTAAATTTACTTATGGGAAAATATGAATACAGCGGGAATATTACAGCTTCTGCAGAATTTGAATATTTTCCTTTTGATGTAAAAGATAAAAGCAGAAATACAATTGAAGCTGCAGGAGAAATTTATGCTGATTTTGAGGAATGGGAGCTTATAAGGGAAATGTCGTTGCTTGAAGTAAGTGAAGATGTGCTTTACAGACCTTTTGAAACGTTGTCAAAAGGGGAACAGACAAAGATAATGCTTGCGGCTCTTTTTATAAAAAAGAACAGCTTTTTGCTAATAGATGAGCCTACAAATCACCTGGATATGAAAGGCCGGAAAATACTTTGTAATTACTTGAAGAGGAAGAAAGGTTTTATTTTAGTATCTCATGACAGAACTTTGCTTGACGGCTGTGTTGACCATATAATTTCAATAAATAAGGCTAACATTGAAATTCAAAGAGGAAATTTTTCGTCATGGATGACTAATAAAGAAAGACAGGATACATTTGAACTTGGAGAAAATAAGAAAATAGCCGGAGAAGTATACCGCCTGAAAGAGGCGGCTAAAGAAACATCTTCATGGTCTGACGCAGGTGAAAAAACAAAATTCGGAATGAAAAATTCAGGTTCAAAGATTGACAGAGGGTATGTGGGACATAAATCCGCAAAAATGATGAAAAGGTCAAAAGCTATTGAGAACAGACAGCAAAAGGCTATATGTGAAAAATCTAAACTTTTAAAAAATATAGAAAACAATGAAGAGTTGAAAATTTCACCGCTTGTTTATTTCAGAAGCAATATATTAACTTTAGATAATGTTTCTCTATATTACAGCGGAAAGACTGTGTGCAGAAATGTAAGTTTTAGTGTTGATAGAGGAGAGCGTGCAGTGCTTTCGGGAAGAAACGGCTGCGGAAAGTCAAGCATTTTAAAACTTATATGCGGTGAAAATATAGAATATACAGGGAATTTCAGCAAAGGAAGCCAGCTTGTTATATCTTATGTTTCTCAGGACACATCACATCTTCAAGGAGATTTATCTCAATATGCAAGGAGTAACAATATTGATGAAAGTCTTTTTAAAGCAATACTCAGAAAAATGGATTTTTCAAGAATACAATTTGAAAAGGATATTAAAGATTTCAGCGGAGGGCAGAAGAAAAAAGTGCTATTGGCAAAAAGCCTTTGTGAAAGGGCACACATTTATATATGGGATGAACCCCTTAACTTTATTGATGTTATGTCACGTATGCAAATTGAAAAGCTGATAATGGATTTTAAACCAACTATGCTTTTTGTTGAGCATGATAAGGCTTTTTGCGATAATATAGCAACTAAGAAAATACTTTTACATTAATAACATAATTAATGTAAAAAAGGAGTTTAAATGTTCATGAAAATGAGAAGAAAAAGATGGGACCTTTAAACAACATTGTATGTTTGAATTAAGTGTTGTGTATATGTTGGGAAAAGGGACTTGCTGAGTTTGTTAAAGATAAATAAAAATATAAAAAATAAGGAATTGCCGTATCAAAGCGGCAATTCCTTTATTTTATTCAAAAAGGTTCTTTTTATAAAATCTGATAAACAGTGCAGTTGTTGTCAAAGCGGCAATAATATCCGAAATTGGTTCAGCAAGAAGTACAAGAAACACCCTTGGTGAATCATTTACAAAGTTTGCTATAGGAGCTGACAATGATGCGGCAAATTCAAAGCCCCCAAAAGCAACAGGCAGTATATAGATAAGAGGTATAAGGAGAAATACCTTTCTTAAAAGTGCCATACAAAGTGAAATTTTTGCCTGACCAAGTGCCATAAAACTTTGCTGACAGCCAATCTGCAAGCCAAATATTGTCATTCCTATAAGAAAAACTTTAATTGACCATCTTGAAAATTCGATGTATGTTTGGTCTGTTGTAAAAATCTCTACAAATAAATCTGAAAAAAGTATTATAGAGCCGGCAATAAGTATTGTTGCACCTGTTGTCAGCTTAATTACAAATTTAAAGCATTCCCTTACTCTTGAATATTTCTTTGCACCGTAATTATAGCTTAATATGGGTTGTGTGCCTATCATTATGCCTTGTGTGGGGAGTGATACGCACTGTAAAAGTGTATTCATAATACTCATTACACCTACAGCAGTTGTTCCGCCGTATATTGAAAGTCTGTTGTTAAATGAAATTTGTAAAAGGCTCTCTGTACTTATCATTATAAATGAAGAAATACCGAGAGAACATATTGCAAATATAATTTTTAAATCAGGCTTTAAATAAATTCTTCTGAGTTTGACTGTAGTTTTTTCACTTGTTATAAATTTAAGTACCCATATACATGAAACGCCTTGTGATAAAATTGTGGCAATGGCAGCACCTTTTATACCCATATTAAAAACGTATATAAAAATAGGATCAAGTATTATATTTAATACTGCTCCTAAAAGGACTGTTTTCATACCCATTTTTGTAAATCCCTGCGTGTTTATATAAGCGTTCATACCTACTGTAAGCTGTACAAATATTGTGCCTATTACATAAATTGATATGTAACTTTTGGCAGGTTCTATAGTAAGAGCATCTGCACCAAAAAGGTAAAGCATAGGCTCACTGAATAAAAGTACTGAAAGGGTAATCAGTATTGATGAAATAATAAGGCATATAAATGAATTTGCCATTATCTGTTCTGCTTTTTCCTGATTTTTTTCACCCAGTTTTATTGCACAGAGAGGGGCACCGCCCATACCAAAAAGCAGTGTAAAAGCATTTATAAGTGTAATTATGGGAAGTGTTATACCAAGGGCTGCCATTGCAACAGTACCGTTTGCCGTATGCCCGATATATATTCTGTCAACCATATTATATATCATTGTGACAAGCTGTGCAATTATTGAAGGAATGGCGAGACTTATTACAAGTTTTGGGATACTTCCTTCTGCAAGTTTGTGATTTACCTGGTTGTTTTGATCGTTAATACTCATAGTAACCTCCTTGTTACAAAATAAATGGCTGCGTAATACGCAGCATAAATTAAATGTTATGTTAAATTTTGCGTTATTTCAAGAGAACTGAAAAATTCTCTTACTTTTTCTCCCCATATCAATTCAAGGGATTTGTCAAGGCTGAATTCTTTTTGAGAAGTACCTGTAACAACACCTACTTTATCCTCTTCAAATACTATGTTGAGAAAGCACGCTTGTGCATTGGGGTGTATTTTTTCTGCTGCCTTTGAAGAAAGAGACATAACAAATTTCATACTTTTGGGTTTTTTCTTTCCTTTTATAAGTTCAAAAATATAAGGTCTTAGTTCCTGCCAGCGGCAGTAATCCCTTTCGGGAACGTCATCAAACCATATTTTATTAAGGCGGCAGTCAATATTAAAACTTACAAAGGTGGTAAGCTCGCAGCTTCTTACCTCAAATTTGTCAAATATATTTTCTTTTAAAAATATATTCATAAATTTCTTAATATCTTCACCATCTATGTAAAAGCTGTACATATCAACTCTCCCTGTAAATTAAGTATCTTAGGTATTATTATATCACAATTGGTGAAAAATAACAATATTGCAGTGTGAAATATTAAATAATAATACAGAATAAAAAAGAAAAAACGAAAAATATTATTAATAATAACTTCAAACCTTGCATATTTCGATAAAATATATTATAATTGATTCTATATAATTAATGTACTTACAGACAGAGGGGTTACTATGGATTTGTTATCTAAGCTAAAAGAGGTATCTGCTTCAAAAAGTTTTGAAGAAAGTAAAAATTATTATTTCCAAACTCATCTGTGTGAAGGGAATGGTCAGGAGGTTAAAGTTATGCTTGACTTTACACTCTCCTATGATAAAAATGACAGTATTTTGCGTTTTGGCATTTGTCCTTGCTGCGGCAAATGCTTTTATCATAAAGATTACGAGTCTAAGGGCTTTTAGGAGGTAACTATGGAAAGTAATAATGAGAATAAAGAAGCGGTGTATGGTAATTTTATAAATACTATTATTGAAGAAGATTTGGAAGATACATCTAAAGTTGTTACCAGATTTCCGCCGGAACCTAACGGTTATCTGCATTTGGGTCATGCAAAGAGTATATGTCTTAATTTTGGGCTTGCAAAGCAGTACGGAGGCAAGTGCAATCTTAGATTTGATGACACTAACCCTGCAAAAGAGGATACAGAGTTTGTTAATTCAATTAAAAATGACATAAAGTGGCTGGGCTTTGACTGGGAGGACAGGCTGTTCTTTGCCTCAAGTTATTTTGATAAAATGTATAAATATGCTGTAGAACTTATTAAAAAGGGATTAGCATTTGTGTGCGATATGTCTGCTGAAGAAGTGAGACTTTCAAGAGGTACATTAACAGAGGCAGGAAAGGAAAGTCCTTACAGAAACAGAAGCGTTGAGGAAAACCTTGATTTGTTTGAAAGAATGAAAAACGGTGAGTTTGCCGACGGTGAAAAGACATTGAGAGCTAAAATTGATATGTCATCACCGAATATAAATATGAGAGACCCTGTAATATACAGAATTGCCCATTTGACACATCACGCAGCAGGTGATAAGTGGTGCATTTATCCTATGTATGACTTTGCACATCCTGTTGAGGATGCTATAGAGGGGATTACTCATTCTATATGTACAATGGAATTTGAGGACCATAGACCGCTGTATGACTGGGTTGTTAATAATATTGACTTTGATGTTAAGCCAAGACAGGTCGAGTTTGCTAAGCTTAATCTTGAAGATACTATAATGGGTAAGAGATATTTAAGAAATCTTGTGGAAACAAATCAGGTAGACGGCTGGGATGATCCAAGACTTATCACACTTTCAGGTATAAGGAGACGTGGATATACTCCTGAAGCTGTCAGAAATTTCTGTGCAAGTGTCGGTGTGTCAAAGGCCAATTCTGTTGTTAGCCTTGCTCAGCTTGATTACTTTGTAAGAGAGGACTTGCAGCCAAGAGTACCTGTTGTTATGGCTGTACTCGACCCTGTTAAGCTTGTTATTACAAATTATCCTGAAGGTCAGACAGAGATGCTTGAAATTGAAAACCATGCTAAGGATGAAAGCTTTGGAAAGAGAATGGTACCGTTTTCAAGAGAGCTTTACATTGAAAGAGAAGATTTTATGGAAGAACCGCCTAAAAAGTTTTTCAGACTTGCTCCGGGTAAGGAGGTAAGGCTTAAGGGTGCATATTTTGTGACTTGTACTGATGTTATTAAGGACGAAGACGGCAATGTAACAGAAATACACTGCACCTATGACCCTGCAACAAAGTCAGGTCTTGACTTTACAGCAAGAAAAGTTAAGGGCACAATACATTGGGTAAATTGCGAAACTGCTGTTAAAGCAAAAGTAAATTTATATGAAAATCTTGTTGTGGCAGATGAAACATCTGACAATGGGTATAAACTTAATCCTGAGTCATTAAAAGAAATTGATGCTTATATAGAACCGTCAATAAATAGTGCTGAGCCAATGGACAGATTTCAGTTTATGAGAAACGGTTACTTTATTGCGGATAGTAAGCATTGTAAAAAGGATAATTTGGTGTTTAACAGAATTGTGTCTTTAAAGAGTTCTTTTAAGCCAAATAAGTAATCCTTGCGGAGGTTTAATAATGAGTAAAGACAGATATGATGTATATGATGACTTTGACGATGTTCAAAGACGCCGTAAAAATTCTTCTCCTAACGGTAAAAAGGGAAAAAAACGTAAAAAGAAAAGAAGTCTGAAAGCAAAGTTTTTTATGGTGCTTTCTCTGGTATTGTTTGTGTACTGTGCAGGAGCCTTGGCATACTTTGGATACCAATATTATATTGAAGATTCTACAAGTGTAAAAAATGACAGTGACAGAGATAATATAGGACTTCTTGACAGTCTTGTGAAACCTAAGCTTAAGGAAAGAACTACATTTGCTATAATGGGTGTTGATAAAGAGGGAGACAGAACAGATACTATTATGCTCTGCTGTTATAATCAAACTCTTGATGAGTTGAGTATTATTTCTGTTCCGAGAGACACTCTTATTGAAGTAAGTCATGAAGCATTTAATATGCTTCAGGAAGAGTATCCTGAACCGGGGCAGAGAGGTATGAAGATAAATGCTATTTACCATTATGGTCAGGACAAGTATGGCATACCGTTTCTTAAAGAAGAGCTTGAAGAATTTGCAGGAGTACCTATTGATTATTACTGCAAGGTCAACTTTGACGCTTTTGACTATCTTATAGACGCTATAGGCGGTGTTGAGTACAATGTTCCTATGGATATGGATTATGATGATCCTGCACAGGATTTAAGTATTCATTTAAAAGCAGGACCTCAGGTACTTAACGGTGAACAGGCCGAGGGATTAGTCAGATTTAGATATGGCTATTCAAATGCAGATATAGGAAGAGTTGCAACACAGCAGGACTTTGTTAAAGAACTTTTGAAGCAGCTTGTAAGTAAGGATAATTTCTTTAAGAATGCACCTGCTTATCTTAAAACTTTCTTTAAATATATTGAAACAGATGTTAAGCTTACTGACGCTGTTAAGTATATGTCTGTTATTAAGGATTTCAATACTGACAATATATATACATATACTTTGCCAGGTGATGTTGGTTCTTTATACGGCATTTCAGGAGGCTGGATTGTCAATGAAGCAGAAGCAAAGGCTTTGTGCTATGACATATTCCAAAAACCTGTAAGTGAAATACAGGCAGAAAGAGCTGCCGCAGCCGCACAGGCAAATGGTGAAGTTCCATCTGCACCTGTGTTCAATGATAAAACACTGACTATACAGGTAATGAACGGCGGATATACCAACGGTATGGCTTCAGCTGTACAGTCAAAGCTCTTAAATAACGGGTACAATGTTACATCTATAGGAACTTATCAGGGAGATAAGACTGACAATACAAGAATATATGTAAGCAAAGAGGGAATGGGTAAAGAATTGCAAAAGGAATTCCCGGGTGCTGAACTTATTACAGACAGTTCTGTGACAGGGTCTTATGACATTGTTGTTGTAATTGGTATAAATGAAGAATAAGTAAATTTGCGTGTCTTGTTTAGCGAGGCACGCATATTTTATTTATGGGGAATAAGGAAATATTTTTTAGCTTTATAAAGGTAACTGAATAAAATAAAAAAATATTTTTTAAGTTAAAAATAAGTTTAATGATAAAGTAAAACTAACAATTGTAATTTATAAATTGTATTTGCAATAATATGTGATATGATGTAAAATAAAGCTATACTAAAATAAAAAGGTGATATTATGATAAAAAAAGTCGGTATTTTAGGTTTGGGTGCTCTGGGCGGAATGTACGGCGAATTTCTGACAAGGGCTGCAGGATATGAAAATGTATTTGTAATTGGCGACAGGGAAAGAATAGGACGCTATAAAAAAGACGGGGTATATATAAATGACAGCAAAATTGACTTTAATTATGCTGAAGAAGCTATTAAAGTGGATTTACTCATTGTGGCTGTTAAGTTTCCTCATCTTGAAAAGGCTCTTGAAAGTGCAGTTGATTTTGTTGATGAGAAAACAATAATTATATCCCTTTTAAATGGAGTAACAAGTGAAGAGATAATTAAAAGAATTCTTGGAAAGGGCAGAATATTATACTGCGTTGCCTATGGTATGGATGCACAGAAATATGGAAACAGTATTAAGTTTAAAAACTATGGTATGCTTGCTGTAGGAGAAAAGGAAAACGTAGAATTGTCAGATACTGTTAAGGAACTTAAAGAGTTTTTTGACAGTATTAATTTTAAATATGAAATACCCCTCTCTATGACAAATAAAATGTGGAGCAAATTTATGTTTAATGTGGGTATTAATCAAGTGTGTGCCGCTTATAATCTGTGTTATGGTGATGTTCAGCAAGAGGGGTTATACAGAAACAAGATGATTGAGGCAATGAAGGAAGTTGTTGACGTTGCTGAAAAAATGAATTTGCCTCTTTGTGATAAAGATATAGATTATTGGCTTGATGTTACTGATAAGCTTTATTCTGAGAGTATGCCTTCAATGGCACAGGATATTATGAATGGAAATAAAACGGAAGTTGAAATATTTGCCGATACAGTTATTAGGCTTGGAAGAGAAATTGATATTAAAACGCCTGTAAATTGTGAACTTGGCAAAATTATTCACGAAAAGGAAAAAAACTATGAATTATAAAATAATACTGGAATATGAGGGTACTCATTACAAGGGGTGGCAAAGGCAGATAAGCACTGAGAATACTATACAAGGAGCTATTGAAAGTGCTATTTGTGAAGCAACAGGAGAAAGTGTGGAGATAAACGGTTCAGGCAGAACTGATGCAGGAACTCACGCACTGGGGCAGACAGCCAGCTTTAAACTTAAAAATGAGTATGAAAACCTTATGGATATGATAAATGAAAAATTGCCTGCAGATATTAGAATATTGTCCTGTGAAAAGGTAAGTGACAGATTTCACGCAAGGCTTAATGCTGTAGGAAAAACCTATTGTTATAAAATAGATACAGGCAAAAAAATGAATGTCTTTACAAGGAGAACCATAAATCACTTTGAAGCAGACCTTGATATGGATAAAATGAAAGCTGCTGCTGCAAAGCTTACAGGCACTCACGATTTTAAATCTTTTTGTGCCAACAAGAGAATTAAAAAGTCTACAGTAAGGACTATATATAATATTGACATTGAAAAAAGGGGCAGTGAAATTACGTTTACCTATAAGGGCAACGGTTTTCTCTACAATATGGTGAGAATATTGACAGGAACCATTATTGAAATTGGTATGGGTAAAATACCTCTTGAAGAACTGGACGGCATTATTGAGGCAAGGGACAGAAGCAAAGCAGGTCTTACTATGCCTGCAAGAGGTCTTACCCTTATGTGTGTGGAATACAAGGAGGATAAATAATGGAAGAATTTTATAAAAGGATAAGAGCAAGAAGTGATGAAAAGCCCAGACTTATGACAGGCATTATTGCCGTATTTTATTTTTGTATAGGTATGGGTTTTACGGGAATTAAATTTAACAGTAATTTGACTATGATTATATCCTGTATTCTGTGTCTTTATATGGCGTCATTGGTATATGCTGTTGTAAAGGGCAATATTGCAAAGGCAATTATAAACTGTGGATTGTTTTTTGTTTTAGGTGTTTTGTTTAAGTTTATGGCTGTTATGTCAGTACTTAATGTGACAGATATTGTATTTGCGGCAGGGTTATTTGTGATATTCTTTGGTATCGGTACTATACTTGGCAAGGTATGGTATGGCAAATATATGGATTAATTATTGAAAATAAACAGAAAATGTGATATGCTGTTTGTAATAGGAATTAAAATAATAATAAACTAAAGAAGCAGTTTATAAACCGAGGTGGATACAATGGAAAAAATTAAAGTAATGAGCATATTTGGTACTCGTCCGGAGGCAACAAAAATGGCTCCTCTTATTAAAGCAATGGACAAATGTGATGAAATTGAACAGATTGTGTGTGTTACTGCACAGCACAGACAGATGCTTGATCAGGTGCTTGAAATATTTGATTTAAAACCTGACTATGATTTGGATATTATGACACAGCGTCAGACATTAACCAGTATTACTACAAAGGCTCTTACAGGACTTGAGGAAGTAATGAGTGAAGCTAAACCTGACCTTGTGCTTGTACATGGTGATACAACTACTACATTTGCAGGTGCTTTGGCGGCTTTTTACAGCGGAATTAAGCTGGGACACGTTGAAGCAGGACTTAGAACCTATGACAAGACACAGCCTTTCCCTGAGGAGATGAACAGAGTTCTTACAGGACATATGGCAGATCTGCACTTTGCTCCCACTCCTCTTGCAAAAGAGCATTTGCTAAAGGAAAACATAAGTGAAGAGGGTATATTTATAACAGGAAATACAGCTGTTGACTGTCTTAAACACACTATAAGGGAAAACTTTAAATTTGAGCTTGACGAGCTTAACAACATTGATTATAAAAACAAGAGAGTAATAACTATGACTGCTCACAGAAGAGAAAACCTTGGAGAGCCTCTTGAAAATATATGCAGGGCTGTGTTAAGGCTTGTCAATGACTATGATGATATTGAAGTGGTATATGCAGTACACTTTAATCCAGCCGTAAGAGAGGTTGCTGAAAGAATATTGGGAGGCAATGACAGAATTCACCTTGTTGACCCTCTTGATATTGTAAATATGCATAATCTTATGAATTTAAGCTATTTGGTAATGACTGACAGCGGCGGATTGCAGGAGGAAGTGCCTTCAATGGGTAAACCTGTTCTTGTGTTGAGAAATGTAACAGAAAGACCTGAAGGTGTTGAAGCCGGTACTCTTAAACTGGCAGGAGTTCATGAAGACGAAATTTATGCAGAGGCTAAGGAACTCCTTGACAACAAGGAAAGCTATGATAAAATGGTTGCTGCTAAAAATCCATTTGGTGACGGATATGCTGCCGAAAGAATTGTTGAGGCTATACGCTATCACTTTGGATTGAGAAAGGACAGACCTGAAGACTATTAATATATTAAATTGTAAAACAGCTGACGGGCTTGCCGACGATATTGTTTGGTAAGCCTTTTTTAAGAGAGGTTTTTATGAATATGGATTTTGGTTTTCTGACCTATTTTGTTGTTTTTTATATGTATTGCTTTCTGGGCTGGTGCTTTGAAAGTACTTATGTTTCTATTGGCAAAAGAAAGTGGGTAAACAGAGGTTTTATGAAAGGACCGTTTTTGCCCATATACGGCAGCGGTGCTGTAACAATATTGTTTGTAACTGCACCTGTAGTTTCAAATCCTGTGCTTGTGTATATTTTAAGTGTTGCGGCGGCTACGGTTCTGGAACTTGTTACAGGGGTTGTAATGGAAAAGCTTTTTAAAATAAGATACTGGGACTACAGTAAGGATTTTATGAATTATAAGGGGTATATTTGCCTTAAATCAAGTATAGTATGGGGATTTATGGGCTTGCTTGCTACCTATGTTATTAATGAACCTGCTGTGAAAATTATAAATTCTGTTCCTGTTTTTATAACAGGAATATTGGTTCTGGTCATTACGGTAATTTTTGTTGTTGATTTTGCAGGGTCATTCAGAGCTGCCTACAATCTGAGAGAAATAATATTGAATAATGCTAAGCTTATGAAAGAACTTAATGATATTAAACTTGAGATAACAGCTGCTATAGATGAGAAGAGAACAGAGTTAAATGAAAAGAAGGAAGCTATGGTCTCAGAGATAAAAGACAAGATAGAAACAGCACTTTCATATACTGAAATTGATGATGTAATACTGGAAAAAATAGGGGAATTAAAAAATCTTGATATTGAGGAATATATAAGTAAATGGCAGGATAAAGCAACACAGTTAAGGGAAAAAATTAAAGCAATTGATAAAAGTAAAATTAATTTGTTAAAAAGAAATCCCTCTGCTAAATCAAGATTTGGATTTTTAAAAGAAATAAAAGAGAATAATAAAAAGTAATAAGAAATAAAAACGGCGGTGATTAAATATTATGATACGTGAAATAAATGAAAATGACAGAGAAATATTTTTGGAGCTGGCTGATGAGTTTTATCACTCAGAGGGTGTACTGCATCCTATACCTGAGGAAAACCATATAAAGACTTTTAATGAGATTATATCAAAATCTCCCTATGTCAGTGCCTATATAATTGAGTATAATTCCAAAGCGGCTGGATACGGACAGCTTTCCT
>ULQT01016216.1_pt1 | contig 18890 bp, 16 predicted proteins | sample 1954791 | NCBI WGS metagenome assembly ULQT01 (sample SAMEA4835663, study PRJEB28245) | human gut metagenome | biome: gut microbiome; material: fecal sample | place: Denmark | collected 2008 | reverse complement strand
ATACCCTATAAGCTCTTCGATCCACCCGGCCGCCATTCCGGGAATCATCATCCCGAGAGCCATAAATGCCGTACAAATTGCATAATGAGCGGTCTTGTGTTCTCCTTCCGAGATATAGATCATGTACAACATATAAGCCGTGAAACCGAATCCATAACCGAACTGTTCAACCGCAACCGCAATATTTATCCACAACAGGCTTTCCGGTTGCATATAAGATAAATAAACATAAACCAAATTAGGTAAAGATATAGCCAAAGCCATCGGCCACAACCAGAAATGCAATCCCTTTCGGGATGCAGCTATTCCGCCCAATATTCCACCGATAGTCAAAGCAATGACTCCCACAGTTCCGTAAACCATCCCGACTTCTCCGGTCGTTAATCCCAATCCTCCGGCATCCCGGTCATCAAGCATAAAAGGAGAAGCAAGTTTCAACAATTGCGATTCTGCCAATCGATAAGTCAACATAAAAAGAATGCCGATTCCGATTTCTTTTTTTCGAAAAAAAGAGACAAAAGTCTTCCAAAACTCACGGAACACCTCCTTTACCGTACAAAAACTGCCTTGTATGTCTCCGGAGGGACGAGGAAGTACCCATCTATGATATCCGGATAAAAACAAAAACATTCCGGCCAATACAAAAAAAGTAATCGACCATGCAAACGGGATATTACCCGATAATCCCCTGAACAAAGCCTCACTTTTTCCGGTAAGCATCGCATCTGCCCGAATAACCATATAAGCAGGCTTATCTCCATTTAAATGGGTAAAAACCAGCCTTTCTCCTGCAATTAATTGAAAACTGTTATCTCCCCGCCGTAAATGAGTGTTCAACACGATTTCTCTATCCGGCTCAGGTATTTTTATCGGTTTAACAGAAATAATTCCGACATTTCCCGACACGACGGAATTTTCCGTTTTCGCATTCTCTTCGTCACCGAAATGTTTCCGTATAAAATTTCCTAAAGGACGTGAAACATAATTCTCCCACCAAGATTCTGTCACAAGTCTTTTAGCTTTATTTGGCGACATCGTAACCTCCTCTGCAGGAACAAAACCTTGCTGCCTGTTATAATTATTTACTCTCGATACCACATTCTGTACACTGTCTACCGAAATTGTACCGGGAGCTATATAAAGAGTCGAAGATGAAAGGACAAAATCTTTCTGACTCGTAATGAATCGTTCATTTTCGGGAACAGGTGAATTCATCACTTTAAATTCCACAGGAGAATATCCCGAAACGATTTCAAGCCACCCGGCAAGAATAATCAACAGACCTTGCCCCGTAATCATGGCAATGCGGTAAAAAGTGCTGCGAATGCCGACATAAAGAGATTGCTCATGAGGTGTAAGAGCAATCATATAAAATCCATCGGCAGCAATATCATGGGTGGCCGAACTGAATGCCAGCAACCAGAAAAACGCAAGCGTAACCTGCAAAAAGAACGAAGTGGGAATCGTAAATGCAATCCCGGCAAGTCCGGCACCGACCAACAACTGCATCATTATTATCCACCAGCGCCGGGTTTTTAAAATATCGACAAAAGGACTCCACAAAGGTTTCAACACCCACGGCAGATACAACCAACTGGTGTATAAGGCAATCTCTGTATTGGATACTCCCATGCGCTTATAAAGAATCACGGCAATAGTCATTACTGCGACATAAGGTATTCCTTCTGCAAAATAAAGCGTCGGAATCCAGCACCACGGTGACCGTCTGTTTATTTTTCTCAGTGACATATCGGCTCTTATATTTTACGCCATTCCTTGCATATTCGGTTTGTTTCTTCTGAAGTTAAAGACACTTGCATAAATATATCTACAATCTCTTCTTTTGTAAATCGTTCGAAATCGGATTTACGAGGTAACGGAACGACTCCGCTCAAATCAATAGCCCCCGGACTGATCAACCGCTGTTTATCCCCTTCTTCATAATATTGAGTCGGACGATGTGTACGGCGGGGTAATATCCATAGCCTCCACACCGGAGCTTCATAAGTACACAATATATTCATCATCGGTTCTGTATCTCCATTGAGAACAGGCAATAATCGCAAGAGCAAGTCAAAGGCTTCGGCAATTCTATCCATTTGTCCCGATTCTACAAAAAACACGCTTTGAGGCCATCGTTTGAGCCTGCCTAACAAAATATCTCCGTCTCGATATACCGCCTCTCCTTGTTCACGATAAATATCGCTCCAAAGATACTCCAACGGGACAAATCCTTTGTTACCTGCCTGAAAATGCATGTGATCGGGAGCAGAAGCCCCGCAACGAGGACCGTTGTAAAAGACGATATAACGGTCGATAGCCCTGGCTAAATCCAGCATATCGTTCAAGCGGCCACAAATAGTCTGCGGTGTATGTATGACAGACGGTATAGTCAGATGTTTAGGGAAAATAGGATACGGATTGGCAAGCATGACATACTTCCCGGTAACAGTAATCCCGACTTGCTCCGCCGGTCTGTTTTCTTCACAAAGAAAACATTTCCGGTTTTGAATAGATTGCCGGTCGACAACTGCCGCTGCCGAACGTATTCGTTCCGGATTAAACTGTAATGTAACGGGAACTCCTTCCACAAAGACAATCCGAGTTTCCACCCGTTCCAGTGCCTGACAGTTTTTATCGAGTAATGCCCACACGGAGCGTTGCTCTCGGATGAGGCGATCTGCACAGTCCGAATCGATCTCAAATTTATTCATCTTTCATTCATTTTTTTCCGCACTTCTATTTCGAAACTACGCAATTTGTCTTTATACGAATTATTTGCATTTATTTTTTCTACGACAAGTGCGGCATCCGAATTACCCTCCCAACGACGACAAAGATATATCGGCTCATAGATGCGTCCTATTTTATAACTTCGCGAGAACATCAGTCCGAGAGCATAATCCTCGCCATAACTGGTATTCGGTACGGTAAACTTTCGCAGCAATTCGGTACAAAAAGCACGTGGCGCACCCAACCCGTTAATGCGTAAAGCGTTATTATGCCCATTTTCGTCTGTCCATTCCCGATGATCGATAATACCCGGCGGAATGACCTGCATATCGAAATCGGTCATAATGTAGCTGCCTACCACCATGGCGCATTGCTCACGATGAAACATGTCTATAATTCTTTGCAACGTATGCTTGTCTTTATAAACATCATCGCTATCGAGCTGTACAGCATATTTTCCACATTGAGATGCAAATATCCCGACATTCCAACACCCGCCTATTCCGAGTTTGTCTTCTTTGGGGATAAGATGAATCAGTTTTCCATCCGAACTCAGATCTTTTAAAATGTCCGTTGTTCCGTCCGTCGAATGATTATCTACGACAATTACATTGAAAGGGAAATCGGTCTCCTGTCCCAATGCCGAACGTACAGCATCCCCAATTGTTCTCGCCCGGTTATATACCGGAATAACGACCGAAGCCTCCACGTCAAACTTCATTGCAGATGCATCGAACGTTCGTGTTCGTGCAGGAAGCCACGCACCGATCGTTTTCAAATAATCGGTACAAACTCGTTCCATCTCTATCTGTACGGCACGGTTGCGCGGATCGACATAGTCAAACTGCTTTTCTCCGGATTTACGGAAATCATATTCGCCTTGAGAATATAAAAACTCAGGGATATGTACAGGCAAACTTTTTCGGGAAACCCGTAAACGCAAATCATACCATCCCGCATAACGGTATATCTCTTTCATCTGTCCGGCAGCCTCCCGAATAGAGCGATTCCGATAAAACAGAATAGTCCCGAAATCAAAATCATCCCTTATACTGCCGGATAGATAATCTATTACCGGATGTTTTTCTTCCTTTCCGGCAATGTTTTTATAGTAATCGGCATAACAAAGTCCCGATCCCGTATCTTCCGCAATACGGATAAAACGGTCTATTGCACAACTCCCAAAACATACGGGACTATATCCCGAACAAAATATCGTATAACCGTCTTCAGGAATATTTTCGGCAATTTGCCGTATGGTTTCCGTAGAGTACAAATCATCGACAAACAAAGACCTGCACCCTTCGATACCCGGATCATTCCGGTCTTTTGATAACAAAAGCATTATCGATAACGGATAACGGCTCTTTTTGAGAGAAGCGACAGTCGAAGATACTTGCTCGACAGAATCAAAAGGGAGAAAACAAGATATTACAGGAGATTCCATAATTATGATTATTGGTGTTTCATATATTCATCGACAGCTTTCTTTACCGATCTGTGCAGTAGCAGTAGCTCCTTTGCCGTATCATAATCCAAGCCCGTTTCTTCCACAATCATGCGAGCCCCCCGATCTATCAGTTTCTGGTTGGTCAATTGCATATTCACCATTCGGTTGCCTTTCACCCGACCCATTTTTATCATTGTGGCGGTAGAAATCATATTTAAAACCAGCTTTTGCGCCGTACCCGATTTCATACGTGTACTTCCGGTCACGAACTCTGGTCCTACGATGATCTCGATAGGAATATCAGCTTCCCGAGAGACCGGAGAACCCGGATTACAAGAAATGGAAGCCGTAAGAATTCCGGCTTTCCGACAGTGATGCAACGCTCCGATCACATAAGGCGTCGTACCGGATGCTGCAATTCCGATTACCGTATCGAGGGGACCGACATTGCGGTCGCAAAGCTCTTTCCAACCCTTCTCAGCACTATCTTCTGCAGCTTCTACCGGATTGCGCAATGCAGTATCGCCTCCGGCTATGAGTCCGATCACATAAGTATTCGGCATGCCGTAAGTGGGAGGAATCTCCGAAGCATCCAATACGCCGAGCCGTCCGCTCGTACCTGCCCCTAAATAAAAAATACGACCGCCCCGTTTCATCTTCGGGACAATCGCTTCTACCAGTTTTTCGATCTGAGGTATTGCCTTTTCTACCGCAACGGCAACTTTTTTATCCTCTTCGTTGATTCCTACAAGTAATTCATGTACCGATTTCTCTTCCAAATGATCATGTAAAGAGGGCATTTCGGTTATTTTTTCAAATTTCATCTTAATTCAGTTTGCTGCATTTAAATGATATTTTACAAGTTCCGTAACAGGAGCGGATAGAATTTTACCGACCGTCAAAGAAAGAGATCGCGCCACCTCTAACAATACCGGACGGTAATAATATGCCACAGAACCTACCATGTGCACCGTTTCTCCTTGAGGATAATGCAGAACGTTTCTACGAAAAAAAGATGTGAATGCATTGACCGCCAATAGCCGTATTTCAGGTTCGTCAAGATTTTCCGCAACAAACGGAGAAAGCGAAGCGAGAAACCGGTTCGGAAACGGCTCTTTATAAACAGCTTGTAAAATCTGTTCCCGAGAAAGTTGAAAACGGGCAAAAAAACGATCTCTTAACGGTTGGGAAAGTTCCTCTTTCAGGCAATCCGCCACCAAACGTCGTCCTAAATCCGCACCGCTACCTTCATCTCCCAAGATAAAGCCGAGAGGCGAAACATGCTGCTCTATATTTTTCCCATTATAATAACAAGAGTTCGACCCTGTCCCCAATATACAGGCAATACCCGATTCATGCCCGCATAACGCTCGTGCAGCACCTAACAAATCGCTGTTTACTTCGACTTGGTCACAACCGATCACATATCGTAATAATCCCGAAATCATCTGGCATTGAATCGGAGTAGCACACCCGGCTCCATAAAAAAAGACTTCGGTTATATCGGTAACAGGAAGTCGTTCGAGTACCTCTCTCGACAATATTTTCCTGATCTCGTCATCTGTTTGGAAAAAAGGATTTATTCCCGCTGTCTTAAATGCGATCGTTTGAGTCTCGTCTGCCAAACACCAATCGGTTTTGGTAGAACCGCTATCTGCTATCAGTATCATTTTTTCAATTTTCTGGAAATTGTTGCAATGTATCAAATTTTTCGGGAATCGGATGAAAGTCGTCTCTAAAAAATTATTGAAATATTCGGTGTCAATATATTCTTTCAATCGCACTGTTACGATAATAATGCGACAATATTTCCCGATAAGAGTACCCCTTCGCACCCATCACCGCCGCACCGATCTGACAAAGACCGACTCCATGCCCCCAACCTGCCCCTTTCAAGGTATATGACTGCGGAATACCATCCTTCACATTTTCCGGATGTACCGTAAATGCAGAACTGTATAAATGCGAAGCGGACAAAATACGCCGAATAAACAACTCTTTACCCACAACACGTGAAACTTTAGTCCCTACAATACGCAACCGGACAATTCGCCCGGAAGCCCCTCTTGCCAAAGGAACAAGCGAAACAATTTCACCGAAATCTATACCCGACCGTTTCCGGATAAGGTTCGCCAGTTCCGACTGGGTGTAAGATACCGACCAACGGTAAAAGTCGGTAGTCTCCTGATCATACCCGTTCAGCACTTGTTCCAAAATCTTCGGGTCTCGTGTATTGCAAAATGCTTCGGGCGAAGATTCTATAAATTCCGAAGCATTCTTCTCATCGGCCAAGTCGGGGATTTTTTCATCCGAAAACTTATCATACACAGGGATAAGGTAGGGATGATGCTTCTCTTCCCAACAATTTTCAAACAGTTCGCTTACTCCGCCGCAACATTTTGAGAATCGTGCATCGCAAATCCGGCTTTCACTTGTCAGGACTTCGCCACGGGTAGATCGTACAGCTTCTGCCACCTGAGGGGTAGCGATACGGGTTATCCCCTGATAACGTTGACAATGATCGTCAGCACAAACATCGAATAAAAAATGATCTTCCCTATCATACCAACAGACGATTTCATCAGGGGTTTCCCTCTTGTTACTTGCCCTTTTATTTCCCGGTTTCCCATTAAAACGGGGAAGTTGGGCCAATAACCAGCTTCGGGAAATTACAGCATGGGCCTTAAGCAATTCAAGCGAAGCCGAAGCACTCATCTCCGATGATATGACACTCGTCAAATATTTTTCCAAAGCAATACGGTTTATCGCTACAATCTCCGTGTCATCGGCAATCAGTTTCAATATTCCGGAGAATCGTTGTGTTTCTTCCCGCTCCCAATGAAAATCCACACCGATAGTCACACTGTTCAAATCGAACGAACAGTGCTCATTCTCCGGAATGAACATCAAGGAATCGTATTCCTTACCATTCCATAAAATTCGATTGCCGGACAAGCATATAACCTTATGCTCCCCCTCAGTTATTATATCGGAAGGAGATACCGAAAACTTTCCGTTCAATCTGAAAACAATCTCTTTACGGTGTAAAATACCGACTTCGATCCGGGGTTCTGTCATAGGTCTTTAAATATGAAAACAGATACAAAGTAAATGATTTTATTCCGGGATCTGCCGCTTTCCGACAAATGAAAAACAGGTCTTGCAATCATAATCACTTCAAATAAATACCTTTCTTTTTTAACGCTTCATATCTGATTCTTTCTTTTTGATTATATTCTTCTATTATCTTCCGGACTTCTGCACGTTCTTTTTCAGGATAATATTTTGTCATCACAATACTATCTTCGAGGTAATAATCCTCTGGCTTCTGTCGGGTCAGAAAGAACGAGGTGTCGGTCAGCATCGTCGCATTAAACTTTGCACTCCACGATCTATGATCATTATATTCTACCAATAATACCGCATTTCGACCCTCTTGTGACAATAATTTCACCTTCCCTTGTTCTATCCGATTTCCGAAATAATAGGTATAGACATAATCCCCTATACTGTCCTTATCTGTCAGTATCTTCATCGAAACTATAGTATGACTATCAACCCAGCACCAACGCCAATTTCCTTCAAAGTCGAAATCCGTCAGGCTCGAATCGCTTAATAATTCAACCGGAGATTCCGGCTCTTTTATCTCCCGAGAACGGGGACTCCCCATACACGAAACCCATAAAATCAGGTGCAATAAAACAACACAATAAAACAGACTTCTCATAATCGTGCGAATTTAATATTTTCATAAAACAAGATCAATCTCGATGCGTTCGCTTGTAGTCTTCAATTACCCAACGCCCTTCTTCAAGCTCTCCTTCGGAATAGTATTTTGTCATAATAATACTATCTTCGAGGTAATAATCCTCAGGTTTCTGCCGGGTCAGAAAGAATGAGGTATCGGTCGACATCGTCGCATTAAACTTTGCACTCCACGGTATGGTAGCTTTGTCATCCCCTACCAAAAGTACTGCATTACGACCATCCTGTGACAATAATTTTACATAACCTACTCTTATGCGGTTTCCGAAATAATAGATATATAAGTAATACCCCACACTGTCTTTATGTGACAATATCTTCATTGAAACCGAAGCTTCGTCGTCATCTGCAAACCAATGCCAACTTCCTTCAAAGTCGAAATCCGTCAGGCTCGAATCGCTTAATAACTCAGCCGAAGATTCCGGCTCTTTTACCTCCCGAGAACGGGGACTCCCCATACACGAAACCCATAAAATCAGGTGTAATATAATAACACCATAAAACAGACTTCTCATAATCACTTCAAATAAACACCTTTTTCTTTCAAAGCTTCATTTTTCGTTTGATATTCTTCCATACTCCTCCAGATTTCTGCAGTATTACTTTTCGGATATTCTCTTTTCATCACAATACTATCTTCGAGGTAATAACCTTCATGATCCTGACGGGTCAAAAAGAATGTGGTGTCGGTCAGCATCGTCGCATTAAATTTCGCACTCCACAATCTAAGATCATTATATTCTACCAATAATACCGCATTTCGACCCTCTTGTGACAATAATTTCACGGTTCCTTGTTCTATCCGATTTCCAAAATAATAAGTATAAATATAATATCCGACGCTATCTTTATCAGTCAATATCTTCATCGAAACTATAATTTCATTACGATTCAAACTCCAGGCCCAATTCCCCCCAAAATCGAAAGTCGTCAGACTGTCCGAATCGCTCAATAACTCAGCCGAAGATTCCGCCTCTTTTACCTCCCGAGAACGGGGACTCCCCGTACACGAAACCCAGAAAATCAGGTGTAATAAAATAACACAACAAAACAGACTTCTCATAATCGTGCGAATTTAATATTTTCATAAAACAAGATCAATCTCGATGCGTTCGCTTGTAGTCTTCAATTACCCAACGCCCTTCTTCAAGCTCTTGATCGTGATAACATCTTGTTAAAACAATACTATCTTCGAGGTAATAATCCTCAGGTTTCTGTCGGGTCAGAAAGAATGAGGTATCGGTCAACATCGTCGCATTAAACTTTGCACTCCACGGTATGGTAGCTTTGTCATCCCCTACCAAAAGTACTGCATTACGACCATCCTGTGACAATAATTTTACATAACCCACTCTTATGCGGTTTCCAAAATAATAGGTATATAAGTAATATCCAACACTATCCTTATGTGAAAATATTGTCATTGAAATTGCTGCTTTACCAGAATTATTCCATCCCCAATGTCCATAATAGTCAGGAGCTTTTATACTATCTATATCTTTGTAGATCTCAGTTGCAGCACTATTCCCCGCTTGGGAATCAGCCTTCCCCGAACAAGAAATAAAAAATATCAGGTGCAGTACCAATACACCATAAAACAGATTTTTCATATCAATATTGTTTTAACATTTCATCATACGATTTAAATTTGTCCATTCGGTTCATCCAACCATTTAAATTTTGTTTTTGTGTCTTGTTATTATCAGTAATTTTATGATAGTTGGCAATCCTATTTTTCCGGTATTGTTCATAAATCTCTCCGGGATTCGGATGCCGGTTCAACGCCTCGATCGTTTCCGGGCCGATAAAGCCATCTACATCTACCTGACCACCCAGTTGATTGATTGCCCGTTGCAGATTTCTTACAGCCGCATCTCGACCGGAATTTATATAAAAATCGAAATAGAGCTGCCTGATCACCGGATCATCGATCTCTCCCGCCCGCGAAGGCTTCCAAAACTCCTCTCTGTAAATCTTCTTTGCCCCCTCAGGTGTAAGCTTCTTCAGATTTTCCACTGTCGGTTCCACACCGATATGTTTTTTTGCAAATGCGTTCCACGTGCTCGACGATATACCGTGGTTGGTCGCTCCGCCTCTATCATAACGGCTGTTGGCATATCCCCCTTCGCTTTCCAGAACTTTGGCTACCTGATCCTCAAAACCGCCCGGTTCCTTGTCTGCCCGCCTACGTTCCAACTCCTCCTGACCGAGAGGACCTTCTCCCGCACTATATTCAAGTCCAGAACGGGGACGGGGCGGATCGGGTACAACAAATGTACTCAATAAAGGCGATTTTGTCAATACATCCCAACCATAATATTTCTCGCTTTTTTTATTGTCCTGCGAAAGCGGAACTTGTGCGGTTTCCCGGGCAGAACTTTGACCGGCATTGCCGGTATCCGGACGATCTTTTGTCCGGTCGCCTTCCGATAGCATACTCAAACTGAAATTTCCCCGAGAGTCTCTGTAATCTTGTCTTTCGGATCGATCTCCCGGTGTCGAATTGCCGGAGATACTTTTCATCGCCTCCTGATAGGTACGGTCACGCCCCGGTCGATATTGATACTTGGGATTATCCGCATCCCAAACCGAGATTCGGGCTGGTATCCATTTCCCCGGAAACAGAGATCGCTTCATAAAACTGTTGGTTTCGGGATTCCATAATACTTCTTCGGGTATCCCATCTTCATAGTTCAAGTTTTGTTTTGACATAATTATGATTTTTATAGATTAACAATTACGCCGATAAAAATAAGCCCGAAAAAAGTGCTCTTTATGCGATAATTATAAAATCGTATAGGCAATATTTATATACTTCTTGCATATACCTTTTCAGGGGAGTGTACAGATAGTTCATCTCTTGTAAGATAACCGCTTAAAATAAGCTGACCCGATCGTATTTTTTTATTGGAAAATTTAGACAGACTTTAAAACTATCCGTAATTTTGTACCGTATTTAAACATTGAATACTTTATATGAAATATATGGATACTCGCAAACGGGTTTCCTGCGGATTATCAGTTTTCCGCAAGATCAAAGGTCTGTTCGTTACAGGGTGGAAACGTTACAAATCATTATACCGGAAGTCTCCGTGGTATAAAAAAATCGTACAAATAATACTGACCTTTATCTTATTATTCATTTTTTACCTGTTTTTGGTAGATATTAATTTTCTTTGGCTGTTCGGAAAGTCTCCCGGACTGGCAAGCATCAACCATCCTCAGCAAAACATTGCATCCGAGATTTACAGCGCAGACAGCAAACTGATCGGAAAATATTTCAGAGAAAACCGTACACCCGTCAAATATGAAGAGATCTCTCCGATAATCATCAATACTCTTATCTCGACCGAAGACGAACGTTTCTATAAGCATTTCGGAGTCGATATACAAGGAGTTTTCGCTGCCGTGAAAGACATGACACATGGCAAGGCACGAGGTGCCAGCACCATCACTCAACAACTGGTAAAAAACATGTTTAAAGTCCGTTCGCAATATTCTACCGGACTTTTAGGATATATTCCGGGAGTAAAACTCTTGATCATGAAATCGAAAGAATGGATCACCGCAATCAAAATAGAGATGTTCTATACCAAGCAGGAGATACTGACCATGTATTTCAATACCGTCGATTTCGGCAGCAATGCCTACGGTATAAAAACAGCATGCAAAACCTACTTCAATACGACCCCTAAAGATATTACTTATGAACAGGCCGCTACACTTATCGGACTGTTAAAAGCGACCACAACCTACAATCCCCGCGTGAATCCTAAAAACAGCCTGAAACGCAGAAATGTAGTACTTGACAATTTACAGGCTCATAAGATAATAACAAAATCGCAATGCGACTCTTTAAAACAACTTCCCATACGGCTTCATTACAACCTGGAGTCGAATTATAACGGATCTGCTCTTTACTTCAGAGAAGCTGTCGCAGAATCTCTGAAAGAATGGTGCAAAGACAATGACATCGACCTCTATTCAGACGGGTTAAAGATATATACGACTATCGATACCCGCATGCAGGCGTATGCCGAAGAGGCCGTAAACAAACAGATGCGTATCGTTCAGAGAAATTTTGATAATCACTGGGGAAAAATAAATCCTTGGCAAGATAGGAATCATAGAGAAATCCCCGATTTCATAGAAAATCTGGCCCGAAAAACCTCAGCTTACAAAATTTTGGAAGAGAAGTTCCCGAACGATCCGGATTCAGTCGCTTTCTATTTGAATAAACCTCATAAGTTGAAAGTTTTCGATTATCGACTCGGACGTAAAGATACGACATTCAGCACAATGGATTCGATCCGTTATATGGAACGCTTTATGCATTGCGGATTTGTTGCGATAGAGCCGCAAACCGGTGAAGTAAAAGCATGGGTGGGAGACATCGATTTCGATTCTTGGAAATATGACAAAGTTCTGTCAAAGCGCCAACCTGGATCTACATTCAAACTTTTCGTATATAGCGAAGGCTTCAATAAAGGTCTTTCTCCTTGTGACGAACGCATCGACCAATATATCGAATGGGACGTACTCGAAGACGGTAAACCGGCTAAATGGATACCTCACAACGCAAACGGTATTTACACGGGTGATATGATGACTCTGAAAGCTGCTTTTGCCCGTTCTATCAACACGATAGCCGTGCAGATAGCCAGGGAAGCCGGAATCCCCAATATTATAAAAACAGCTCATGCTATGGGTATAAAAACTCCGTTGAACGAAACACCGGCCGTTTCACTGGGAGCTTCGGACGTATCGTTACTGGAACTGGTAAACGCCTACGGAACTGTTATAAATGACGGTATGGTACACGATCCGGTTATGGTGACACGCATCGAAGATAAAAACGGGAAAATCATTTATCGCCATAAACAAGAACAAAAACAGGCATTACCTTATGAAACAGCTTTCCTTATGACACAAATGCTTATGGCCGGGCTTACCGAGCCGATGGGAACTTCTCAAGCACTTTGGGGATATGATCTTTTTCGATACAATACCGATTTCGGCGGAAAGACAGGAACTTCGTCTAATCATTCCGATGCATGGTTTGTGGGTGTAACACCGAATCTTGTCGGAGGTTGTTGGGTCGGAGGCGAACACCGCAGTATTCATTTCCGTACGGGAGCTCTCGGACAAGGTAGCAGAACCGCATTACCGGTATTCGGATATTTTATGGAAAAAGTTCTTGCCGATGACAGCCTGTCAAAATATCGGGCGCGTTTCCCGAATCCGAAACAAACCATCTCCCGGTCATATCAGTGCCGAACTCCTTATCCCCCGATAGAGCCGGACTCTATGGATATGGAAACAGACAGCATAGCCGTAAGTACAGATAGGTATATAAATAAAGATAGTCTCGTTTCCGAAAAATAAAATTCGACATACTATTCGGTATCGATTTTCGCCTTTCGAGCCTGGGAGTGTTGATACCGACGCTTGATATGATACAAATATCCGTCTTTCAATAAACGTGCGCCAATCTGTTTAAAAGAGAAAAGGACTTTGCCATGAATACACTGCTTCCGGATATTCAATACCCAATCATAATTGCATATCCGGGCTCGGTTTCCCGATTCTCCTCCTACGATCACCTGTTCTACCCATGTATCCAGACAATTATAAAAATCGATGTCGCTTAACAACGGCTCGCAAATAATCAATTTGTGCCGTATCGGTGCATCTCGGTAAATCGGCAAACGGAAATCTGTCCGGTCTTGATGCTCCATCGTACAGCAGATCGTTACATTCTCATAACCATCTCCCTAATCTTCCGGAATACAATTCAAGAAACGATCTATCGTTAATACTTATTTATACCATATCGAACCGGGTTTATTACCCATTTCAAACTCAAGGGTAGAACCGTCCATGATCTGTTCGTGAGTGATGTAACTCTTATCATAAGGTTTTCCGTTCATTTTTACCGCCTGTATATAGATATTTTCCCGACTTACACCTTTCGCCAATACGGTAAAGACTTTTCCATTCTCCAAATTTATTCTTACTTCAGGAAAAAGAGGTGTTCCGATTTCATATCGACCGCTTACCGGATCGACAGGATAAAAACCCATGGCACTGAACACAAACCAAGCCGACATCTGGCCGCAGTCTTCATTCCCGCACAATCCGGCAGGAGTATTCAGATACAGTTCATGCATCACTTTAGCCGCATATTCCTGAGTCTTCCACGGTTTGCCGACTTTATTATAAAGATAAACGACATGATGGCTCGGTTCGTTTCCGTGTGCATATTGCCCGATCATTCCGGTACTGAAAATCGGTAGATTATCATCGGCATCAGGAGCATAAGCAAACATACTGTCGAGCTTTTCCGCAAAACGGTCTTTGCTCCCCAATAAACCGATCAACCCGTCTATATCCTGCGGAACGTACCAGAAATATTGCCAAGCATTGCTCTCTGTAATATGTTCGGTATAGTCTTTTGCCGTAAAGCCGGAGATAAATTTACCTTTACTATCTCGCGGCTGCATAAAAGAAGTCTCGGGATTATATAAATTGCGAAATGATTGCGAACGCTTGTAAAACCTTTCCGCAATTTCCTTTTTCCCCATTTTTTCAGCCATTCTGGCGATGCAATAATCGTCATAAGCATATTCCAAAGTCTTAGACAGCGACTCTTTTTCCATATCATACGGAATATAACCGTATTTTTTATATAACCCGATTCCCCGATAATCGTCTCGATCGGCAGAACTTACGCAAGCTCGCAAAGCCTTCTCCGCATCAAAATCACCGATTCCTTTCAAATAAGCATCCACAATAACCGGGACAGCATGGTAGCCAATCATCATATCGGTTTCGCAACCATACAGATTCCAAAGGGGCAAACTCCCGTACTGATCATAAAATGCAAGAAACGCCTTCACCATATCGTTAACCCTCTCCGGTTCGGTATAAGTAAACAGCGGATGAGAGGCACGGTAGGTATCCCACAGCGAGAATGTCGAATAATTTACCCACCCGTCTGTTTTATGTATCTTCTTGTCCGGTCCGAAATAAGATCCGTCCGCATCGCTGTAAATAGTAGGAGCGATCATCGTATGATACAAAGCCGTATAAAATTTCACCAAATCATCCCGATCACCTCCTTTTACCTCGATTTTCGATAATTGCCTATCCCAATTTTTTTCAGCTTGTAAACGATAACGATCAAAATTATTGTCAGGAACTTCCGCTTTAAGATTCAAGGCCGCCCCTTCCATACTGACTCCTGAAATCCCCGTATTTACCAGAATTTGTTCACCTTCTTTCGTACCAAAATCGAATCGGGCGACATAAGCGGTTCCGATCCGCCCTTCCTCCGGTGTAGCAATGGCTGTCGTATCGATATGGCAAATGGTAAAAGGTTTAGAAAAACGGGTTTGGAAATATACCCGCTGGTCGGGAGACCATCCCCGAGAAAAACGGTATCCCCGTACCGTTACCGAATCGATCACCTCGATATACGAATCTGTTGTAAAATCCCAGTTCATCGCTTTTTTCAAGTTCAGAAAAACCGCAGCCTCCGCTTCCGGAAAAGTATAGCGTTGTATTCCGCACCGTTCAGTCGCCGTCAACTCCACATGAATGCCGTAATCTTTCAACAACACCTGATAATATCCGGCAGATACCGATTCATCGTCATGAGAAAATGAAGAATAAATTCCTAACGGCTGCGGAGCTTCCCGATAAGGCAATGTCACGGGCATGAAAGAAACATCATACAGATCTCCCGCTCCCGTTCCGGAAAGATGTGTGTGGCTGAATCCGGCAATCGTACTGTCCGGGTAAAAATAACCGGCAATGCGATCCCAACCCGGCAACCCGTTATCGGGACTGAGTTGTACCATACCGAACGGAACTTGCGCACCCGGATAAGTATTTCCCGTAAAATCCGTTCCGATCAAAGGATTTACATACCGGACATAATTGTTTTCTGTTTTCTTGGTTGAATTACATGCCGACACGAATAATAGTATCAAAACAAACGATAAAGGAATATTTTTCAAGACCATTCAAAGTGTTTTAAGGTTTGCACAAATTTACTTAAAAATACAAGTCTGTCTAAATTTTCTCATAAGAAAACATCTTCGGGTCATCTTCACGTTTTCTTCCGGTCTGTTTTCCCGTTCTTGAAAAGACAGGTATTTTATATCAAGACGCTCAAAACTTAAAAATCCCTTACTCCATTATGAATTTAAAATTCTTTTTGTATAATTTTACGAGTCAGATATTATAAAAACAATAAAGATGAAAATAGACCATATCGCCATTTGGACAGACGACATCGAGACGATGCGTGACTTTTATCTTACCTATTTCGATGTAACCTGCGGAAATAAGTATGTAAATCCGATAAAAAATTTCACTTCCTATTTCCTATCTTTCGGAGATGGAAATGCCCGTATCGAACTGATGACAAAACCCGGAATAGAAGAAACAAACGGGAAACGGGGTTTTATCAAAGGACTTGCACATCTCTCTATCACCATCGGCTCAAAAAAAGATGTCGATAGTCTTACGGAACGCTTGAGAACAGATGGCTACACCATTGCCGGAGAACCCCGTACATCGGGCGACGGATATTATGAAAGCGCCGTTCTCGACCCTGAAGGTAATTATATCGAGCTTTTGGGAGAATAACGGATTATACCGACAACATCATAACGATTTCTACGTTTTAGAACCTGAATCGAATCAAACAATAAAATATTTTACTTAATTCTTGCATATAAATATAAAAATAATTATTTTTATGAACCTTAAAGCCTGTCTGAATTTTGCCCGGGTCAGGTTTGAGAGTTTCTTTCGAGGATATTTTTCTGTTTTTACAAGGAGGATAACGGGCTATCTGACGAGGGAAAACAGGAAAAGAGACCGGAAGAAAACGCAAAAATGACCTGATAATATTTTTTTGTCGGAAAATTAAGACAGGCTCTTAAATTTTTATTCCATGAAAATCAAAATACAGATACTGATTTTAATTATCTTACCGGCATTGCCTGCATTCTCCCAGTTTTCAGGCTTTCCCGACATTACACCGAGACCGCCCGAACCGGCGACATTGAAACCGGATATTCGAATAGGAAACGAGCCCTCATCATCAAGAGGTTATTCATATCCCGGCATCCGTCACCCGCACCACACAGACACATACGATTACGATTCTGAGATATTACATCGCAGGAATCTTATCAACCGAAAGATTATCGAAGAGGCAACTGCTCATATAAAAGAACGAGAAAATGCCATGAAACTGGCAAGGCAATTGCTCGATCACGGATTTCCGTCATGGGCAAGAGAGAAAGGAACTGCATGTTTTTATTCGGCATTCGACGAACTATGCGGAATGCTTCACGATTCGCTCCCCATGAATTTGGGAAGAGCCATATTTATCACTGAAAACGCATTTTTAGAAAATACGATGAACTACAATGCGTTCGAAGCATCTCTACAAAAACGAATAGATTTGTGCAATTGGAAACTCAATGAACTGAAAAAGAAAACATCCGATGATTTCACCAAAAACGCCGTACTCTACAGCCTAATGACCGATACTTTTACCGTTTGCCTGCCCGGTACGGAAAAACAGATCATCCACTACCCCGTACAGTATAATCTGGATGATTACAGAAGTGAAAAAAATTTTACGAGCCACTTCATAACCACATTACTGGCAACTAACCGGGGACAATGTCATTCTATGCCTTTACTATATATGATTCTTGCCGAAAGATTGGGCACCGAGGCCTATTTATCTTTTGCTCCGCATCACAGTCTGGTAAAAATACGGGGGAATAACGGAGAATGGTACAATTTGGAAATTACATGCAGATATATACTGTCCGACTACCATTACATGAACCATAGTTTCATCAAGACCGAAGCGATCCGCAGCGGCCTGTACCTCTCTGTTTTGGACAAAAAAGAAACGCTGGCTTCGATAGTCGCACTGCTCGGACGCTATTACCTGTTAAAATACGGATATGACCCTTTTATTTTAAAATGTGCCGAAGAAGCAAAAAAATATATGAAAGTTCCCTTGGACGCGTTGATTCTGGAAGCAAATTATGAAACACGACTGACTATGGAAGTTGCCCGTCTGTTGAATATACCGACTCCCCAAGCAATGAGGGAGATGTGTCCCGAAGCATACAAACACTACGAACACATGCAGGAAATATATCGTAAAATAGACGATACAGGGTACGAAAATATATCGCCTGAAGTCTATGACCGTTGGCTGAAACATATAGAACAGGAAAAGGAGAAAGAAAAACGGCATCCTCGTTCCCCGTTCATACAGATTATAAAATAAACTGCAAATCGAGAGCGGAAACGACGGATTTTTTCGACCGATTATGCCGAGATGCAGCATTTATTCTAATGAAATTAAAGTTTTAAACTCAATAATATGAGAAAAGCGTTTTTATCTACCCTACTGTGCGCCTTTTGTTGCCTGACAACTTGGGCGCAAGACAACAAGAGCAACGAAAATCCGTTTGCCGAAATAGGAATCCGGGCTTCGGTCGCATCGTTCAGTAAAAATCCCGAGTTTCATGACCGCAACCGTACGGTAGAGATCGGATCGGTACTGTTCGATACGAAAACCGGAGAGGTTGTCGGGCTCATCGATGAATCCGTTCCGGGGATTTCCCCCGATGTAACAAGTATGAGCATCGACCCGAACTGTGAGAGATATTACTCTATATCGCCTTATGCGTATGCGCTGAATAATCCGGTCAGATTCGTCGATCCGGACGGAAGAGACCCGAAAGACAAAGTCGTCGGATTCGGAATCGGCTTGTTGACAAACATTATTCCCGGGACAGGCGAATTAAGAGACCGTTATAGCCCGACAGATCCGGACGACTATAATAACGCTCTGCGCAATGTCGATAATGCGGCTATCGTTTTGGGAAGCGGCATT
>ULQT01038631.1_pt1 | contig 18901 bp, 24 predicted proteins | sample 1954791 | NCBI WGS metagenome assembly ULQT01 (sample SAMEA4835663, study PRJEB28245) | human gut metagenome | biome: gut microbiome; material: fecal sample | place: Denmark | collected 2008 | reverse complement strand
AGAAGATTCGGGAGCTAGGATATTCTGCCCAGTGTTATATAAAGATTTCCCGGATATGGACGTGTTTAGATTCAACTCCGATATACTTGTAGTGGTAGAGAGTAAGAAAAAAATTAGGTTTTACTGGACTAGAGAAAATAACCCGGAACCTAGATACTTGATATTTGAAACGTTATTAGAATTATAAACCATTTTAATTTTTTAAATTATGAAAGCAGGAAATTTTGTAGAATTGGAATTTATCGTTAAGGGTGAAATTCAATGTGAATTAACCAACGTGGAACATATCAGCCGCTTTTTCTTTGCGGATAACAGACCGTTCATAGGGATGTTAGGACAGACGTTCACCCGTCAACTGTCGCCCGCGTCCGCTGATCATTTATTCAAATACATAAACGTAACCGAATGATACGAATACTGAGGGTGCGAAGAAGAATAGCCGGATTGGGAAGAAATGTTTTTTCCAATTGCACCATAACAAAGGAGAATTTTAAGACCGTAGAAGCGGCTAGGAAGTATTATCAAAGAATGTATGTCGAACCAATATTATTAGACTATGAAACAATCGAATGAAACTAGAGATTACAACATCGGAAAGTCGGACTATGCACAGCATAAAATCCAGCCGTGGGATATCTGGAAAGAATATAATCTTAACCCGTGGGATGCCGATATCGTGAAACGTGTGCTGAGAACCAAAGAAGGTGAGGAACGCAGTTTGGATTATCAAAAGATTATCCACACCTGTAGAGAACGGATCAGACAGCTAGCCGAAGAGACTACCGCTAAAAAAGAGCCTGTGCTTGAATACAGAAAACCTCCCATTGACACTGGGGCTGTTTCCGAAGAGGACGAGTTCACTGTATATGTGCAATGCGAACGGAGCAAGCCCCCAATGGTAGCATACCTGCATTGTGAAAGTGTGAAATATGGAGTTTATGGCGTGTTCGCAAGCTGTGGAACTTGGTACGCTTACCTAGGGTGCGATGACGGTGCTAACGTATATCTGAGATTAGCTAGCACGCCCGGAAGTTGGACTTTTACAAGATATGAAGGCTTCCCGGAATACACATTTAGGCTAGGTCTAACTATATTGGGTGATGGGTTTAGACACCATGCGGGTAGTCTAGAGAAAACCTTAAAACTTGGTGGCCACAGTAAAAGTTACGAAAAGGGCGAATACATCATATCCCACTGTAGACTTTATAGGTTTATGGGATTACGCGAATTCCTAGAAAAGGGCAAATATGTAACTGGTTACAAGTATATTGAGATGCTTGGAAACGGTCGCTACAAGGAAACATTTTCCATGTCAAAGATTCATAACGAAGCTGTACAGCAGGTAAAATTTGATTCGCTCAAATGAGAGAGGTAGTAGGAGAAAAGGCACTGGAAAAAACGTTCAGTGCCTACCTTAATCAGACAAAAAATGTATGGGTGATCAAACTGTTATCCACGTTCGTGAAAGGTCTTCCCGACCGTCTTATCTTGTGCCGTGGCGGCTTTGTAGGCTTCGCTGAGATAAAGACTACAGGAAAGAAGCCTACCAAGATTCAGACGGTTATCCATGACAAGTTAAGGCAGCTAGGCTTTACTGTAGTCGTTATTGATGACATAGAAAGCCGGGACAAGGCAATAAGATTTTTCTTAAATAAAGTTAAGGATAATACCAACTTGCAAGGGCGTGGGCTATCTTTGTAGAAACAATTAAAAACAGTAATCAGTATGAAAGCTAAAAAGAAATCACTGAGAGAAGAAATCGAGTATAGGCTAGGTATGTATTTCGGATTGCGTTCCGGTGCTTTGTACGTCCGTGACGAGAAGTACGGGAACCAAGACCAGATCATGAGAGACTTGGAACGTGACATATCACGGGACATTCGATACCTGTTAAGAAAAGAACTGAACATCGGTACGAGTGAAAGCCAAGATTTCAAAGACTTGGTTATCATGTACAAAGATAAACTTATGAAGCTATGAGTAAGACAAGTTATCTGTTTGTGGAAGTTGCCTCTCAAAGAGGCTACTCGCAGGTTAAGGTTAACGGAGTTACCGGGTATAAAAATAATATAACATCTATACGTAACGCTCCTGTAATGGATGTGCTGCAAACCCGGATAGAGTTATTGAAATTACTTCGCGTGATAGATGACGCATTAAGCGAAGACTAATCAATGTTACAAAGAAACCAATTACATAGTTATCAGAACAGAGGTGTTCAGCATATTATCGACAACCCATTCTGTGCCTTATTCCTAGACATGGGGCTAGGGAAGACCGTTACGACATTGACAGCCATCAAAGAACTTATGGATGCCTGTATAATTACGAACGCTCTAGTTGTCGCTCCGAAGAAGGTTACACAAGTAACTTGGACTGACGAGATAAAGAACTGGGCGCACCTGCAAGACCTAACCATTTCTGTTATAGATGGAGACGTTAAACACCGAAGGGCAGCGATGGCAAAGAAGGCAGATATTTATGCGGTCAGCCGGGATAACATTGTTTGGTTAGTCACGGAATATGGCGGTATAAAATTACCTTTTGATATGGTGGTTATTGACGAGCTATCAAGCTTTAAAAACCATGCGTCTAAAAGGTTCCGGGCAATGAAACGTGTCCGGAAGTTTATTCCTCGTGTGGTAGGACTGACTGGAACGCCATCGCCCAACGGGCTTATTGATCTGTTTGCACAGATGTACTTGATTGACGAAGGGGAACGGTTGGGCAAAACAATTACGGGCTACAGAGATAGGTTTTTCCGCCCAGATAAGCGTAACGGTGATATAGTTTATACCTATGCACTCAAACAGCCCGCAGACGAGACGGAAAAGCAGATCAGTGACCTTATAAGTGATATAACCATATCCATGACCGCCGAAGACTATTTAAAGATGCCGGATAAGATCATGTTGTTCGATACTGTAGAACTTTCCGACAAAGTATATGATAACTACTTGGACTTTGAACGGGAACAGGTTTTAGAGTTGATCAGCTCCGACGAAATGATAACCGCAGCATCCGCAGCCGCGTTAAGCAATAAGCTTCAACAGTATGCCAACGGTGCCATATATGATGCCGACCGCAATGTCAAGCATATCCATGACGAGAAGCTAGAGAAGTTGCAGGAAATTGTAGAGGCGGCAAACGGTGCCCCTGTTCTCGTGGCGTATTCCTTCATTCACGACCTTGATAGGATCATGGACGCCTTGAAAGCTTATAAGCCCGTGAAGTTGGAAAAGCCCGAGCACATAGCCCAATGGAACAATGGCAAGATACAAGTGCTTGTAACGCATCCAGCATCAGCCGGGCACGGTCTTAACCTTCAAAAAGGTGGTAACATACTTGTGTGGTTTGGTAACACGTGGAGCCTCGAGTTGTACATGCAGTTTAATGCACGCCTATATAGGCAGGGACAAACAAAGCCTGTGTATATCCATCACATAGTAAGCAAGGGTACGGTAGACGAGAAGATAATCAAAGCGCTTTCCGAAAAGAAGGAAACGCAGGACGGGTTAATGCAAAGTATCAAAGAACTTATGGAGAAATACAAAGTTCTTAAATAACGTTAACAAAAGAAACAACGTATCTCTAAATGAGTTATATTTGCAGTATCAAATTAAAAACAGTAATTAATATGGAAACTAAAAAATTCGCAGAAGAGAATGCAGGAAAGTTTTTCCGGTACCACAATGAGATTGTGAAGTTAGTAGGTTACAGCGAGGAAAAACGAGGTGTAGAAATATTGGTTAGCGGCTTTTCGCTTGGGTGGGGAGCACAGTACACCCACATACCGATAACGTTCGTTTGTAGTTCTAGAGGCGAACACCTTTGGTGGGCGGCGATTAATCAACTTCAACCCGTAACTGACGAAGAGTTTGCCACGGAAAAAGCCGGAAAGAAGTTCAAGTATGTTTCAAGAGGCGGGGGCCCCGAATTTGTCACCCTGTGCGGGTATTCAAACGCCAACCGTGAAGACTTGGCAATTATCATTGGGAGACAATTCAAGGGGTGGTCACACAAGATGTTCAGCCCGACGGATAAGGTATTAAAGAAAAGCGTATATGATTTATACTGGTATGTAGGTCAAACAGAATTAGAGGAGGTATTATAATGGGAACACTAGAATTTTTAAGAGAGAATGTGGGACGGCAAAGTTGAAAGGTGTCTGTACGTTACCAGGGATCAGCTTATCCCAATCGAAGATGTATCGGCAAGACAGTTTGCCGAGGATAACGCGGGGCGTTATTATACATTTGACGGAGACGGAAGTAGAGTGCGTGTAGTTGGCTACAGTTATGATAGAGTAATCATAACACACAGAAGGGGGTGGCGCCATCTTGATTACGAGGACAAATTCACGTGTAAAACGAAAGCTAAACGTTTTTGGTATGCCGCGGTGGTTTCTCTAAAAGAAATACCACTGTGGTAAGTGCAAAGACATTCGCAACCTTATGTGCCGGGCGTGAAGCCCGGTATGAAGGTAAAAAAGTCCGGGTAGTAGGATATGTTAGAAAGTCCGAACGGAACATGAGAGTTATAGTCACCGGGTTAAAGGGTGGGTGGAAATATGAAGACATGAAAAATGATCCCGCGCATGTCTTCACTTGTAGAGTGCAGGCGGGACGAATAAGATATGCAACCGTTAAAGAATTAGAAGTATATGAATGATATTAAATTTGCGAAGCTACACGCAGGCGAAACGTTTTGTTTTTGTGGCGAAGAAGTTAAGATAGTAGGTTATGACTCTGTAGGGCGCGGGGCATCAGTAATTGTAGAAGGTTTTTCCGTGGGGTGGAGTGCGGACGCACTGAGCCTAGGAGATGTTATACTGATCCCGTCTACCGATACCGAGCAGGCTAAGTATTGGTACGTGAGCAAATATGATCTAGACCGCGCTGAAGACGAAAAGCCTATGCGTATTCTAATTATAGGGAAACCCGGAACGGGAAAGTCGTGGATGGCGAAACTCATAGAGGCAAAATACAGGCTGCCGATAATAGATCAGATCGTTACGGGTTTGGATCACATACCAACTGAGAGAGGTATATATGTCTCCGAATGTATTAATCCGGTAGAGGCAGCGAAGAGGAAAGACGGGTTTAAACTAATAATTTTAATGTGATGGAGGCAATATTAGTATTAATGCAACTGTTGTTTGCGGGTGCGATTGTTGTAATGTTCATGGCGGGCGTTGGCGTGGTACTCTGGGAGGTAGCGAAGCAGATGACTAAAAATATGAAAGATGATGAAATGTACGACGGTTAAGTTCATAGACATTGCCATGAGCATGAACGTACATGCGTTTATTATATGGGAATTTATAGGGCGGTACGGGTGCAGTGAAGGCGTTACCAAGGATAAGTACGGACGAGGGTATGTAAGTTCGGCAAAGTGTAGGGGGTGGATTGACAAGCTAGCCCAGTATGTGAAGGAACAAGATTTCTCGTATAAGCAGGAAATTAATAAGCGCCAATATCTTTTCCGTGATCTCGGCAGGCTAGCCGAAGAGAAACGAAACGAGCGGGACGTTCCTAGAGAGTATTCAACCGACAGGGCAGGGAATGTTATCCGCTATACGTGGTTCAATAAAAACAGAACTTGCGGTCAGCTTTGGCGGTGGGACGGTTCGATAGGCGGATGGACTTTTGTCAAAACGGTAGTCAAGAAGGTAGTAGAGTGATAAAATGATAGTGCCTTTTACGAATAGGGTGTTCTATTTAAAGGTGATAGCAAAAAGTGCTAATTTGATTGCAAAATGTCAGATTAGCACTTTTGTTTTATATTTTCGGTGCGTCGACAAATCTTTCAAAAAGTCGATTGCGGGCGTACCGCTCGAAAAGGAGAAAAAGTAAAAAATTCACAGTAATTAATTTTACGTGCCTAAAAGTTTGTCACACTTAACCTGCTGATAATCAGTATAGCGTTTTTCCTTTGTCACACCTAACTAATTGATAATCAGTAGAAATAACAAAAAGGAAAAATGTTGATGTCACAGGATAGTAACCACTTTTGTCACAGCTAACTACCTCTATATCAATTATTTATATATATGTGTTACAGTAAGTATATAAAATAGCCCTAACACTTATATTAGAAAAGAGAATATATTGCTATGTAGAGATAGCAATATACCTATATATTTCCTGTTGGAAGTGTTTGAGGCGTTTTCTTTGTCACATACTTGTGAAAAGCGCGTAATTTGCAATAGATCAGGTGATTAGCTGTGACAAAAGTGGTTACAAAAGTGGTTACTGACTTTTTTAGTTTGTCACACTTTTAGATAAGTACTTGAAAGTGAGATAGATAAGTGTTACAAACCGTTTTTGTAATTTATTATTTAATTTAGAATAGGTTTGTAACGGCCTCACAGGTATGTGAGAGCCGCAAATGTAGGTATTTCGTGTGTATAAACCAACGACAAAGGAGTTTATTTGAAAAACTATGCCGTATTTGTATATGCCGGATTGGCGGTGTACTTTTGTGCCGCACACGTCCCATACAGGGGACTGCACGCGCGCGAACTAGTTGTTCCTCGTGCGTACGTACATTACTAACGAACAATATAACTATATGGCCGGAAAAAGAAAATCAGAGCCCGAAACTAAAGCGGGTATCATAAAAGGGCAGGCGACCGGAAAGGCGCCAACGCCTAAACCCAGTATTGCTAAATGCTCACAACTTTACGAGGTGATGCAGGTACGAGGCGTTAAGGGCGCAACGCTGAACACTATTGATGAGTGTATAGATTACGTTGCCGAGTATATGAACTTCTGTGAGGCGAACCCGTTTATCTCATACGAGGTAATGAAGGGCGGCAACATGGCAGGTGAGAAAATTCCTATTGATAAGAAGCGCGCACCTTCCGTCGGTGGGTTCTGCCTGTTTATCGGATGGAGTATCAAGGATTTCAACAAGAATATGGAAAAGCTTGAAAAGCTTGCAGCCGATGGGAACCCGGATGCCGAGAACTTATATCTAGGTTATTGCCTCATAAAAGAGTTGATCACAACCGAGATGGACGAAAGCGCGCTAGCTGGAATGGTAGACGCTACCTATATGGCAAAACTTCGAGGCCTTCGCGACTTGAAGGATGTAACGTCCAACGGTAAAGAAGCAGGCACGAAAGCCATGCAGGTGAACGTACTGTCAGCTGAGGCCGTCGACAACTTAAAGAAGCTAGGAGGTATCTAATGAATGTAACCTATACATTCGAGAAGCTTCTGGCTGCTTTCGTTGATCCAAAGATACGAGGTGTCGCCTCGAAAGGTGGAACACGTTCCGGCAAAACGTGGGCAGCCCTTCAACTGTTTCACATCTTATGCACCAACTCCGAAAAGCCGCTGATCATCTCATGTGTAGCCGCTACACTGCCGATGGTGAAACGAGGCATGCAGCGTGACTTTAAGGCCATGCTAGTTACCGAGGGGGTTTGGGACGAGAACGCTTTCAATAAGTCGGAAGGAACGTACACCTACCCTAATGGCTGTATGATCGAGTTCTTTGGCGTTGATAACTCTAGCAAGGTACACGGGCCCGCACGCGACATTCTTTTTGTGAACGAGGCACAAGGCATACCTAGAGAGATATTCAGACAACTAGACATCCGTACGAGAAAGAAAGTCATCATTGACTTTAACCCGGTTAGGAAGTTCTGGGGTGAGACTGAGTTTGTTGGCAACCGATACGTAACTATCAGATCAACGTATAAGGATAACCCATACTTGACCAAAGAGCAGGTAGGCGCTATCGAGAAGAACAGGAACGATGCTAACTGGTGGCGTGTTTACGGTGAAGGCGAAACAGGTGGCGTCGAAGGAAATGTATATCCCGCATACGAGGTTATAGAGGATATGCCGGAAACCTACACAGGACGTTGCCTAGGTCTTGACTTCGGTTTCGTGAATGATCCGACCGCTATCGTCGATATACGTTTTCACGGATGGGACCTGTACGTTGACCTTCTTTGCTATGAGACGGGTTTACTTAATTCCCACATAGCGGACTACCTAACAGGCAACATGCTTAACAAGCTGATCACGGTTTGCGACAACGCAGAACAGAAATCTATCGTTGAGCTACAGCAAAGACGTATCAAAGCTATTCCGTGTGTGAAGGGCAAGGGATCAGTGGCAGGCGGTATCGCACAGGTGAAGCAGTTTAAGTTGCACGTCACCAAGCGTTCCGTTAAGCTACTAGACGAGTTGGATAACTACAAGTGGATCAAAGACGAGTCCACCGACACTTATACCAATGAAGCGATAGACGCATGGAACCATGCACTAGACGCTTTGCGGTATGGAGTTGATTACTTAATTAGAAGATACAGGCCGAAATGATAAAAAGATTCAGAAAATACCTATTGAAGTTCAATATGTTACGCAACCGTGCAGTGCTTCTGCACATTGCCAACCTTCCGCCTTCGGGCAATGTAATGATGACAGGTGACGAGGAAAAGCTATTGTCACTCATGGTGAAACTAGTAAAGCCGTCACAAGTGGTAACACGTAACGGCAAAGCCGTTTATCGGTTGAAGTCTCTAGACGAAATGGGTTTGTGGGCAGTCCTTGAAACAAGACGTGCCGAGGATGTTATCGGACGTATAGAGGCGTGGACTGACGAGCAGTATTCACCGAAGACGGTTATAGACGCTGCAAAGCTTGACAAGTTTATAACCGAACAGCTAGAGTATGCCGATAACTTGGAGGGCGTGTTGTTTCAGTCGATGAGCAAAGGAGATCAAAACACGTTCACCGGATCAGACGAAGTAAGGAAAGCAAAGAACCTGTTAGGTTTGATACAGGTCACCGCTGAACTTTTTCACTGTTCCTTTGAGGATGCCAAAAAAATGAATTATTCCGATGCCATCCTAGCCATTGCCAAAAAGCATGACGAGGTGGAGAAGGAAAAACGAGACGCCAAAAAGCGTCAAAACAAAATGTAGACCATGAATTTAGAAACGATTCTTAACACAGCTAACACGAGAGCTACCCAATTGGGTTTGCCTCTCGTATTCGGTGACACCGACGTTCAGAATGTAGCCGCCAACGACTTATCCGGTGACTTCTTTACGCTTGACATCCGACGCGGAACATACAGGGACACCAACGTACCTAACAGCGTCTCTTACAGCATTGTTGTTCGCTGCATGGGTATATCTGCCTACATGCGCGATGACGCAATAGAGATAGCTACACTTATCCGTACCGAGATGTTATTGCGTGACTTCCTTCATTCCTTCATTTGCGGTTATGAAGTTGGAGGCGTAACAATCAGGAAGGTGCAAAACGAGTATGACAGCATAAAGTCCGGATGGGAGGCAAGTTTGGACGTTTACAAGTATGGGGCTTAACTGCCCTGTACTTGTTTTCTAATATCCCGGTGCGTATCTTTGCCTAAAATTAATTAGTATGAACGCAGAAATCACTAGATACATATATGCCATTCGGGACGAAATCGTTGCCCACTACTACGCCATGAAGCTAAACGCTTCGGGCGAGTTCGACCGTGGCACACAGGTTGAAGAGTACCCGGGTGGTATAAAGATAGTGAGTCCTCAGCATATTTATCAGATGGAAGACGGACGAAGGCCCGGCACTATGCCGCCCGTGTCCGCCATCCGCCAATGGATAAAAGACAAGAACGCTAACGCAGGTACCGACATTCCGGAAGAGGCAGCGTTCGCCATTGCCTATGTTATCAAGCGGGACGGTATCAAGGTTCCAAACCGATATAACGAAGGTGGAGTAGCAAGTAAGATATTGACGCCCGAACTTGTTAACCGTATAGTGGTGGAAATCAACCGTATAGTACGGGCGGAGATATTAACAATTTTAACTAAATGACATGGTAGTACGCAATTTATTAACTAATGCAACAGCAACGTCCGGTGGTACGATGGTTATCGGTGGTATCGGTGCCGGGATATACCGCCCAATCCGTTTTGAAGACGTATCGAATGTAACCTCTATAATAGTGAGTTACCTACGCAATGACGAGGACGCTATCGAGGCTAACGTTGTTCCTTATGAGCGGGCAGTACTAGACCTGTCGTCAATGGCGCCCGCCTTCCCATCTTATGTGGAAGCTACCAAAAGTGCAGCAGCGGGGTTTGAGGATTTGATCCGCATATTTTATAAGGAAGGCGGAACGAATAAAGTAATACTCATGCCTGTATTCAATGTGTCTGCCGCTAATGGCAGGTTCTATGATGTCGCAGGAACCGCCAATTTGACAGATTACGCAGATGGGAATTTTAATAAATTGGACTTTGCGCTAACTTACAATTCACCGCTAACGGGCGTGGCCTTCAACAACAGGATATACTACGGTCAACTTATCCGGTCAAATACGTTGTACACTCGTACTATCAGAGGTTCCACCAATACGGCTATTCAGAATGGCACATACTGGAATGTAGCCAACCCTACTAACTTACAGGTGATGGCGCAGAACGGAACTAGTATATGGGGCTATATACGTTATGCAACGAAATACCCGTATTGCGGAAACGTTACAAGACGTGTTACTCTTAAATGGCTTAACAGCTACGGGCTCTACGATAGCATGTACTTCGATAGCTTTAGGGTAGAACCCGAATATCAGCTAAACGTAACGGGCGGTAACCGAATACTGTCCTATAAGGTAACGGTAAATACTGTAGTCACACCGGATAACAACAAGGCTTTATACTGGTTGTCCCGTTCGCAGTCCGTTATGGGTGTTTTCCCTATTGACACTACCCAATGGGCGAAAGTGACTATAGAGAACCCTGCCGCATACAACGTACAAGGCGGAACCCTAGGACGTACAGTTAGTTTTAAGTGCAAATTTGAAATTGTAGAGGCTTAATATTATGGAAGTTAAGATACGAATAGATGGGGTTTTGATTGATGGGGTTTCGCCCGGCTCTGTAAAGCTGAACATCAACAATCCCGACCCGCTTAAATTCACTGATCCGACGGTGAGTTATACAGCTAGCATATCACTACCACGTACGGAGACAAACGACCGGGTATTTAAGTCGGAACGCTTTCCTAACTTGTACACCCGTACAACTCCATACGTGGCACAGATAGATTTCGATGGACTTGCAGCGCCCCTTGGTGGAAACTCTTATCGGGCACGGGTATCAGCGTCACCGGATGGATATACAGTTGAATTGATAGAGTCTATCTCTAAACTGTCTACAGCCCTTGGGCCTGTCGCTGTCCGTCCGTCTATCACATCCGCAGCCTACTGGGCGGCAAAGTATGATGATGCAATAACAGAAGCATACCCCGGAACGTTTTCTAGGCCTTCTCTGTTTACGCAGGACGATAGCATTTTGATATACCCGGCATACTTTGCAGACGTGAAGACCGTTACCGCAGCCGACTACGTGGATAGTTCTACAGCTTTGGCATACAAAGGTGGGCACGATGGCTGCCTAGGTGCTACGTACCCGTCCGGCATAATGCTACCGACCGATAACGGAGTTTCGGCAGCTTTGGAAAGATTGACAGGTACTAATCTAGTTTTGCAAGTTGATACAGGGAGTTATTTCATACTGCCGCCTTCGACACCTGCAACGATATATCTGTTTAGCAGCCGCTCGGGATCACAGACGATACCGTTCGTGAGAGGCACTTTGAGAGGTGACGGAAACTATGAATATACGTGCCCTACTGCAACGACCGCATCTTTAACGGTTACTCCGTCCGATGGGCAGTTGATGCAATTCGGTTTGTCATCTTCAAAGTCTTCGCTTGTGTACTCCCACATCCCGGTGAGCACTGTACCGACGTCGGAAGGGTATTCGATAGGCCTAACAATAGTATCAGTAGGAACGCCTACCTATTCACGTACGTTAATGGATAATATGGGCCTTAGTACACCGTTCGAGATCATTCAAGCCTATTGCAAAGCGTTTTGTTGGACTTACTCATTTACTAGCAGACCGTTTACGTTGACGCTTAAACCCTTCATAAACCCGTTAACCACGGCCGAGTATCGGCAGGATTGGACGGGAAGGATTGATACAACGACGATTAACATCTCAGAACCGGATGGCGCAGCCCGGACGTACAAAGCACAGGTGGGAGACTTGAACGTCTCTGTAGGCGGTGCGAGCAGGGCTATTGCAGTAGTTTCTACAGTAGGTGAGAGCGCTTTACCCGTTACGCCCGGTAGCCTAGGAAAACGCCCGTATGCGACGATGATCCGAAAGAATTCAACGGGAAAGTGGTACCCGGATAACTATTTTAATCGGGCTAGTGGTTACCGTGCAACGGTAGCGGGACACTATGCAAGATTCAGCAAAGGTTGGCAGGCGAAGGCAACTATGAATTTATCGTATTTCGATATAATGAATATGCGCCCGGATGCCTTGTACTACGTAGACGAGTTAGGATCATGGTTTTACCTTCGGAGTATTCAGAACTGGAACGCTTCAACGTGTAAAGGAAACGTTACACTTATTGCAGTAAATAATTAATAATCAAAAGATTATGGCAAACGAAAAAGCTACATTATTAGACTTAACATTCAATACGTCCAAAGGCTTGGACGGCTTGGACGCTCTTATTGCAAAGTCCTTGGAGTTGGCGGAAACAAAGAAACAGTTAACTACCACTTTGAAAGACGAGCAAAAGCAGGTAGAAGCCGCCGGAAAAGCTTTCAAGGCAGGCGCCATATCGCAAGATGACTACAAGAAGACCGTTGAAAACTCAACAAAGGTGCAAGTAGAGCTAACTAAACAGATCAACGTTGTTAACCGTTCAATCGCGGACAACAATCAAGAGATCAAGGCCAATACTACATTAATGCTGAGTCAAGAAGACAGTGTAGACGCTTTACGTGCTCAGCTTGCAAAAAATACCAAAGAGCTAAACGCCATGTCGGCGGCTACCCGGAACAACACCGAGGAAGGCAAAGCCCTAGTCACCGAGACTAAAGAAATCTCCGACAGACTAAAGGAGATGGAAAAGGCAGTAGGCGACAACCGACGTAACGTTGGTAACTATGCGGACAGCATAGATGAGGCTCTTAAAAACACCAAAGGGTTATCCGGCGCCACGGGAACGTTGGCGTCCGCAATGAGCACAGGCACGGCAGGCGTGAAAGCATTTTCAGCCGCTCTAAAAGCTAATCCACTGGTGGCGGTAGTGTCGGTAGTCCTTTTGCTAGTTTCTTCAATAGAGAAGCTTATAAAGCGGAATAGCGAGGCGGCGGCATCCCTAAAAGCAGCGTTCGCACCGTTTCAAGTGATCTTTACCCGGATATTAGACGGCCTTACCAACATGCTATCAGGTGTCGCAAACGCTTTTGAGTGGATAACCACCAAGGTAGTAGGGCTTTTAGACGCTATCGGGCTGATTTCCGAGGAAACAAAGAAAGCAGGACAGGCCGCAGCAGACCTTTCTAAAGCTGAATTAGACATATACGAGGCAGAAACAAAGAATTTAGTTACGTTATCCGCCATGAGTAGGGAGCTAGCCAACCAAAAAACCATTGTAGGCGACCAGCTAAAGACGGCAAAAGAGCGAAACGAAGCTGCCCAAAAAGGTATTTCCATCCTCAAACAGATGGAAGCTGCCGAGGTAGCGGTTTTACAGCAGAAATATGATCAGATAAAGGCGCAAAACAAGTTAAGCTACACCTCGAAAGAAGACCGACGGGCCGAAATGCAGGCGCTTGCAGACCTTCAAGCGAAGCAAGCCGAATATACCGATAAGCGAAAAGAACTAGAAAATCAGGCTAGCGGACTTATCGCACAGGAAAACGCCAAAAATGCAGCCGCCTACAAGGCCTCTGAGGTAGCGAAAGCACAAGCAGCCATCAAAGCAGCCACCGAGGCCGAACTAGCCAAACGGGCTTTGCAGGAACAGACTATCAAGCAGATGGAAACAGCGCTCACAAAGCTTAACTTATCCATTGCTGAAAAAGAGGTAACCGATGACGGAGGCGAGCAGCGTATTAAAAACGCAGAACTGACAGCAAAGCAAGAACTTGCTATTGAGAAGGAAATGCTTAATCAAGGGCTGATCACGCAACAGGAATATTTCGCCCGTGAGCAGGAAATCAACGCCCAACGTCTTCAAGTAATGAGAGACGAGACGGATAGATTTAACGCTGAACGTGTCGCAGACTTCGAGGCGTCGGCAAACAAGGAGCTTGAAATCCAGTACTACAAGTTACAGCAGGGTTTGATCAGCCGTGAAGAGTACGAAAATGCCGAAACGCAGTTACGCATAGAAGCACGTGAACTTCGCAATAAGATGGAAGAAGAGCAGGACGCTCTAGACCGTGAGCGCCGGGCGATGGACGAGGCGAACCGGAAAGAAATCGAAATGAACGAAATCGCTAACCAATATGAGTTGAGACAAGTTCAGTTGGACGCCCAATATCAACAGGAAATGGCCGCAGCCGAAAGGATAGGCGCTGATACCACGTTGGTACAACAGAAGTACGAGCAGGCAAAGGAAAAGCTAACAAAAGAGCGTGTTAACTCCGAATTAACCATGACGGCAGGCCTTGCAGGTCAGATGTCTGATCTTTTGGGAGAAGAGAGCGCAGCCGGAAAAGCCTTTGGCGTTGTACAGGCAACTATCAACACATATCTAGGCGCTACAAAAGCTTTGGCACAAGGCGGTATCGCAGGTATCGCACAGGCCGCTATCGTAATTGCCTTCGGTATGAAACAGGTTATGAGCATTGCGAAACAAAAAGATCCCGATACGAAAGTTAACACAAGCGTTAAAAAGTATGCGAAGGGTGGTACAATAGTCGGAAAGTCTCATGCGCAGGGTGGCGTTAAGTTCGTTGGTGATAATGGGCAAGCTTTTGAGGCAGAAGGTGGTGAAAACATATACATCTTGAAAAAGACCGCCTCAAACGAGATCAACGCTTTGTCCGATGTCAATGTTGAACATGGCGGAAAGTCCTTCCGGGCAAGCAGCGCACCTGTGAAACCATCCGGTGAACGTTTCGGCAACGGTGGATCAGTTAACAAGGCTATGAACGTCAGCTTGATAACACCGAAGTATGACAAAAGCAAAACGGTTGAGAGAGTCTTATCCATGCCTACCATCAACAAGTTCGACACGACTAACAACACATTCAGTCGCACGAACCAAAAGTTCGCTAATGGCGGTAAAGTGGATAACAACTACTCATACCGAGGTGGCGATTCACTGAGCAACGTTTACATGCCGAAGTATTCACAGGGCGGTCGTGTATCAAGTGTTTGGAGCACGACCGAATACGAGGCGTTGAACAACATTTCTAATGTAGACGTTTTCTCAGCGGTGAGCAATACGCACAATTACATATCGTCTTCCGGTCTTTACAAGTTCGCTGACGGTGGTATGGTATCAACTATTTCGGAAGCTAACAGGCTGCAAAGACAAGTAGACAATGTACAATTGTCAAAAGAGAGTATATCGCAGCTTGCAGCCGTTGTTATTGAAGCGGTTTCGGCTATGCCTAACCCTATCGTTTCCGTGCATGACATTGATACTGCACAGAATGAGGTGAACGTTGTGCAATCTTTTGCAACTTATTAATCTAATAAACTCGTGCAGATATGTCGAATTATAAAAACCACCATATCTTTGCACGAGTTACAACAAAAACCAATTTATGAAATTTGAAAAACTAAGGATCATTCAAGCAGGGCTCACTACTAACTTTGATGAGGTAGAGGGTGTATCTTATCCGCTGTCGATTACAGATGAGGCGGTTAGAAGTGTTGTAGCTTTGGGAAATGAAAAACCCATTCATTGCAGACGTACACACAACGGCATGGATATGTTAGACGGCTATCTAGGAAAGTTCACTAACTTTGTGTACGAGGATGGAGTTGCCTACGCAGACCTAGAGATGTCGGAAGCTCTAGAAACCGCATATCCTAGCGAGGCCACGTTCATTGCAACAATGATTTCCAAAGAACCCGAAATGCTAGGCGTTTCTATAGTGAGTTTGGATGAGAGAGAACTAGTCGGAGGCGTGATTAACATCACTAATATAGTTGAGCTATACTCATGTGACATGGTAGGCCTTCCGGCAGCGACTTCTAGTCTATTCAGTAATAACAATTCTAATAAGAAAACAATGAGTAAATTTTTTAGTGCATTTGCAGCTATGCTTAAAAAGAGTAGCTTTGCAACTGAAACCGTGGAAACAGTAAGCGGTTCAAAGATCACTATCGAGGCCGCAGGCGATGTAATGGCTATCGGTGACAAGGTGTTTGACAGCGAAGGTAATGTACATCCGGATGGCGAGGTACGTATCAAAGTTGACGATGCAATCTTGGTGCTTGTTATCGAAAACGGAGTTATCAAGGAGGTAAAACCTTCCGAAGATGACAGAGGCGAGCAAGAGGACGAAATCAGAGACGAGGAAAAAATCGGAAGGGAAACACGTTCTGAAAGAATACCCGAAGAGTTTGCAACTCGTATGCAGGCTATGGAGGCTTCGATTGCCGCTATGTCAACTTCGATTGCAGCAATGACGGCACAGTTCAGCCGCGTGACCGGGAAACCTTCTGTTCCTGTAGCTAAAACGCCTACCAAGGAAACGAAGTTAAGCAAAGAGGCAGTTGCCGAAGCAGCTAAACGCTTTTACAAGAAATAAACATCTAAAAATCAGAAAATTATGGCTTTTACTTTTACTGACTTGAATAAACTGAACCTCAACAGTTTGAATGAGGTAATTTCGCTCACCGTTGGTTTGGCGGGTGAAATTTCAAGAGGCATCACCGTTCTGAACGGTATTGAAAACAACACGCCTGTTGTATCTCTTACTGCCGCAGATAAGGCGTTGCGTCTTTCGGCAGGTTGTGATGGCGAATATTTCTACAACAGCATTTCGGACAAGGTGAAGTACTACACACATGCGCCTATCGAATTGCCTATCGAAATCTGTTTGCAAAACTTGTGGGGGAAAATGGTTGCCCGTGGTATCAACCTAGACGACAATTTCTCTGATACCGAATTGGCAGGCTTTATCCAGTCAGAAGTTTTGAAGGTTCTTGAAGCTGACTTGCTTCGCCTCGCTTGGTTGGACGGCGACGTAACAGATTCCGCTACAGGCTACGGAATTTTCAAACGTGGCGGTATTATCAAACAGTTCGAGGATTCTACGCGCACCGCTGGTGCAATGACACTGACTACCGCAGGCGTGTTAACCGCATTGCGTGCTTGTATCGACAACCAACGTCCCGACACCTTGGATGACTCCGAATTTTTCGTAACGTCCAACGTTATGCGTCTTTACAAGAACCTGTTGCAAGACCGTGATAACAGCGCTGCACAGAGTGACATAGTAGAAGGACGCCCGGTTTACTTCTTCGAAGGCTACCGTATCACTGAATTGCGCCACGTTTCTAACGCTGCTTTGGCAGACGGCAAAAACACTGCATTTATCGCTTTTACTCCGAAAGACAATATTCAGATTGCTTTGGAAAGCACCGCAGCCGTTATCGCTCCGTTCATTCAAGACGCAAAGTCTCGTAAGTACTACTCACAAACTGTATTCGCGGCTGACGCCATGCTGGTAGCACCGGAAAAAATGCAGTTGTGGTTAACCGCACGTGAACCGTAATTATAGTGAAGGGCTAGGCGGTTAGTCTAGCCTTATTTTTTTTTACTAATATAACAAGAAAACAATATGTCAAAAAGTTGTTTATATAAACTCCCCGGTAACGTACTTGTAGGCTGTGCATTGCCTATTCATGGCATTACAGATTTGTATCTTATGCACGTTGAGGATGTTACATTCACCTATTCGACATCTCAAACCCAGATTTTGACTGCGGATTTTGCGGTAGGTGCTAAATCCTACAGGGTTGAAGGGTATAAGCAGAACATACAGGTAACAGCCGCTTTACGTTCTACAGACGTATCGGGGCGTTTTGATGTATCGATCATGTTTAAAGCGCCACTTTCGGGTGCCTTCGCAAGATCAATTATGGCTGGTAAGTTTTACGTGATGACTGTTGAGCCAGCAACCACAGGGGCTAACTTTGTTTGGGGGTGCAGTGCACCGCTTGAATGCTCAAACGTTGAATACGATTCTAATGCAAACGGTAAACTCATTACTTATACCCTGACGGCACCCGAAGGTTCGGCAGGAAATTCCGCTGTATTAACACATCCGGACGTTACAACATCTATAATCGCTAAATCTGTTTAATTATGGCTTGCATATCAAAAATTTCATCTGCAATCGCTTACGATTGCGATACAGGCGGTACCAGCTTAGTTTCGGCATTGCTCATAAACAAAGAGGATATAGCCTCTGTATCTTTTGTCCCTGAAAGTTCGGCACTGGTTGATACAATTAAGTTGAAAGAAGGTGCAAAAGCTTATAAGATTGATACAGTTAAGCATGTGCTAACAACTACGGAGGCTTTGAAAGTAAACGAAGGTGCTCCGAATGCTTATACACACTCAGCCACCGTGGTGGTTACTGCTCCCGTAATGTCTACCTTGCTTAAGGACCTAATAAACCCTGTAGCGAATGGGAGTTTTGTTATCCTAACTCGTGCTTTGAAAGCTATCAGTTCTAAAGTGTCAGGTGATACTTGTAGAGTGTTTGGCTTATATTATGGCATGTCCGCTACCGCAGTAGACAGAAGTTCTCACGATAACGGGGCCTGGTACACCATCACTATGGCAACGCCCGAACGTGTTATCGGGGAAGATGCGTTAACGCAGGTAATTACAGGTTATGAGGCACTGTATGCCGCAGCTGTAGGTTAATTAACAATCTAAAAGAAAGGAAAAATAATATGGCATGTTTAGATTCTATTTCAGGGAGTCAGTTGTTACCATGTGGTGTGCCTCCCGCTGGACCACTGGGCAGACCTGTTTCGGCAAAGATAATTAACGCAGCAAGCATTGTAAGCTATACCATTACT
>ULQT01006563.1_pt1 | contig 18914 bp, 16 predicted proteins | sample 1954791 | NCBI WGS metagenome assembly ULQT01 (sample SAMEA4835663, study PRJEB28245) | human gut metagenome | biome: gut microbiome; material: fecal sample | place: Denmark | collected 2008 | reverse complement strand
CCCAGCCAATATGCGGCTTTTTTACATTATCAGGCAAAAGTCTTATTTCACCCGGTATAAGTCCGAGACCTTCGTATTCGCCATATTCATAGCTTTTATCAAATATCATTTGCATACCAAGACAAATACCAAGAAAGGGTTTATCTTTTTTCACACTATCATATATTACCTTGTCAATACCCCTTTGCCTTATTGTATTTATAGCGTCACCAAATGCTCCTACTCCGGGCAAAAGCAGCTTATCAGCTTTTTCCATTACTTTTAAATCATCAGTTACAACAGCTTCCTGACCTACAAATTCAAGAGCCTTCTGCACACTTCTGAGATTTCCCATTCCATAATCTATAACAGCTATCATTATTCTAACATTCCTTTAGTAGATAATACTCCGTCTATTCTTTCATCTATTTCAGTTGCCATATCTATAGCTCGTCCAAAAGCCTTAAATATTCCCTCAGCAATATGATGATTATTTTTACCGTCCAGTACCTTTATGTGAAGAGTCATACCGCAGTTGTCAGATACTGCTCTAAAAAATTCTTCAACCATTTCTGTATCAAATATACCTAAACTCGGCACAGTAAACTCAGCATCAAAATTAAGGTATGAACGTCCTGAAAAATCAATTGCACACATTACAAGGGCTTCGTCCATTGGCACTATAGCCTGACCGAACCTTTTTATGCCGGACTTATCACCTAAGGCCTTTGAAATACATTTGCCCAAAACAATCCCTACATCTTCAACAGTATGGTGACAATCAACATCAAGATCACCGTCACAAGTTATATCCATATCAATAAATCCATGCTTTGATATATGAGTAAGCATATGGTCAAAAAAGCCTACTCCTGTATCAATATTGTTTACACCTGTGCCGTCAATGTCAATTCGTGTATGTATTTTTGTTTCCTTTGTATTTCTGTCTATTACGGAAATTCTGTCCATATTGTTTCCTCCGATATAATTTAAACAGTTTATTTAAGCCTTACCTTAACAGAATTTGCATGTGCTGTAAGTCCTTCTGCTTCTGCAAATTTCACTACATCAGGTCCAAGTTCTTCCATGGCCTCTTTACTAAATGATATAATGCTTGATTTTTTAATATAATCATCAATTGAAAGAGGAGAAAAGAATCTTGCTGTTCCCCCTGTAGGCAGCACGTGATTAGGTCCTGCCATATAATCACCTAAAGGTTCAGGTGTGTAATGTCCAAGGAATATGGCTCCTGCATTCTGAATTTTAGGCAAAAGACTAAATGGTTCACTTGTAGAAATTTCCATATGCTCAGGAGCTATTTTGTTACACAATTCGCAAGCTTCATCAAAATCATTTACAACAATTATTGCCCCATAGTTATTGAGCGATTTTTTAATTATTTCTTTTCTTTCCAGAACAGCTGTCTGCTTTGATACTTCTTCTTTTACTTTTTCAGCAAGTTCCTGAGAATCTGTAATTAATACAGCTGAAGCAAGTTCATCATGTTCTGCCTGTGATAGTAAATCTGCAGCAACGTACTCAGGATTTGCACTTTTATCAGCCAGTATAAGTATTTCACTTGGCCCTGCAACTGAATCAATATTTACATAACCATAAACACTTCTCTTTGCAAGAGCTACAAATATATTTCCGGGACCAACAATTTTATCAACCTTAGGCACAGTTTCTGTACCAAAGGCAAGTGCAGCTACGGCTTGGGCACCTCCTGCCTTGTAAATTTTATGAACACCTGCAATATCAGCAGCCACAATAGTTGTGGGGCTCACCTTACCCTCAGCAGAAGGAGGAGTTGTCATAACAATTTCTTCAACACCTGCAACTTTTGCAGGAATAATATTCATTAATACACTTGAAGGATATGCAGCTTTCCCCCCCGGTACATATACTCCGACTTTCTGAAGAGGTCTTATAAGCTGACCAAGCATCTCTCCATTCTTGCTTGGTTCAAGCCAGCTGTTCATCTTCTGCTTTTCGTGAAAAGCAGCTATCCTTTCGGCAGATTTTTTAATAACTCTTACAAGGTCACTGTCTACTTGCTTATATGCCTCTTCTATTTCCTTTTCTGTAACTAATAAATTATCTTTATTTACATCAAACTTATCAAACTTCTTTGTATATTCAAACAAAGCCTTATCACCGTTAGCCTTAATATCAGCAATAATGCCGTTTACTATTTCCTGAACATTTCCGTGTTCAAGCTGTGAACGTGACAACAATGCCTCAACTAACTTTCTGCCTTCATTATCGTTATATTTTATAATATTTATCACTTTTTATCACCTGTCAGCTTTCTTAATCCTTCTATTATTTCAGCAATTCTTTTATGCTCTAATTTCATACTTACCCTGTTTACAACTACTCTTGCAGACACAGGACAAATATCAGCCAATACCTCAAGTCCGTTAGCTTTAAGAGTTGAACCTGTTTCAACAATATCAACTATTACATCACTTAGTCCAACAATAGGAGCAAGTTCAACACTGCCGTGCAGTTTAACTATTTCTATAGTCTGATGCTTTTTCTGATAGAAATACTCTTTGGCTATATTAGGATATTTTGTTGCAACAACAAGATCCATTGAATTATCAAGCTTACTTTGTATTTCCTTATATCCTGCCACTGCAAAACGGCATTTTCCCATTTTAAGGTCAAGAACTTCATAAAGATTTCTTCCTTCTTCAAGGAGAGTATCTTTGCCTACAATACCTATATCAGCTGCACCGCTTTCAACATATGTAGGCACATCAGAGGCTTTGGCAAGGAAAAATTTCAGTTTAAGCTCTTCATTGGTAAATATCAGTTTTCTGGAGTCTTCTTTCATTTCATCACATGTAATATTAAGCTGCTCCAAAAGTTCCATACTTTTTTCAGCAAGTCTGCCTTTAGCTAAGGCAAAAGTTAAATAATCCATTATTTTGACTCCTCCTTTGCATAAAGGTTATTTATATCAATAATTTCTTCATTATTATTTTTAACATTTATAAGTCTTACTTTACCACTTTTAAAAATTAATATGTTTGATATATTCTTTTTCAATGCATAAGCCTTATTGCTTTCAACATCACAGCCGCAAAAACTGTTCTCAACAGAAATTCCTTTTTTCCTTAATTCATTTGTTTCTTTAAGAGCATAAAACCTGCTTTCATTATCATACGCAGCAAGATATGTACATCCTCTTTCATCAGGTTCCCTCATAACTTTCATAAGGTCATTTACTTTTAAAGCAAAACCTACAGCCGGCATATCATTTCCAAACTTTTCAACCATATTATCATACCTGCCGCCGTCCAAAACAGAAGAACCTGTACCCTTTGCATAGCCTCTGAATATAAGTCCTGTATAATAATCCATTGAACCTATAACACCCAAATCAAATGATACGTATTTTTCAAATCCAAGTTCCTTTAAAATTATATAAAGCTCGTTAAGATAATTAATTGCTTTAAGTGAACTTTCATTTGTTACCTTGTCTCTGACTTTTTCTAAAATATCTTCACCGCCTATTAACAACGGCAATTCCTGCAGAATATATTTAATATCTTCATTTTCAATATTTTCTGCAAGTTCATTGACAGCTACATAATTTTTCCTTATTATATTTTCCTGAATAGCATCAGCAATCTCATTTTCAACATTTGCTTCATCTATAACGCCCTTTAAAAAAGCAGCGTGACCTAAATCCAGTTTAAATTTTTCAAGTCCTACTGACAACAGCGAATTAATTGCAATTGATACGACTTCTGCATCAGCTTCAATGGAATTAACACCAAGGAATTCAACACCTGCCTGTGTAAATTCTCTCAGCTTGCCCTGATAATTTTCATTTGCTCTGAACATACTTTCCATATAATATAGCTTAAGAGGCAAATCCTGTGTATTATAAGCTGTTGCTGCTATTCTTGCAATCGCAGGTGTCATATCAGGTCTTAACACCAAGAGAGCACCATCTTTGTCTACAAACTTAAATACTCTGCTATCCTTAACTCCGCCCATACCACAAAATACATCATTGTATTCAAAGGTAGGACTTGTTACAGGCAAATAACCATAACTTTCAAAAACTCTTGCTATTTTATCTTCTGTTTTTTTCTTCAATGCACATTCTTTAGGCAAATAGTCCTTAACACCTTCAGGTGTATGTAATTTACTTATCAACATATCTATATCCTCTTTTCAATTCACTTTATCGTATTAAAGTAATAAATTGAATTTATTATATCACATATATATTATTTGTCAAGTACTTTTAACATATAATTAACCTATTTTAATATTTTACTCCATTAATAGCCTTTTGTCAAAATATTCTTGGTAAATACAACATTTAAAAAGGGAGAACACCTTTGCTCTCCCTTTAGACCTCATTATTGCAATCTGTCAAATGTATTAAATAAATTAACAGCACCATATCCCCACACATCATTTGGTACCGGCGTATTTATTTCAAGAGGCACTGTACCCTGCAATATATATGACTTAATACTCAGGGTATTTATATTTAGGTTATTTGCCCGAACAATACCCCACTCCAGCAATAAAGCAGCTATTCCTGCCGCTATAGCGGCACTTATGCTTGTTGAACCGTTAGATGGTGCAACAAAGTCAGGGCACAAATCACCAAGTCTGTTAGGTCCTCTGCCAGATGTTGATATAACTCTGTTATTTGACGGGTCATAAGCTCCCACAGACATAACATAGTTGGCTGTTGTTGGTACAACAGCCGTTGTACTTGCAACAGGAGTTATAAATTTCAAATTACCGGCAAATGACGATATGGGAAGCCAACAGTTGATTCTGCCAAGTATCGTATTCCCGTAAACTCTGATTTTCCATATTCCCGCTACTGCACCCATTATTGTTATTTGCGTCATTTGACTGCTGGTTCTGTATAAAGGTATTCTGTATTCTACTGTAACTTTTGTATTTGTCAGATTAAATGTATATGTATTTATAAAATTATTTCTCGCTTCTATTCTTCCTATTTCATTTCCTATTGGTGGTATAATACCAACGTCTACTCTTTCTGCAATATTGCTCCATATCCACATAGAAAAATTACTTGTTTCTTCACCCACACTTATTTCCACATCATGATACCCTGCATCATTATTTATATCAAATGATGTGTGTCTTCCGCTTAAAGCTTCATTACCTATGGCAGTAGTGACAGAAACACCATTACTTATAGATACAGATGATAAATATATTTCAAGCAATGTTTGTCCGTCGTGTCCCCCTTGGTTTGTTCCTATACCTATGACTATAGACAGTGGTCTTCTGCTTTCTCTTGCTTTTTCTGCAATATAATCAATTCCCAACATTAAATCAGAAGACTGAAACACATTTTCTGTTTTTGTAATTCCTATTTTATCCTTGTAATATTTGCTTGCTTCTTTAAGCCTTACTATTACAAATTCCGCATCTGGAGCAACTTTTAACACTGCCTTGGCCATATTTGTTCCATGCAGAGTATCACCTTCTATATTTATATTGCCTTCTGTAATTTCTTCTCTGGTATATTCTCTGCCAAAGCACACATTTTCAGATTCCTCACTATCATCCTGTATCCACATTGAATATATTCTGCTGTCTCCGTTTTCATATTTAAATACAGGATCATTTATATCTACACCGGTATCAGGTATTCCTATTAGTACACCTGCACCTCTGTAATCAGAGGGAAGATTTTGGACACTTTGCAGGTTATCAGGTATAACCACACTGTCGTTGCTAAACCCCATAATTAACGGTGTACTGCTTCTTATACCATTCCCTATCTGAGGACTTGTCAGCAGAAGTTCGTATGTTGATACAGGTACATATATGATTACATAGGTCCCAAATATAAGATTGCATTCACCTGCACTGTATTCCCTCAGCACATTTAACAGATTATCATTTTTAGACACTACAAGAGCTACATAGTCACTTGACAAAGCAATACCGTTTATATTCATTGCTGCAATTCCTCCAAGATTATTATAAATATTTCTAAAACAAAGTCTGCCATATCCCCATTCCGGGTTAGGATACTCTATATTGCCGCTTCTTTCTGCGTATTTTCTAAGCAGCCCTTTAATCTTCTCACCATACATATCCATATCATTTTGCAGTACAATTCCCCACTCCATAAGCAGGGCGGCAACCCCTGTAACAAAGGGGGCAGCTATACTTGTTCCTGTAAAGTAATCATATCCTCCTGTATTAGAAGCTGTTCTTATATTTACACCGGGTGCTACTAAATCAGGCTTTGTATATACAACTTCCCTTGTATAACCTCTTCCGGAAAATGGAGCCAATGTATTATTTCTTGAATTATATGCACCTACAGTTATTGCCCTGAAAGCTGTAGATGGTATAGTAAGTGTAATGTCAACATCTGGCATAAGGAATACAGTATCCTCAGTTACTCCTTCACTTACAGGAAGCCACACATCAAATACCGCCTCTTCATCTATATTTACCCTTAGCTGCCATATACCCGTATCTACAAATTCTGTACCTGTAAATTGTATAATTACCCTTTCATCAATTGTCTGCGGAGTAGGTATTTCTATATTTACTGTAATGTCAGTATTCCCTAAAATTTGATTGTAGAGGCTGTCATTGCCGCTCAAAACGCCTGTGGTATCACCTCCCGGTGATATAATTTCAAAGGTGGCATTATACAAATAGTTTTTATACATTTCAAGAGTTACAGACCTTAAACTCCTTCCTACATTAAACTCAACAATACTGTTACCCTGTCCTCTAAAATGATGATACTTGTCTCCTTCATTTCCACTTGCAACTACTATTGCTGTAACATTCTGTTCACTTACCTGGTCAATATACTGTTCAAAAAGAGACTGTCCGTCATGAGCACCAAAATTTGTACCATAAGATATATTTATAACAGAAGGCATATTTCTCTCATTTGCCTTGTCAATTACAAACTTTATTCCTCTCATTACATCATCACTGGAACCTCTGCCTATGGCTACAGAAATAATATCAGCACCGCTTGCAACTCCTCCTGCACCCGCTGCAACACCGGCTACAGCTGTACCATGACCTATAGAATCAACAAAACCTATACCATCTTGTATTTCTTCTTCATTATATATTCTGTCATTAGGAATATCCCATATATATTTTATCCTATCTTCAAACTCTCTGTGATTATAAGTTATTCCTGAATCTATAATACCTACCATAACACCTTTACCTGTTAATCCGCTGAAATTGTTATTATTTTCAGTAATACAGCTTCTTTCTTTAGCTTCTGCAAGCAATGGCTGCAAATCTACAGGCATTTCATATTCAATAATATTTTTATCACCTGAAACAGTTAATATATCAGATCTAATAATTGCAAAATTTTCAGAAAGTATTTCAATTATCTCATATCCCAGTAAATCTCCATTATACTTTACAATCAGGTTATACAAAAAAATCACCTCATAAAATTATATTGACAAAAATATAATTTATGTTAAAATATACCTATAAACAATTACAGGGAATGAATGTCTCCCTTGTCTTTATGACTAAACCGCTTATTTGCTGATGACTTCTGTGTTTACACAGGAATTATCAGTTTTTTTGTTGAAGGAGAAATTTTATGTTAACAGGACTTTCAGTTATTTTATTATCAGGATTATTTTTAGGAAATATCTTTAAACGATTAAAGCTTCCTTCACTGACAGGAATGATAATCGCAGGCATAATAATAGGTCCTCACTGCTTAAACCTTATTGACAGTTCTCTTTTAAATATAGCTGCCGATTTAAGACAGTTCGCTCTTGTCATTATACTGTCTCGTGCCGGGCTGACACTTGACATAAAAGATCTAAAAAAAGTTGGATTGTCTGCAATTCTTATGTGCTTTGTCCCGGCATGTTTTGAAATTGCCACAACAACTCTTATCGCACCAAGAATATTTAATATTTCAACTATAGATGCCGCTTTAATGGGTACTGTGCTTGGTGCAGTTTCCCCTGCCGTCATTGTTCCCAGAATGATTAAGCTTATGGAAGAAAATTATGGTACTAAAAAGTCTATACCTCAGCTTATACTTGCAGGTGCCTCTGCTGACGATGTTTTTGTAATAGTTGTATTCTATGCTTTTCTATCCCTTTCATTAGGAGGAGAAGTATCTGCCGTAAACTTTGTTCAAATACCAGTTTCTATAATTACAGGTATAATATTAGGCATTTTATGTGGATTTTTACTTAATGTATTTTACAGTAAATTTGAAATAAGAGATGCAGTTAAACTCCTTGTTATGTTGTCACTTTCATTTCTAATGATAGCTCTTGAAAATAATTTAAAAAATGTTTTTCCTATTTCCGGTCTCCTTGGAATTATGTTTATGGGCATTACTCTTTGCAAAAAGTCTGAAAAAACAGCAGTAATTCTTTCAAAGGAATACAATATATTATGGATTGCCGGAGAAATCATACTCTTTGTACTGGTTGGCTCAGCTGTTGATATATCTTACGCCCTTAAAGCAGGTATAGGTGCTGCGGCAATTCTTATATGTGCACTTTCTCTCAGAATGTTAGGTGTGCTTATTTCAATTCTACCTTCAAAACTAAATATGAAGGAAAATATTTTCTGTATGATTTCATATACACCAAAAGCAACAGTTCAGGCAGCTATAGGAACTATTCCTCTGACAATGGGTATAGCATCAGGTCATCAGATACTCACTGTTGCCGTTCTTGCAATACTTATAACAGCACCTATTGGTGCATTCTTTATAGATTCAACTTATAAAAGACTTCTTAATAATGATAAATAAAAAAATCTGTCAATTAACCTTATTTAGTTAATTGACAGATTTTACTTTATCTTGACTTCACATAAATATCAGAAGTTGCACTTGGCAATGTATAATATTGTTCAAAATCAAACTCACCTTTACTGATCTGTACACCTAAAGGCACAGTACCTACTAATTTTCCTCTTAAATCATAACAATATAATGAAAGTTCTCTATCATTTTCACCGCTGCAATTGCCGTAAAATCTAAATTTAACCTTTATTTTATTCTGATTGTCATATTCAGCCTCAATATTTGAAATATTCATACTAATCTGACTATCAGAATATCCTGCAGCATATTTAAATCTGCACCCCATATTATACTCCCCCTGAGCATACACCTTACCGTCAGCTATGATTTCAACCTTAATTTTAGAATTTGTAAAGGTTGTAAAATCTTCTTCATCAACACTTGAGCGTATATCATCATAATCAAGCTTATATTCAATATAATCATTATTATTTGATATAGTAATGCCCTGACCCAGCTCCTGGTATATAAGTGTGCCAACTCTGTTATAGAAATATATATTTACACTTTCCGCTACAGAAGAATAATCATTTACATTATCAGGCAGGAAAGAAATTTCAACATTCCTGTCGTCATCGAGTTTAGCTGATATTTTTCTTAAATCCTGAGTACCCGCTTCCTCAGCATTGTTATCATCAGTTTTATTTTCTTCATTTAAACCATCTTTATCTTTATTTTCTAAGACCACATCTTGGTTATAGTAAATTTTTACAACTTTATTATCATTATCCCACTCAACCCCGGCTTCAAAAATCTCAGCTATAGCCCTTATCGGTACCATAGTCGTATTATTAATGATAACAGCCGGTGTCTCAATCAGTATTTCGTATGTATTTTTACTGTCAGTTACAGTTATAAGTGTATTATCAATCTGCAATTCAATTATTTTATCCCCTCTGATTAATGTAATAACCTTATTTTCCTGGTTCCAGTCAACATTACAGTTAAGGTACTCGGCTACAGCTCTTAAAGGCACAAGAGTTCTTCCGTTATATATAACAGGTGCCTGTGAGGTACTTATCTCGTTTCCGTCTACAATAATTTTAATGCTTTCTCTTGCAAATACTGTACTCGTTATAATAAAAACTGCACTTATTACCCCTAATATCAATCTCTTCATAAACATACCTCCATTTTTAATTTTTTCCTCTTATTTTAATAATATCATCCGTTAATTTTGGTGTCAATTAATATTAGTATTAAGAATTTATTAAAAAAAGGTGTTGTGTAATTACTAAATTATACAACACCTTTATATTTAATAAATATTTATGCTAACTCTGCCGCAAGCTTTTCAGCAATTGCATTTAAAAATTCTTTGCTTGATACTTTTTTCTTATTTTCCAAGTTTGAAAGCATATATAAATCACCTGTCATAATTCCGCTTTCTATAGTATCAATTGTGGCTTTTTCAAGAACATCGGCAAACTTCATTAAATCATCAAGTCCATCAAGTTCTCCCCTCTTTCTAAAAGCACCGCTCCATGCAAAAATAGTAGCAACTGAGTTTGTTGAAGTTTCCTGACCATCAAGATGCTTGTAGTAATGTCTTTGTACTGTACCGTGTGCAGCCTCATATTCATACTTTCCATCAGGGGAAACCAAAACAGATGTCATCATTGCAAGTGAACCAAATGCAGTAGACACCATATCAGACATAACATCACCGTCATAGTTTTTACAAGCCCAAATATATCCACCCTTAGACCTTATCACTCTTGCAACAGCATCGTCAATAAGTGTATAGAAATATTCAATTCCTGCACTCTCAAACTTGTCCTTATATTCTGCGTCAAAAATATCCTGGAAAATATCCTTAAACCTGTGGTCATATTTTTTAGAAATTGTATCCTTAGTAGCAAACCATAAATCCTGTTTAGTATCCAATGCAAAGTTAAAGCAGCTTCTTGCAAATCCCTCAATACTCTTATCAATATTATGTAATCCCTGAATTATGCCGTCACCGTCAAAGTTAAAAATAGTTTCTCTTTTTTCATTTCCATTTTTGTCGGTTAATACAAGTTCAGCCTTGCCCCCGTCTTTAACCTGCATTTCAACATTTTTATAAACATCGCCGTATGCATGTCTTGCTATTGTAATAGGGGCTGTCCATGTTGGAATATATGGTGTAATTCCTTTTACAAGAATAGGAGTTCTAAACACAGTACCGTCTAAAATAGCTCTTATAGTTCCGTTAGGTGACTTCCACATTTCTTTTAAATTATACTCAGGCATTCTTGCCGCATTAGGAGTAATAGTCGCACACTTTACAGCAACACCGTATTTTTTAGTTGCCATAGCACTATCAATTGTAACCTGGTCATTTGTTTCATTTCTATGGACAAGTCCTAAATCATAATACTCAGTTTTTAAATCTATATATGGTTCAATAAGTATTTCCTTTATCCATTTCCATAAAACTCTTGTCATTTCATCTCCGTCCATTTCAACAATAGGCGTAGTCATTTTAATTTTTTCCATCTTAAGAATTCCTCCTGAATATATATTCTGCTTTATCTGTTAATTGTATAATACTTTCAGGGCGGTTAAAAAACCCGCCCTTACAAGTTAATATCTATTAATCTTCACCAATACTTGAAAGGTAATTTTCCATTTCGGTATTAGCAAGTTTAGCAAGCTCTGTATCGCTTATTTGAGTAACTCTGCCGTCCTCATACTGTCTGTCAACCCACTCTTTAATTTTAATAACAACAGGGTGCTGCTTTCCTATTTTCTTATCACCCTCGTATTTAAAGTAATTATTAATCCAGTGAGCAATGCCTGCAAGACCTGATGTCTTACCGACAGCTATTTTAACAGGACGCTTAAGTAAAAGTTCTGTATTAAATATGTTATATATCTCTTCATTTTTAAGTATGCCATCAGCATGAATGCCTGCTCTTGTAAGGTTAAAGTTTTCACCTACAAAAGGGGTCATAGGCGGTATATCATATCCTATTTCTTTTCGGTAGTAGTCAGCAAGTTCAGTAATAATTGTAGTATCCATACCATCAAGAGTTCCTCTTAGCTGGGCATATTCAAACACCATAGCCTCAAGTGGTGTATTTCCTGTTCTCTCACCAATTCCAAACAGAGATGTATTAACACCGCAGCAACCATAAAGCCATGCAGTAGTGGCATTTGTAACAGCCCTGTAAAAGTCATTGTGACCATGCCATTCAAGCAAATGATTTGGTACACCTGCATAATGGTGAAGACCGTAAATAATACCTGATACACTTCTAGGAAGCACCGTACCCGGTGTATTGATACCGTATCCCATAGTATCACAAGCTCTTATTTTAATAGGAACACCTGTTTCCTCATAAAGCTTCATAAGCTCAGAAGCAAAGGGAACAACAAAGCCATAAAAATCTGCTCTTGTAATATCCTCGAAATGACATCTTGGCTTAATACCTGTTTCAATACACTGACGAATAATTGAAAGATAATGCTCCATTATTTCGCTTCTCTTCATATTCATCTTATAAAAGATATGGTAGTCAGAGCAGCTTACAAGTATACCTGTTTCCTTAACACCAATGGATTTAACCAGTTCAAAGTCCTTTTTGTTAGCTCTTATCCATGTAGTTACCTCAGGAAATCTGTAATCCATTTCAAGACATTTATATACAGCGTCCTGATCTTTTTTTGAATATACAAAAAATTCGCTTTGTCTTATTATTCCTTTTGGTCCGCCCAATCTGTGCAGCTGTTTATATATATGAGCAATCTGTTTTACAGTATAAGGTTCTCTTGACTGCTGGCCGTCTCTGAAAGTAGTATCTGTTATCCAGATTTCATCAGGCACATCCATAGGCACAATTCTATGGTTAAAAGCTATTTTAGGAACTTCATCATAGCTGTACAAATTATCATATAAATTAGGCTTATCTACATCCTGTAAAGGATAAACAGACTCACGTCTTTCTATAACATTCGTCTTTGGATTAAAAATAAACATACTGGCTCCACCTCCGTATTATTAATAATACCATATTTAGGAGAATTGTCAACCTTTAGGAGCCATTTTTTGCATATTTATTTTATCTTGTTGCAAATTTTACTGATTTTTCATTGTTTTGTACTAAAAAATCTTGTTTTATGAATTTCATAATTTAAAAACTTTCATTTTTAAAGTCCAAACATTTTTAGCAGCATACTCATTTGCTTTTTTTCATTTTCATTCATATTCTCCATAATAGCTCCAATCATAGCTTTTTTCTCATCATTTGTAAAGGTTATGCCCTTAGGAAGTGACTGAACAAAGGCAACAATCATTGCCAGTTTTTCATCATAAGGCTTATTTTTCATATTCTCATTTAAATTAATAAAAGCCTTCTTTGTATTATAATCCAAACAATCAAAAGCTCTGTTATTTAAAATATCACTATTATTCATTTTCTTTCAACTCCTCAACTATATCTGTTATCTCCATTGCCTTTACAAAAACATCTACCATTTTCCGCTTTCTTCCGTCAAGTTCCGGTCTAATAGCCATAAGCATCTGCTTTTTTATTCTGTTGTTGTTTTCGCCTGATACAGACATAGTTTTAAAGTTATTTACAAGTTTATCGATTTCCATAAGTCTTACCATAAGACCAATATTTTTCTGGTAAGGCATATCAAGGAATGGTATAGCTTCCTTTATTCTTTTAAGTGCAGTATTTCCGTCCATTTTTTCTACAAGTTCGTTACTTGGCAAATCTTGATTTTCTTTTGGTTCACTATTATTATTCATATTGTTTACAAGCTTCATTACAGATAATATTTTTTCTATCTGTGATGCGTCTATGTTCATATTGTTGTTTTCTTCCATAATAATCACCTCTGAAAATTATATGCTCATTTTTTAACCTTAATAACAAAAATATTGCTAATTAAGTCTCATTTAAACATTTTGATTGACTATACTCAAAATTGAAAAAAGCACTGTTATGAATTTTTATTACAACTTCATAGCAGTGCTTAATTTTATTTATTTAAATTCTTTTTAATTAACTTATAAAGAGTAGGTTCAATATTATATTCCTTTATTATTCTTTCAAGGTCATTAATAAGTTTTCCACAGTCTTTACTTTTTGTTTTAACAGACCTTATCATAATATTTTTAGGTGTATGCTCCATATCAATAAATTCCATTACCTGCACTTTATATCCCATTATTTCAATAATTCTAGCTCTTATGGAATCTGTAAGCAGTGCAGCAAATCTTTCTTTTATTATACCATGGTTTAACATAATATTCATTTTGTCATTATCCATTTGATGAAAGAGCTCGTGCTGACAGCATGGAACATTCATCATAACTTTACATCCCCAGCGTATTCCATGGTATATAGCATAATCTGTTGCCGTATCACATGCATGCAGCGTTATAATCATTGAAATTTTTTCATCTGTATTTTCAATATCAGCTATATCCTCACAGAAAAAGTTCAAATTATTAAATCCAAATTTTCTGCTTAACTCATTGCAGTATTCCACTACATCCCTTTTTAAATCATATCCTCTGATTTCAACATTCTTTTTCTTTATTATGTTGAAATAATGATACATTGCAAAGGATAAATAGCTTTTACCGCAGCCCATATCAATAATTACAGAATTCTCTGGAATTTCGTTTTCAACATCTTTTAACATTTCAAGAAATTTGTTTATTTGTCTGAATTTTTTCTGCTTGTGTTTTAGTACAACACCATTTTTATCCATTAACCCAAGCTGGTACATCCAGTCAACATACTCGCCTTCCCCAATAATATAATTTTTTGACTTGTTGTGTTCCTTTGGGGCATTTACAACATTTATATTATCTTTTACACCTGTTATTGTAAATTGCCTTTTCTTATTCATAAGCAATGTACAATACTTGTTGGAAGTAATATTACACTGCTTAAAATTATCTTCCATTATTTCTATAACATTATCAATTATATTATCAGGTTCAACATTTTTATGTATTACTTTTTGACCTATATACTCAGATACTTGATAATTCAGATTATTTTTTATAAGCACAGCACTTATTTTTATCTTTGACGCTTTATCTTCTCCCTTTTTTATAGGATTGCTTATATTTATACTCTCTATAGAATTAATATCAATTAAACTTTCTAATTGCCTTTTTACTTCACTTTTGTCTAACACATTCTACCTCTCACAAATTCTTATACAATTTCTTACATCAGTATCTATAAGCACAATATCCTCTCCTACCTTGACAACATTGCACCAGTTTATACAATACTCTTTTTTCTTTCCTACAAATGAAAATATACCAACTACTACAGGCACTATAATTGCACGTACTTCTCCGCACTTCCAGTCAACCAAAACATCACTTACACATCCTATTTTACTGCCGTCTTTTACATTAATGACTTCCTTATTTATTAATCTGCTTACACAGCCTTCTGTCATATAATCACCTATATTAATTTATATAACTAATCTATGATAAAATTTTGCCTTTTAAGCCAATTACAATAAAGTTCAAACCATTGTTCAGTTCCTGCAATTCCCTTCGCTAAATCAAGGCCGTGTTTTCCATCGGGAAAAATGTGCATTTCAAACTTACATCCTTTTTCTTTCATAGCCATACCCATTTCAAGAGAATTCCTGCAGTCTACACTTTTATCATCAAACGTATGCCATATAAATGTAGGAGGCATATCATTTCTTACATTCATCTCACCTGAAAGAGAATTTAAAAGTTTTTTGTCACTGCCACACATATTAACTCCTGAACGCTTATGAGATATCTCCTTTGTTATACTTACCACAGGATAGCACATACAAAGAATATCAGGTCTTGCTGAAACTTTATCAATCTCATCAATTGCATTATATTCAAACTTGTCATAATTTTCAGCAGTTATACAAGCTAAATGCCCCCCTGCACTAAACCCCATTAAGCCTATTTTATTCTTATCAATATTATACTTATCAGCATTATATCTTATGTAACGCATTGCCCTTTTTACATCCCACAGATATACAGGGTGAGAATATGGCGCAACTCTGTAATAAAGTACAAAAGCACTTATTCCTGACTTGTTCAATTCCATTGCTACATTTGCACCTTCATGGTCTGAAAGATGGTCATACCCGCCTCCCGGCAATATAAGAATACAGCTGTGTTTTTTGCCATCCTTTACAGCAAATTCTTCAAGCTCAGGCTTGTTTAAATTATGCTCATTATCATATTCTTTCATATACCCTAAAGGAGTACCGTTCCATATATTTATCATACTTTTCTCCTTATGTTTAATCTATAATAAAAATATAATTTTTATATTACTTTGTAATTATCTCATACCCATCTTCTGTAACAAGTACTGTATGCTCCCATTGTGCAGACAAACTTCCGTCAGCTGTTCTTACAGTCCAGCCGTCAGTTTTTGAAACATTGCAATCCCATGTTCCTGCATTTATCATAGGCTCTACTGTAAACATCATTCCCGGTACCATTACCATGGTTTTTCTGTTAGTTCTGAAATGATTTACAATAGGATCCTCATGAAATTTAAGCCCCACTCCGTGACCGCATAAAGCTCTTACTACACCATATCCGTTCTTATCTGCAATATCATTTATTACGTTTCCTATATCACCAATTGGTCTGTATGGCTTAACTGCTTCAATACCCGCATACATACATTCCTTTGTAACTTCCACCAGTTTTTTTGCCTCATTACTTACATCACCTATCATATACATTCTGCTCATATCAGAATAATAACCACCTAATATTGATGTAATATCAACATTGACAATATCACCGTTTTTTAAAATTTCCCTGCTGCTCGGTATACCATGGCAAACAACGTCATTTATTGATGTGCAGCAATGCTTAGGGAAATCACCGTATTTGTATGTTGCACAAATCCCCCCAGCTTCATCAGTCATTTTATATACCAGCTGATCTATTTCCTCAGTACTTATTCCCTCTTTTATAAAATTGTCCAAAGCATTCATTATAGCTACAGATAATCTTGCACTCTTTCTTACCCCATCTATTTGTTCAGGAGAAAGTATAAGGTGCCTGTCAGGAATTGGATATGCCTGTTCCACAAACTCCTTTAAATTTTCTTCATCACTTCTTTCATGACAAGCCTTATATTTTTTTCCGCATCCGCACCAGCACTTGTCATTTCTGCCTATTTTAAACATAACTCAACCTCATTTCTATAAAACTCAACCACATCACTATAATCCTTTTCATTAAGAAAATTTCTGCCTGATTCATTGGCAGTATAAACACCTTTTTCTACTCTGACAAAAAAGTTATAATGATTTTTCTGTAATACATTTTTTATATTATCCTTACATTCCCTTGTTTTTATTGTTCCGTATTTTTCTATGTAACATAAGGCGGCAATTACACTTTCCTTATGAGCTGTTACTATTTTACGCCCTGACTGACCGCCCAGATTAAGGCTCACTTTTCTGATTTTTGTTTCTTTTTCAATGCCTTTTCGTCTGTATTTTTTAGCATCTGTATCCTCGCCTCTTGGCTGCAGTATCATATCAACCCTTTTTGTAGAATTAAGTACAACAATAAGTCCGCAGTCTAAGGCTCTTAATATATCCAATTTTTTTCTGAATGCTGCACTTCTCATATTTTTAGGCCTGGGTATTACAGCATAAACATATGGTGTCAACTTTTTCCTTTGCACCAATTGATATACAAGCTCAATTGTAAAACCTCTCTTAAGCTCACATATAACAACAATATTTTCCTTCGTCGCAACAACGTCACAATCTCTTACTTCAGCATCTACCTTAAAACCCATATCAGCAAAATATTTTTGAACAGGCAGATATAATTCTGTTTCTTTTTTTATCATATCATTTTACCTGCCATAAAATTTTCAATATCTTCAGCTGATTTTATAATATCCTTTGACAATACTCTGCAGCCATCTTTTGTTACAACAACATTGTCCTCAATTCTTATGCCTATTTCTTCTTCTGCAATGTATAATCCAGGCTCAACAGTAAATACCATACCCTCCTGTAAAATACCCTCATTATGCCTGCCTACATCATGCGTTTCAAGCCCAAGCATATGGCTTACGCTGTGGTAATAATATTTACTTACTTCATCATCATTGGAAATAAGACCAATTTTCTTAAGTTCATAAGCATAATGTTCCTTTAATATTTCATTTAACCTTTTAAATTCTATTCCGGGCTTTACAGCATCTATAACTTTCTTTTGCCCTTCAAGAACTATATCGTAAATCTGTCTCTGCCTTTTTGTAAATCTTCCGTTTACAGGGAAAGTTCTTGTAATATCACCATTGTAGTATTCCCACTGTGCACCCACGTCAAACAAAATCAAATCATTATCTCTTGTCTTGCAGTTATTATCCGAATAATGAAGTACTGTGCCGTTTTTACCGCTTGCAGCTATGGACTTAAAAGCAAAATCCCTTACACCGCTTCTTTTTAACTCAAAGTCAAAATATGCTTCAATTTCATACTCTGACATACCGGGCTTAGCATTCTTCATCATAGCATAAATGCCATTTTTAGTTATTTCTATAGCCTTTTCAATCTTTTCAATCTCACAGGTCTCCTTAATCATTCTGAATTCTGCAATAATATTATGAAGATTTCTATGTTCTATATATGGATAATGCCTGTTTATTTTCTCAGCCAATACAAAACTTTCACTGTAATTATTAAAATCTCTGTTTTCATAATCCATATATATCTTTTCTATTCTTTTGTTAAATATAACAGAAGACAAAGTTTCTTCAAGCTCATCCATATATAATATATTATCTACACCGCTTATTTTGCTTACTTCACCGGACAGCATAACTGAGCCTACCCACTTTGCTTTTATTTCATCATATCTTTCTATAAAAACAGCTTCAGAAACCTCTTCACCTGATTTATATATAAGCAATATCATATTCTGTCTGTCAAGACCTGTCATATAATAAAAATTCCTGAGAGGCGTAAAAGGATAATTTTCATCTCCCAGCTTTTTAGGTGCCTTTCCGCTGAAAAGTATTGCAGCAGAATTATCGCTCATTTCCTTTATAAGCTTTTTTCTGTTGTT
>ULQT01037654.1_pt1 | contig 19038 bp, 18 predicted proteins | sample 1954791 | NCBI WGS metagenome assembly ULQT01 (sample SAMEA4835663, study PRJEB28245) | human gut metagenome | biome: gut microbiome; material: fecal sample | place: Denmark | collected 2008 | reverse complement strand
TTAAATAAAAGTGTAACCAATCATTGACACTTTAACACTTTTTGTTAAAAAGAAAGTTGATTTTAATAATGTTTTGTGTTATAATATATAAGATAATTTAATAGGACAGTTCGAAACCCTCCTGTCATTAAACAAAACTAGGTCTGTAAATTTATACTGAATGTAAATTTTTTTGGTATATATTAAGGGCGTAGTACGCCCTTTTTTTGTTGCAATAAAAGATAGTTAATATGTCAGGAGAATTGTGTACGGAGAATATATAAATGAGGTGAAGGTATGTACAGTTTAAAAACAGAGCACAGCTTTGATTCAGCACATTTTTTAAGTGGTTATGACGGCAAGTGCAGTAATATACACGGACACAGATGGAGAGTAATAATTGAAGTATATGAAAACGATATTAAAAGTGAAGGACAGATAAGAGGTATGATTGTTGATTTTGGTACATTAAAGTCTCAGGTAAAAGCTGAGGCAGACGCACTTGACCATGCTCTTATTATTGAAAAAAATACGTTAAAGAAAAAAACAATAGAGGCACTTAAAGAAGAAAAATTTAAAATAATTGAGGTAGATTTCAGACCAACAGCTGAAAGTTTTGCTAAATTTTTTTATGACAGATTTACAGAGCTTGGATACAAGGTTAAAGAGGCTGTTGTATACGAAACTCCAAATAATTGTGCTTCATACAGTGAGGTGTAAGAGATGTATGTAGTTGAAAGATTTGTAAGTATAAATGGTGAAAGCAGAAGAGCCGGACAGCTTGCTGTATTTGTAAGATTCAGAGGATGTAATCTCAATTGCAGCTATTGTGACACAAAGTGGGCAAATACCGATAAGTGCAGTGCAGAAGAAATGTCACCTGAAGAAATATACAAATATATTAAGTCAACCGGTATTACAAATGTTACACTAACTGGAGGGGAGCCCCTTTTACAGAAAGATATGAAAAAACTTCTTGAAATACTTGCAGAGGACAGAAGTCTTTATGTTGAAATAGAAACTAACGGAAGCATTGATATTAGCGGTTTTAAAAGTATAAAAAACGGACCTAGTCTTACAATGGATTTTAAATTGCCATCCAGCGGTATGTGTGATAAAATGCTTATGGATAATTATAAGTATATAAATGAAAGGGATACAATTAAGTTTGTATGCGGGTTCGATGAGGATCTAGAAAAAGCAAAAGAGATAATAGAAAAATTTAAGCTGACTGAAAAATGTGCAGTTTATTTAAGTCCTGTTTTTGGAAGTATTGATTTAAGTTATATGGTTGATTTTATGAAAGATAACAAATTAAATGGTGTTAATATGCAATTGCAGATGCACAAGTACATCTGGAATCCCAATGAGAAAGGAGTGTAAGATATGGCAATAGATACAAAAGCAATTGAAGAACACATAAAGGGTATATTAATTGCACTGGGTGACGATCCTGAAAGAGAGGGCTTAAAGGAAACTCCTGAAAGGGTTGCCAAAATGTATGAGGAAGTTTTTGAAGGTATGAATTACAGCAATACTGAAATTGCGGAAATGTTTGACAAAACATTTGGCGAGGATTATCGCTCAGGCTCCAATGATGTTGTTGTAGTAAAAGATATTGAAGTTTTTAGTTATTGTGAACATCATTTGGCATTAATGTATGATATGAGGGTGTCAGTTGCTTACATTCCAAAGGGGAAAGTTGTAGGTTTAAGCAAGATAGCAAGAATATGTGATATGGCGGCAAAGAGACTGCAGCTGCAGGAAAAGCTTGGAAATGATATTGCGGAAATAATGTCAATGGTTACAGGCTCAGATGATGTTGCTGTAATGATTGAAGGCTGTCATAGCTGTATGACAGCAAGGGGAATAAAGAAAAATGCTTCTAAAACATATACGGAAACTTTAAGAGGAAAATTTGAAAGTGATACTGCACTGCAGATGAGAATAAGGAGGTAGTTTATATGAAAGTTCTTGTATTATCAAGCGGCGGCGTTGATTCTACAACATGTCTTGGTATGGCTGTAAAGGAATATGGCAGAGAAAATGTTGTTGCCCTGTCTATTTATTACGGTCAGAAGCACGACAAAGAAATAAAGGCAGCTGATGATGTGGCAAAATATTATAATGTTGAGCACATAAAGCTGGATTTGAGCAAAATGTTTGAATACAGTGACTGTTCACTTCTTTCTCATTCTGATAAGGATATTCCTAAGGAAAGCTATGCAGAGCAAATAATGAAAACAGAAGGCACACCTGTTTCAACTTATGTACCTTTCAGAAATGGGTTATTTATAGCAAGTGCGGCAAGCATAGCTTTGTCAAAAGGATGCAGTAAAATTATGTATGGTGCTCATGCTGATGACAGTGCAGGCAATGCATATCCTGATTGCAGCAAGGCTTTTAACGACGCTATGAATACAGCTGTGTATGAGGGAAGCGGCAAACAGCTGTCTATAGAAGCTCCTTTTGTGGGTATGAATAAGGCTGGAGTTGTTAAGCTGGGACTTGAAATAGGCGTGCCTTATGAGCTTACATGGAGCTGCTATGAGGGTAATGATGAACCTTGCGGTAAATGCGGCACTTGTATTGATAGAATTGCAGCATTTGAGACTAATGATGTGAAAGATCCTATATATAAGTAATATGATAAAAGAACCGGGGAACCGTCCCCATGATTTTCTTGATTTTTAAAGGAGATAAGATATGAGCGGAAGAAAAAAAGAAGAACTGGAAGGTGTTACATTACTGGGAAATAAGGGTGTTGCCTACAAAAGTGACTACGCACCGGAAGTGCTTGAAACTTTTTTGAACAAGCATCCTGAAAATGATTATTTTGTTAAATTTAATTGTCCGGAATTTACAAGTCTTTGTCCTATTACAGGGCAGCCTGATTTTGCAACTATTTATATAAGCTATGTGCCCGATATAAAAATGGTTGAAAGCAAAAGTTTGAAATTGTATTTATTCAGCTTCAGAAATCATGGTGATTTCCATGAGGACTGTATGAATATTATTATGAAAGATTTAATAAAGCTTATGGACCCTAAATATATTGAAGTTTGGGGTAAGTTTACACCAAGAGGCGGTATATCCATTGACCCGTACTGCAACTATGGCAAAAAGGGAACAAAATGGGAGGAAGTTGCGTGGAACAGACTTGCAAATCACGACCTTTATCCTGAAAAAGTAGATAACAGATAATGAAATATATATTTATAGATATTGACGGCACGCTTACAGACAGACATGGAAGGGTGCCGTTAAGTGCCATTAAAGCTATAAAATATGCAAGAAAAATGGGTCATAAGGTATTTCTTGCAACAGGCAGGTCAAAATGTGAGATTTTTGACAATGTTCTTGATATTGGTTTTGACGGTATTGTCGGTGCGGCAGGAGGATATGTTGAAGTTGAAGGAAAGGTTATAGAAAGCAATTCTATGACAAAGGAAGAGGCAGAGAGAATAATAAATATATTAAACAGCCGTAATATCAAGTTTTCTGCCGAAACAGATGAAAGCGTGTATAATAATGGGAAAACTCAAGAGTTTTTAAAGGATGTATTTACAAGTCTTGGAAGAGATACAGAAACAGACTTATTTTATAATATGATGACAAAAACTGAAAATTTTGACAATGTATACGGCATTAACAAAATTTTATATTATGATACAGATTTACTGATAGATGATATGAGAAAACTGACAGGTGAAAAATATAATATAATACCATACACTGTAAAGGAATTCGGAAGAAACAGCGGCGAGATAAACATAAAGGGTGTTACTAAGGAAAAGGGTATAGTAAAGATACTTGAATATTACGGAGGAAGCAGAGAAGAAACAGCTGCAATTGGTGATGGTGATAACGATATTGAAATGTTAAAATTTGCTAATATAGGTATTGCCATGGGTAACTCAAGTAAAAATCTGATAAAATGGGCAGATTATGTGACTGATGATGTGAATAAAAATGGTTTGAGTAGTGCAGTTTATTATATTTTAGGTGAAAAATTAAAAAATCAATGGTAAAAATGCACAAACAATGTTACAAGTTTGTAACAATTGTAAATGGCTTAATTCCTTTGATTTTAGTGTCAAGTAAAAAAATATATAAAAAAATCAGTTGTAATTTGTGCAAAAAAAATATTTTAATGTTCTTGACTAACTAGATGTAGTGGTGTAAAATAGAACTTGCCACTAAATATAGGAGGTGTTTTCAGTGGATGAAGATATGAAAGATATATTTATAATTAAAAAGGATGGTACTTTAGAAGCCTTTGATTCTACCAAAATTGTGGCAGCTATAACTAAATCTGCTAACAGAGTTATGTTTGCTTTTACTCAGGAGCAGTATGAAAGCGTTGTTAACTGGGTTGAGTCTCATATAGAGGAAAGCGGAGTAAGAAATATTCCTATCCAGACTATGCACAATTTAGTTGAAAGTGCTTTGGAAGCTATTGAACCTAAGGTGGCAAAGAGCTATAAAGACTATCGTAACTATAAAAAAGACTTTGTTCATATGCTTGATGATGTGTATCAGAAAGCACAGAGCATTATGTACATTGGAGACAAGGAGAATTCTAATACAGATTCTGCCTTGGTAGCCACTAAAAGAAGTCTTATATACAATCATCTTAATAAAGAACTTTATCAGAAATTCTTCCTTACAACTGAGGAAAAACAGGCTTGTAAGGACGGATATATTTATATACATGATATGTCAGCAAGGCGTGACACTATGAATTGCTGTTTGTTTGATATGGGTGCTGTGCTTAAAGGCGGCTTTGAAATGGGTAACCTCTGGTATAATGAGCCTAATTCATTGCCTGTTGCATTTGATGTGATAGGTGATGTTGTATTGTCAACAGCAAGTCAGCAGTACGGCGGTTTTACTGTACCTGAAATTGATAAAATACTGGCACCTTATGCAGAAAAAAGCTATGATAAATACTGCGGGGAAATTCAGTCTTATATAAAGGATATAAAGGACGTCGATGAGCTTTCTGTTGAAGATTTAAAGTATGTTGATGAGGTAGCCTGCAAGAAGGTAAGACGTGAGTTTGAACAGGGGTTCCAGGGAATTGAGTATAAACTTAATTCTGTAGGTTCTTCAAGAGGCGATTATCCTTTTATTACTATTACTTTGGGTCTTGCGAAGGACAGATTCGGTAAAATGGCAGCTATTACTGCTTTAGATGTACATAAAGAGGGTCAGGGCAAAAAGAATAACAAAAAACCTGTTCTTTTCCCTAAGATTGTTTTTCTGTATGACAAGGAGCTTCATGGGGAGGGCAGACCTTTGCACGATGTGTTCCTTGCAGGTGTCGATTGTTCAGCAAAAACTATGTATCCCGACTGGTTAAGCCTTTCAGGAGACAGTTATGTTGCAGATGCTTATAAGAAATACGGTGTTGTAATAAGCCCTATGGGCTGCCGTGCTTTCCTTTCTCTTTGGTTTGAAAGGGGCGGTATGAAACCTGCTGATGAAAATGACAAGGCCATAACTGTAGGAAGATTTAACTTAGGTGCTATAAGTCTGCATTTACCTATGATTCTTGCAAAGGCAAGGTCTGAAAGCAGAGATTTCTATGAAGTTCTTGACTATTATCTTGAGATGATAAGAAGCCTTCATAAGAGAACAATTGATTACTTAGGTGAAATGAGAGCGTCAACAAACCCTGTTGCTTATTGCGAAGGCGGTTTCTATGGCGGACATCTTAAACCAAGTGATAAAATTAAGCCTTTATTGAAATCTTGTACAATAAGCTTTGGTATTACTGCTCTTAATGAACTTCAGGAACTTTATAATCAGAAAAGTCTTGTTGAGGACGGACAGTTTGCCTTAGAGGTTATGGGATATATTAATAAGAAAGTTGACCAGTACAAGGCAGAGGACGGAATTTTATATGCACTTTATGGTACTCCTGCGGAAAGTCTCTGTGGTTTGCAGGTTAAGCAGTTTAGAAGAAAATATGGTATAATTGCTAATGTTTCTGACAGAGAATATGTTTCAAACAGTTTCCATTGTCATGTTAAGGAGGAAATTTCTCCTATACAAAAGCAGAACCTTGAAAAGAGATTTTGGAACTTAATGAACGGTGGTAAAATACAATATGTTAAGTATCCTATTTCATATAATAAAGACGCTATAGTAACTCTTATTGAAAGAGCTATGGATATGGGATTTTATGAGGGGGTAAATTTGAGCCTTTCTTACTGTGATGACTGCGGACATCAGGAACTTGAAATGGATGTGTGCCCTAAATGCGGAAGCACTAATCTGACTAAGATTGAAAGAATGAACGGATACCTTAGCTATTCAAGAGTAAATGGTGATACAAGGCTTAATGAGGCTAAGATGGCTGAAATTGCTGACAGGGTAAGCATGTAAATCACCGAAGGCGGGCAAATGAAGCTTGCTTCAATTTGCCGCCAAGGTGATTTATCGAGTATTTTTACTTGAAAGCGTGAGCTTTTACTTGCGTCAGCAAGAAAATATGCGTAAGCATATATAAAGTAAAAAGACGAGATAGCGGCTGACAAAAGAAATAAATAAAGTGGGAACAAGCAAATGAAGCTTGCATCAATTTGCCGCCGAGGTGATTTATCGAGTATTTTTACTTGAAAGCATAGGCTTTTACTTGCGTAAGCAAGCAAATATGCGTAAACATATATAAAGTGAAAAGATGAGATAGAGGCTGACGATAAAGAAGAGCTAGAATAAATCTTTTGAAAGCTTGATTTACATATAAAATGTGAAATCAAAGAAATTGAAATAATTTAATTCATATGAAAATAATTTTATATAACAAGTACGCTTATGCGTACTTGTTTGTTGAAATGGAGATATAGATATGAGATACCACAATATAACTCATGATGATATGCTTAATGGTGAGGGGCTGAGAACAGTACTATGGGTAAGCGGCTGTGACCACCATTGCCAAAATTGTCAAAATCCTATTACATGGGATATTAACGGCGGTTTACTTTTTGATGAGGATGCAGAAAGAGAGTTGTTTGAATGTATGGCACCGGGCTATATTTCAGGACTTACTTTCAGCGGTGGTGACCCGCTGCACATTGAAAACAGAGAAGAAATCACAAGACTAGCTAAAAAGGCAAAGGAAAAGTTTCCTGAAAAAAGTATATGGTTGTATACAGGTTATTTATGGGAACAGATAAGCAATCTTGAAATAGTTAATTATGTTGATGTAATTATAGACGGAAAATTTATGGAGGAATTAAAGGATAATCTTTTGCATTGGAGAGGCTCAAGCAATCAAAGAATAATTGATGTGCCTGCTACAATAAAAAAGGGTGAAGTTGTTCTTTATGAGGTTTAAAATATGAAAATTGAAGATAATAAAATATATTTTGCCAAAGTTAAAACAGGTGCAAAAATACCTGAAAGAGATATATGGAATGCGGGAATAGACATATATCCCTGTTTTGATGAAGATTATATGATAATACCGCCTCATAGTACTGCTCTTGTTCCAACAGGGATTGCAAGTGCTGTACCTGTTGATTATTACATACAGATACACGAAAGAGGCTCATCAGGAAGCAAAGGCATTAAATACAGTGCAGGTGTAATTGATTCAAGTTACAGAGGTGAGTGGTTCCTTGCAACTACAAATTCAAATGATAAGCCTGTAATAATAAGCAAGCTTAATTTGGAAAGCCTTCCTGAAAGTGTAAAAGAAATTATTGAAAATGCCTATATTGTATATCCATATACAAAGGCTCTTTTTCAGGGAATAGTACATAATGTACATAATGAGCTTGAAAGAGAGGAAATAAGCTATGACGAGCTTAAAACAATCCCATCTGAAAGAGGAAGCGGAAAGCTTGGCAGCAGCGGTAAATAAAAATTTAAACAGACGTAACCAAAATAAACTCAAAAGTTTATGAGTTTATTTAAGTTAAGTCTGTTTTTTTATTTATAATTTTCTTATAATGCCGCAGGCAATTTTTTTACCTGAATTACCGCTAGGTTGTGTTGTGAAATCATCAGGGTTTGAATGAATTATAATTGTTTTGCCTATAACATCATTCAAAGCAAATCTGTCTGTCAGAAATGATAGAAAAGCATATCCGCCGCTGTTTCCAAAAAGAGGCGGAAGATCTCCTGCATGATGAGGGTGAGGGCAGTTATTGGGATTATAATGACTTTTAGCGTCTGCAAATGGGTCATCTTCATTTCCTGTGCAGCTTGTGCCCTCATGAATATGAAAACCGAATATTGGGCTCTCACAAGGGGAATCATTATGAGGAAGTCCATATATATTGGCTGTTACAAGTACTCCATTGTCGGTTTGCCTGAATTGAACAATACCGTTTATCTGAGGATATTCGGGACTGCCTTTAATTCTTGCAAAGCTGCGTCCTGAAGTTGAATTATTTGTGTCCGGCATACATAACTCCTGTTGTTTTTTTGTAAGTATATGATAATAATAGATAAAGTGTGAAAAATAAAACATAGCATAAATTAAAGTAAATATTTTAAATGGTATTTAATAGAATGTATTCAAGTTACTGCCAATGGGCATTAGGCGAAATAAGTTGCAATGAAAGGTGATATTTGTTATTATAAATTTAAAGGCTGTGAGATGACAGGAGGAAGTATTATATGATAATAAGAGCAGTAAGAAAGTTCTGTTATGATTATTTTTCAATACCGGAGTATAAATCAAGTGTAAGAGTTGAATTTTTAGCAGGCGTAACAAATTATTTTACACTTATATATGCTGTTATGCTTGTGCCAGAAATTTTAATTGAGGCCTTTCCAGGGGCTATAGGAAGAAATGGCGAAATTATTAAAGATGCTTTAATATACGGTAATATTTCTGCAAGTCAAATGCTTGTTACACTGACGGCAATTGCTTTTATTGCAGCGGGAATTGCGTCGGTATTTATGGGCCTTTTTGTAAATCTGCCATTTGTACAGGGACCAAGTATTGCAATAGGTACATTTGTTACCTATACCATTTGCAGAGGGTTTGGATATAGCTATAATCAGGCTCTTGCCCTTGTTTTTATATCAGGTATATTGTTTTTTGTGCTTTCTGTAACAGGTATGGAAGAAAGACTGCACAGGGCAATACCAAATAATCTTAAATATGCTGTAAGTGCCGGAATAGGCTTTTTTATTGCATGTACGGGACTTGCAAAGGCCCATATTATTAACTTCAACTCTGATAGTAGTTTTGCAAATATATTCGGAATAAATATGGCAGATAAAAATAATGTAAGTGCTGTACTGGCTTTATTTATGGTTATTTTAATTGTAATAATGCTGAAAAAACATATACATGGTGCAATATTTATAGGAAAAGTTCTTTGTATATTTGCTGCTGTACCTTTGGGGCTGATACATTTAAAGGGTGGGCTTGATTTCAGCTATAATATTGATGTGACTACTTTGGCTTTAAAACTGGATTTTAATGGTCTTATAGATTTTACAAGCAATAATACTATATTTAATTCAGGACTTAATATACTTATAATTATATTCTCTCTATGTATTATGAATATATTTGAGACAATGTCAATGTTTATAGCAATGGACAGCTATATTGATGTGTCAAACGGAAAAACAAAAGGTGAAAAGAATGTGCCGAGAATTCTTGAGGTAGACGCTATTACAACTTCAGCAGGTTCATTGATTGGTTCAACAAGTGTATCAACATATGTTGAATCAACAGCAGGAGTGATTGAGGGAGGAAGAACAGGATTAACTGCTGTAGTAACAGGTATACTGTTTCTTGCAACAGTGCCTTTTACACCTCTAATGTCATTGGTGCCTTCTGCCGCTACAGCTACTACACTTATTGTGGCAGGCGTCATAATGATGGGTGTTCTTAAATATATTGATTTTAAGGATATAACAGAAGCTGTGCCTGCTTTTCTTACAATGATACTTATGCCGTTTACGAACAGTTTGTTGATTGGAGTTAGTATTGGTGTTATAAGTTATGTGCTTATTCATATTTTTATTGAACATGATAAAAAGATAAGTCCGTTATTATATATTTTAGGTTTTTTTATGTTTGTAACTTTTGTATTGATTCCTAGATAACAGGAATATATTTAATCACCTCTTCATATAATTATGTAGAGGTGAAATTTTTATGGATAAAAAATATTATTCGGCAAAGCACAGAAGAATGAGCAGAAGCGGTTATGTGAAAAAAACAGATACAGTTGCAGAAAAAGGCTCTACATTTGTTTTAAGACTGAATATTTGCCTTGGGCTTGCAATTTTTGCTGTGGGAGCATATCAGTTAAGAGATGGGTTTGCTGAGAGCATTAAGGGATACCTTACAACAAACACATCAGTTGATACTATGAAGGAAACAGCATCAAGCCTAAAGGACTTTGTTATAGAAACCAAAAGCGTTGGTTTTTTATCAGGCAGTGAAGAATTTATACCTGATGAAAATTCTATACAATATTTAAATAATATGGAGGAAAATTCATATTATAATATACAGAAAAAGCTTGAAACACCAAATGAAGTGTGGAAAAGGCCTGTTGATAACGGAGTTATAACAGATGTGTTCGGCAACAGACCTAACCCTGTAACAGGAAAAAATGAAAATCATAAAGGTATTGATATAGGTGTGCCCTTAAAAACTGAGGCTAAGGCTGTCAAAAGCGGTGAAATAATTGACAAAGGTTACTCTGATAGTTATGGATATTGGGTAAAATACAAAACTTATGATAATTATGTTATTATGTATGCACATTTAAGCTCTGTTGCAGCGGAAAAAAATCAGAAAATCAAGCAAGGTGATGTTATTGCTTATACAGGAAGTACAGGGAATTCAACTGGACCTCATTTGCACTATGAAATAATACAAAATAATGAATATTTAAATCCTTATAACTATTATATGGAGGCAGATGTTGAAAGTTAAAATTAAAAACTTTAATATTACGTTTAAACTGTCTACAATTTTAATGATATTACTTATGATTGCTCTAGGTTATTTAGAGCAATTTTTTATTTTATATGCCTTTATAATGATACACGAGTTAATACATATATTTTTTGCATTAAAATATGGGTGTAAATGCAGCGGTATAATTATTATGCCTATAGGTTTGTGTGCTGAAATAAAAGGTGTAGAAAATTTAAGGCTGATTAAAAGAAATATTATTGTTATTTCTGCACCGCTTTTTAATATTATATGCGGTATAATTTTAGGTAAAAATTTGATAGGTATAGGAAATATTATAATAGGTGTTTTTAATTTAATTCCGATTTATCCCCTTGACGGTGCAAGAATGTTTCAGAATATAGCAGGATATTTTATGGGAACTCTAAGAGCAAATAAGTACCTGATATTAATAAGCAAGGTATTTACAACTATGATTTTTGTTTTGGGGGTAATGCAGCTAGTGTTGTTTGATTTTGACTTTACACTTATTATTGCAGCATTTTATCTATACAAGGAAAGCAAAAGACTTGATATAAACAGGACATTTTATTTTTATAAATGCCTGATAAAAAACAAGTACACAGGTGTTATTAAAACAAGAATAATAAAAGCTGATGAGAATACAGAAATAAAAAATGTGTTTTATAGATTTTGTATTGACTATTATACAATAATATATGCAGACGGAAGGTTTATAAGTGAGGACTATGTGAGAAAATATATAAATAAATATGGCATAAATATAACTATAGCTGATATTTTAAGTGAATATTAAATATTTCTGCTTTATGAATTTGTAATAATATGTTATAATCAAAGTATTAATGTTTACGGAGGAAAAACTATGCTGAAGGAAATATTGCTTCAGGTTGAAAAGCCTGCAAGATATATAGGTAATGAAATAAATATGGTTGTAAAAAAACCTGAAGATGTGGATATAAGAATTGCTTTTTGCTTTCCTGATGTTTATGAAGTAGGAATGAGCCATTTAGGTCTGCAGATATTGTATTATTTTTTTAACAGAAGAGAGGATACTTACTGTGAAAGATGTTTTGCTCCATGGTATGATATGGAGGAGAAAATGAGAGAAAATAATATCCCTCTTTTTGCTCTTGAAACAGGTGATGAACTTAAAAAATTTGATTTTGCTGCCTTTACACTGCAGTATGAAATGAGTTATACAAACATTGTGAATATGCTTGATCTTGCTGGTATACCTGTGTGGTCAAAAGACAGAACGGAAAATGACCCTATTGTAATGGCAGGCGGACCATGTGCTTATAATCCTGAGCCTTTGGCTGAGATGGTAGATATATTCTATATAGGTGAGGGGGAAGTAAGCTATGATGAATTTCTTGACCTTTATAAGGAGATGAAGGCAAGAGGGTGTACAAAAGATGAATTCCTTGAAAAATGTCTTAAAATTGATGGAATATATGTGCCGAAGTTTTATGATGTGACATATAAGGATAATGGTGAAATTGCGTCTTTTGAACCAAACCATCCAGATGCTCCCAAAACTATTAAAAAGGTTATAGTAAAAGATATGGATACAGCATTTTATCCTGAAAAACAGTTAGTGCCTTTAATAGAGACCGTCCATGACAGAGTGACGCTTGAGGTATTCAGAGGGTGTATAAGAGGATGTAGATTTTGTCAGGCAGGCTATGTATACAGACCTGTAAGGGAAAAAAGCTGTGAAAAGCTTTTAGGACTGGCTGATTCTTTGCTTAAAAATTCAGGTCATGAAGAAATAAGCCTTACAAGTTTATCAACAGGTGATTACAGAAGTTTTGCTGATCTTGCAAACGGATTGATTGACAGTTATGCTAAAGACAGTGTAAGTATTTCTCTGCCTTCTTTGAGAATTGACGCATTTTCACTTGAACTTATGGAAAAGGTGCAGGCTGTAAGAAAATCAGGACTTACATTTGCACCTGAAGCAGGAACACAGAGGCTGAGAGATGTTATAAATAAGGGTATAACAGAAGAAGAAATATTAAATGGCTGTGCACTTGCTTTTTCCGGAGGGTGGACAAGGGTTAAGCTGTATTTTATGGTAGGATTGCCCACAGAAACTGATGAGGATTTAATGGGTATAGTAAACCTATCTAATGCTATTGTTGAAAAATTCTTTGAAATACCTAAGGAAGAGAGAAAAGGGCGTCCTATTTCCGTCACTGTAAGTTCTGCTTGTTTTGTGCCGAAGCCGTTTACTCCTTTCCAGTGGTCTGCACAGTCAACTGTTGATGAGTTTATGAGAAAGCAAAAGTATGTTAAAACAAATATGACAAGAAAACAGGTTAAATATAATTATCACGAGCCTGAATTAAGTTCTCTTGAAGGTGTGCTGGCAAGAGGTGACAGAAGAGTAGGAAAGGTTATATACAGGGCTTGGGAGCTTGGAGCTAAGTTTGACAGTTGGAGTGAATTGTTTAAGTATGACGCATGGATACAGGCTTTCGAGGATACAGGTGTGTCAAAGGAATTCTATGCAAACAGAGAAAGAAGTTACGAAGAAATATTGCCTTGGGACCACATTTCAATTGGGGTAAGCAAAAAGTTCTTTATAAATGAAATGGAAAAAGCTAAGGCTGAAACAGTTACACCTAATTGCAGGAAACAGTGCTCAGGCTGCGGTGCAGCACAGTTTGAAGGAGGTGTTTGTTTTGAATAGCTGGGAAGTTGTAAATACAAATATTAAGTACAGATTGGAATTTTCAAAAACGGGCAGAATGATATATATAGGGCATTTGGATTTGTTAAAGCTTTTCCATAGAATTTTTAAAAGAGCAGGTGTGCCTATTGGTCACTCATGGGGATTTAATCCTCATCAGCTGACAACTTTTGCTGTGCCTTTGGCTCTCGGGGTAAGCAGTGTGGGCGAAGTTATTGATATACAGCTGACTGAAAAAATGGATTGCAATGAAATAAAAGAAAGACTTAATCTAATTATGCCTGAGGGTATAGAAATTCTTCAGGTTATTGAGCTGGAATTCAGTGCTGTAAATTGTGCAGCAGCTGTAGCCTATGGGGATTACTGTGTTACATTAGACAGAAAGTTTGAGAATATAAAAGCTGTAGTTTATGAAATTATGGCTTCAAAAGAGATAAATATAGAAAGAACCGTAAAAAAGAAAACAAAAATTGTAAATATAAGACCTCTTATAAGATATATATATATTGACAATGAAAGCGATAAAACAGATTTATATGTAAACATTGCAACAGGAAGCCAGGGTAATCTTAAAATAGATGTGCTTCTTGATTATATTTATTCAAAGCTAGGGGCTGAATTCAGATTTGAAAAAGTGGATATTTTAAGAGGTACTTTATATACTGAACATGAGGGAGAGCTGCTGCCATTATGTCTGGAAGAAGAATTTATGTAGACTGCTATTCTCAATATTACAGAGCTGCATTGACAGAAAACGGAAAACTTGCTGAAATTATTCTGCAGGATAAAGAAAACAAGGCGGGTATAGGGGATATTTATGCAGGCAGAGTTGAAAAAATTCTGCCATCTAAGATTGCCTTTGTAAATATTGGTGAGGAGAAGCCTGTTTTTTTGCAGTTGAATGACAAGGCGGAAATTGAGAATACAATAAATGTTAAACAGGGACAAGAAATAGTAATACAGATAATAAAGGACGCTGTTGATGAAAAATGTGCTGTTGCTACAACTAATATAAGCAGAGCAGGAAAGTACTGTGTAATAGTTAAGGACAACGGTGAAAACGGAGTTTCAAAAAAAATAACAGATGATAAAAAAAGGGAAGAGTTAAAAAAAACGGCAGATGAAAATAAGCCGGAGGGCTATAGTATAGTAATGAGGACAAGCTGTGAAAATGCCGGTACAGATGAAATAGAAAATGAACTTAAAAACCTTAAAGAAGAGCTTGCTGAAATTGATAAAAAGGGGAAATACACAAAAGCTCCTGCAATAATATACAAGGATGTAAATCCTCTTGAAAGGGTTTTAAGGGATTTGGCTGATGAAGAGTGCAGCATTGTAATAAATGATAAAAAGGAATTTGAAAATCTGGGTATAAGTTATAATAATATTGAACTATATAGCGGTGATATTCCTTTATTTGTAAACTTTGGTATTGAAAATCAGATTGAAAAACTTTTTAACAGAAAAATATGGCTTGACTGCGGAGGATATATTGTAATAGATGAAACAGAGGCTATGTCTGTTATAGATGTAAACAGCGGAAAGTCAATAAATGTTAAAGATATATTTAAAATAAATAAGGAAGCTGCAATTGAAGCTGCAAGACAAATTAGACTTAGAAATCTAAATGGTATGATAATAATAGATTTCATAAATATGAAGAGTAAAAGTGAAAATGAAGAACTCTATAGTATACTTAAAAGAGAACTTAACAAAGACAGAGTAAAAACGCATATTGTAGGTATGACAGAGCTTGGGCTAATGCAGCTGACAAGGCAGAAACAGAGAAAGCCGCTGAGCAAGTATATATATCACAAATGTGCTGTATGTGACGGTCTGGGGAAAGTAAAAGATGTGTCATACATTGCTGATTGTATAAATAATCAAATTATTAATATATTTGCATCTACAATTTATAAGTATGTCAGGATTTCTGCATGCAGTACGGTTATTGATGCTGTTGAAAAAGGATGCAGTCTGATTGAGGAAAGATATAATGGAAAAGTTGAGCTGAATAAAATAGCTACATCAAGATTTGACTATTATGAAATAATAAAGGCAAAGAACTAACTTACAGTATAAGACAATAAAGTGGAATATACTTGACAAGTTGGTGAAAAAGTAATAAAATAAATGTGTAGCAATAAAGAATATATGTATACGTGCATTATTACATGTATTCTTTTAACACGTTTAAAGTAATCAGAAAATCAGTCCTGAGATTAGCTGCTAAGGATTGGCTTTCTGATACTTTATATGTATAGACCCTTACAGATAAAATGAAAATTTGTTTTGGGATATATGGACTTTGAAAATTTAATAGGAGGTGTCTAGACTGGATACATCAATTATTATTTGGTTATGTATCGTCTTTGCATCCGTTTTAATTTCGTTGATAATTGGTATTGCTGTTGGTAAGTATATCAGGAAAAAGTTTGCTGAAGCTGAAATAGGTTCTGCTGAAAGAGAAGCTGAAAGCATTAAGCTTGAAGCAAGAAAAAATGCAGAAGCTACAAAGAAGGAAGTCCTTTTAGAGGCTAAAGAAGAAGCACTTAAAACGAAGAATGAAGTTGAAAAGGAATGTAAGGATAGAAAGAATGAAATACAGCGCCTTGAAAAACGTATCACTCAAAAAGAAGATGCAGTGGATAAAAAAGCTGCTTCTCTTGAAAAGAAGGAGGAACAGCTTAATAACAAGATTGAAGCTGTTGAAAATGAGCGTAAAGAGGTTGAAGCTCTTAAAGATAAAGAGCTTGCGGAGCTTGAACGTATCTCAGGTTTAACTACTGATGAAGCTAAAGAATATATTCTTGAAAGTGTTAAAGATGAGGTTAAGCACGAAACTGCTGTGATGATTAAGGAAATGGAAGCTAATGCAAAGTCTGAGGCAGACAAGAGAGCTAAGGAAATTATTGCAGATGCTATTCAAAGATGTGCCGCAGACCATGTTGCAGAGACAACTGTATCTGTAGTAAATTTACCTAACGATGAAATGAAGGGAAGAATCATTGGACGTGAAGGTAGAAACATCAGAACATTAGAACAATTGACAGGCATTAACTTTATTATTGATGATACGCCTGAGGCTGTAATTTTATCAGGCTTTGGAGCTATGAAGAGAGAAATTGCAAGGATTGCTCTTGAAAAGCTTATTATTGACGGACGTGTTCATCCGGGAAGAATAGAGGAAATGGTTGATAAGGCTAAGACTGAAGTCGAAGCTGCTATGAAAGAGGCTGGTGACAATGCAACATTTGAGACAGGTGTGCATAGTCTTCATCCTGAATTAATTCGTCTTCTGGGTAAGATGAAGTATAGAACCAGTTATGGACAGAATGTTTTACAGCATTCTATAGAGGTTTCTCATTTATGTGGTGTAATGGCTGCTGAACTTGGTGAAGATGTTACACTTGCTAAGAGAGCCGGACTGTTGCATGATATTGGTAAATCTATTGACCAGGATATGGAAGGAACCCATGTTGAACTTGGAACCGCATTATGCAGAAAGTATAAGGAATCTAATATAGTTATAAATGCTGTTGAGGCACACCATGGTGATGTTGAACCTCAGAGTATTATTGCTGTATTGGTACAGGCTGCTGATGCTATTTCTGCGGCTAGACCGGGAGCCAGAAGCGAGACTCTTGAAACATATATTAAGCGTTTGCAGTCTCTTGAGGAAATTGCAGACTCATTTAATGGAGTTGAAAAATCTTTCGCAATTCAGGCTGGCAGAGAATTGCGAGTTATGATAGTACCTGAAAAGGTATCTGATGATGATATGGTGTTAATGGCCAGGGATATTGCTAAGAAAATTGAAAATGAGCTTGAATACCCAGGTAACATTAAGGTTAATCTTATCAGAGAAACTAGAGCGATTGAGTACGCTAAATCTTCTAAAGCAAATTAAATTGAAAAAATGTGAGGCTATTGCAGGTTGACTGCAATAGCCTTTTTAAATTATTTAAAAAGGGGTGATAATATGAAGAAATATATTTTGATATGCATGCTTTAATAATCATTATATTGACGTTTGCTTTAAATACAATGGCAGAAACTGTTTTTAATGATGATGATAAAATACAGAATTATTCAAGACCTTATGTGGAAATGCTTGTGAATATGGGAGGTATAAGCGGATATACTGACAATACCTTTAAACCTCAGGGAACAATATCAAGAGGGGAATTTTTGAGTATGTGTATTAATTCCTTTGGAAGTGAGAAACTGTATAATGAGCTGAACAATATAAATTCAGAGGAGTATAATAAAATTGTTAATGAATATAATTATAATGCTCTATGGAATGGTGCTGCCAATGATATGCTTGTGGCAGCAAATATAATGGAATTGTGCAAAAATTATATAGGAAGTGAATGGAATGAGCCTGTAACAAGAGCTGAGGCAGCCGATATGATTTATAACTGTATATGTAAGCTTACAGATGAAGATATAAATACAGAAGTTAATACAGATTTAATTAATGACCTGAATATAGTTAAAAAAAGTGAATATGCTTATTGTATAAGTATGCTGTTTTCTTTAGGAATTGTGCAGGGTGACAGCAATGGTAAATTTAACCCGGATAAAAATCTTACAAGAGAAGACAGTGCTATACTTATATGCAAGGCAATTAAGCCTGAATTAAGAGAGGTGAAAGCTGTGGCTGATAATCCGTTTAATACAGTTGTAACAGGAAGAAGGGGTGAAAAAAGCATAAAAAATTTTGTAAAAACTGCTTTCGAGCCGGTTGGAAAAGTAATGTATATTTATGGAGGAGGCTGGAATGAGGCTGATGATGGGGCAGGAGAAGAAGCAATGACCCTTGGGCTTTGTCAAAGCTGGATTGATTTTACAAATAAGCAAGACAGCAGTTATAATTACAAAAACTATGATTACAAGAAAAATGTAAATGTAATACACAGCGGTCTTGACTGTTCGGGATATGTAGGCTGGGTAATATATAATGTAATGAATGACGGAAATGGATATGTTACAAATTCATATAAAATGGATAATATGCTTGTAGAAAAAGGATTAGGTTCAATTACAGATAAAAGTAAAGTAACAGGGAGAAAAGCAGGAGACATAATGTGCAGTAATTGCAGCGACTGCAAGCATGTATATATAAGTCTTGGAATGTGCAGTGACGGCAGTGAACTTTTACTGCATTCAAGCCCGCCCGGAGTACAGTTAAGCGGTACATATACTCCTGATGGGAATAAAAATTCAGAAGCAGTGAAACTGGCAGAAAAATATATGAAAAAATATTATAATGATTGGTATGTTAAATATCCTGACAATGCCAGAAATACGTCTTATCTAACACATTATGACAAGTTTTGCTGGTCGGTTTTAAGTGATGATGAGGGATACAGAAATATGACACCTGAGGAAATATTAATAGATATATTTGACGAATATAAATAAC
>ULQT01001776.1_pt1 | contig 19144 bp, 13 predicted proteins | sample 1954791 | NCBI WGS metagenome assembly ULQT01 (sample SAMEA4835663, study PRJEB28245) | human gut metagenome | biome: gut microbiome; material: fecal sample | place: Denmark | collected 2008 | reverse complement strand
TTGGTTATTTACCTTGTCTACTTAAGAGGTATCATATCAATGTCATATTTAACGGCTTTTTATTGTATTAATTAATGTTGTGTTTGAGAAATTTAAATGAGTTGTTTAAATAGTGTTAGCTGAAAATCCATAAATTTAATATTGTTTAATTGTGCAAAAAATTGTAAAGTATTAATATAAAAATAAGGGGATTGCTTTCGCAGTCCCCATAATTAATGTTTTATTTATTGATTTTATAGACGAAAACCGCCTTATAACTTCTTGTAGGTGTTTATAGAAGTGAGGAAGAGCCCTTTATTCTCAATGGTTTCCCCGTTATTGTTTGTATCTTCTCATATCTCCGCATAAGTTGGTTTTGTAAGGTTGAGCACCATTTTAGCACCACAAACAAAGCAATAAACGCAAGCACAGGACGGTATTGTCACACCACATAAAGGAACTTTATTCATGGCACTATTGTTGCGTATTAGAGGCACATTAAGCCTTACTAGAAAAGGCTTTACGGGTTCAAAACCAACAGCGCAAGGTGTTTTATACCTTGAACCTCAAAAATACACTTTAATTGCGTAACATTCCAAAGTGAAATACCATCCGTTCAGATTATCCTTTCCCTTCTGTTCCTTTGCGAAAAGTTCCGTAGCAAGCATAGGAAAAGGGTACCCTTTCCATAAAACTCTCTCGTTTCCGTCTGTGACAGAAAGAGAGAGTTTTGCTTGTTGGGAATATCCCAAACCCACACCAAACTGGGATTTGTCATCACAGAAACAGTTCCATTTCGTTATCCTTTTGGGTAAAGCCTTTTTTTGTATATAGGCATTTACCTTGTTCACTGTAATTGAGCCATAGCCTCCTTATATTATTTTTATGACTGTGCTCAATGATGGTATCTAAAATCTGATTTGCATAACCACATTTTCTGAATTGCGGAGAAGTATATATATTCAATATATAACCCTCCAACCCGCTGAAATTTTCCTTATACGGAATACGGGTAAACAGACACAAAGAGCCGATTGCAACCAGTTTTCCCTGTTGGAATATTCCCCAACTGATTAAATCCCTATTTATATGCGACAAAAAATATTGCTTCGTTGCCAATTCAAGTTCAGAAGCGTCCGTGTGTTCAGAAATTTCACCTAATTCTTTAAACAGCTCTTTTCTCAAAAGCCAAAAATCATCTGCAAACTTTTTATCAAGTTGTAAAATATCATTCTTCACAATACAAACTTCTCCTCACAAATTCTAAGTTGTCGCTTTGTATAGAAATATTATAGCACCCATATATAAATTTTTCTATTACATTCCTCATTTGTATGAAATATCAGAGCCATCCACACTCGTCAACGGTCGAGATGAACGGGCTTCGCCCGCCGCTGAAAAGTGCGTCCGTCCCTGCTTATGTGGCAGACAAGGGAGCAAAAGCAACGAGTGCTTTCGCTCCCTTGTATAGTATGTTTTTTCTTATATCTGCCCGTATCATTTTATATCGTCATATAAAATCTGGGCACCATTTGGGCACCAAAGCGTCAAAAATCATTGTTTTTTTGTATGCTTCAATGTATAAAAAAGTCAGTACTTATAATGGTTTTCACAGCTCAAAACTTTTCAATAGCGAAAAAACAAATACTATTTTTTATCGCAAATTTTGTTGTATACTTTAATATACTCTTCTGCACTGTCGTCCCATGAAAATCTTGTGTTTATGGCATTTTTAACAACCTTCTTCCAAAGATTTTTGTCTTCATATACAAGAAGAGCCTGATTAATTGCCCACATAAGTCCGCCTGCATCATAATCCTGGAACTGGAAGCCGTTGCCTTCCCCTGTCTCTGAATCAAAGTGTTTAACTGTGTCTACAAGACCACCGGTAGTTCTTGTAACAGGTACAGTACCATAACTCATAGAGAAGAGCTGACCTAAACCGCATGGCTCAAATAAACTAGGCATAAGGAACATATCACTGCCGGCATATATTTTCTGTGCCAGTGTATCATCAAATAATATATTGGCACTGACCTTATCAGGATAACGATACGCCAAGTCTTTAAACATATTTTCGTAGTGATAGTCACCTGTGCCAAGGATAACCAGCTGAACGTCTTTATTAAGCAAGTCATAAGCTGCCTGAAGTACAAGATTAATGCCCTTTTGGTCTACAAGTCTAGAGATAAGAGATATAACAGGAACATTATCTTTTTCAGGCAAGCCCAGTTCTTTCTGGAGTTTTTGCTTATTTACATATTTTCCTGTAATATTATCAGCTGAAAAGTTTGCATATATTTTTTTACTTGTAACAGGATTATTTTCTTCATAATCAATGCCGTTTACAATACCATAAAGTACATTGTTTCTGCATCTAAGGCATCCATCAAGACCGTAGCCATACTGAGGTGTCTGTATTTCATCAGCATAAGTTTTGCTTACGGTTGATATAGCATCGGAATATAATAAACCGGCTTTCATAAAATTAGCTGCATTGTAGTACTCAAGTTTATCATTTGTAAAGTAATAGTTTTCATCAAGTTCCATCATTGATAAAGTTTCTCTTGGAAACATACCTTGGTATTGCAGATTGTGTATTGTAAAAAGTGTTTTGATGTTTGAAAAATACTTGATTTTTGAATACCTGTCCTTTATGTAAAGACAGATTGGAGCTGTCTGCCAGTCATTACAGTGAATAACGTCAGGCACAAAGTCAACATAGTCTAAAAACTCTATTGCAGCTTTGCAAAAGAATGCAAATCTTTCATTATCATCACCATATCCGTAGTAGCCTGCCCTGCCAAAATAATAGTCATTGCCTATCATATAAGTAGGTATATCATTGTTAAGAGTAAAAATGTCAGCTTTTTGTTTACGCCAGTCAAGAGTTACATCAAAGGAACTTATATATTGACAGCCTGTGAGATATTGTTCTTTAATTGTTCTGTATTTAGGGAAAACAACTCTTACGTCAACCCCTTTTGACCTAAGAGCCTTTGGCAATGAACCTATAACATCGCCTAAGCCGCCGCTTTTTGCGTAGGGTGCAACTTCTGATGATACAATTAATACTTTTAATGCCATAAAAATACCCTCCTTTTAATTCCGATGTTATTACAGTGTATCAAACTCTCCCGGGTTTGGTATTTTTTGAAAATTTTACTGTATATTTTCGGCTTTTTATATTATAATTATACTATGTAAATAAAGATTAATCAATAAAAAATTTAATAATAAGGAGTTTTTTTATATGGATAAAGTTTTAGAAAGAAGTCAGATTGAAGATAAGTTCAAGTGGAGTATTACTGATTTATTTGAAAGTGATGATGCCTGGCAGGAAGCTTATGACAAAGCAGAAGCTGATTTGGCAAAATTTGATAAATTTAAAGGCAATTTAAAGGCTGAGAACCTTGCAGATTGTCTTAAATTAAGAGATGAGGTTATGCTTTTGGCAGAACAGGTCTGTGTATATGCCGGACTTAGAGCTAATGAGGACAGCACAAATACTTTTTATCAGGAATTTGATGCAAAAAGCGACAGACTTATTACACTTTTAGGGGCTGCAACAGCTTTTATTGAACCTTTGATATTGTCAATTCCGGAAAAAATGTTAAAAGAAGAGTTTGACGGGAGTTTAAAGCTGTACAAGCATTATATAGAAGATATATTAAGAAATAGAGAACATATTTTGTCAGCTGATAAGGAAGAACTGCTTGCGCAGGTATATGAAATAGGTGCGGCACCTTCAAATATTTACTATATGTTAAATAATGCTGATATTGAATTCCCTGATGTAACAGATTCAAAGGGAGAAAAACACCCATTGACACACGGTACATTTGTATTATATCTGGAAAGTAACGACAGGGAATTGAGGAAATCAGCATTTAACGTTTTATATGATACTTATTACAAACAGAAAAATACAATTGCTGCTATTTACAGTGCATCTGTCAAAAAAGACGTTTTCAATGCCAAAGCAAGAAAATATGAATCAGCTTTGGAGGCGGCACTTTCAGCAAACAATATTCCTGTTGAAGTTTATACCAGGCTTGTTGACACAGTAAATAAGTATTTGCCCCTTATGCACAGATATATAAAGTTAAGAAAAAAAGTACTTGGAATTAATAATCTTGATATGTATGATATTTATACTCCTATTGTGGAAAATATAGATACTCATAAATCTTATGAAGATGCAAAGAAAACTGTCCTTGAGGCTATGAAACCAATGGGTGCCGAATATTGCAGTAAACTTGAAAGTGCTCTTAATTATGAAAAGTGGGTAGATATATACGAAAATAAGGGCAAAAGAAGTGGTGCTTACAGCTGGGGGGCATACGGATGTCATCCTTTTGTTTCTCTTAATTACAATGATACTGTAGATTCAATGTTTACGCTTGCTCATGAAATGGGACATGCTATGCACTCACATTACACATGGAGTAATCAGCCCTTCGTATATGGTGATTATACGATATTTGTAGCGGAGGTAGCATCAACTGTAAATGAAGCTCTTTTAATGGAATATCTGCTTAATAATACAGAGGATATTAAAGAAAGAAAATACCTTTTAAATTATTTTATGGAGCAGTTCAGAGGAACATTGTTCAGACAGACTATGTTTGCTGAGTTTGAGCTCATTACTCACAAAATGGTGGAAAACGGTGAACCGCTGACATTTGAAAATCTATGTGAAATTTACAGTAAATTAAATAAAAAATATTATGGCGATGAAATAAACAGCGGTAATGAAAAGATAAGCTGGGAATGGGCAAGAATTCCTCATTTTTACACAGCTTTTTATGTTTATCAGTATGCAACAGGCTATAGTGCTGCTATTACCCTTTCAAGAAAAATACTCAATGAAAACGGTGCTGAAAAATACATTGATTTTCTTAAGGGGGGTTCATCAAAGTATTCTATTGACTTACTTAAAGGTGCCGGTGTAGATATGACAAGTGAAGAACCTGTGGAAAATGCAATGAAAGTATTTGAAAATGTACTTGATGAGTTTGAAAAGCTTATATAAATAAGATTCAGGAAATTTGTTTCAAATAAAGTATTTTATGAACCAATTTTACTATTGCCGTATATTTACGGCAATAGTAAAGGTATAAAAAAAGAGGTATACAAATGAAAACAAAACACATACTCTATTTATATTTAAGTATGCTTTTAGGATATTGTACAACAGAATTTATAAAAGGTGAATTCTGGCTTGTATATATTATATCAACGCTTTTATACTGGGCGGTAATAAGTGCTGCTGACAAGGCAGCAATAAAAACTGGGCATCCGATTATATCTGTTGAAAAAAGAATAAGAAGTGGAAAAAGAGAAGCAGGCGGTGATATTGCAAGGACAATTGCAGTTATTCTTGTGCCACTTGTGCACTTTTTCGGACTTACATATTACTACAATACACAATTTACAAAAGAAATGATATTGCCTACAGCAATACGATGGCTTGGAATATGTGCGGTTCCTTTGTTTATGGTAATATCCGGATATTTTAAAGCAAATGCAAAGATATGCAAAAAGCATTATTTTGCTGTTATTCCATTATTATTTACTCACGTTTTTATTTCTTGCATAAGGATATGGGTTGATTATAAATTTCACAGTGTAAATGTTGATAATAAATATATTGCAGATAAGCTGCTGTTTTTTAACTATGGTTGGTATATCAGACTATATATAGGTATGCTGCTTTTAATGCCATTTTTTAATGCTGCGTATAAAAGTTTGGAAAGTAAAAGTAAAAAGGAAATTTTTATACTTACGCTGATTGGGCTGAATGCTTTAGGTCCTTTGACTTTTGATGTGGTTCCGTCAAGCTGGCTTATATTATATGTTTTTGGGTATTACATAATAGGATGTTATTTATCTGAATATAAAGTGAGAATAAATCCTTTGCTGGGCATAGCGTCAATAATTTTTCTTCTTGGTATTGTAAGTTATTCTACATATTTACATTGTTCAGGGGAAATGTTTGACTGGAACTTTATTGGTTATCAGGCTAATTCAGGGTATTCAGCAATGATTACGGTTTTTATATCTATGCTTATAATGGTTTTGTGTCTCAATATTGATTTTAATTTCAGACCTGTTGCATTTATATTTGAGGCAGTAAGCCTTGTCTCTCTTGAAATGTATCTATTCAGTCAGATGTTTGACGGATTTATATATAAAAATATTATTGAAAACAATGTGCCTTTTATGAATTCATTCAGCAATATTGTTATACTTGTGGGAAGCTCATTTATACTTGCCTTTGCTGCAAGCTGGGTTAAAAAGGTGATTTTTATGACAGGTTATATATTTAAAAGAAAGGAAAATAAATCGAAAGATGAACAGTAACAAAAAAGGTGTATTTCTGACAATACTCGGAGGTGTTCTATGGGGTTTTTCCGGAGTGTGCGGTCAATATTTAATAAGTACAAAGGAACTTGATACTAAGTGGCTTGTTGCAGTAAGGCTTGTTACGGCAGGTTTGATAATGACTGTAATGTCCTGTATGAACGGAAGGGGAAGAAAATGCGTGACTTCTATATGGAAGGACAAAAAGGATATAATTTCTCTTATAATGTTCAGTTTGTTTGGTATGACTGCTTGCCAGTTTACATATTTTACTGCTATTGAATATTCAAATGCAGCAACTGCAACAGTATTGCAGTATACATCACCTGTGTTGATTATGCTTTATACTTCTTTAAAAATGGGTAAAAGACCTTCTGATAAGGAACTTTTGGTACTTCTCTTTGTTGTATCAGGTACATTTTTTCTGACAACTCACGGAAATATAGACAGTTTGGCTATATCAGGCAAAGCTGTTATGTGGGGGCTCAGTTCGGCATTTACAATGATGCTTTATAACATTATGCCTGTAAAGCTTATGAATAAATATGGTACTATACCTGTCATAGGATTAAGTATGCTTATTGGAGGTATTCCTTTATGTATTTACAGCAAGCCGTGGATAGTTTCGGGGGTTTGGGATATTTATACTTTAGGTGCAATGGTGCTTGTTGTTCTTGCAGGAACTATATTTGCTTTTTCATCTTATCTTGAAGGGGTAAGGTTAATCGGTGCAGCAAAGGCGAGTATGTTTGGTGCTTCAGAACCCTTGACATCTGCAATTGTTACAGCATTGTTTATGGGTGTAGTGTTTAAAGGAATGGATATATTGGGACTTTTACTTATACTGTTGGGAGTTACGTTTTTATCATTGCAAAGACAGGAAAATAAAAAGTCATATAGTTAAAAAAGGAAGGGCATAACAGCCCTTCCAATTTTTTATATAAAATTATAAAGAAAAAAGTGTATAAAATTAAAAAAACCTGCTTAAAAACTATTGACAAGCAAGAAAAACAGTGTTACAATAATATACTGTATCTTTAGGTAAAGTCACCTTTTAACATATAAAAATTATACCACGATTCAATGTTATCTGTCAATAGATAAATGTAAATAAATTGTGAATATTATTGGTAAATATGAAAAAAGTGTGAACAAAAGGGTAATAAATTTAATTTAAAATATAAAGAAGGAGTGAAAGTGCCAATGGATAAGAACAGATTACGCCCTGTACAGTATGGTGACACTATGCGTATGAGTTACGCAAGAGTTGATGAAGTTTTGGAAATGCCAAATCTTCTTGCACTGCAGAAGGACAGCTATCAGTGGTTTCTTGATGAGGGCTTAGCTGAGGTACTTGATGATATTTCGCCAATAAGTGATTACAATGGTAATTATATTCTCGAGTTTGTAGATTTCAAGCTCGACAGCGAAACCAAGTATACTATTGCAGAATGTAAGGACAGGGATGCTACCTATGCAACACCTCTCAGAGTGAAGGTAAGACTTCGTACTAATGGTGATGCAGCAGAAGTTAAGGAGCAGGAAATTTATATGGGTGAATTTCCTCTTATGACTGAAACAGGTACCTTCGTTATTAACGGCGCAGAAAGAGTTATTGTTTCTCAGTTGGTGCGTTCACCCGGTATATATTATGATATTTCAAAGGATAAAGATGGTAAGAATCTTCTTACATCTACTGTTATTCCTAACAGAGGTGCATGGCTTGAATATGAGACAGACAGTAATGATGTATTCTCTGTAAGAGTTGACAGAAACAGAAAGGTTCCTGTTACTACTCTTATAAGAGCTTTAGGCATTGGGTCGGACCAGGATATTATTGATCTTTTTGGTGAGGAACCTAAAGTTCTTGCAACAATTGAAAAGGATGTTACTAAAACTCATGAAGAAGGTCTTATTGAAATTTATAAGAAACTTCGTCCCGGTGAGCCTCCTACAGTAGAGTCTGCCCAAACTATTCTTCACAATATGTTTTATGATTACAAGAGATATGATCTTGCTCATGTAGGTAGATATAAGTTTAACAAAAAACTCGCTTTTGCCAGCAGAGTAACAGGCTATAAGCTGTCTGAAGATGCTGTTGATCCTATGACCGGTGAGGTTTTATGTGAAGCAGGCACAGTGCTTACAGAGGAGATGTGTGACAAGCTTCAGGACAGCGGTATCCCTGCAATTTATGTTGATGTAGACGGAAGAGGCGTTAAAATTCTTTCTAATATGGCTGTTAAGATTGATGATTACATTGCAGGTCTTGGTCTAAAAGCTGAGGATTTAAAGATTAAGGAAAGAGTATATCTTCCTGTTCTTATGGATTTGCTGGAGGCTAATGATGATGCAGAAAGCTTTAAGGCTGCTGTAAAGGCTAATATGTTTGAGCTTGTTACAAAGCATATCACTCTTGAAGATATTATGGCTTCAATTAACTATTGTATACATCTTGATTATGGTATCGGAAACAAGGATGATATTGACCATTTGGGTAACAGACGTATTAGAGCTGTCGGAGAACTTTTACAGAATCAGTTTAGAATCGGTCTTTCAAGAATGGAGAGAACTGTAAGAGAGAGAATGACAACTCAGGATACAGATTCTGTTACTCCGCAGGCACTTATTAATATTAAGCCGGTAACTGCTGCCATTAAGGAGTTTTTTGGCAGTTCTCAGTTGTCACAGTTTATGGATCAGAACAATCCCCTTGGTGAGCTTACTCATAAGAGAAGATTGTCTGCATTGGGTCCGGGCGGACTTTCAAGAGAAAGAGCCGGATTTGAAGTTAGAGACGTTCACAACTCACATTACGGAAGAATGTGTCCTATTGAGACGCCTGAAGGTCCTAACATCGGTCTTATTAACTCTCTTGCAACTTTTGCAAAGATTAATGAGTACGGATTTATTGAGGCTCCTTACAGAATAATTGATAAGTCAAGCGGCGAATCAGTTGTAACTGATGAAATTATATATATTGCTGCTGATGAAGAAGAGAGATATACAATTGCACAGGCTAATGAGCCTTTAGATGAAAATAAGCATTTTGTAAATGAAAAGGTTACCTGTCGTCTCAGAGAGGATAATATCCAGGTTACTCCTGACAGAGTTGACTTAATGGACGTATCTCCGAGACAGCTTGTATCTATAGCAACAGCTCTTATTCCTTTCCTGCAGAATGATGATGTTACAAGAGCTTTAATGGGTTCTAATATGCAGCGTCAGGCTGTACCTCTTCTGACAACAGATTCTCCTATTGTTGGTACAGGTATGGAATACAAGACAGCAAAGGATTCCGGTGTATGCGTAATTGCAAAAAATGACGGTGTTGTTACATTTGTTGATGCATCAAGAATTGTTATTAAGACAGATGCAGGTGAAACTGACAGATATGATTTAATTAAGTTTAAGAGATCTAACCAGTCTAACTGTATGAATCAGATTCCTATTGTAGATAAGGGACAGAAGGTTTATGCAGGTGATGTTATTGCTGATGGTCCTTCAACAAAGGACGGTGAGCTTGCACTTGGCAAGAACCCTCTTATCGGCTTTATGACTTGGGAAGGTTATAACTACGAGGATGCAGTTCTTCTTAGTGAAAGACTTGTTATGGATGATGTTTATACTTCTATTCATATTGAAGAATATGAAACAGAAGCAAGAAACACAAAACTCGGTGATGAGGAAATTACAAGAGATATTCCTAATATGAGTGCTGATGCACTTAAGGATCTTGATGAATCAGGTATTATAAGAATTGGTGCAGAAGTTCAGCCTAATTCAATACTTGTAGGTAAAGTTACACCAAAGGGTGAAACTGAGCTTACTGCTGAGGAAAGACTTTTAAGAGCTATATTCGGTGAAAAGGCTAGAGAAGTAAGAGATACTTCTTTAACAGTTCCTCACGGAACAAGCGGTATTGTTGTAGATGTAAAGGTATTCTCAAGAGAGGATAACGATGAACTTCCACCTGGAGTAAATAAAACTGTAAGAGTATATATTGCACAGAAGAGAAAGATTTCTGTAGGCGATAAAATGGCAGGTCGTCATGGTAACAAGGGTGTAGTTTCAAGAGTTCTTCCTGTTGAGGATATGCCTTATTTACCAAACGGACGTCCTCTTGATATAGTTCTTAACCCATTGGGCGTTCCTTCTCGTATGAACATTGGTCAGGTGCTTGAAATTCACTTGGGACTTGCAAGCAATGTGCTTGGCTGGAAGATTGCAACACCTGTATTTGACGGTGCAAACGAAGAGGATATTATGACAACTCTTGAAATGTCTAACGACTATGTAAATACTTCATGGGAAGAATTTACAGCTAAGTGGAAAGATAGTTTAAGTGATGATGTTTACAGTTATCTTGATGAAAACAAGGATCACAGAGCAGAGTGGGCAGGCGTGCCTATTGACAGAACTGGTAAAGTAAGATTGAGAGACGGAAGAACAGGCGAAGAATTTGATAATCCTACTACAATTGGTTTTATGCATTACCTTAAACTCCACCACCTTGTAGATGATAAAATTCATGCTCGTTCAACAGGTCCTTACTCACTTGTAACTCAGCAGCCTTTAGGAGGTAAAGCTCAGTTTGGTGGTCAGAGATTTGGTGAAATGGAAGTTTGGGCCCTTGAGGCGTATGGTGCGTCATATACTTTACAGGAAATATTGACAGTTAAATCTGATGATATTGTAGGTAGAGTAAGCACTTACGAAGCTATTGTTAAGGGTGAGAATATTCCTGAACCAGGTGTTCCTGAATCATTTAAGGTTCTTCTTAAGGAACTTCAGGCACTTGCTCTTGATATTGAAGTTTATAATGAAGGTAAACCTGTTGAAATTGATGAATTTGCTGAAAACAGAGAACCTTCTGTTGATGTTAATATTGAAGGAAATGAACCTGAGGAAGAAGTTAATGTAGAAGATAAACTTGACGATCTTTTAGGCGGTATTTCCCTTGATGATGTTGATGTTGACCTTAATGAAGTGGACGATGATAATTTTGTAATAAATGATGAGCTTGATGATGAAGATTTGCTTGATGAATTTTCTGATCTTGAAAAGCTTATTGAAAAGGAATAAGGAGGGAGAATAAAAAATGAGTAATGATACTGAAAAGCAGATGGTTTTTGACTCTATTAAAATAGGCTTGGCTTCTCCCGAAAAAATTAGAAAGTGGTCTTATGGTGAGGTTACAAAACCTGAAACTATTAATTACAGAACACTTAAGCCTGAGAGAGACGGTCTTTTCTGTGAAAGAATTTTTGGACCGACAAAGGACTGGGAATGTGCCTGCGGTAAGTACAAGAGAATAAGAAATAAGGGTATGGTTTGTGAACGCTGCGGTGTTGAAATCACAAAGAGCAAGGTTAGACGTGAAAGAATGGGTCATATAGAGCTTGCTGCTCCTGTTTCTCATATATGGTATTTCAAGGGTATTCCGTCAAAGATGGGTACTATACTTGGAAAAAGCCCTAAGGAACTTGAAAAAGTACTTTATTTTGCAAACTATATTGTACTTGATTCAGGTGAAACAAACCTTGTTTATAAAGAGGTTATTACTGAACAGCAGTACAGAGAAACTATTGAAAAATATGGTCAGGGCTCATGCAGAGTTGGTATGGGTGCAGAGGCTGTTAAAGAGCTTTTGGAGGCTATTGACCTTGATAGGGAATCTGAAGAATTACAGGCTGAACTTGTAGATGCTTCAGGTCAGAAAAAGGCTAAAATTATTAAAAAACTAGAGGTTATTGAAGCTTTCAGATTAAGCGGAAACAGACCTGAGTGGATGATTCTTGATGTAGTACCTGTTATTCCGCCTGAATTAAGACCTATGGTTCAGCTTGACGGCGGCAGATTTGCTACATCTGACCTTAATGACCTTTACAGAAGAGTTATTAACAGAAATAACAGATTAAAGAAATTAATAGAATATGGTACACCTGATATTATTATCAGAAATGAAAAGAGAATGCTTCAGGAGGCTGTTGATTCACTTATTGATAACGGCAGAAGAGGAAGACCTGTAACAGGTCCTGGAAACAGGGCTTTGAAATCTCTTTCTGATTTATTAAAGGGTAAGCAGGGTAGATTCAGACAGAACCTGCTTGGTAAGAGAGTTGACTATTCAGGACGTTCAGTTATCGTCGTAGGTCCTACTCTTAAAATTTACCAGTGTGGTTTGCCTAAGGAAATGGCTATTGAACTTTTCAAGCCATTTGTTATGAAGAAACTTGTAAGTGATGAAATTGCTGCTAATATAAAGAGTGCTAAGAGAATGGTTGAGCAGCTTAAACCTGAGGTTTGGGACGTACTTGAAAGCGTTATTAAGGAGCATCCGGTAATGCTTAACAGAGCCCCTACTCTTCACAGACTTGGTATTCAGGCATTTGAGCCTGTGCTTGTTGAAGGAAGAGCTTTAAAGCTTCATCCACTTGTTTGTACAGCATATAATGCAGACTTTGACGGTGACCAGATGGCGGTACACGTTCCTCTTAGTGTTGAGGCACAGGCAGAGTGCAGATTCCTTCTTCTCTCTCCTAACAACCTTTTAAAGCCTTCTGACGGTGAACCTGTTGCTGTTCCTTCACAGGATATGGTACTTGGTATTTATTATCTTACACTTGCTAAGGACGGCGAGCCAGGTGAAGGCAAGATATTTATGGACGAAAATGAAGTATTGCTTGCCTATGACAACAAAGTTATAAGTCTTCACGCAAAGGTTAAAGTAAGACGTGAAATTGAAATTGATGGTGAAATAAAGACAGGTATTGTTGAAACAACTTGCGGAAGAATTATATTTAACGAGATTATTCCTCAGGATTTAGGTTTTGTTGACAGAACAAAAGAGGAAAACTTGTTTAAGTATGAAATTGACTTCTTAACAGGCAAAAAAGAATTAGGTAAAATTATTAACAGATGTATACACAAACATCCTGCTACTGAAACAGCAGAGGTGCTTGATGATATAAAGAGTTTGGGTTATAAGTTCTCTACAAGAGCTTCCCTTACAGTATCAGTATCTGATATGAAAATTCCTGAGGCTAAGTATGAACTTCTTGCTGAGGGTGATGCGGAAGTTAATAAGATTACTAAGATGTACAGACGTGGTCTTATGACTGATGAAGAAAGACATAACAAGGTTATTTCTGTTTGGGAAAAGATAGATGATAAGATTACTAAGGCACTTATTGATAACCTTGGCCAGTACAACGATATTTATATGATGGCTCTTTCTGGTGCGAGAGGTTCTAACAGACAGATTAAGCAGTTAGCCGGAATGAGAGGTCTTATGGCATCTCCTAGCGGTGAAACCATTGAATTGCCTATTAAGGCTAACTTCCGTGAGGGTCTTACTGTTCAGGAATACTTTATTTCTGCTCACGGTGCAAGAAAGGGTCTTACAGATACTGCTCTTAAGACTGCCGATTCAGGTTACCTTACAAGACGTCTTGTTGATGTTGCTCAGGACATTATTGTCAGAGAATACGACTGTGCTGAGGGTCTTGATGAAGTTCCTTATATGGAAGTTAAAGCATTTATGGATGGTCAGGAAACAATTGAGTCTTTATGCGACAGAATAAGAGGCAGATTTTCTGCTGAAGATATTGTAAATCCTGAAACAGGTGAAATTATTGTTCCTAATGACACACTTATTACTCCGGATATGGCTGATGCTGTTATAGCAGCAGGAGTTACTAAGGTTAAAATAAGAACTATTCTCAGCTGTAAGTGCCACAACGGTGTTTGTTCTAAGTGTTATGGTTCAAATATGGCAAGCGGCAGACAGGTAAGAATCGGCGAAGCTGTTGGTATTATTGCTGCACAGTCTATCGGTGAACCTGGTACACAGCTTACAATGAGAACTTTCCATACAGGCGGTATTTCCGGTAATGACCTTACACAAGGTCTTCCTAGAGTAGAAGAACTTTTTGAGGCAAGAAATCCAAAGGGTCGTTCTATTATCGCTGAGTTTGGCGGAAAAGTTACTGTTAATGTAAATAAGGTAACTAAGAAGGAAGATGTAACTGTTACTGCTGCAGATGGTACTGTTAAGGATTACTCTATACCTTATGGTTCAAGAGTTTGTGTTCTTAATGGTGATGTAATTGAAGCAGGTGACCAGATTACTGAAGGTTCTATTTATCCTCAGGATATTTTAAGAATTAACGGTGTAAGAGGTGTACAGGATTATATCCTTAAAGAAGTACAGAGAGTTTATCGTTTACAGGGTGTTGATATTAACGATAAGCATATTGAAGTTATTGTAAGACAGATGCTCAAGAGAATTAGAGTTGAAACTGCCGGAGAAACAGGATTGCTTCCGGGTTCTCAGGTTGATTGGCTTTCTTTTGAGGCTGCAAATATGAAAGCAAGAACTGAAGGCAGGGAAGAAGCAACAGGTACAAGAACTCTTCTTGGTATTACAAAGGCTTCTCTTGCAACAGACAGCTTCTTATCTGCTGCATCTTTCCAGGAAACTACAAAAGTATTGACTGATGCTGCTGTTAAGGGTAAAGTAGATCCTCTCGTTGGTCTTAAAGAGAATGTAATTATCGGTAAACTTATTCCTGCAGGTACAGGTATGAGCCTTTACAGAAAGGTTGATCTTAAACTTGATAAGCCTGATTATGAGGAAAGTACCGATATTGCTGAGGATGCTGAGATAATAGAAACAGCAGGCGATATAAGTGATGATGTTATTGATGCTGCTGTTGAAAGTATGGACACAGCTGAAATATCAGAGGAATAAATTGTTGTAAATTAAATATATAATAACTAAGGAGAATCACAGAATTTACTGTTTTGTGATTCTTCTTTTTTTGTTAATATGTTAAAAATAAAAGAAGCCCATTTAAGTTTGGGCTTCTATAGTAAATATTATTGTTTAATTGCTGCAAGTGCTGCACATATAACAGAGATTAAAAGGGATATAATAATTTTTTTAATAGAAAAGTTATATATTTTTTGGGGATTGTTTATATCATAAAATAGTTTTATCATATCGCCTTTTTCTACATAAAGAGGTACTTGTATGGGGTCTTTTGACAAGTATTCTTAATTATTAATGTTATAGCTAACAGTTGCAAGTTTACAATTGTTTTTTTTAGATAAATTGGTGTTTGGTGAAAAAATTGAAATAATAACACCATTTATTTTTGCCGTTTTATTGCGTTTTAAAATATATAAAACGCTGTTTGCAAATGCAAATACAAGAGAAACGGCAGCAATTATATAAGTAAAAATAATATCAGTATACATAAAAGTCCTCCTGATATAAGTAAATGCTGGTGTATTTATTGTAAATTAAGTCTTTTTTTCATAAAGTAATTTGTTATAATGAAATATATTATAAAATATACTATGTCAACGGCAATAAATAATAACAGCAATGATGCAGGCATCCCTTGAACATTTGCTGCACTATTTTTTACTACTATAGGTAGAATGAGCAATGTGCCTATAATATTTTGTATGATATAAATAATTATATATGCTGCTACAGATTTAATAACTTTATGGCTATTAGCTGAGTGTCCTATACTCATAGCAGTATACATCTCTGTATTAAGAAGAATAAGGCTAAACAGAGATAATACAATTAACTCCAATAAAACAAGCAATCCTCCATTTGTAATATGATTGGCGGTGTAATAAAGTATATGTGGTATACCTTTTATAATATCTGCAATAGTTGTTTCTGTACTGCCTACAAATAAAACTATACCTGCAAGACAAGCAACAATTACTGAAAGTATTTGATAAAATACAGCAGTAATTAATTTTGCACTTATATTCTGAGCAGTTGTTACAGGAAGGGTATTCATTAAATATCCCTCATTATCTAAAAGGTTTTTCTTAAAGCGTAGAATTGATATAACAAAACTAAGGACAACAGCAGCAGTTATAAGGCAGAAAAACAGTGTAAATATTATTAAAGATGATACAGTAAATAGGCTGTTTTCGCTAAAATTAATATATGTCCTGTAATTAAAAACTATTGAGCTTATTAAACCCATAATAATTGAGGCAGCATATACGGGAAACATTATCCTGCCTGTTGCTTTAAATTCATACTTCAATAATTTGATTAACATTTAAACACCTCCCTGAATAATGTATCAATGCTTTTGCCTTCTTTATCTCTTATGTTATCAACTGTGTCCTGCATTATAATTTCACCATTATTTATAAACAGTACCTCATCTAAAATTTTCTCCACATCGGATATAAGATGTGTGGAAATAATAACGGTTGAGTTTTCAGAATAGTTGGAAATAATAGTATTAAGTATATAATCTCTTGTTGCAGGGTCTACGCCGCCCATTGGTTCATCAAGTAAATAAAGGTCTGCAGTTCTGCTCATTACGAGAATAAGCTGGACTTTTTCTTTATTTCCTTTTGACAAAGTTTTAAATCTTGCATTCTCATCTATATTTAAATTTTTGAGCATTTGATAAGATTTATCAATATCAAAGTCCTTATAAAAACTGCTGTAAAAGTTAATAAGTTCACTAATTTTCATCCATTCCGGTAAGCTTATACAGTCTGGTAAGTAGGATACAATTTTTTTGCTGTCTATTCCCACAGGCAAATTGTTAATTAGTATAGAACCTGATGTAGGAGTAAGAAGTCCGTTTGCAATTTTTATAAGAGTGGTTTTTCCGCTGCCGTTAGGTCCTAAAAGCCCTACTATGCGTCCGCGGCTCAATGACAATGTTAAGTTTTTTAAAGCTTGGGTTTTTCCATAGCTTTTGCACAAGTTTGTGCACTGAAAAATGGTTTCATTCATTATATTCATCTCCTTATTTATAATTTTTAAGCAGGTCAATTGTTTCTGCTTTGTTATAGCCTATCTTATCCATACTGTCTAAAAAAAGTTTAATGCTTTTTTCTGCTATTTCTTTTTTTACCTGAGTTATAGCCTCGTTGTTGTCGGTAATGTACCTTCCGCTTGTTCTGTTTGTGAATACAAGACCTGTACGCTCAAGTTCAGCGAGAGCTCTTTGCATTGTATTTGGATTAACACCTGCATCAGAGGCAAGTTCTCTTACTGAAGCAAGTTTAGAACCGGGCGGAAGTTCTCCGGAAACAATAAAAAGCTCTAAATGCTCTATTATTTGGGCATATATAGGTCTGTCATTGTCAAAGTTCCATATCATTTTTTCACCACCTCATCTATGTATCATTGTATTAGTGACTTAATACAATGATACTACGTATTTTTGTATTTGTCAATAGGTATTTTAAATTAAAGGTTAATGTATAGTCATATTGATTTGTAGAGAGAAAAATTATATGAATATTATTTATATCTATGTTGTGTGGAAATATGTTTATTGTTTTAGATTAATTTTAAGTTACAGGTAATTATAATTTATAAATGTTGGAAGTTGGGGGTGCTGTTGATAAGAGGAAAATTTGAGTTTAATTTAAAGGGAAGTATCAATCATCTGTAATAATTATTAAAATTGTAGGAATGATATTAAGAAGGCTCAAGAATATTATTATAATAATGGGAATGTGCGGCGGCGTAAAAAAATAACAGGATTAATTAAAAAAATTATGAAAAAGTTAACTAAAAATTATTTTGCGTTTAGAGGTAATGTATAAAAAGTAAACAAAATATATGAGATAAACAATGTAAATACATAAAATAGGTAAAAAACTATTTATTTTAAGTAAAAATTTTATTCAACAATATTTGACAACAGGTTAAATTAATATTATAATATACTTTGTATGAAAACGTAATAACCTATAGGTATATAGGTTTATAAAATAATCATTGGAGGAATTATTGATGAATATTAGCGGCGGTGGCATTAAGATCTTTGGTTGTAATGGTAACCATGTGTTGGCTGAAAAGATTGCATCTGAATTAGGGCTTTCACTTAGTAAGTGTGAGGTAAGCAAGTTCAGCGATGGTGAAATCAGCGTAAGAATTAACGAAACTGTTAGAGGTAACGATATATTTATTGTTCAGCCGACAAGCAATCCTGTAAATGACAATTTAATGGAACTGCTTATTACTATTGATGCAGTTAAGAGAGCATCAGCAGGCAGAATTAATGCAGTTATTCCTTATTACGGATATGCTCGTCAGGATAGAAAGGCTAAGGCAAGAGATCCAATTTCAGCTAAACTTGTTGCTGACCTTATTACAAGTGCAGGTGCTGACAGAGTTATAACAATGGACTTGCACTGTGCACAGATTCAGGGATTTTTCAATATTCCTGTTGATCATTTGGTTGGTATGCCATTGCTTTCTAAATATTATGGTGAAAAGTTTGGTTATGGTAATGACAATCTTGTAGCTGTATCACCTGACTTAGGTTCTGTTACAAGAACAAGAGCTTTTGCAGAACAGCTTGATATTCCTATTGCTATTGTTGATAAGAGAAGACCAAAGCCTAATGTTTCTGAAATTATGAATATTATAGGTGACTTTAAGGATAAAACAGTTATTCTTTATGATGATATGATTGATACAGCTGGAACAATTACAAATGCAGCTAATGCAATCATAGAAAGAGGTGCAAAGGATGTTTATGCCTGCTGTACACATGGCGTACTTTCAGGTGCCGCTATTGAGAGAATACAGAACAGTCAGATTAAAGAACTCCTTGTTTTGGATACTGTTCCTCTTACAGTTGAAAAGGCTATTCCTAAAATTAAGCAGAAATCTGTTGCAAAGGTATTTGCCGATGCTATTTACAGAATTCATGAGGGCTTGCCTGTTTCAAGAATATTTGAATATTAATAAAATTTGAAATTTTATATAAGAAAGCCGCAA
>ULQT01043756.1_pt1 | contig 19378 bp, 26 predicted proteins | sample 1954791 | NCBI WGS metagenome assembly ULQT01 (sample SAMEA4835663, study PRJEB28245) | human gut metagenome | biome: gut microbiome; material: fecal sample | place: Denmark | collected 2008 | reverse complement strand
ACCATGGCCGATGCCGTGCAGAATGTCACCGGCGCCGACTTCATGGCCATTGAGGGCGATGATGACGCCGCCGTGGAGCTGGCCAAGAGCGTAGGCGTGGACATGGAGGGGGTAGCCCGGACGTGGGGCAACGCCCTGTACGAGACCTTCGACCAGAAGGTGGAGGAGACGCTCATTCAGCCCACCTTCATCACCATGTACCCGGTGGAGGTGAGCCCGCTGGCCAAGCGCAGCCCGGAGGACCCCCATCTGACGGAGCGGTACGAGATGTTCGTCTGCGGCTGCGAGATGGGCAATGCCTTCTCCGAGCTCAACGACCCCATCGACCAGTACCAGCGCTTCAAGGCTCAGGCGGAGAAGCGGGCCCACGGCGACGAGGAGGCCGACATGATGGACGAGGACTTCGTGCTGGCGCTGGAGTACGGTATGCCCCCCCCCGGCGGTCTGGGCTTCGGCATCGACCGCTGCGCCATGATGCTCTGCGGCACCGACTCTATCCGGGACGTGATCCTGTTCCCCACAATGAAGTCCTTACCGAACGACAAGTAAGAAAAACCCAGTGTTTATGCGGGTTTCGGGACTTTCAAAATCAAATAAATTTACCTCTTTACACCAAATTTACACCAATCGGTGCTAAAAACGGTGCAGAGACTAAAAAATCGCATAATTTACGGAATGAATGGGCAGTCCCATAGTGGGATTGCCCATTTCTAATAAAGGATACATTCGTATCTGAGTGCAAAAGGAATGTTTATTATGGAATTAAGTGAAAAATTACAAGAGTTGAGGAAAGAAAAAGGACTCACGCAGGAAGAACTTGCGGAAGCGTTATTTGTGTCTCGCACTGCAATTTCTAAGTGGGAATCCGGCAGAGGAGTTCCCAATATCGAGTCATTAAAAGCAATTTCAAAGTTTTTTTCAGTGTCAATAGATGAGTTATTGTCCGGTGAAGAAATACTTAAAATTGCTGACGAGGATAATAAGCAAAAGGAAAAACATACAAGAGACTTAGTGTTTGGTTTACTCGATTGCAGTTTGATTATGTTTCTGTTTCTGCCTTTCTTTGGACAAAAGGGTGATGAGATTATAAAAGAGGTATCTTTACTTTCGCTGACAGGTACCCCGCAGTATATCAAAATACCGTATTTAATTATTGTAAATCAACGCATAATCGCCGGGAACGCCCAATTCACGGGCATCGCGGCGGGTCAAGGGGTCGGTTTTACTACCGGATTACTACATTTGAGGAAAGGCCTTGGGATGCGAGAGACCCCCATAAGACCACATTCATGACATTGAAGCATGCAATCAGGCTATCAATATGGCAGAGACAGAAAGAGACCCCCGGTGTGGAGAAGGCACCGGGGGTCTCTTCGCCCCAGAGGAAGGAATCTGGGAGGAGTGGAAGGGATGACGGGGAACTGCGGTTCTGGGTGCGACCCGGTCATCCATACAAGGCGGTTACGAGTATATCACAGGCTGAGGCGCTTGCGCATGGCCTCGCGCATCTCCATCTTCTTTGCGGCGCGACGGTTCGAGCCGTTGAACTCGATGGGATAGCAGCGCTCCGAGATGCGGTCGAAGACGCGTTTCCAAGCCTCATCGCCGGACGCGTCGTTGATTCTCCTTGGGTCGAGGTTCGTGGTGATGACCATGGGCTTGCCCGATTTGTAGCGCCCGTCGATGATGGCGTAGACCTGCTCCATCATGTAGCTCGTGTTTCGCTGCGCACCCAAGTCCTCGATGAGAAGCAGGTCGTAGGAGAGCACGCGGTCGAGTTTGCTCTGGCGTTTGTCGAACGACTCCTCCATGAGGTTCACGATGTAGCGGACATCCGTCTGAAACGCGGAGAAGCCGAGGTCGATGACGCGGTTGGCTATCGCCGAGGACATGTACGATTTGCCGGTGCCGACATCGCCGAGCAGGAGAAGGCCGTAGGGGTCCTTCGGGTCGAAGGTAGCCGCATAGCGCTCGCACAGCGACGACGTGTTGGGGGTCTTGCCGTCATCAGCCTCGAAGGTGCAGTCGCGGTAGAAGCCGCTCGCCGGAAAGCACTCCTTGCGCATCTGCTCCGCCTTCACTCGGCGCTCCTCGGCCTTCTTGCGCTCTTCGCGCTCGCGCTCCTCGGCCTTCGCGCATTCACATGGGATGGGCACGATGCTTGAGCGCCCAAGCGTCTCGCAGGTCAGCCTCATCTCTTTCGGTGTCCCGCACTTTCCGCAGATGAGAAGGCCTTCCTCATTGCGATGGTCTCCGTTTCCGCTCTCCTTCGGTGCGGTTTGGGTCACATCGACCCGGTTCAGCGTCTCGTTCAGTTTCTCCATGTCCTGCATCTTCCTTTCTTCCCACAGCCGATGAGAACCGTTTCTCGGGCTTTTAATGGGTGCCTTGCGTACTTACTCGCACATGGTCGGCAAATCCCCGCAAATCCAATCTCGTAGCCTTGCAGCCACATCAATACGTGCCGTCGAAGTGCATCTCCATGGCGGTCATGTAATCGACCCCGTGCTTCTCCATGATGTCGTCGATGCTCATCTCCGGTCGGGCAGGTGCCGTTGATTGGGCCTGCACCTGGGCCTTGGGTGTCATTCCTCGCTCCGCGTCCCTCCTTGCCCAGTTGCGGATGGTGGCGAGGTGGTTCTTGTAGCTCTTGCCGCTGCTGTCCATGTACGTGCTCAGGCGGTCGATGCGCTCCTGCCAATCTGCGGAGAACTCGGCCTTGAGCTTCGAGAGGTCGGTGTCCGACAACTTGACGTTGCCGTAACACCCATAGGTGCCCTTCTTCTCGGGAGCAGCCTTCGCCGGGGCGGTCGCATATCCATCGGTACTTGCTCCCTTTTTACTTTTTCCATCCGTATTTGATTGCTTAGTATTTAATTGCGTGTGGTTTACCGAAGTCGGAGAATCCAAGGTCGGGTTTACCGAAGTCGGGTTTTCCGACACCGGGTTTTCCACTTGTCGCACGTAATCTACCTGCGTTTCTATATTTTGCTGTGGCTGATTTTCCACTTGCGGGTAGTCACAGAATGTCCAGACGTAATCACCTAGTTTTCCGTTTTCATCACGCATCTGCTCACGCGTCAGAAACCGTTCTGTTTCAAGTTCTTTGATTGCTGCGCGGAGAGAGTCGCGACCGTCCTTCGGTAGTATTGACACCAACCCCGCTTCTGTGAAGTGCCAGTTGTCAGGAAGCGAGAGCATGGTGCTTAGGAGTCCCCGCGCTTTGAGCGACAGGTTGCTCTTGAACACTTGGTTGTCGATGACCGTGAAATTGCTCTTGTGTGCTTTACGAAGAACCGCCATTGATGTTTTCCTTCCTTGCGGGTGCCTTGATGGGAGCCGTCAGGCGACGGCGTTTCCCGTCTCCGTCAACGTGTACCAGTTGCGGTAATCGGGGTCGGGACCGTCATATTCGCGCTCGGCGATGAGACCGCCTTCGCGAAGCTCCCTCAAGGCCGCAGTCGCCTGACGGAGGCTCATGAAGGGGAACAATTTCCAAAGGTACTCGGGCGACACATGCACGTAAGCGCGACCGCACGTCTTGAAATGACCGGCCTGCGACCCGTCGGGGAACCGCATCAGGTGCGCGATATGATTGAACACGACTGCGGCGCGGATGCCGTGCTCCGTCGCCACGTCCGCATCGAAGCTGACCTCCATGTAAGTGCCTCCAAACGACAATACCCCGTGGTGATAGCGGGCACCACGGGGTATTTCTATATATTTCCCGCCACGAGGGCTGAGAAAGCTAAGTTGTCCGGTTCCGCTATAAACCTCGATACCGAGGATACACCATTCGGCGATGGGATGCACGCTGTATGGCGGCTCCATATATTCACCATGTTTGTAGTAAGATAGTCTCCCACAATACTTGCAATATGACATATCGCTCTCCACGTATCCTTCACACACCCATTTAATTATTTATAGGGACACGCGCGAGGGGTAGCCGAGTGCCAAATCGGTCGGGAATGTGAAATGTGGGTGCAGAAAGCGCCGAGGTGTCGTATCATCGAGTCAGTCCTTTCTGCTTGATGAGTTGCAGCAGAGACGGGAGACCCGCAGGGGGAGGCATCTGCCATCCGCTGCGGGTTTTTCCCTTTTGCGGCCTACCAGTCCGCCTGCTTCTCATCCTCGGTCATGTCGATGGTTTCCGGCATTTCGGTCACATCCTCGACCGCATCGGGTTTCTCTGTGCGCTTCGGCTTCGAGGAGCGCTTGAACGCGTCCAGTGCCTCCTTCGCTTCCACGGGCGTGCGCGTGTCGGTGACCGCCATGAGCCGAATGTCCTCGGCGCTCTCGGCGAGCCAGCCTTGCAGCCCTTCGAGGTCGATGGCGGTCCAATCCGCGCCGAGGGTCTTGAGGACGGTTTCTCCGATTGCCGCGAGGGTCGCTGCTTTCCACTTCCTCGCCTGCTCGCGCTCCTTGGCGGCGGCTACCTTCCGCTGCTCCTTGAGCGCTGCGGCCTGCCGTTTCAACTCATCGAGCTTCCCGTCGATTTCAGATACCGTTGGCATGTTCAGTCCTTTCCGTCTATTCGCCGACATGAGCCTCCATTATATGCCAGAGTCGGTTTCCCACCCTTCCAACAGCCTGCGGGTCGGGTTGGGAACCCTTCGGCCATTGAAAGCGTGGAAAACCGACAGAGGTGGTTGCCTTGTTATCATTGTAGTATAGTGGTATACTAGCAATGTTGTTTTATATACGGTATCTGCCGTTTACAGGCAGGTGCCCGTCGGGAGAGGAGTTCAATCCATGGGTTTGAGGGACATGTACAGTGCCGGGGACATCATCGAGTACGAGGGGGGCGGTCGCGACTACCTCGTGTCAATCGAGGGCGAGGAGGGCCTGTGGGTGAACGCCTGCAACCCGTCGTGGGTCGAGCGCGGGCTTCGCGGCTTCTGCGATGAGTGCCACCCGTTCTTCGCCGACTGCCTGTACGAGGATGTCGAGGTCGTGGGCCACTTCGGCGAGGGCACCGTCGAGGATGCCCGCCGATGGTACGGGGAGAACAAGGCCGTGTATCGCGGCTGAATGTGCTACGATGGTCGGGCCGTCTCCTTTCTTGACGGTGGTTGCATGTGGGGACCGGGGGATGTTTGATGCCCTCGGTCCCCTTGTCTGATTGGAGTCACATGATGGAGAACCAGAACGACCAAGTGCTCGTGACGCGGAAGACGGAACTGACCGGTGCCCAGAAGGCGGGCTACCTGTTCGCCGGTCTGCTCGGTGGCGCGGGATGCGCCATCTTGGCATCCCTGTGCAACATCGACGCGCCGTACCGCTCGGATTGCACCAAGTTCGCGCTCATCGGCCTCGGCATCCGAATCGCGCTGTCGGTCATCGGCTACATCGCGATGCTGCCCTTCACGGCGATGCTCTACTGATTACCCGATAAAGGCTAGGAAAAGACCCTCTCGGCGGCTCGATGCCACGGGAGGGTCTTTTCATGCCGGGATGATGAGAAGGCAGGGAGAGAGGAGGGAGGGTGACGGCTATGGCAAGGGCGGTGCAGTAGGCGCGGTGATGCGGTTCGCGTGGGTGACGGATGGGGGAGGGCAGGGATAGGGGCAAGCCCCTATGACCCATGTTCCCTGCGGGGGCGGCTTTGTGGAGAGGGCGTGTAGGAATGTAGTTTACTACATTGATAGCATGGTAGGTTGATATAATTAAGCCACAGGCAACCGAGAGAAAGGAACCGGATATGAGCCGCGAGGAAGAGTACAAGCAGAAGTGCCGTCAGGTGAAGGATTACTACCTTGAGGAAATCTGCGAGCACGAGGATGCGGCATCGCGTTGCAGTAGTAGGGGGTGTTCGAGGGGCATCCGATGGGGTGCCCTTTTTCATGGAAAGGCTATGTAGGAATGTGGTTTGCTACATTGGTAGGATGCCGCATTGATATAATTAAGGCACAGGCAACCGAGAAGAGAGGAAATGACATGCTGCACACGTTGGAGAAGGGCGAGTACCCGAAGGGGCACCGCTACTGGTCGAACGCGACCGGTGACCTCAACGCCGCCTTGGAAGACCTTCCCGTGCAACTCAGGCGCGTGCTGGACGAGTTGTGGTCGGACGGCTACGGGGTGGAGTGCTACCTTGTCGAGTGGAATGGGCGGTACTGCGTCCAGCTCTCCGCCATGTATGACGAGAGCTACGCAGCGGACCTCGGTATGGGCTATCCGGAGCTTGTCGAGCTGGCTCGCGGACGTGCGGAGAAGTTGGGAGCCGAGCGGCCAGACCTCCATGTGGTGTTCGCGGAGGATGTGGACCAGTGGAAGGCTAACGACCCCTTCACCGAGATTTGGGTGGTCATGCCGTGGGACGTGGATGCAGACGCCTTCCATGAGGTGTCGGATTGGTTAGATTCCCGTTGCCGTTTCAACGAGTAGCCGGATATGGAAACATCAGGGGGCACCTCGGCGGTGCCCCTTCCCCGTGTGGGACTGGAAGAGAGGGGAACACCTATGCTCGATGCGAGGACGGCGAGAATCTTGGCGAAGGAGAACGAGGAGGACATCGAGGCCCGCAGGCGGCGGGAGATGGTCGAGCGCTGCGAGAAGAACATCGAGAAGGCCGTCAATGAAGGCAGATTCGATGCGGTCCTCTTCGTCGGCGGTCTTGACGATGCCAAGCGGGAAGCGTTGGAGGTCATGCGCGGGCGGGGGTTTGAGATTGGCGAGGAGGTCTGGCGGGAAGGCCTCTTCAAATACCGAGACGTATATATCGCGCGATGGTGAGGGCAGGACATATACCCAAGCGAGGGCATCCGAGTGGGTGCCCTTCTTTATGATGGATATGTGGATACCTGTTTTACTACCTATGTAGTATTGTGGTTTGCTACAATACTATTAACACAAGCCAATGAGGAAGGGATGGGGACATGGGGAAGATGGACAAGACCGAGAAGTACACGGTCGCGGGTCTCTGTTTCGGCGGGAGCGGTGTGTTCCTCTGCGAGGATGCCGTTGTCTGCGCACGCGTCTACGGATATTGCGACGGCACGGTGGTCGAGTTCTGCTTGGGAATCGCCTGCATCGTCATCGCGACCGTCTCGCTCTACATCGCCGGTATGCTTCGAGACCGCCGCATCCAAGCGGAGTTCGCCCGCCGTCACGCCGAGCGCGAGCGCCGCAGGGCCGAACGGGAGAACCGGGGATGGTGACACCGTGGGGCACCCGAGAGGGTGCCCTTTGGCATGTGGCTCATATAGATAGATACTAATCTATCCTGATGGTATTGTGGTCTGATGTGATAGCACCTAGATAAGAGGTCGGGGAGGGGATATGCCGGATATGCGCGAAGGCGGTCTGGGGACTGCCGCCTGTTACCTCACGGTCGAACGGCTCGCCCTGCAAGCCGGGGTGGAAAGCCCCTTCTGGGACGAGACCTCGCTGCTCATGGGCGGCTGCGAGGAGCCTTGGTACAAAAAGCCCCTCACGCCCCGCAGACTGCGGTCTTTCCTCAAGCGATACGGCGGGAGCCTTCCTGATGATGACGGACAGCGCGGACATGCCGCATCCGTGTTCGCCGATGTGATGCGTCTGCACGGCATCCCCATGGAGGATGGGGCGGATGACCTAGGTGCGCTCTACGTGAGGCGGGCGGAATCGGTAGGCATGACCGTGGCCCTCCTCGCCACCGGATGCACCCTCGCCGATATGGCGGCAATCACGGGGTTTTGCGAGGAGGCGATTGTCCAGCGCGTCACGCGCACATGGGACGGCGATACATCGGGGCGGATATACGGACTCACCCATACCGCGTATCACGACCGCATTCCCGAGACCTTCGCATCATCAGATGACCTTGACGAGCCTTGGGATGATTGGATATGCCCATGTCGGGGATGACGAGGGAACTTCATCCCCTCGGACTCCCCAGAGGCATCGCCCTCCCCGTCGATTCACGGCTGCGCCCATGACTCGACGGCTCACGCGATGGATAATGGGGGCGGATGGCATTCACGGTTCGAAAGGAGACCGACATGAAGATACCGGCGAGCAAGGTACCGGCTCAGGTGTGGGCCGACAAGGCGAGGCGGCGTGCCGACTTGGATGAAGTGGAGAGCATGTTGCTGTCTTCTTGGGATGACAGCAAACAGGTTTATAGAATCGGCAAGGAGCTTTGGGATGAGCTTCGCATTGATGAGGCGGACGAGGTGCCGGTGGATGCGCTGCTGCGACTGCCATATGGCTGTATCTTCATAGAGAGAAGATGGGTAGATGAGTATGAACAGCTGCTAACCGATGATATGGCTGACACCTGGGGTGAGGCGAGTTGTTATGTGACGCGTTACTACGAGGGATGTTTTTGCTGGGTTGAGGGGCGAACTCTCTTCGTCGATAGCTTGACCCATCATTGCGAGATGAGGCACACGGACGATTATGGTTCGGACGTGGCGGAGGTTCGACGCGGGATGCGGATGTGGCTCGATGCAATCGAGCTTCCGATAGATGAGGGGATTTCGCTTGAAAGATGGTATTCCGAGGAGCTGAATGCTGTTCGTAAAGCGAATGAGTCCATGTCATATGCTTGTGAGGTTACCGATGAGGAGCTGTTGATGACGGCTCATTCGCGCAGCTATCTTCTTGAGCATATCTTGGGGTCTCTTCTCTATATCTCCTCCAAGGAGGCCGATGTGCGCACGGTCTACGTCCCCCAGAAGAACCAGTCCCGAAAGAGCCGTCAGACCGATTGCACCGTCCATGACGTGGGTTTCCGCATCGCTCCGCAGCTTGCGGAGGTGCGCCGCGTCTACGAGCATGAGCGGCAGGACGGAAAGACCGGGCGGCATGTCGCACCCCATGTCAGGCGCGGCCATTGGCACGGGTACTGGACCGGTCCGAGGGAGAAACCCACCGGTCTTGAAATCAAGTGGATTGCCCCGACGGTGGTGAACGCCTCGCGCGGCGAGCTTGGGGGCACAGTCCATGAGGTCGGCGACCGTGACGGGGATTTCATGCTCAAATAGACCCAGAGGGAGTACGGCAGTGGAGCAGGCGAGGGAGAACGCCGATACAGCTCGATAGTTGTGTATAATCCAAGTATCCTAGCTTGATAGTTTTATATCTTGCTATAATGATTGAAGGATATAGGAGGAAGGGGAACGCCGGTGTTGGTAGTGGTGCTTGCTTTAGGTGGCATTGTCTCGTTTTTGTCGTTCGCACTGGGAGGAATTGCCGCTGTCTTATTGTTGTGTATGGCATGGGAGTCCCGTCGGTATGAGCTGTGCGAGGGGGAGTGCCTGTTCTACGTGAGATTAAGCATGTGCTTTGTGATTATCGCGGTCATGGGTTTCTTCAGTTGCGGGGACATAGAAAGTCTGACTTTTGATGAGAAGGAGCCGACGGTCGATGTTCTTGAGACCAGACAACTCAGGGCATTCGATGAGAATGACGACGATGGAATCCATATCGACAGGAGAAAGACGAACCTCGCCGTCTACGTGTCTGAGTCGATTGATGTGGGCGAATCCGAGAAGTCAGGTTCGTATACGGTCATGGAGGACGAGTTGGGGGACGGAGGCATCAAGGAGGCCTCCTACCCGAAGGACGAGACTCGCATGTACGAGGATGCCACGGCAGAGACGGCGCGTGTCGAGGAGGTCGAGGTCAGCACCGTCACCAAAGTTCATGGCATATGGTTGGTGTTTCCCATCGAGGGCGAATATACCGTTTCCGACAAAGAGTACCGCATCCACGTGCCTGCGGGCACGCTTGACATGGCGCGAATCGGCGAGACCGGAGAGTAAGGAGTAGGGAATGAGCATGGAAGAGGAAGAGCGCACGTTTACCGCAGGTCAGGCGGAGGCGTTCGAGGCGCTGCGGTCGGGAAGGAACGTGTTCCTGTCCGGTAACGCCGGTACGGGCAAGAGCTACGTGCTCAACGCCTTCATCGAGGAGCTTGAGGAGCGTGAGGTCCCCTACCTCGCCATGGCACCCACCGGCATCGCGGCGCAGAACCTACATAACGGCACGACCATCCACCGCACCTTGCAGGTGAGCTTCGGCGTGCTCGACCCGCACGACGAGAACAAGAAGACGCTCACGCGCAAGGTGCTGAACAAGGCGGAGGTCATCATCATCGACGAGGTTTCCATGTGCCGCATCGACCTGTTCGAGCGCGTCATGAACATGGTGCTCGCAGCCAAGCGCGTCTCGGGCAGGAAGCAGGTCGTGCTCGTGGGCGACTTCTTCCAGCTCCCGCCGGTCGTGACCGACGATGACCGCAAGGTGCTGATGCAGCTGTGGCCGGGCAACGATGACGGCTACGCCTTCAAGTCCCAGCTGTGGAAGGGCATGGACTTCGAGCCGCACGTCCTCACCGAGGTCGTGCGCCAGAGCGACCCCGAGTTCATCGGCCAGCTCAACCGCGCCCGCATCGGCGATAGGGATTGCATCGCCTACTTCAACGAGCGCTCCGTCTCCGACCGCAAGCGGGCACCGGCTGATGACCTGTGGCTGTGCGCCACGAACCGCATGGCATCCACCATCAACGACGAACGCGTGGGGGAGTTGGAGCGCATGGGCGCGAGGGCGCGGACGTATACGGCGTACTCCTATGGCGATGTTAAGCCCTCGGACAAGCCCACCGACGATAAGCTGCGCCTCGTGGAGGGCGCACGCGTGATGCTGCTCGCCAACATGCCCGACCACGGTCTCGCGAACGGCTCGCTGGGGACGGTCTTGGAAGCAGGGGTGGATTGCGTCACAGTCGAGTTCGATGATTGCGAGTACCCCGTCGAGGTGAGCGAGAAGGAATGGAAGGTACTGAAATCCTCCGTGCGCGACTTCATCGGTGATGACGGCAACCCCGCGCAGGAGCTTGTCACCGACACGGTGGGCGCGTTTACGCAGATTCCCCTGCGCCTCGCGTTCGCCATCACCATCCACAAGTCGCAGGGTCAGACCTTCGAGCGCTGCGCCGTCCACTCCAAGGTGTTCGGCGCGGGCATGCTCTACGTCGCCCTGTCCCGCTGCACCACCTTCGACGGTCTCACCGTCTGGCCGAAGATAGAGCGCCAGCGCCTCTACGCCAACGAGTCCGTCATCGAGTTCTACGACTCCCTCGCCACCAAGGCTGAGAAAGCGCCCGAACCGTCGCAAGACGCCCTGTTCGATGCGGATGCGCCTGCGGCACCTTTGTCTGTACCCACGGACAAGGCGGGGCGAACTGATGACGGCATGGTCTATATCAAGTGCCCCGCGCAGATTGCCGACCGCGTGCGAGGCTACATCGACGCGCTGATGGAGGGTGCGGACAGGGCTGTATAATCAGCTCATCCCGGAGATTGAGGAGAGAAAGGATAAGGATATGACTCGTTGCGACCCGAAGGTGCGACCCGAAGGTATACGACCCGGAGCGATACGCGGTCGAATAGCGCCTTTGTGAGATTTCCACCGATACGGCACCTCGGGTAAGACCGGCGATGCGATGGAAAAGACAGGCAATGTAGCGAACAGATATGGCTTAGAGAAGACCAGACTTGTTCTGACGTGAGATGGCAGGGAGAGGGGTCGCGCTTCGGCGCGGCCCCTTTTCTCATGGGAAGGCGGAAAGAAAGGCAGGGAGAGAGGGGGAAGGGGTGACGGCTATGGGGATGGCGGTGCCACAGAGATGGCGGCTGGTTCGCATGGGTGACGGATGGGGGAGGGCAAGGATAGGGGCAAGCCCCTATGACCATGCTCCCTGCGGGGGCGGGTTTGTGGAGAGGGTGTGTAGTAATGTAGTTTACTATATTGATAGCATGGTAGGTTGCTATAATTAAACCACAGGCAACCGCGAGGGAAGGAACCCCACCATGAAGTACAAGGGCATCGAGCTTGAGGGTCTGGACAAGAAGGTCAAGCTGTCGCATAGCCGCGTCATGGAGACCGACGAGGGCACCGACTGGATTGACAAACTGCTCACCTGCGACAAGGCCGCGCTCACGCCGACCCAGTTCCACGAGGTCAGCGCCCTCAGCTCCGTCATCAATATGGACTACCAGATTTGCAACGGCGGCATAGAGCAGTACGTCTTCAACGGCTACCACGAGTACCGCGCACCGTACAGCGATGATGACGTGGCGCAGCTCGATTTGAACCAGCAGTTCATAATGCTTTGCAGGTTGGTGGCTTTCGGCGGCGATGTCTTCCCCGGGATGGATAAGAATGAGGCCGTCCTTCGTTGGGCGGGGAACTTCCACCACTGTGATTGGGAATCGCTTCTCGATGGCGATGAAGATGGGTATGTTGACGAGTATCAGTTGGGGAAGTTGGAGGAGTGCGAGCAGGCTTACTACGACGGTGTTAGCGAACATGTGGCTTTTCTCTGCGAGGCATACGCCCAGTACCTCTGCAAGTCATACGGAATCGCCTAGCTGGTCGATGAAGGGGGGCACCCACGGGGTGCCCCCTTTTCCTTGGCATGGGCGAATCGTTCCCGCGTGTCCATGAAAAGGGTTGTGTGCTATATATGTAGGTTCCTACTTTACCATATTTGTGGGTTGGTAGTTTGCTATGATGATAGCGGCACAACGGAAAGGACACGCCATGGGCAGCTACTTCCACGTCATCGAGCGCAAGGTCGGCGGGAACCTCGACGCGTTCCGCCGTGAGCTTGGCCGTCTCCGCGAGAGCGGGCACTTCCACCGCGACCGCCATGAGCGCATTATGCGCATCGCCCAGACGGTGGGTTTCGGCCACATCGTCCGCCAGTGCCTCGTGGACACCGGGCACCGCGCCGGTTGCGAGGTCCATGTCCTCACGAGCACGGGAATCGTCCTCGTGTTCAACGCGCATTCGTGCAAGCTCGTCACCGTCCTCGTGGCGCGTCCGGGTCAGGTCGCGCGTTACTACGAGCCTTTCGGGGAGGATGTGCCGGATTGGCTGATGGCTCGGGCGTATGAGAACACCTGCGTCCGTCATCTGAACTACTAGGAGAAGGGAAGGAAACGACATCATGGATTACTACTTCTTCATCAAGCTGCGCCGCAAGGTGCCCACGCGGAAGCACAAGCTGGGCATGGACACCGCAGTTTGCCGCGCCCGCAGCAAGGAGGAGGCGGTTGCGCAGCTCCTACCTGAGATGCGGGATTGCGTCGAGTTCGTGTCCCAGCGCTGGACGATGCGCGATTGCTACCCGAACCCGAAAGGTATACTGAGGGACGAGATTATCTAGCCATCAAGGGAAAGGATTGAGATATGGCTGACAAGAAGGACGAGATGTATCTGGTGGGCTGGTGCCCCGATTGCGGCAGGACCGTGGTCGTGCGGAAGGAGGATGAATGGACGTGCGGGTGCGGCCATGACCTGCTGAACCTCACCGCCTGTTCCTCCCCCGTGGAGATTGCCGAGGCCGTCGCGCTGATGGAGACCGTCAAGAACGACGCTTTGCGCGAACCTGATGCCATCCACCGCCCCACGCTCGCCGAGGAGGCTGCGAACGCCCGTGCGGCTGCTGCGGCCTTGGCTGAGGAGGAGGCGCGTTGCGAGGATGACGATGATGATGGTGCCCCCGACATCATCAAGGAGCTGTTCTGCGAGCTGTTCCGTGACGATGATTGCGAGGGTTGCCCGCTCCATCGGGAGGGCGGTGGCACGACCGACTCCGACGAGCTGCCCGGTGATGGGGACCTGCGCATGTTCATGGTCTCGGCGACTCCGTTCCCGGTGTGGGTGCGCGGTGAGGGCTGGGTGGATGCCGCCTTCGCCCTGCGCGGGGAAATCGAGGACATCGCCGTCGCGGGATTCACTGCCGCGTTGAAGGAGGGTTCGGTGCATCTCAGCGCCGTGCCCGTCAGCGGTGACGAGGACGCGCCGGGTATGGTCATGTTGGAGAAGGTCGTGCGCGACTAACAGTCGGAGATGACCTTTTGCGGGGCCGTGTCGCAGGTGGCGCGGCCCTTTTTCAATCGAGAGGGAGAATGGAATGGAATCCAAGTACGATTACGTCGTGTTCGACATCGAGACCACGGGGCTGCACCCTGATAGCGACCAGATTTGCGAGATTGCCGCCATCGGTGTCAAGGACGGCCTGCCGCAGGGCTTGTTCTCGACGCTCGTGGCGATTGAGGGGTCTATGCCCGAGGCGGCGGGGCGCGTCAACGGCATCACCGACGATATGCTCAAGGGCGCTCCCGCCATCGGCGACGCGCTCGACGCGTTCCTCGACTTCATCGGGGAGGACGCGGTGCTCGCTGGGCACAACATCGCCTCCTTCGACATCCCGTTCGTGGCGAACGCAGCCGCCAAATCCGGTCGCGTCTTCATCTACCCCTATGTCATCGACACGTTGGAGGCGGCGAGGGAGCTGTGGCCCGACCTGCCCAGCCGCTCCATGGACAGCCTGCGCGGCATCCTCGGAATCGAGCGCAGGGACGCGCACCGCGCACTGGCGGACTGCTATGACGAGCTTGCGGTCTTGAACGCCGAGCTTTCGGTCATCATGCAGTCCTACACCCGGAAGATGGACTATTGCCGTGGCGAGCTTCTGCGCATCGCCGGTGAAATCACCGAGGAGATTGGGGAGTAGGCGGTCGCCGTGGCTGGCATGGACACCGTTTACAGCTTGGAGGTCTGGGTGCCGGACGGGGAGCGGTGGCGCTGGTCCGCCATCGGCGCGTACCCGACCTTGGATATGGCCGTCGCCGTGGGCGAGGGCTTCCTGTCCGTCAAGCCCTACCGCGTGAGGCGGGTGACGGATGTAGGCGACGGCTTCTACGACTTCCTTGCCGAGGAGGTCTTCGCCAACGCATTGACGGGGCGCATGAGGCTCCTGCGTGAGAAGTTCGGCCATAAGGGGAGGGGGTAGGACCTCCCAAGTCATGATGGAATTATGTGTCTCAATGTTTCCATCAATATTGTTTTGTAGTTTGCTATGATTGTAGATAGCAAACGGCACCGGAGGTGCGGTGCCGAGGACCATGGAAGGATGGTACGTATCATGAAGAAGGACGGGAACCGCCTTGAGGGCATCGGTGAGCGAATCGCCGTGCGCCTGACCCTGCTTGAGGAGGCTCTGGGCATGACCCCCGGCGACCCCGAGATTTACGGCAACTGGATTGCCTCGAAGGCCCCCGAGCCGGAGGTCGGCGAAGAGGAGGTCGGGGTCATCGAGGGCATGGATGCCGTGGAGGATGCGACCACCTGCTTCCCCCGCACGGAGGACGGCGTGCCCTTCTGCTGGGACTACCAAATCAAGGGCTTCTTCAAGGACGCCTGCTCGTCCCTGCGCCGCGTGCCCGGTACCCGTTCGAGCAAGCTGACGGCCTTCAAGAAGGTCATCGACGGCACCGTGTTCGTGGAGCAGCGCAGAATCCCGTTCCAACTCCCCGAGGGTGCCGAGTGCGGTCGCTGTGAGCGCCCGCTTCGCGCCAGCTCCGCCTCCGGCGAGCGCGTGGCGTTGGCCGCGTCCGAGACCGTCCCAGCCGGTACCGTGCTTGAGTTCGGCATCCTCGTGATGAACCCTAAGGACGCGGAGACCGTGCGCGAATGGCTGGACTACGGCGCACTGCGCGGTCTGTTCCAGTGGCGCAACAGCGGAAAGGGCCGCTTCGAGTGGGAGGAGGTCGCCCGAGACTAGCCGCATGGCCCACATACGCGGATACGGCACCACGGGTAAGACCGGCGAAGCTGCGAGAGGGAAAGGAACGGTATTGATGCGAGGCGTTACGAATTGACAGGGAGTTGAAGTGGAACGACCTGCAATGAGATGGATACGAAACGCGGCGCACGTCAGAGGCGAGCGCAGAGGTGAATGTACAAGCTGCGGATTCGCACCGCAACGCACCGATACGAGGGGAGATGGAAATGAAGAGCAATACGGCGCGGTGATGCGCTCATAGGATGACAGCGGGTCATGGGGCCTCGACGGCTCCGTGGCCCGCCCATATAAGATATACTCCTGATTACATGGAAGGATGATGTAGATGATAGACCAGACGGACACCGTGGTGAGGAAACGCCGCGCACTCATCGTCATGGGCGTGCTCCTGCTCGCGCTCTGCGCGGGCGGGGCGTACCTCGCCCTCAAGGGCGGCAAGACCGGCGGTGCCACCTTGGGCGGTTACGATGATATGACCAAGGAGGAGATTCAGGCCGAACTCGACCGTCAGGCGCGTGAGTCCATGATGACCATCTCGTTGGACATGACCCCGACCCTCTCCACCGATGGCTCCAAGCTGGCAGTGCGCGTCGCCAACGTCGAGGAGAACCGCTTCGACCAGCTCATCGAGGTGGAGCAGGGCGGGAAGGTCATCGGCTCCTACAAGGGACTCAAGCCCGGTGAGAAGCTGGACGAGATTGACGTGACCGGCGCGAAGCCCGGTGCCGCGACCGTGACCGTTCAGGCCATGGAGGACGGCGAGCCGTCCGGCAACCCCTCCGGCTTCGAGGTCACCATCGCCGCATCTGAATAGCCGTGATTTCGCGGGATGGACCCGCGAGCGGATAGAAACCCCGGATGGGGAGAAAGGGGCATGACATGCCTAAGTTCAAGAAGGGCATCGCAGGAATCATGGCAGCCGCGATGCTCGCCACCGCAATCGGCACCCCTGCCGCCGCCTTCGCCGCCACGAACAAGACCACGACCGTCACGGTCAAGGCCGACGATTCCAACCTGACGGTGACGGTGCCGACGGTCATCCCGTTCACCATGGGAGCTGACGGTCGTCTGACCTCCGCCTCCTCGGGCGCATTGCAAATCGTCAACGGCTCCAATTTCGGCATCCACGTCTCAGGCGTGTCCGTGGCGAAACAGTCCCCGTTCAACATCGTGGCCGACGCCTCCAAGGCCAGCGAGGACAACGCGGTGGACTTCCAGTTCGGCGTGGATTCCGCCCTCATCGACGCCGCTGCGCCGAAGGCCAAGGCCGGTTCCTACGACCTCGCCCCGACCGGTGCCGCTGGTGCGACCCTGAACCTCAAGGCGCAGGGTGACGCGAAGAACGTCAAGGAGGACATCGCAAAAGACAAGACCGTGGCGACCATCACTTGGACGTTCGCTGCCGGTAACGCGGCTGGCGGCATCTCGGTCGATGACAGCTGGGAGGGCAATCACGAGATGGGCATCGACTAACGTCCTTCATCAAAGTGAAAGACATTATGGCGCTCGATGTAGCGCCATTTTTCTCTAGGAAGGAGGAATATGGGAAAGACCAAGAAGGTCGGAATCATTGCCCGCACCCTGACCTGCCTCATGGCAACTGCCGCCATCGCCTTGAGCACCGCATCCCCAGCCTTCGCGGCGAGCGAGGTGACCGATTCTGTGGACACGTCTAACATCAGCGTCACCGTGCCTGCGACGATACCCTGCACTATGATGGCCGACGGAACGGTCGTGGCTCCATCCGGCCTGACCATCGTGAACTCCGGCGATGCCGTCGTGATGGATGCCTACACCGCAGATGCGATGGGCAACGCGGTGGATTTCACGCTCGACATCGGCGGGACTCGCGCCTTGAGCCGCACTGGCGGCAAAGACTCCGCGCCCGCAAGTGGTATCGACTTCTCATCTGGAAGCAAGGAACTGCGTCTCAAGGTATCCAAGCTCGACCGCAAGATTAACGCAGCGCTGATGGACAAAGCGTCAAGCGGCGGTACGGATATGCTCAAGCTGGGTTTCAAGTTCAGTGAGAAGGCGTTACAGGGCGTTGTCTCCATTTCGGGTGATACGACCGTCGGTTCCACACTGACCGCGACCACCTCAAATCTTCAAGCCGATGCCAAGCCAAGTTATCAGTGGTATCGTGACGGCTCCGTGATTTCAGGAGCGACTGGTTCAACATATACGACTATCGAGGAGGATGACGGTCATGGGATAACTTGCAAGGTTAGCGACTCGACTGGAAAGTACACGGGCACGTTGACAAGCAATGCCATTACGCCTGTGAAACCGGCAGAGGCATTCGCTGTGTACAGTGCGGATGACAATAGCCTGAACTTTTATAAACGCTCTGAGGTTCCCAATGTCGGTCAAGTGTTTGAAGGAAGGACGGCGACCGCTGTCTACACAGGCATCGAGACGGATGTCTACTCCACGGGTAATCAGCAGCCTTGGTGGGATTATTCTAATGACATCAGGACAGTCAAGTTCCTTGATGTGGTTAAGCCGGTCAGCACAGCATATTGGTTTTTCGATTGCAAGTTTATCAAGTCTTTGAATCTGACTAATCTCGATACGTCAGAAGTTACAAACATGGAATACATGTTCTGCCATATATATGATTATATCCCTAGTGGTAACGGTTCAGTCTTTAGGGCTTTGGCTTTGGATTTCAGTGGGTTCGATACATCGAATGTCACGAATATGCGTGGGATGTTCAGGGATAATCATGCGGTTGAATCTCTTGACCTAAGCGGCTTCGATACATCGAGTGTCACAGATATGAGCTTCATGTTTCATAATATGACTCGTATTCAATCCCTTGACGTTCGCAGCTTCGATACATCGCGAGTCGTTAACATGGAGTATATGTTCAAAGGTTTAGGGTCGGTGCTTGATAAGTTCAAATCTCTTGACCTAAGCAGCTTTGACACATCGAATGTTACCAATATGAAGGGTATGTTTGATAACAATGTATGCCTTGAGCTAGTCACACTTGGCTCAAGGTTCAGGTTCATTACCTGGGGCGACGGGGCGGGTTATCTTCCTCGGCAGACTCCAGATTATATACCGGGGGCGGATGGCATGTGGTATAACACGGCTGGTCAGGGTTTTAATCCGAATGTAGTCCCGTCATACGTCGCAGACACGTACACAGCTTACAATCCTGCTCTACAAAGACCTGTGAGTCTATCGGAATCGCCAGTGTGAGATAAGGGGAGCGATGTATGATTTGGAATAAGATTGTCATGACTGCATTGACATTTGTCGCGATTGGTCTCGCACATCCTTCACCATGTCTCGCCAACACCACTCAGGTGACCATCCGCGCCATAGAGTCCGATGGCGGGAAGCAGGAGGCAGGGAGTTATGACAAGACCGGCGGCATCGGTCTCGCTCCGCTCATCGCAGTCGCGGGAGCATCCTCGGTCGCGTGCCTGACCCTCGCGCATCGGCTCGGAAAGGGCGATGATGGCGAGATTTCGGATGTATGATGCCGTGTGAACTGTCCGTTTCCCGCCAGACGCGCTGAGAGCCGATTCTAGGCGGTATCATCCGACATAGGTCATCTTGGACATGGGTGACATTCAAGACCCCGCAGGAGCGATTCTGCGGGGTCGTTTTTCTCACGGAGCCGCGAATCAGGACGGTGGGAAGGCAAGGAGAGAGGCGGGAGGGGTGACGGTCACAAGAAGAGCGATGTTGCAGAGATGGCGGCTGGTTCGCATGGGTGACGGATGAGGGAGGGCAAGGATAGGGGCAAGCCCCTATGACCCATGTTCCCTGCGGGGG
>ULQT01019164.1_pt1 | contig 19579 bp, 15 predicted proteins | sample 1954791 | NCBI WGS metagenome assembly ULQT01 (sample SAMEA4835663, study PRJEB28245) | human gut metagenome | biome: gut microbiome; material: fecal sample | place: Denmark | collected 2008 | reverse complement strand
CCGCCGTATTCATCAGCAACAATAGCCATGTGCACCTTTTTATGCTGCATTTCCTCAAACAGGCTGTCAGCCTTTTTAGTTGAAGGCACAAAGAAAGGTTCCATAATAATATCTCTTAAATTAAATTTGTCTTTACCTTTGCTTATAATAGCATTCATAAAGTCTTTAATATGGAGAATTCCTATAATATTATCAATGTCCTCTTCATATACGGGAATTCTTGTAAACTTTTCAGAAGTAACAACATTTATAAGTTCTTCTACACTTATATCTATAGGTACAGCAACTATATCTTTTCTGTGAGTAGCAATTTCTTCTGCATTCTTATCATCAAAGTCAAATATATTGTTAATCATTTCCTTTTCGTGTTCGTCAATGCTTCCTTCTTCTCCTCCGGCGTCCACCATCATAAGAATTTCATTTTCACTGAAGTCTTTTTCCTCTGCATCACTGCTTTTTGCAAACAAATGGAAAAATTTAATTGAAATATTAATCAGAAACAAAAACGGTGTCAATATAAATGAAAACAACTTTAAAACCCATATAAATTTAAGAACAATTTTATCAGGATATTTCTGTGCCACACTTTTGGGAATAATTATTCCAAACAAAGCAAAAAAGTATGTAAACACAAAAATAAGTATAAAAGCAACCAATATACTTGAAATTATTGGATTCTCTCCTGTTATTTCTGCAAAATATCCTGCTGAAACAGAAAAAACATTCAAAGCCAGTACAAAACCTATAATAATCCCCAGCAAAGCATTTATTACACCTGCTGCATTGGCATATTTCTGATAATTTTCCATTATTTCGCTTATTTTATCGTAATTGGGAGCATCTTTATCAGAAGTATACTTCGCCCTCCTTATGTCCATAACAGCCAAGGAGCTTGAACAGCCGTTAATAATACCTTTAACCAATATTAAGAGTAATATAATCACTATGTCACTTATCAAAATTTACAGCCTCCATAAATATAAACTACATTTAATCAAAAGAAAATAAAAAATAATTTATCAGACCCGTAATATAACGTCAACTATGTCAAATTGCTTATAAAAACTTTTATTTCAGGACTGCCGCCTCTTCAGGCAGACAAATTATATATCACTTTATAGTGTATTACATTATTAACATAAAGTCAAGTTACAAGTTTGTTGCAAATCATCACTTATTCTTGACAAATCAGAGAAATAGTATTAAAATTTAATGTAATAATTTATGCGAGGAGAATATCAATTATGGCAAAAGATAAATTAGTTACGGCAATTACTTCAATGGAAGATGATTTTGCCCAGTGGTACACTGACGTAGTTAAAAAGGCGGAGCTCATTGACTATTCAAGTGTCCGCGGCTGTATGATTTTAAGACCAAATGGCTACGCTATATGGGAAAACATTCAAAAGGAACTTGATTCAAGATTTAAGGAAACAGGCGTAGAAAACGTTTATATGCCTATGTTTATACCTGAAAGTCTTTTACAAAAAGAAAAAGACCACGTTGAAGGATTTGCACCTGAAGTAGCCTGGGTTACTCACGGCGGTCTGGAAAAGTTACAGGAAAGATTATGTGTAAGACCTACATCAGAAACCCTTTTCTGCGACTTGTATTCAAATATTGTTCAGTCTTACAGAGATTTGCCAAAGCTTTATAATCAATGGTGCTCTGTAGTAAGATGGGAAAAAACTACAAGACCATTTTTACGTTCTATGGAATTCTTATGGCAGGAGGGACACACTGCTCACGCAACTGCAGAAGAAGCAGAAGAAAGAACAATACAAATGCTCAATGTTTATGCTGACTTTTGCGAGAACGTACTTGCTATACCTATGATTAAAGGCAAAAAGACAGATAAAGAAAAATTTGCAGGTGCTCACTCAACATATACAATTGAAGCTCTCATGCACGACGGCAAGGCTCTGCAGTCAGGCACAAGCCACAATTTTGGTGACGGCTTTGCTCACGCATTTGATATTCAATATACAGATAAGGAAAACAAACTTCAGTATGTTCACCAGACTTCATGGGGTATGTCTACAAGAATTATCGGTGCAGTAATTATGGTTCACGGAGATAACAGCGGACTTGTTCTTCCTCCGAGAATAGCACCTAATCAGGTAGTTATTGTACCAATTATGCAGAAAAAAGAAGGCGTACTTGAAAAGGCAAATGAAATTAAAGAAAAGCTTTCTAAAGTATCAAGAGTAATTCTTGATGACAGTGACAAATCACCTGGCTGGAAATTCAGCGAATATGAAATGAAAGGTATCCCTGTAAGAGTAGAACTCGGACCAAGAGATATTGAAAATAATCAAGCAGTACTTGCAAGACGTGACAACGGTGAAAAGATTACAGTAAGCCTTGATAATATTGAAGAAGAAGTTACAAAGCTTCTTGACACAATTCAAAATGACCTGCTTGAAAAGGCAAGAGCACACAGAGATGCTCACACTTATTCAGCAGTAAATATGGAAGAGTTTGAAAAAACTCTTAAAGAAACTCCTGGCTTTATAAAAGCTATGTGGTGCGGTGACGAAGCCTGTGAGCTTGAAATTAAAGAAAAAACAGGTGCTACCTCAAGATGTATGCCATTTGAACAGGAGCAAATTTCAGACAAGTGTGTATGCTGCGGAAAACCTGCAAAGAAAATGGTATACTGGGGCAAAGCATACTAATAAATATTAAGAGGGGGTAAGTATATGGAGATTATTAATGCAGTTATTGAGAACACCAACTCACCTGAAACTCAGGCAATTTTGGCAAAGCTCAATCCGGAAGAGGATATTCTCTTTACAAATGAAAACACAGAAAGCGGTACATTTGATGTGGAATATATCGAACCTATTAACAATATTAAGGTAATAGGCAGCATACCTTCCGATATTATTTCAGAAATAAAGGAAAAATACGGAGATGATGCGTCAATTGATATTTATGACTATATTGTCACATTTGACCAGGGAGTATACGGTCTTGTTGCAGACATAGAGGTAGATAAGGTTGAAGATGAGAAACCTGTAAAAACAAAAAAACTGCCATTGCCTATGCTTATAGTTATAGGTGTTGCAACAGGCATTCTTACTTTGATTTTAGTTATACTTAAACTTATATTTTCACGCAAAAAGAAATAAATGAAACAGTTTATTTTAAAATATGCTGCTCCTGTTATACCTTTGTATTCAATCATACCTTTTTTGTTCAGCATTGTTTACAATTCACTTGTATATTTCGGAGGACAGCATATAGCGGAAAATTTTTATCACTATAACATTACATTTAAAGCGGACAGAGCTATTCCCTTTGTGGAAAGCTTTGTCCTTGTTTACTGCTTTTGGTACTTATATTACATAGTAAATTATATTTTAATAGCAAAAGAAGGAAAAATTAAGTTTCACAAATTTTTTACTGCTGATATAGCAGCAAAGGCAATTAGTTTTTGCTTTTTTATTTTTTTCCCTACCACAACGGACCTTCGTCCGGATGTAATAGGGAACACATTTTTTGACTCAGTGCTCAGGATAATATATCACGTTGACGCACCGACAAACCTATTTCCGTCTATACACTGTATGGTCAGCTGGTTCTGCTACAGAGGTATAAAAAACAGCAGGAAAATACCTAAATGGTATAAACAACTTTCACTTATGTTTTCACTGCTTATAATAGCGTCAACACTCCTTGTTAAACAGCACGTTATTGTTGATGCGATAGGCGGAGTTGCCATTGCAGAAATTACATTTATTATAGGGCAGAGAACACAGCTTTATAAATATCCTATGGCTGTATTTGACAAAATATCAAGAAAAATATTTCAAATAAAATAAGCTGATGTAAAAAGAAATTTACATCAGCTTATTTGTATATGAACCTAATTTTTATTTCACGCCAATATCTCTTCTGAAATGCTTGTCCTTAAAATCTACCAGCTTAACCCCTTCATAAGCAATTTTAATAGCTTCATCAAGATTTTTTCCTATACCTGTAACGCCAAGTACACGTCCGCCGTTTGTTACAAACTTTCCGTCCTTTAAAGCAGTGCCTGCGTGGAACACAACAATGTTTTCTGCCTTTTTTGCCTCTTCAAGTCCTGTAATTTCATATCCCTTTGTATAGCTTTCCGGATAGCCGCCGCTTGCAAGCACAACGCAGGCTGTACCGTTATCTTCCCATTCAACATTAACCTTGTCAAGAGTACCCTCGGCACAAGCCTCAAATATTTCCATTAAATCAGACTTTAACCTTGGCAAAACAACCTGTGTTTCAGGGTCGCCGAAACGTGCATTGTATTCTATAACTTTCATTCCCTTTGGAGTAAGCATAAGTCCGAAGAAAATAATACCCTTAAATGTTCTGCCCTCTTTATTAAGAGCTTCAACAGTAGGTTTAAAAATTGTTTCCATACACTCATCTGCAAGCTCAGGTGTATAAACTCTTGAAGGTGAAAATGTGCCCATACCGCCTGTATTCAGCCCCTTATCGCCGTCCAAGGCTCTCTTATGATCCTGTGCAGATACCATTGGCACAATAGTCTTGCCGTCGCAGAAACTTAAAACTGACATTTCCTGTCCTGTAAGAAACTCTTCTATAACAACCTTATTTCCGCTTTCTCCAAACTTCTTATCTACCATAATAGTATTAAGACCTTCAACAGCTTCATCAAGAGTATTGCAAATAAGCACACCCTTGCCTAAAGCAAGACCGTCAGCCTTTAACACAACGGGGAAATCTCCCTTTTTAACATATTCCAAAGCCTTTTCATAGTCATCAAATGTTTCATAAGCAGCTGTAGGAATATTATATTTTTTCATAAGTTCCTTACTGAAAGCCTTGCTGCCTTCAATAATAGCGGCATTTGCCTTAGGACCGAATACCTTTAAGCCTTCTTCTTCGAATCTGTCAACAATACCTCCCACAAGAGGATCGTCCATACCAACTACTGTAAAATCAATGCCCTCTGATTTAGCAAAGTCAATAAGTTTGTCAAACTCCATTGCACCGATAGGCACAAGCTCCGCATCTTCCCCGATACCTGCATTACCTGGTGCACAATACAGCTTTTCCACCTTAGGACTTTGTAAAAGTTTCCAACATATAGCGTGCTCTCTTCCGCCGCTGCCAACAACCAAAACCTTCATACTTCTTTATCTCCTTTTTACTATTCCGTCTGCAATTTCAAGTTTATTATCTGCAAATAACCTTACAGCTTTAGGATAAATAACCCATTCAGCCTGCTCCATTACTCTTCTTTGTAATGTTTCAGGTGTGTCATTATCCATAACATCAACGGCCTTCTGCAATATAATAGGGCCCGCGTCACATTCAGCTGTAACAAAATGCACAGTTGCCCCTGTAACCTTTACACCTGCCTTTAACGCTGCCTCATGAACGTGAAGTCCGTAAAATCCTTCACCGCAGAAACTCGGTATAAGAGCAGGATGTATATTTATAATCCTGTTTTCAAACTGATTTACAAATGTAGTGCCCAATATAACCATAAATCCTGCAAGTACAATAAGGTCAATATCCCTTTCCTTAAAATATTCAGCAAGAGCCAATTCGTATTCCTCAGCTGTTTTAAAATTCTTTTTTCTTATTACAGTGTTTTCAATACCTCTTGACTTCGCTCTTTCAAGGGCGTATGCCCCCTCCTTGCTGCTTACAACAGCTGCAACTTCAGCATTTATTCCGCCCTTGTCAATAGCGTCCATAATTGCCTGAAGGTTAGTGCCGCCGCCGCTTACCAAAGCACCGATTTTAATCATATCAAAAGTCTCCTGTCCTGTATTTAACCGCATTAAGGGCTGACACCGTCAACCCTTAACAAAATTTACTTCAATTTTATTTCAATACCCTCGCCCTTAGTAACATTACCGATGATATAAGCCTTTTCTCCCATATCCGCAAGAGTTTTTAATGCCTTTTCAGCGTCCTTTTCAGCAACAGCTGCAACCATACCAATACCCATATTAAAGGTATTATACATACTCATTCTTTCAACACTTCCCTTTTTCTCAAGAAGCTTAAAGATAGGTAGTATTTCCCAAGTACCCTCTTCTATATTTACCTTAGTTCCCTTTGGCATCATTCTTGGTATGTTTTCAATAAAGCCTCCGCCTGTAACGTGGCTTAATCCCTTAACATCTACCTGCTTAATAAGTTCAAGTACAGGCTTAACATATATCTTTGTAGGTGTAAGCAATGCCTCTCCTAATGTAGAGCCAAGGCTTTCTTCGTATGTATTAAGACTTTCTTTATTAATATCAAATACTTTTCTCACAAGAGAATAACCGTTTGAATGAATTCCGCTTGATGCAATACCTATAAGAACATCACCGTCACAAATTCTGCTGCCGTCAATAGACTTAGTCTTATCCATAATACCAACAGTAAAACCTGCCAAATCATATTCATCAACAGGATAAAATCCCGGCATTTCAGCAGTTTCACCGCCAATAAGAGAACAACCTGACTGTCTGCATCCTTCTGCCACACCACTTACTATTTCAGCAATTTTCTCAGGTTCATTTTTACCGCAAGCTATATAATCAAGGAAAAATAAAGGTTCCGCACCGCTGCACACAACATCGTTAACACACATAGCAACTGCGTCAATACCAATTGTGTTGTGCTTATCCATAACAAAAGCAATTTTAAGTTTTGTACCGACACCGTCAGTACCGCTGACAAGCACAGGCTCCTCCATATCCTTAGCCTTAGCAATGCTGAACAGTCCGCCAAAGCCGCCAATGTCTGCTAAAACTTCCGGTCTGAATGTACTCTTAACGTGACCCTTCATCAATTCGACAGCCTTATATCCTGCCTCTACATCTACACCTGCTGACTTATAGTCCATAATTATCCTCCTTAAGTTTACAAAACTTTTCTGTTTCAATATATCTATTTTAAATTATATAGCGTAAAATGTCAATCTATCCTATACAATTCTTTAAAAATTTGACAACTTTTTATATCCTTTTCCTGCCCTACAGAGCATATACCCTTTATACCGGCATTTACAAGCTTCTCGCCAAAAGCTGTAATATCACTTGGCACAGCAGACAAAATCTGTTCTCTTCTCTTTGCTGCAAGATTTTTATCTTCTGATGCAAAATACTTTCTCATTGCCAATCTTGTCAGCATGTGCTTCTTTACAGGCTTATCAATTTCATTTATAGTTCCTATTATAAATCTGTCCACATCAGACTGACTGTATTTTTTTGAGGCAATATATTCTCCCGCTCTTTTAAACACATCAAAGGTTCTTTCAAAGTTAGGATCTCTGTAACTGTACATATAGCTGTATCTTTTTCCAAGAACGCAGCCTCCGCCGTAAGCACCGCCCTCAATCCTTATTTTGTCCCATAGGTATTCTCTTGATATAGCCTGCTGAACAACTCTTTCAATGCCGTCAACACAGCTCATTTCAAAGGAGGCAGCATTAAAGTTAACATTGCTCTCTATAATAATGCCTTTGTTTTCTCCCTTTTTATCTGAAGAGAGTATATGTTTTTCTCCTCCTCTGTCAAAGCAGGAAAGAGTTTTTTCTATAAGAGACAAAAGCCTGTTTTCATCGGATTTCCCTCCCGCAAAAGCATAAAACACATTACCTCTTTTAAAAACTTCTGTTACATCATTGACATCATTCATAATTACATCAGCAGAACTGTTTAAATAACTATAATAGTCTATTCCCTTTGCACTGCTTTCCCACAAGCTTGCAGCAGAAACCCCGGCAAGAGCCTCAAGTACGGCTTTTACATTGCCGCTATCAATATAACTCATTTTTACGCTCTGCTTTGTTTCCATAATAAGTCTTGAAATTCTGTCTCTATCATCAAAATGCTGTAATACAATTTTTTCAAATAGCTCCAGACTTTTTTCGGTATTTTCCCTTAAACACTTAATTCTGAAAACCATTACAGGACGATATTCGTTATTTCTCTGTAATGTTGTTATTTCAACAGACATACCACCGGTGTAATAGTCAATGTCATTTGACAGCTTTTCATTATATACATCTGCTATTGCCCTGTAAGCACTTAAAGCTGTTGTTTTTATGCAGTCAGTTACATCAAAGTAAATATCAATATAAACAATTTCATCTGTATCAAGAGGCACGAATATATTTCCGTCATCCTCTTCAAATTTCAGCTTATATCCAACCTTTGATATATCCCTAACCTTGGTTGACATTAACTTCTGCACTTCTTCTTCACTGTCACTCTGTGCCTGATAGCTTATTAACGGCTCATTGTTTTTTTCACAGACAGGTTTTTCTTTTGTTTCAGCCTGATTGTCTGCAATTAGTATTCCATAGCAGCCCTTATCCACAAAATATTCCTTAACAAGCTCCCTAATATCAATTTTCTCCATTTCATCAAAAAGCTTATTTATTCTTATTGGTTCAAAACTCTCTCCGCCGCTGAGAAAGTTCTTAATTATCATAAGTCCGTAAAAAAGACCTTTTGGCTTGTAACCAAAATCCTCTTCCATAAAAAAGAACTTAATGCTGTTTATAACACCTCTTAGCTTATACTCATCAACACCGTTTTCAGCAATATCTTTAAATACACTATTAATAACATTCTTAAACTTTTTTATGTCATTTTCATCAGAGTTTTCTACAGTAATATCCATAACAGAAATTGGAGTACTGTCATCAAAACCGCAGTTTACTTTGTCACCAAGCCCTGCAGAAAGTACAGCCTCTTTAATATTTCCGCCCTCTGTGTAGCATAGCATAGTTGCAAGCACTTCAAGCATAAGGCACTTTGCCCCATTGCTGCTCTCCCCTGTATTAAAAGCAGCAGAAAGCAGGTTTTTGCCGCCTGTATTGTGCCTTAATTCAATTTCCAGCTTATCCCTGGATATTACAGGCGGATTTTTCTTTCTTTCTCTGTATTCAAATTTTGAAAGATATTCTTTTTCAAGTATATCAAGGTATTCCTTTATATCCAGCTTGCCGTATAAATAAATTACGGCATTTGAAGGGTGATAATGTTTTCTATGGAAATCTAAAAATTCCTCATAGCTTAAATCAGTAATAAATTCAGGATTTCCCCCTGAATCATTTCCGTAACCGCAGCCCTTGAACATTTCCTTATTTAAAGTCTCTGAAAGCACAACAGCAGGGTCGGAATATACACCTTTCATTTCATTTAAAACTATGCCGTTGTATTCCTTACCGTCACTGTTCCAGCCCTCTTGCCTGAATATACCCTCGTTAGTGTACATCTGCGGGCTAAAAACCGCGTCACAATAAACCCTCATAAGAGTTTTAAAATCACCTTCATTAGTACTTCCCACAGGGTATACTGTCTTATCTCTGTATGTCATAGCATTAAGATATGTGTGTATAGACCCCTTGTCTAAAATATTAAAGGGGTCTTTTACTCTGTAGTTTTCAGAACCGCACAGCACACAGTGTTCAACAATATGTGGTATGCCCTTGTCATTGTCAGGTAAAGTGTTGAAAGCAACAGTAAAAACTCTGTTTTCATCTTCGTTCTTTATGTATATAAGACGACAGCCTGAATTGTGGTCATATACATAACCTGTGCCTATATTTTCAATTTCCTCGCTTTTATAGAGTTTGAACATTTAAAATCTCCCTTTATATAAATAGGGCGGTTTACCCGCCCTCAGGCTGTCGATAAAGTCGACAGCCTTGAAAGAAATGTAAGCATTTCTTTCAGTTAGCTAATGTAGGAACTACCAAGTTTTCCGCAAACAAGCCAAAAAATGGCTTGTTCACAGAAAAGTTCCTGTCCTCAGTCGGGCAAAGCTCGACCTGCGGATTAGAGTCTGCGACGCTAAATGTAAGATAGATGTATAAAAAATACAATTTTTTTCTTATAAATAACTTTTTTGACAATCTGAGGGCGGTTTACCCGCCCTGTTATTTTATATCTGAATAATTGCAAATAATTTACTTTTTGCCTGTATCATTGAAGATAATTATTTACTGTTTTTTCTCTTTAGCTGTTTTCAGTACTTTCCGTTTTTTTCTTAGCTTCATTCCTTATACTTTCAACAGGGTGTTTTTCCGCAACAGTTTTAAAGTAATTCAGAGCTGCTACGCTGTCGCCCTCATTTTCAGCTATTTTTCCAAGCTGATACATTGCACTGTATCTTACTTCATCACCTTCATTAGTACATTTAATAGCCTTATTAAAATAATCTTTTGCACTTACATAATTACCATTGTTGCTTGCCCTTTTACCATCGCTGAAATATTCACTTGCAGCAGCAGGCAGAACCGTTTTACAAAGTGCAGAATAACGGTTTAAAACTTCCTGACTAAAACCTGTTGTACTAAGAGCAATAAGTTTTTCAGCTGCTTCCTCAATACTTCCCTCATTGTAATAATTCTGAATGTCATTGAGAAGTTTTACTCTCTGCTGAAGCTCCTGATTATCTACAGTATAAAGCCTTGAACGCAGATTTTCATTTTCTTCTGTAAGCCTGTTTATAGTTTCAGTCTTTTTATCAATTTCCGTATTCATATTATTCTGCAATACATTATATTCTGTCTGTAACTTGTCATAGTCACTTCTAAAATTTTTTGCAATAGCAGGCAGACCCATACAGCCTAATATTACAGCAGCAACAGCTATTCCGCCAAAGAAATACCCTACGTTGCCGCCTCTTTGATTTCTCATCTTTGAATCCTTTGGCTGTGATTTAAAGAACAATCTTTTTTCAGGCTTTAAAAGTCTGTAATATCTTAAAGCAACAGGGTTTGTACTGTCAATTTTAAGAACTCTTTCAGAAAGCTTAAATGCCTCTGATTCTCTGCCCCCTTCTATATAACAAAGTGCAAGCAAATTAAGTGCTTCTGTAAGCTCCTTATTTTTTTCAAGGGCTTTTTTAAGATTTAAAACTGCCATATCAGTATTGCCCTGACAAGCAAAAGATAAAGCCTCATTATATAACGTAATTGCATCATACATTGCAGCAGTTTCCCTTGCACTTTCAAGTTCTGCAATGTAGTCAACTGCAATATTATCAGTCCTTTTAAACTTGTAGCTTATTGTCCACTGTATAAGAGCGTCAGCAGCTCTTCCCAGTCTGAAATAACACAGTCCCAAAAGGTTTCTGGCGTCAATATTTTTTTTGTCAAACTCAAGGCTTTCTCTCAATGCTTCCACAGCTTCAGAAATCCTGTTCTCATTACAGCATTTCAGACCTCTGTTGTAATAAATATTTGATAAATCAGTGATTTTTTTTTGTAAAGAGCCTGTATATAACATAGTATTTCCCCTTACACATTTTTTTTCAATTCCCTAAGGACATCCATAATATCCTCAATACCTGTGGTATCCACTGCTCTTGGAACGTCTTTATTTTCGGGCAGCGGTGCAAATTTAGCAAGTTCAGCCTTAAAATCCAACATATATGTCACCTCGTATTATTCTTCAACAGTATTAGTATCAGCAATTTCAATACCCAGTTCTTCCAACTGCTTTTCATCAACAACATCAGGTGCATTTGTAAGCAGACAGCTTGCGTCCTTAACCTTAGGGAAAGCAATTACATCCCTTATACTTTCTGTATTGTTAAGAAGCATTACAATTCTGTCAAGACCAAAAGCCAGACCTCCGTGAGGCGGAGCACCAAACTTAAAGGCGTCAAGGAGGAATCCAAATCTTTCCTGTGCATCCTCTTTAGTAAAGCCTAAAAGTTTAAACATCATATTCTGTATTTCCTGTGAATGAATTCTTATAGAACCGCCGCCAAGCTCACAACCATTTAACACCATATCATAAGCCTTAGCTCTTACTCTGCCCGGTTCGGATTCAACATACTGCAAATCCTCATCCATAGGAGCTGTAAATGGGTGATGAACAGCAACATATCTTTCCTCTTCCTCACTGTATTCAAGGAGAGGGAATTCTGTAACCCATAAGAATTTATATTCATTGTTGTCAAGTATTTCAAGACGTTTTGCAACCTCAAGTCTTAAAGCCCCGAGAGCGTCAAATACAACCTTGTTTTTATCAGCACAAAGAAGAATTAAGTCTCCTGCTTTAGCCTCAAAGCGTTCAGCAATTTCCTTGATTTTAGCATCATCAAAGAACTTTGAAATTGTAGTCTTGTAAGTGCCGTCTTCATTGCATATAATCCATGCAAGACCCTTGGCACCATAAGTTTTAGCCACATCTACAAGAGAATCTATTTTCTTTCTTGGGAATGAGCCGCAGCCTTCGGCATTAATACCTCTTACACTGCCTCCTGCATCAATGGCATTTTGGAACACACCAAATTCTGAACCATTGACTATATCTGTAATATTCTTCAGTTCCATACCAAACCTAATATCAGGCTTGTCAGAACCAAATCTCTCCATAGCTTCACAATAAGGCATTCTAAGGAAAGGAGTTTCAATATCAATACCCTTTAATTCCTTAAACACTTTTTTAATAAGCCTTTCATTTACACTCATTACGTCCTCTTCCTCAACAAAGGATAGTTCCATATCTATCTGTGTAAATTCAGGCTGTCTGTCAGCCCTTAAATCCTCATCTCTGAAACACTTTGCAATCTGAAAATATTTATCAAAACCTGATACCATTAAAAGCTGCTTAAAAAGCTGAGGGCTCTGTGGCAAACCATAGAATGTACCCGGGTGAACACGGCTTGGCACAATGTAGTCTCTTGCACCCTCAGGAGTAGATTTGCCCAAAATAGGTGTTTCAATTTCAATAAATCCCTCATCACTTAAAAACTGTCTTACAATTTGGCAGAGTTTATGCCTTAATATTATATTTTCAGCTACGCTTGGACGTCTTAAATCAAGGTATCTGTACTTTAATCTGAGTTCTGTACCTACATTAATGTTGTCCTCTATTTGGAAAGGAGGAGTTTCTGATTCAGATAAAATTTTAAGGCTTTCAACATTGACCTCAATTTTACCTGTTTTCATATTAGGATTTATATTTTCAGAAGTTCTTTCCTGTACCTTGCCTGTTACAGCAATTACATATTCACTTCTGATTTCACTTTCCTTTGCAATAACATCCTCTGTACTGTTATCTTTGTCAATAACCACCTGAACAATACCTGTTCTGTCTCTTAAAAGTACAAATGAAAAGTGACCGAATTCTCTCTTACGGCTTACCCAGCCCATAAGTGTCACTTCCTGTCCTGCCATTGTTTCATTCACATCACAGCAATAGCAGCTTCTTTTTAAACCCTGCATTAATTCTGCCATTTTTTTATTCTCCCATCTGTTTTTTTATTTCATTGCCTATTTCATCAATACTAACTGTTATCTGTTCCCCTGTAGTCATATTTTTTAGTGAAGCAGTATTTGAATTTAACTCATCCTCACCAATTACAGCCACAAAAGGAATACCCAGCTTATTTGCATATTTCATTTTATGCTTCATACCTTTATCAGCATAATATACATCTGTCACAAGACCATTATCTCTTATAGCTTTTGCTGTCTTTAAAACATAGCCCATATCAACACCCATAGGGACCACAAGACAGTCAACAAGGCTTGATTTTTCAGCCTTTATAATGCCTGCCTCTTTAAGCTGAGAAAAAAGCCTTGTAAGACCAATTGATATACCTATTCCGGGCAGCTTTGTATTTGTGTAATATTCTGTAAGGTTATCGTATCGTCCTCCGGAACATACACTGCCAAGACTTCTGTAATCATCAAGCACAGTTTCATATACAGTACCGGTGTAGTAATCAAGACCTCTTGCAATAGTAAGGTCAATAGTGAAATAATCTTCATCTATTCCAAAAGCTCTCATATACTCAGTAACCTTTTCAAGCTCACAGACGCCTTCAATAAATTTTTCATTATTAACATTCATAGCCCTTAAGGCACTGATTTTTTCATTTTCACTGCCCTTAATTGATATAAAGTCAATTATTTTTTCAATCTTGTCACTTTCGATGCCAAGACCTTCAAGTTCTTCTATAACATTGTCCCTGCCTATTTTATCAAGCTTGTCAATATTTCTCAATATATCTGAAATCTTTTCTTCAAGTCCAAGACTTTCAAAAAAACCGTTTAACACCTTTCTATTGTTTAATCGGACAGTAAACTTACCAAAGTCCAATTTTCTAAACACGTTGTAAATAACAGCAGGCATTTCAGCGTCGTATGCAATGTCAAGCTCTTCATTTCCTATAATATCTATATCACACTGATAAAACTCTCTGAATCTGCCCTTCTGAGGTCTTTCGCCTCTGTATACCTTACTCATTTGGTATCTCTTAAAAGGGAAAGTAAGCTGACCGCTGTGCTGTGCAACATATCTTGCAAGCGGAACTGTAAGGTCAAACCTTAAAGCCAAATCATTCTCACCTTTGTTAAATCTGTAAATCTGCTTTTCCGTTTCTCCTCCGGCCTTAGCCAAAAGCACCTCAGAAAGCTCAATTACAGGTGTATCAAGAGGCAAAAAGCCAAAACTTTCATATACCTCTCTTATTGTATCATATATTTTGTTAAATAAAATTTGATCCTCAGGCAGCAATTCCATAAAGCCTGTTAAAATTCTGGGTTTAACCTTATCCTTAGCCATAATATAAACTCCTTCATTACTACAAAACTTTGATAGACTTTTTTCTATCAAGCATTTCATCTATTCTGTTAATATAATCATCAACGCTTTTCACATTGAATATTCTTTCTATATGATTTGTGTTTCTGTCAACAATTTTAGTAGAACCGCCTGCACCAAGGGCAAGTATGCTTTGTTTTTCCTCCATAATTGCCACATTGTAGATACATTGGCAGCCGGGCTTGCAGTAGCCTACATTCTCAAAGTTTCCCACCATATTTTTCTGCCTGTACATATAGTAGGGTGACATACCCATTTTTTCTGTATATTCTCTTGATATGCCAATAAGCTTGTCCATTTTCTCAGCGTCTGTCATAGTATATCTGTCAAGAGTTTCTTTAAGCCTTGACGCTCTTTTCACAGCAAGAGTATGGACGGTTATACTTTCAGGTGAAAGTTTCATAAGCCCTTCCATAGTATTTGCAACTTCTTTTTCTCCCTCATTTGGAAGCCCAAGTATAATATCTGTATTTATATGCTTATGTCCGGCCTTTCTCGCCATTTCAAAAGCCTTCAAAAACATCTCAACACTGTGTTCTCTGCCTATTAGCCTTAAAGTTTCATCATTTAAAGTCTGAGGATTTATAGAAATCCTTGACACATTGTGTTCTTTTAATATTCTTAGCTTTTCCTCTGTAACAGTGTCAGGTCTTCCGGCCTCAACAGTAAATTCCAAAGGTATTTTAAAATATTTTTCCACATAAGTCAACAGCTTGTCAAGTTGTTTTTCATTAAGCGAAGTTGGAGTTCCTCCCCCTATGTAGATACTTTCAAGTTCGATACCTTCAAGATACCTCCTTGAAAAATCCATTTCATTTATCAAAGCATCTATATAGCTGTCAACCTTACTGCTGTACTGTTTTAAAGGGTATGAAGTAAAGGAACAGTAAAGACATCTTGTAGGGCAAAATGGAATACCGATATAAAGTCCGGCCTTTCCAAGTCCTCCTTCTACAATTTTCTTTTCCTCTTCAGCAACCTTTATCATTAAGTTCAGCTTTTCATCACTTACCAAATACTTATCCTTAAATGTTCTTTTGATTTCATCTGTTGACTGCCCCTCACCCCAAGCTTCCGATACAAGCTTTGCAGGTCTTACACCTGTAAGTATGCCCCAGGGCAAAGGAATTTTAACAACAGAATTAACAGCTTTAGCTATTGATAAACCAATTACTCTTTTTAATTCTCTTTGACTGTCATTTTCAGCTTCAGCGTAAGCCTGTGCCCTCATTTCACCGTCAATATACAGCTCACCCTTTGCCAAAGCCCCATTAAGGACGCTTACAACTGTAATGCCCTCTGCGGCATTTTCAGTCTGAACATATTTATCATTAGGATAAAACATCATTATCACAGATACAACATCGTCAGCATAACTGTGACCTTTTAACACATAATTCATAGAAAAACTCCAATTACAAGGGATTTGCCCTATTATTTTTACATCACATATCCTGTTTAATTTACAAAGCTGTTATTTTCCATTTCATATCCAATACTTGTCTGCTGACCGTGACCTGTATACACAACAGTATCATAAGGGAGCAAAAACAGCTTATTTCTCACACTTTCAATTAAAGCATTGCTGTCTCCTCCCGGAAAGTCTGTTCTGCCTACGCTCATCAAAAACAAAGTATCGCCCACAAATACAACACCCTCTTTTTCAAAGTAGAAACAGCCGCCCCCCGGAGTATGCCCCGGAGTAAGTATTGTTTTAAATTTAAGAGAGCCGAAACAAAACTCATCGCCTTCATTTAAAACTCTGTCATAAGGCACAGTAAACGGCTTCCCAAACATACTTGAAAGATTGTAATGAGAAGAATTTGCAACTGTCTCTTCACCTTTGCAGATAAAAACAGGTGCACCTGTATGTTCTCTGAGTTTTTCTGCTGCCCCCGCATGGTCAAAATGGGCATGAGTAAGACATATTGCCTTTATATCAAGCCCTTCCTTATCAACTATGCTGCACAGCTTTTCATCCATATCACCGGGATCAATAACTATTGCCTCTTTAGTATTTTCATCAATAACAAAATAACAATTTTCACCCATTTCAGGTGATACAAATACTTTTAATCTCATAATTTACTCCGCCTTATGAAAATTTAGATTACACTAGAATAGTTTATCACTGTCAAGCAATATTGTTATAGGTCCGTCATTTAAAAGTTCTACTTTCATATCTGCTTGAAAAATACCGCTTTCCACATTGTCATAATTGCTCTTTGCATACTCAACAAAGGCATTAAAGCTCTCCCTTGCCTCATCAGGTTTTGCACCCATAGCAAAGCTTGGTCTGTTGCCTTTTCTGGCATCTGCATAAACAGTAAAGTTCGGTACAAGAAGCAGCCCATAGCCAAGATCGGCTATGGACAAATTCATTTTACCCTCTTCATCTTCAAATATTCTTATATTCTTCAGCTTATTAAACATCCATTCAAAGGTTTTGACATTATCTCCTGTGTTCATACCTACAAGAGCAACAATCCCCTTGTCAATACTGCCAACAATATCATTGTCAACCTTTACAGAAGCATAAGCCACTCTCTGCAAAACAACTCTCATTATGCATTCACTCTTTCAATTTTATCTATACCGCTTATATTCATTATTTTTTTACCCAATATTTCAAGCTGATCTATACCGCTTATTTTAAGGGATAAGTCTACAACGGCAGTACCGTTTTTCAGACTTCTTCCGTTTACATTAAGCACAGACAATCCTTCATCAATAACAACTTTTAAAACATCTAATGTCAGACCGTCTCTGTCATCAGCAAATATTCTTATATCAGCCTTAAATCTGCCTCCGACAGCCGCTTTGTCAATAGTCCATTCTGCCTCCAGAAGTCTTGCTCTTTCTTCTTCTGTAAGATTAATAATATTTATACAGTCAGTTCTGTGTATTGACACGCCGCGGCCTCTTGTAACAAAACCTACTATTTCATCTCCCGGTACAGGGGAACAGCATTTAGAAAACCTTACTTCAATATCTCCTACGCCGTGTACATATATGCCGCTCTTGCTCCTTTTTTTAGGAATTTGCGGTTCTGCATTGTCGGTCTGTATTTTAGCCTTTATTGCTTCTTCCTGCTCTTTGAGCAGTTCCTGAGCAGTTTTATTTCTCTTTATCTCAGCACTGTATTCTTCATAGAGTTTATTAACAACCTGACCTTCTTTAAGTCCTCCGTGTCCCACTGCGGCACATACGGAATCCCAGTCTTTAAAGCTGTATCTTATCTGCACAGATTCCATAGCTTTAGGGAATAAAAGATCAGCAATATTATATCCTTTTCTCTTAGCCTCTTTTTCAAGAAGCTCCTTACCCCTTACAATGTTTTCTTCTTTATTTATTTTTTTATACCACTGGTTTATTTTAGACTTAGCCTGACTTGTTTTTACAAATTTAAGCCAGTCACGGCTAGGACCTCTTGAATTCTGAGAAGTCACAATTTCAACTCTGTCACCGTTTTTAATAACATAGTCAAAGTTTACAATTCTTCCGTTTACTCTTGCACCTACCATTGTATTGCCCACAGCAGAGTGTATAGCGTATGCAAAGTCAACAGGAGTTGAGCCCTCTGCAAGAGAAATGACTTCACCGCTTGGACTGAAACAAAATACATTTTCACTGAAAGCGTCAAGGTCTGTTTTAATAGTGTCCATAAACTCGTGATTATCAGACATATCCTTCTGCCATTCCAGGATTTGCCTTAACCAAGAAAGTTTTGCGTCTTCGGAATTATCCTCAACACCCTCTGTAATACCCTTTTTGTATTTCCAGTGAGCAGCAATACCATATTCTGCTGTTCTGTGCATTTCATAGGTTCTTATCTGTATTTCAAATATCATACCGTCCGGACCTATAAGCGTATTATGAAGAGACTGGTACATATTTGCCTTTGGCATAGCAATATAATCCTTAAATCTGTTTGGCATAGGAGTATATGCCTCATGCACAACACCCAAAACGCCATAGCAGTCCTTAACACTGTCAACAAGCACTCTCACAGCAAAAAGGTCAAATATCTGGTCAAGAGTTTTATTCTTTGTATGCATCTTCTTATAAATACTGAAAAAATGCTTAGGCCTGCCGTAAACAGTACAGTTTTTAATACCCGCCTCTTCACATTTTTCCCTTATTTCTTCAACAATCTTGTGTACAAACTCTTCTCTTTCAGACTGCTTTCTGTTAATCTTGTCCACAAGGTCGTAGTAAGCGTCAGGCTCTAAATATCTTAAACACAAGTCCTCAAGTTCTGTTTTTATCTTTGAAATACCTAATCTGTCAGCAAGCGGAGCATAAATATCCAATGTCTCCTGTGCCTTTTCCTTTTGTTTTTCAGGACGCATATATTTAAGAGTTCTCATATTGTGCAGTCTGTCAGCCACCTTAATAAGAATAACTCTTATATCCTTTGCCATTGAAAGGAACATTTTTCTGTAATTTTCAGCCTGCATTTCCTCCTTTGAGGAATATTCAATATTAGATAACTTTGTTACACCGTCTACAAGCAGAGCAACATCAGGATTAAACATATCAGATATTTCATCCAAAGTAAAATGAGTATCCTCTACCACATCGTGCAAAAGCCCTGCTGTAATACTTTCAAGGTCAAGTTCCAGTTCTGCCAGAATTTTTGCAACACAAAGAGGGTGAATAATATATGGCTCACCGGATTTTCTCTTTTGGTCGCCGTGTGCCTCCCGAGCCAGACTATATGCTCTTTCCACCAGTGACAAATCTTTAGATGGATGGTATCTTTTTATTTCGGTCATTAATTCCTCATATAATTGTTCAACCTGTTTTTTATCATCAACCTGACTCATAATCTCACCCCTTTATTAATTTCTTCAATAAATAATAAATTTAATTATAAACCTATTTCCGCTATTTTTCAAGTAAATTTGCAAATTATCACTTGTTCAGACAATAATACTTTAAGACAGCATACTTACAGCAGTTATATATATTATTCAACAGTCATTTTT
>ULQT01022917.1_pt1 | contig 19608 bp, 18 predicted proteins | sample 1954791 | NCBI WGS metagenome assembly ULQT01 (sample SAMEA4835663, study PRJEB28245) | human gut metagenome | biome: gut microbiome; material: fecal sample | place: Denmark | collected 2008 | reverse complement strand
AAACAACCCAAAAACAACTATATTCTGCAACAAAATTACAATATAAAAAAACCATTAAACTTTCTCAAGTAAGACGGTTATTTTATATTAATCACAAATTTCTTCTTTTTATATTTATCCTTTATTACTATTATAATCCGTTTTACAGCGTATTTCTCTTCTTCAGTAAGTCCTGATAAATCCACATCACAATTTTTCTCAATTCCAAGAGATAATCACTTGATACATTAAATATTCCGGTCATTGCAATTAATATATCACTTGACGGAAATCTTGCCCCGGTTTCATAAGAACTGACAGTAGCCTTTGTTACTCCCAATTTTTTTGGCAAGGATAGCCTGAATCATATTTCCTCTTTTACGCAAAATCCTTATTCTGCTGACAAAGTCAACCATTGTCATACCTCATTTTTTTGTACTTTACCATATTTTATATGACATTTGGTATTACATTGTATTGTTTTATTTTATTTAGTTTGCATTTTGTTACACTTTCTTTATGTCACACTACTGAATAATAAATTTTATAAAAAATTTATTACATTAAAAAATAAAACATTGCTTAATTAAAATAGCAGAACTAACTCCTCATCACTAAACGTCTGGGTATTATTTTTTTAACCAATATTGACATCTTATATATTTGTCGATATATGTATTATTTTGTTTAAATAGCCTCTAATTTGTCTACTAGTATACATTGTAATGATACTATTATGTGTATTATTATTAAACTATAAATAAAATAGAGGAGGAATTTTTATGAAGTTAAAAAAAATATTTGCACTTGCAATGTCACTTTTAATGTGTACATGTACAGCCTACGGTCACTCAGGCAGAACAGACGGCAGCGGCGGCCATCACGATTACCAAAATAAAAGCGGCCTTGGCTCTTACCACTATCACTGTGGAGGTCACCCTGCTCATTTACACCCAAATGGTGTATGCCCTTACAGCAGTGCTAATTCAGGCAGTTCATCTTCAAGCTCAGGGAGTTCATCTTCCTCATCTAAAGCTGCCGCTCCTAATCCCAACATAAATAACGTTTATCTAATGCACACTATGCCTCAGATGACAGTTGGAGAAAGCTACACAGCAAACGCTGTATCAAACAATGCAAGTGCTCCGCTGATATGGTCATCAAGCAACCCTGATGTAGCCTCTGTTGACAGCACTACAGGCACAGTTACTGCCAGAAATATAGGAACAGCCGTTATTACTGTTTCAAACGGTTATAAGTCTGCCTCATATACTGTTACCTGCAAAGGCTATATTTCATACACAAGTACTACAGCAGAAATAAACGGCAATCCTATACAGCTTTACAGCTATAACAATGATTTTTATGTTCTCTGCAATGACCTTAACAATTATGGCTTTGACACCACATTTACAAGAGGTACCACAGCTTCTCTTGTTAAAATAACAAGAAATGTTTCAAAAACCATAAACCCAAATACTGTAATTTCCTATCCTGATGGAAAAACAGCTTATGTTGTCGCTCCTACTTCAATTAATGTCTTATGCGGAAATAATACAAGCTACAGCAAAGCAGTAAATGGTGACGGAAGAATGTTTGTTGCCTTTGATTCTCTTTCAACATTCGGAAATGTTTCACATAACCAATATGCCAATAAAATTGAACTGACAACATACTGATAAACAAAACAGTTATATATTAAAAACGGACTTGCTAAATACGCAAGTCCGTTTTTTGTTAAGCAATATATTTAACAAGATTATTATATGTTTCTTCATCCAAACCATAATAATTATCTGCACTTTTTCCTGATGCCTCTAAATCATTTATATATGATTTAGCTATATTACTTGCACTGTTTGTTGCCTTACCATTACATAAATAATCCAATACAAGTTTTGTTCCATCAGGATTAGTTCCATAGTAAAGAATATCTCCCTGATAAGTAATTTCTTTACTTAAACTTTCATCATCTAAAGCCATAAATATAGAAAATACTCTTGCATCTTTCACATAATCAGAAATTCTTATGCCATTATATGTACTTCCTGAAATATAACTTTCACCTCTCCAGCTATCAGTACTGCTGCCTGTAAGTCCGCTGTCAGCCTCAATAATATACTCTTTATTATCTACAGTAAACGTTGTTCCCCTGCCATAATCTATATCAGGTTCAAGCAATCCTATATTTTCAAGCAATGCTGTATTAACAGCCACTACTGTTCTTAAACCCTGATTATTATTATTAAGACCAATTTGTGCACCTAATGTATATGACTGACACCAAACACCATATACAATTTTATCAGGTTTATCACTATTTATATAAGAATTAAGCAAATCACTTGATACATTTGCTCCGGCTTCATATATACCATCACAAGTATATATTGTGTTTCCATTTTCACCCGTTCTCTTTGATACCAAAGCTATACCTATAAATCCACGGTTATTAAGACTTTCCGGCACAATACTGTTCAAGTCACTTTCTGAAGGTAAAGTTATTGTATTATCTTCATTTATTCTGTAAGTATAATCCATACTTACCGGATTTGCATCTTCAAAAGCATTATTTAAATTTGAAAAAACCTTAAAGGAAGTATTTCCGTGTACAGGCATAGTTGTTGTAAATGTTGAACCGTCAGTTGAGTTATAAGTTATAGTTTTCATAACCCATTGATTTACGTGCTGACCTCCTACTAAATCATCACAGTTTGTTGATCTTTGTATATTTCCGCTAAAGTCAAAGTCATTAGATGACCAATTTGACTGATCTTCATATTGTGTATTTGTATATGAAGCACAGGTACTAGGAATAACACTTTTGTATATACTTGCTGACTGAATTCTCCATGCCACATCACTTCCCGGAGATACACCATCTAAATTATCCATCATTCTGTCATAGTTATAATAGCAGTTTACAAATCTTGTATCAGCACTATTGTAATAAGTGTCTCCCGCATTTCCTATTCGTCCTATTATGCCGCCTAAATGATCATTAACCTTTGCAGGAGTTGCAGCCAAAACACTGGCCTCATAGCTACGCTCTCTTGCTTTGCCTGAATAATGACATCTGGTTATTTTGCAGCTGTCACCATGTACAGCACCTGCAATGCCTCCAAGATAACCATAAGTCACAGCAACTAATCCCAATGCCATACTTGGCCAAGCATTTAAATAAGCATTGCAATATGAATCCGTTACTGTTGCACCACTCTTCATTTCACCTACAAGACCGCCTATATTAACACTTTTATAGCTAAGAGCAGCCAATACTACTGTAATTTCAAGTCCAACCTGTCCTGAATCAACAGCACCCTCACTCAAAACTCTGCAATACTCAATATGTGAAGCACTTAATGTACCTACAAGACCGCCTATATAATATCCGTCACCGCCTAAAGCAGATACCCCTTCAACATTTCCTGTATCTACTACAGTATTAATTGTTTCACAATTATATATACGGCATCCGTCAACTGCTTCACCAACCAGTGCACCGCCTGTAACACCGTCTGCAGTTATAAGCTCAATAACCTCTCCGCCTGATGCTATATTAAAACGGCTGTTTTTAATAGTTATATTCACAAAATCCGTATTAGTTGCCGCACCAGCTACAATACCGCCTCTATTTATTACTTTTATATTTGCTCCATCTATTACAAGGTCCTTAATTACTGCACCATTTGTATAGCCAAATAATGCGGTATTCGTACTTTGTGTGCTGTAGCTAAGACCTCTTATCGTATGTCCGTTTCCATCAAAAGTTCCTTTAAAAGGTACACTTGAACTTGACGAAATGCAAATGCTTTTATCATAGGATGCTGATAAAACAATATCATTATCAAGCACAAACTTTGCAGTTAATACGGGAGAGCCCTCAGCCTTAGAAGCATCAGCCAAAGCCTTCAACTGCTCTGCCGTACTTATGTGATACCATCCGTCTATGTACTCCCCATAAGCTTCAGCCGCTGACACGGTCATAGGAAAACTTAACAAATACACTGCAGCTATACATATACTTAAAATATATGCTGTTATTTTTTTTACCATAATTCTTTTCCTCCAATTCTTTTTGCTTTTACATTAGCTCTTTAAGTTTTTATATCCTTTTCTGCTCTTGAGAGTACCTTCTCCCAATGCCGCTGCATACCCGTCATCCTGAGTATTTACACCTGATAATGAAATAAAATCATTATTTTTAAATTTTGTTACTTGTAGTTTTGGATAATCATATATTTTTTTCATGACAAACCACCCTTTCATAATTTAACAGCCACTTTTTATATTTTAATTTTTACTGACATTATTTAAGTTCCATACTAAAAATTATACACATTTTGTACTATTTTGTACCATTTATTATGTAATTTTATATAATCAGCTTATTTTGATATTTTAATATATAGGGGACCATACAGACCCATCACTTTCAATAACAAGACCTGCATCCTTATATCTGTCTCCATATTGTTGAGTTGATATATTATATAGCACCTCTATTACAGTACTGGTTTCAGCTTTAGCCAATGGTCTAAAATATCCGTTTTCAGCCTTAATATAATTTTCAATAAGTAATTTACCAACGCTTCCTTCTGCCCATACAGCTACTATTTCACTATCCTTTATCCCTGCAAGTCCTGTTTTGTCTGCCTCAAACTTGGCACCCCTGCATATTGCAACTGCCGCCTCCTGTCTTGTCATATAATCTCCGGCTCTGAACATATTGCCGTTTCCTGACATATAACCTGACCCTACAGCTTTTCTTATATAATCATAATTACTGTCATTTTCTTCAATATCTGTGTACACCGAAATATCAGCATCCGCACTGGATCCAAAACATTTAACAAGGTACTCAGCCATTTCTCCTCTTGTGATAAACTCACTCTCATTTATATTTTTTGATATAAGTTTATTATTTTCTGCCCATTTTAGAGCATAAGGATTTTCTTCTGATGCAAAGCACTCATTACTAAAGGCAATATTGCTTGCCGCAGCAAGTAAACAAACCAAATAAAAACTTATTAACTTCCTCAATTTCAACAACCCCTCTCTTCTTTATTATTCAGTATATTTATATAACTATATATCTGCATTTAAATTATACTCCGCAAAAAAACCTATGTCAACAATTACCATAATTTTTTTCTTTTTTATTTTATTTTTCAATATATTTCACACTAATTAGACATTATTTATTTTTTGTATATTCAACACTTAATTTTAGTTAAAATTTACACCAGCTTAACATTTAGCCCAAGACACTTTTTGTTCTACTCAATAAAACAACCATGTTCTAAATAGATTTTTATTTTTAAACCAATAAAAAAGACATTAAAACCAATTGACAATTGGTATTTAATGTCTTTAACTTATTTTATTCTCCCATTATCTCACTTAGCTGACCTTTAAGAGGTTCATAATAATCCTTAACAATATCACTGACGCCGGCATCATTTGCCATATCCGCGAGACTTTCATCATATTCCTTAAGCACACTTAATGCAGCAACAAGTTCATCATAACTCATTGTCCTTGCTTCTAAAGCAATTTTTTCAATATTTTCCTTTACTTCAGTAAAAGTGTCATTTTCATAGCCAACAGCCTCGATAATACTTACTGTACCTGACAATATTTTTGCGTATGCCTCAACTTTTCCAGCCATATTGTCCTTAACAGCAATTGTTTCCTGCTCATCAGCAGCGTTTGTATCACTGCTGTCCATAGCTTTTGAGTTTATATCAACAGTCTTTGACACACTGTCCCATTTTACATCAAAACCAAAACACTCAGATAAAGCTCTCAGCGGAATCATTGTCCTTGAGTTTATAATAACAGCAGGTGTGTCTATAGGAAACTGCTCATTATATACTCCATCGCCAACTAATATGTAATTTTCGCCAACAGTAACTATTGCAGTTACATCCCCCTGTACAAAGCTTGCAGTCTTAGCCGTATTATCCCATACAACTTCGCATCCAAGAGCTTCTGCCACAGCTCTTAAAGGTACAAGAGTTCTTCCGTTTTCAATTATAGGGACCTGGTCCATTTCAACCTTAACGCCGTTTACATTTACTTTTATCCCCTCGTCAGCCATAACAAAAGAAGGTAAAATCATACTTAAGGCCAACACTTTTGCAATTATTCTTTTTTTCAAAAAAACATCTCCCTTTAATATTTAATTTTTCAAAAAAGAGGCATAGTATGCCTCTTTACACTTTTTTATTTCTTTTTGTCAGTCCTCTTGCCGTATACTGCAAGCATAAGTATTATTACAAGCAATATCACTAAAAGTGCCAGTGTAATTCTATAATCACCTATTGCAATTACAACAGCAATAAGACAGCTTATTGAACTTAAGCCGTAAAGCACCATTACTGCCTGCTGTGAGCTAAGCCCTGAATCTACAAGTCTGTGATGGAGATGTCCCCTGTCAGGAGCCATAATCGGCTTATGATTAACTGCTCTTCTTATCATTGCAAATGACGTATCAAGAATAGGCAAAGCCATAGCAAGCACAGAAAGAAGAAGTGCAACTATAGCATAAGTTTTGAATACACCGATACATGAAGTAACAGCCAGAACATATCCTAAGAATGTTGAACCAGTATCACCCATATAAACTTCAGCAGGGGCAAAATTTCTAGGCAAAAATCCTAGAGTTGAACCCGCAAGAGTAGCACATATAACCACAGCAAGGGTATTGCCTGAAAGTGCACATAAAATAGTAAGGCATATACTTGCAATAGTTGTAACTCCGGCAGCCAGTCCGTCAAGCCCGTCAATCAGATTAACAGCATTAATTAATCCCACTATCCAAAATACAGTAATAATACTTGAAAAAGGCTTTAAATACTGCCACATAGGCCACATAATAAAATCAAGCTTTGTTCCGGTTGCAACAACAATAACTGCAACAACAATTTGTATTAACAGTTTAAACTTTGCACTCAGTTCATATATATCGTCAAACATACCGACAACAACAATGATTACTGCACCTATAATAAATCCAAAAAACTTATTTGTATGAAAATCCTCAACAAAAAGAGACATTAAAAGAATAGAGCCCATAAATCCAAGTACAATAGCAAGTCCGCCCATACGTGGAACAGGTTCATTATTCATACCTCTGGAACGTGGAAAATCCACAGCCTTAAATCTGTAAGCCAGCTTTTTAGCTATAGGTGTTGTCAATAATGTAATTGCAAAAGCAACAGCAAAGGCTGTCATACATAAAAGCCAGGTTTCCGACATAATAATCTCTCCTACTATTTAGTACCAAACATTCTGTCACCGGCATCACCTAAGCCCGGAACAATATAGCCATCTTCACTTATTGCTCTGTCAAGAGCAGCTGTATAAACATCTACATCAGGATGATCTTCCTGAAGTTTCTGAACACCATCAGGAGTACAAATCAGACAAATATACTTGATATTTTTAACATTTCTTTCTTTAAGGAACTGTATAGCAGCAGAAGATGTACCGCCTGTAGCCATCATTGGCTCAAGTACAAACATTTCAATATCTTCACCCTCAGGTAATTTACAGTAATATTCAATAGGCATAAAAGTATTAGGATCTCTGTAAAGACCAATGTGTCCGATCTTTGCATTAGGCATCAGGTCAACAATGCCCTCTACCATACCAAGTCCGCCTCTTAATATAGGCACAATACCTATTTCCTTATCAAGCACCTTACAATCAGCTTCTCCCAAAGGAGTTGACACATTTGCTGACTTAACTCCCATATCCTTAGTTGCCTCATAGAATAAAAGTGCAGAAATTTCACTAACAAGCTCTCTGAATTCCTTGTTATTTGTTTCCTTATTTCTAAGGTGAGCAAGTTTGCTCTGTACTAACGGATGTTCTACAATACATAAATTACTCATAAAAATTACCTCCCTTATTCTTCAATCATACTTATTCTTCTTATATGTCTTTCATCATTAGAAAATTCTGTTTCAAGAAAAGCCTTTACAATTTCAATTGCAAGTCCGGGACCTATGACTCTTGCACCCATTGCAAGAATATTGGCATTATTGTGCTCTCTTGTAGCCTTTGCGGAAAACACATCATGGCAAAGAGCAGCTCTTATACCCTTAATCTTATTAGCAGCAATTGATATACCTATACCTGTGCCGCATATAATAATACCTTTGTCGCATTCTCCCTTAACTACCGCATTCGCAACAGCCTTACCATATACAGGATAATCACAGGATTCACTTGTATAAGTCCCGAAATCCTTGTATTCTATATTCTGACTGTCAAGATAGTCCATAACTACTTTCTTTAATTCAAGACCGCCATGGTCACAGCCTAAACCTATCATCGTTATTCTCCCTTCAGGCATTATCTAGCCAATATTAAAATTTAGTCAATATTTCTGAATTTAATATGTCAGCCGCATTATTACTTTTAAAATATTATAGTGTACGGCAAACAGGCATTTTTTACTTCAAATTTCCTGATATGTCTAGACATATCTAAGCTATCTATACTTCTATTATACAATATCCTGCCGCTTTCTTCAACCTATTCATTATAGCAAGTCCAAGTTCATCCTCATACAAGCCCTCTGCAAAAACCTTATCTATATTATGATAATCGCATTTTCTAAGCATTTTAAACAAATTAGCCGCTATTGTCTGAGGTTCTTTTGCACTTCCTGTAACAAGTACTTCACAGTTTTTATATCTATCCTTATTTTCCTCTGTAGCAATAACTCCAATTTTATACGTACTGTCAGTCTTTGAAATAAGCTCGTTTATTTTTTCAACCATTTTGTCCCTTTCACCTCTGACAATTACAACATCAGCACTTGGTGAATAGTGTGTATATTTCATTCCGGGAGCCTTTGGCAGTTCACCCGCATCAAGCTTTTCTATAACAGCTTTATCAACATCAACTTTACCCAGTACATCTTCAAGCATTTCAAGAGTTATTGAACCCGGTCTCAAAAGACAAGGCACAATTCCCGATACATCCACAATAGTAGATTCAAGTCCAAATTCACAGGCACCGCCGTCAATTATCATATCAATTTTTCCTGATAAATCAAATTCAACATGTGATGCTCTCGTAGGACTTGGACGCCCTGATGTATTTGCACTTGGTGCTGCAATTGGGGTATTACTGGCAGTTATAAGTGCCTGAGCAATTTTATTTTCAGGAAAACGTACAGCAACTGTATTAAGTCCTCCGCTGGTTTCCTTCGGCACTATATCACTTTTTTTAAATATCATAGTTAATGGACCCGGCCAAAACTCCCTGGCAAGTCCTTTTGCAATCTCAGGTATTTCCGTTACAAGAGATTCAAGCTGAGCAATATTTGAAATATGCAGTATAAGCGGATTATCCGAAGGTCTGCCCTTAGCTTTGTAAATCTTCATAGCAGCTGTAGGATTTAATCCGTCACCGCCAAGTCCATAAACCGTTTCTGTCGGAAATGCCACAAGACCGCCTGATTTAATAATTTCAGCGGCCTTGCCAATCACATTATTATCAATGTTATCTGAGTCAATTTTAAAAATCTGAGTTTTCAATTAATTTGCACCACAACATTTTTTATACTTCTTGCCACTACCGCATGGGCAAGGGTCATTTCTTCCAACCTTTGGACCTTCATTAACAATTGTAGTGGACTTCTTCTGTTCCTTATAAAGCTTAGCAAGTTCTTCTTCAGTAAATACATTATTCCACTGAGGAAGAGAATATAAATGATCAGCCTTATATTCAACCATCTTCTTGTAAAGCTTTTCAAAATCTATCTTGATAGTAACTTCTGTATCCTCTTCAAGCTTTTCAATGTCGATCTGAGGATCCTGAGTTTCATTAAGACCATCAATAAAACCAATAATATAAGGAGACGGAACTTCATAAGTTTCAGCCAATTCCTTAACTGTACCCTTTACTTCAGTTTTCTTATTCTCTATAATATCTTCATAAATTTTCTGCTCACGAGGAATATAGTCATTCCAAAGAGCCTCATTATTTCTTCCGTTTCTATGATAAGCAGACGCAAGCCACTGTTCATATAAAGTCATTTTTCTTCCTCCTAGAAAATCAATCTAATTTAAACATATTTCATTTTACTACAAAACGCAAAATATGTCTAGTATTTTTTAAGTTTATAAGCTATAAGTAAAAAATTTCATAAAATGTAAATTTTTATTTATTTTGTTTCACCGCAGCACTATAAAGCCTTTTCCAAAAGTTCCTCAACACTTTGTGCACACATTACTTTTATGCCCTCTACACTTGAAGCTTCTTTATAATTGGCCTTAGGTACAATACAAGACTTAAAACCCATCTTTTGAGCTTCCTGAACTCTTTTCTTAGCTTCTGTTACGGCTCTTATCTCTCCTGTAAGTCCGATTTCTCCAAATACAAGCATATCCGAAGACACAGGAATATTTCTGTAACTTGAAGCAACCGCAACGGCAACTGCAGCATCTATAGCAGGCTCTATAACCCTTATGCCGCCTGTAATATTTATATAGCTGTCATAGCTTGAAAGCTGAAGTCCCGCCCTCTTTTCAAGTACAGCAATAATAATAACAACTCTGTTAAAATCCATACCCGTTGCCATACGTCTTGGCATATTAAATGTAGTATAGCTCACTAAAGACTGTACTTCTATAAGCAAAGGACGTGTTCCCTCAATACTGCATGTTACAGCAGTACCCGGCACATCTATCGGTCTGTCTGAAAGCATATATGCAGAAGGATTTATTATTTCTTTCAGTCCTTCATTCCCCATTTCAAATACACCTATTTCATTTGTACCGCCAAATCTGTTTTTTACAGCTCTTAATATTCTGTATGTTGCTGTCTTGTCACCTTCAAAGTACAAAACAGTGTCAACCATATGTTCAAGCACTCTCGGACCTGCAATATTTCCGTCCTTTGTAACATGTCCAACTATCATTACAGATACGCCTCTGCCCTTACTTATATGCATAAGCTTTGATGTCGTCTCCCTTACCTGTGTAACGGAGCCGGGGGCAGATGCTGCCTCTTCTGTATACATTGTCTGGATAGAATCAATGATTACAAAGTCTGGATTCTCATTCAAAACAGCATTGTCAATAACTGCTATATTTGTTTCTGACAACAGTTTTATATTTTCTGAATTTATTTTAAGTCTGTCAGCTCTTAATTTTATCTGATGAGGTGATTCCTCACCTGAAACATATAATATTTTTTTACCCTGTTTGCCAAGTTCGCTGCAAATCTGTAAAAGCAAAGTAGACTTACCTATTCCCGGGTCACCGCCTATTAAGGTTAGAGAACCTTCTACAAGTCCCCCGCCTAAAACTCTGTCAAGTTCACTCATTCCTGTAGTAGCTCTGTCCTCATTTACAGGCTTAATCTCCCTGAGCAGCTGAGGTTTTACAGAGGACTGTATTCCAACGCCTCTCACCTTTGACGGTATACTCACTACTTCCTCAGAAAGAGTATTAAAGCTTCCGCAGTCAGGGCACTTTCCAAGCCACTTTACAGTTTCATAGCCGCATTTCTGACAAACATATTTACTCTTAGCCTTAGCCATATTTATCAGTGCTTTTCAATTCTTACAGCCTTACTGCTTGAATCCAGGTCAACACTAAAACTTATTTTACCTGTCATATTTGTAATTACTTTATCAAGATTTACATCGTCAACATAGATAGAATAAGTACATTCACCTGCAAGCTCAAGAGTAATCATTGTACTTCCCTTACCTTCAATATCAAATGTTGTAACTCTCTCCCCGACTTTAAGGCTATGTACAGTTGCCCCTGGAACAGTTTCAAGTACAAGGCTGCCGTTTTTTGAAAGACGAGTAACATCCTTGTGAGTTCTTACCTTATATACATCATTACCTACTTTAAAGCCCTCTGCTTTCTGCTTTTCAGCAACCTCATAATTGCCAAAGCTTAAAGAACCATCAGCCTCAATACAGATAATTTCGTTAATAACAGCCATTTTATTGTCCTCCTGAATATAATAATTGTATATTTATAATTTTTTTGACAAATTCTACTGAATTTATTATAATTATATCAAATTAATTTGGATTTGTACACCGATATTTAATTACATTTTAATTAAATTCTTACAACTTAATTAACTGCTTATAAAATTTACATCAGATGATTAATATAATTTACTGTAATCAAAACTTATTTTTTTATAATACAGGAGAACCTATGTCAATGAGATTGGATAAATATCTTTGCAGCTGCGGCTTAGGCACACGCTCAGAGCTGAAAAAAATTATAAAGTCAAAAAGAGTACAGGTAGACGGCAAAATTACAGATGCCCCCGACTTTAAAGTAAACGAAAATTCATCTGTCACTCTTGACGGCAAAGAAGTAGAGTACAACAAATATACTTATATAATGCTTAATAAACCTGCAGGCTACCTATCTGCCACAAAGGATAATAACAGGAAGACCATAATGGAACTTTTTGAAGATAAATACCTCAATATAGGGTTGTTTCCCGTAGGCAGACTTGATAAAGACACAGTAGGTCTTTTAATTCTTACAAATGACGGAGATTTTGCTCACAATACACTCTCACCTAAAAAACACGTTAAAAAAACTTATATAGCACACATTGAAGGAACCCTTCCTGAAAACGCTGTTGAAATTTTTAATAAAGGTGTAATATTAAAAGACTTTACATGTGAAAGCTCAGACCTTATAATAGAGGGAACAGAAAACGGCAATACTGTCGTCAAAGTTACTATACATGAAGGAAAGTACCATCAGATAAAAAAAATGTTTTTATCTCTTAACTGTAAAGTAGTATATTTAAAACGTATAAGTTTTGGCAAAATTAAACTGGACAATAACTTAAAAGAGGGAGAATACCGCCCTCTTAGTGAAGAAGAAATGAATTTTGTAAAGGCGGTAAGATAAGTATGAAAAGAAAATTAATAATGTTAGCTGTATCCACAATGCTTATGAGTCAGAATGTATTTGCAGATAACTGTGACGACATTGTAACTACTTGGAAAACACTTTTTTCATCTATACAAGGTAAAACCTACACAAAAGCAGATATTCGTACCGTAACCTCACCTGACGAGTGGAAACAGTCAATTAAAAGTGCCTATGAACACCTGGAAGATGAAATTACTCTTCAAATAGCAGGCTTTAATGAAGAGGACTACAACTTAAATAAACTTAAAAATTATGATGTATCAATATCTGCAAAAGGCATAGTTTCAGATAAAGACATTTCAACTGTCACTTACAGCTTTGACTATAATCCAAATTATAAAATTGCTAAGGCAGTAGACAATACTGCTTTGTTTGATAAACTTGATATTGAACAAAAAGAAACCTATGATATTCTTTTTGAATGTACAAAAAAACTTACAGATAACCTTACTTCAGACTATGACAAGGAATTAGCAATACATAATTTTATAACAGACAATTTCAGTTACGGACCTCTTGATATGAACAACGTACCTCAAAGAGCACATAGTGTAACAGGATTTGTTATGGATGGCCAGGGAATATGCGAGGCATACGCTAATACCTTTTATATAATGGGCAAAATGGCAGGTTTAGATGTAAGCATAATTACAGGAAATATTAATAATGTAAGCCACATGTGGAATCTTATTAAACTTGACGGAGAATACTATCACGTTGATGTGACAAGTGATGACCCGTCACCTGATGTCCCCAACAGAGAACGATATAATTTCTTTAATTTATCAGATGAAATTATATCAAAAACCCATTCATGGGAAAGAAGCGAATTCCCTGAGTGTACATCTGATAAGTATAATTACTACACATTAAATAATTATATAATACACAACGAACAGGAACTTAAAGACTTCATAAATACAAAACTTAACAGCGGAGAAACTTCTTTTACATTCAGAACCGAAAATTATCCTATTGCAAATGTTGATATTATAAAATACTACACAACAAACAAAGGATTTTACACTGTAAATATTACAGGTGAATACGGCAAAGACAGTACCTATAACGTTACAATAAAATAATATGACTATTAAACAAACAGGAGCAGAATTTAAGTCTGCTCCTGAATTTATTTTTATTTAATCTTTATGTTACTGAATACAGCTGTATTTAAGTTATCAAGTCTATTGTCAACCTTGTTACCATCCGCACCAAGCCCTACGTAAAGCTCATCATTCATTTTTGTAAACTTGCTGCCTACTTTAGTCCATTTACTTCCGTCAGGCGAAGCGAATGCCGTAAACTGGTTTCCCTTTCTTATAAGCCTCAAATAATATCCTTTAAAATCAAGACCGTCTTTAAACTCTATATCCCTTAAAATCTGTACACCGCTTTCTTGTGCCTTTTCAACAGAATCGAGATTTTCAGCCAAATCAGGCATTTCCCCCTTGTCCTCATTTCTTCCACATAAGTAAACACTGAAAGGGTTTCTGTAATATGTAGTTGTTTTTCCGGTTTCAGTATTTGTTTCCTTCCATTCGTAAGCCTTAGTATGGCAAAGGCCCAAATTAACGCTTCCGCTCTCAGGCATAAGACTGTTTCTTGCAATAATACCGCTGAAAGCATGATTATCCACAGGTGTAATGCTGTCAACCTTAGTTATTATATCAAAATCGCCTTTCACCTTTTGGTATACAAAATGCAATGAATCCTTTTCCCCGCTTATTTTTCCGCTGCCCTTTACAGTCAGTTTTCCGTCAATAAGCGCAGCAGCACCTGCTACACCCGGTTCACCAATATCAGTACTTTGCCAGTTTCCCAAATCAGTTTTAGCATTTATATGTATTTTATGAGCCGCAGACTGTGTTTGTTCTCCCTTTTCACTTATTGCCTTTGCAGAGATATTATATGTACCGTCTTTAAGTCCCTTTAATCTCATTTCAAAAGGAGCCTCACAATCCGTACCTATAACACTGTCATTACAGTAAAACTCTACTTTTTTAACATTATCATCAGTTTTTACACTTAATATGATATTTTCATCTTCAGCAAACTGCTGATTATTTTCAGGATTTTCTAAACTGATGTAAGGATTTGAAGGTTCATACTTCATATCAACAAGGGAATTAAAATAATTCTCAATATTTGCATATCCGTTATCACTTATAAGCATACTGTCAGAAGGATTTAAGGGATTAAGACCATGTTCTTTTTCCCATTCATCAGGAATACCGTCTGCATCTCTGTCAAAGTCATCATTTCTGTAAACTGCATCTGTATACGGAAGACCTCCGACTTCCTCGTGTCTGTTTACAAAATATCCTGTATTATCCTCAACAGACTGTATAATTCTGGCGTCGAGAGCGTCTCTTTTCGGCAGTGTGGCACCTGCTCTTGCAAGAACCAGTTCATAGGCTCTCTCAGGAGTATCAGTATGGAGATTTTCAGACTTTGTTCCTTCCATTTCAAACTCATTATTCACAATTGTTGTAAAAGGTTTATTATCTTTAGAAATATAAATTCCCTTACTGTTATCTTTTGATACTTCTTCATTACCCTCCAACACATTCCCGTTTACATAAAACCAACCGGGTTTATTTTTCTCACCACAGTCAATTATTCTGTCAATTACTCCGTTCCTTGTTCCCGGACCAGGTTTCATATAGTTATATACATAGTTCTGTTCAGCTCTGCCTCCTCCATAACCTGTATTAAACCCCCAATTATATATTACATTATTTCTGAAATCAAAACAGGCAATATGATCATTATCATCAGCCTCAACAGTTCCTCCTCCAAACCTTGGATTTCTTGAAGTGTGATTTGCATACAAATTATGATGATATGTAGTATTTACTCCTCCTGTTATAGCTCCGTACCCATGCCTGCCCTTTGTATGTCCGGACATAGTAAGGCTTTCAGCTATTACAGACCATTGCACAGTCATATTTTCAGCTCTGTATAATGACATTGTTTCATCTGTTGACCATGAGCATGAAAGATGGTCTATCATTATATCTTTCATAGACCTTCCCCATATTGAATCCATAGAATCACCGGATAACACATTTTCCGCACCGGGTCTGAAACGAATATAACGCATAATAATATTGTTGGAGTTACTTAGATTTGTCTCAAATCCATATATCGTAATACCATTTCCTGGTGCAGTCTGTCCTGCAACAGTCAGGTTATTTCTCTTTGTTATATTAAGTCTGTTTTTTAAATGTATTACACCGCCTGTATTAAATACAATTATTCTGTTGTCCTGACTTACAGCGTCCCTGAATGACCCCTTTATAGGCTCTTCTGTCTCAGGGTCATAGTCCTCAAGAGTTGTAACAATATATACCTCTCCTCCTCGTCCGCCGCTTGTATATTTCCCTCCGCCCTCAGCTCCCGGAAAAGCAGATATTTTTCTTTCATTTTCTAAAACATTTCCATAGGAAGGCACAGATACAATCATTATTGCTGCTGCCATTAATGCTATAAATTTCTTCACATAAATACCCCCTTATAATTTATAATTTAATTATAAGTTATACACCAATTAATTGCAATTTCAATTAATTGTAAATTATAATAAATTTCACTTCATTATTTGTAAATTTCTCAATTTATTTAACTAATCTATAAAAATAGCAAAAGTCATAAACCCACATAGCTTGTCCAATTATACTTACTTTATACAAAATATATGTATGTATCACCATAGGGTGATACTGAATCTCATAAAATCACATACGTATTTTCAAAACAGTCAACAAAATTCCTATAAATCTTTCAGTTTATTTAAAGCCTTTGTTTCTATTCTTGACACATAGCTCCTGCTTATTTTCATTGCTTTTGCAATTTCTCTCTGAGTAATTTCCTTTTCACCATTCAGCCCGTAACGCAGTGTAACTATTTCAAATTCCCTTGGAGTAAGTCTTTCCTTCATTATTTTATACAGCCTTTCAACTATAAGCTTTAATGCTGTAATTTCTTCTACGCTCTTTCCTTCATCCGCCAGTTTTTCCTCAAGGGTAACTTCATTTCCCTCTTTATCTACCCCAACACCTTCCTGCAAACTTATGTCATTTTGCCGTTTTTTATTTTGTCTTAAAAACATCAGTATTTCATTTTCAATGCACTTAGATGCATAAGTCGCTATTCTACCCTTATCCGCTTTATAAGTAGATACTGCCTTAATCAGACCAATTGTCCCAATAGAAATTAAATCTTCATTATCATTATTCTGATTATACTTTTTTGCAATGTGTGCAACAAGCCTTAAATTATGCTCAATAAGCTCATTTCTTGCATTCACATCACCTTGTTCCCATAGCATAATGTATTTCTCTTCATCTTCCTTACTTAATATCTGCGGCAAATTACCTCCAATATGTCCAAACAGAAAAGGAAAAAACACAGCAAAACACCCCCTTATATCAATATATTAAGGGGGACAATTTTTTGTGCCGATTTTTTTTACTAATTTTATTTTTTTCTGTTGTACAATCAAATTACAACACTAAAAAAGGCTGCTGCAAACTTGTTTTTACCAAATTTGCAAACAGCCTTTTTCAGATATTTAATATTTTATATATCAAAACCATTTTACTCGAAGTCTTTATAGTAATGTCCCATTCTGTCAGCTGCAAGCATAGCATTATAAACACTTTCAGCTGTAACTTCAAACGGCATATTATGAGCTGTATCTCCCTCTGCACAAGCAAGAGCAGCAGCTTCCATAATTTTATCCTTGTCAATTTTCTTTATACCTAAGTCCTCAAGAGTTACAGGCAGACCTACTGTAATACAGAAATCCATTACTTCTTCAAATTCCTCTTCAGGCACATTTTCCATAATAAGCTGTGAAAGCACACCAAAGGCTACCTTTTCGCCATGGTACATACCATGAGTTTCCTCAATACAAGTCAAACCGTTGTGTATAGCATGAGCTGCAGCAATGCCTCCGCTTTCAAAACCTATACCTGACAAATATGTATTAGCTTCTATAACATTTTCAACAGCAGGTGTACAAGTTCCTGCTTCAACAGCCAATTTAGCCTTAGGACCATCAGCAATTAATGTCTTGTAGCAAAGTTCTGAAAGAGCCATAGCTGTCTTTGATACACTTCCTCCCATACAGCTTACAGCATTAGACCTCATACAAGCTCTTGTTTCAAAATATGTAGCAAGTGCATCACCCATACCTGAAATAATAAGACGAGCAGGAGCTGCTGCAACAATATCAGTATCAAGGAGCACAATATCAGGATTAGAAGGCAGCCATAAATATTCCTCAAATTGACCGTCATCTGTATATATTACAGAAAGTGCAGAACAAGGTGCATCAGTTGAAGCAGCTGTAGGAACGCAAACAGCAGAAATATTTTCATAATATGCAACAGCTTTTGCAGTATCAAGAATTTTGCCTCCGCCAATACCTACAACTATATCGCACTTTTCATTCTTCAGCACTTCACCTATACGCTTAATTTCATTATGAGAACATTCCCCATTAAATATTTCCCATATAACAGAAGAATCTGTTCCCTCAACAGCAGTATTCAACTTATCCTCTACACGTTTTTTGCCGCTTTTACTTACAAGCACAAGCATCTTCTTTCCTAATTTAGCAGTATACTTTGTAAGTTCAGCCAAAGTACCTTTTCCCTGAATATAACGACTTGGTGATCCAATAATCCTTGCCATAATTACATACCTCCTAAAGATTGTTATTTTTTTATCAATATTATTATAGCACAATTAAATATTATGTCAATTACTTTAAATAAATTAATAAATATTTAATTTTCATTAAACAAAAAAGCTGTCTTTCCCAACATAAATATTGAGAAAAACAGCCTTCTTTTATGTAATATTAATTTTCACTGTCAAGAGCCTTGTACACAAGAGCTGCAAGCACACCGCCTATAAGAGGTGCAACTATAAACACCCAAACCTGACTGAAAGCTAACTCTCCGCCGTTACCGCCTGCAAGCATTGACACAAGAGCAGGTCCAAAACTTCTTGCAGGATTTACAGAAGTACCTGTAATAGGAAGACCCATTAAGTGAACTAAAGTAAGAGCAAGACCAATAACAACGCCTGCTACACCTGAAAACTTCTCTTTACTTGTAACTCCGCAAATTGCAATTACAAAAACAAAAGTTAAAACTACCTCAGCAATAAACGCACCGCCAAGACCAACACCAGCAGCAGATGCTTCGCCAAAACCATTAGTTCCCATACCAAGCTCAGCAACCTTATCTGTAAATATAGCTAATAAAACAACTGCACCTGCAATAGCACCAATAAACTGGCTTACTACATAAGCAACAAAATCTTTTACAGACATTTTACCGCTAGCTAACATTGCAACAGATACTGCAGGATTAACGTGACAGCCTGAAACATTGCCAATTGAATATGCCATAGCAACAATAACAAGACCAAATGCTAATGCAATACCCACAAAACCTGTTCCAAATCCATTAGTCATTGCTACACCGCAGCCAAAAATAACAAGTACCGCTGTGCCGATAAATTCTGCTAAACATTTTTTAACCATAAAAATTCCTCCTTGTTTAATATATTTATGTTGTAATTATACCATTTTTTAAATAAATTGTAAACATTTTTTTACAATTTTCATAATTTTTTATTAAAATAACTTTATTTTTTGTTAATT